>Ga0255782_10000197_pt1 | contig 54861 bp, 24 predicted proteins | sample 101ome_26_FD_179980 | JGI IMG/M metagenome (GOLD analysis project Ga0255782, IMG submission 179980) | Coastal salt marsh microbial communities from the Groves Creek Marsh, Skidaway Island, Georgia - 101408AT metaG (version 2) | ecosystem: Environmental > Aquatic > Marine > Intertidal zone >...
TACGAAGATAGATAGATACCGGTATTGATTAACACATTATTGAATCTGTGGTAGTACTACCATGGTGAAATCACCCATCGATATCAACACATTGACGTGTCCAGCGAACGGGTTCTTCGCTCCTCGCGCGCACTCTCTTCCCGGAGAACGCCTCGCGCACGCGTTCCACCGCGATGGCTCGCGACACGTAGCGTCGAGGCGGTGTTGACAAATAGCGCGCTGGTTGGCGCTGAAAGGGCTTCAGAAGAGTCGAAACGCTAGGATTGTGCGGTGTGGAATGAGCGAGTCTTACCCCTCCTTCAGACTGGTGAAAATCACCAGTTGTGTTCTTCTGTTATTCTTTAGCGTATCCGCGACGATTTTCACGGAAGCGAGTAAACTCGAAGATGGCACGTACCCGTACAATACGTTTGTCATACCGTGCGCAGTAGAGGCCGTCAAACTTGTGGCTTCGAGTGTCATGCTCTTGCGTGAACGTCTCGCTTCGAAAAGGCAGTCACGACCACTATCGGGTTCCAGTCTTCAGAGTTTCGTGGCTTACTCCTTTCCAGCGTTGTGTTATTTCGTGAGTAATAATTGTATGTTTTACATTATACGATATCTAGGCGCGTCAACTTTCCAGATCATGAATAATCTGAAAGTTCTCAGCACTGGCGTCTTCATGTACGTATTTCTCGGCCGAAAATTGTCGTGGATGCAATGGAAAGCGCTCATCATGCTCGCGATCGGTTCTATGGTGACTCAACTGAGTGCGAGTTGCGATGAAGGAAGTCATGTAGACAATCAGTCACATTTAGCCGGTTACGCGTTGGTTTTCGTGAGTGCCATCGCGTCTGGCGCGGGTGGAGTGTTTTCAGAAAGGTTATTAAAAGGTAAAGGCGCTGCGGCGCAGAAATTAAATGGCGGCAAGGATTCGATACACTGGCAAAATATGCAGCTGTACGTCTTCGGTTTGATGTTTGGTGTTGTATCGCTCCACATGGACGCGAATTCGGCTTCATTACTGGCCCAAAACCCGTTTCATGGGTTCAACGCGTTTGGGTACGCGACGGTGGGCACGCTCGCCATATGTGGTCTCTTGGTGTCCTTCATACTCAAATACTTGGACAACGTAGCGAAATGTTTCTGCGCGGCATTGAGCATGCTGTGCGTCGCGCTTCTAGATTCTGCCATGAAGCACGAGGCCATCCCCTTGCGCGTGATACTCGGTATCTTTCTCACCGGTTTAGCGTTGGAGCAATACCACCTTTGAAATGACACCCAAGGTTCATCCCCTGACAAACGCGACGCGCGCGCGATGATGAAGTGACTGTTTTAATCGCGAACGACGACGCCCGAAGAACGCGAAAACGAGCGAAGGCGACGCGGTCGGGGGCGTAAACGTGCATAACTCGTTCACCCCGTCGTCTTTCCGTCGCGATGCGCCGCGTGAGCGATGCGCGCTTCAAGTCGCCACTTGATGGTACCGGTACCGTGTGTTTCTGACGATTGCATTCCTCTCGTTTTGTTTTTACGAGGAAGGGGAGTTGAACCGACACGAACGTCAAAGTGAAGATGACGACGTTGTCGACGACGACGACGCGACGACGACGACGACGACGACGACGAGGACGACGTGGGAACGGATGGACGGTATCGTTCGGGTGCTCGATCGCGTTCGTCGCGTTCGTCGCGCGGGACGCGATGCGGTGGAGCGCGGGTGATCGCGACGACGACGCGGTCGACGATGGCGTCGTCGATCTGGGTGGATTGCGAACGATGGAATGGATCGAGGGCGGTGCGTTTTGGACGTACGTCCGCGCGACGGTCGGGGTGCGGATCGGGGAATTCGCGCTCGGGGAAACCGGTGCGACGGTGATGAGTTGTGCGGCGGTGGCGGTGGTGCACGGGAAAGCGTTCGCGGGCGTCGCGTGTGGGTTCGTCGCGTGTTTCGCGCGTTTCGTAAAGGCGACGCGCGAGGCACCGTTTTCAATCGCGAGGAAGCGGGCGGCGGTGTTTCTCGTCGTCGTCGTCACCTTTGTCGCCATCGATGCGGCGGAGAGGATGCGTGGTGGTGCGGCTTTAGGTGGGTACGACGGGACGTTGAGTGCGGGGACGTTTACGCGATGGAGAGCGGCGAGGTACGACGCGTTGCGATTGCTATCGTTCGGTATCGATTGCGTGGAAGACGCCGAGCCGCCGTGCTCGATCGGGCAGTGTTTGCGGTACGTCTTCTATCCGCCGTGTCGGCAAGTCGGTCCAGTGGTGATGTACCGCGATTTCAAGCGGCGTAGGTCGGGCGTCGCGAGGACGTGGGCTGGGAAAGCTTACGCGATTCGCGAGCTCTTGGATGTCCTCGCGTGGCACTCGATGATGCGCGCGGCTTACGTCACTTTTTACCACCCACTCAATCCTCCCATGTACCCAAACCGCGACGACGGGGTATTCGATGCCGTCGTCTTTACGTGGACGCACGCCACCGCGCTTTGGGCGCAATCCGCCATTGTCTTCAATTCCGCTCACGCGCTCTGCGTGCTCGAAGGTTCATCAGACGCCATTCGAGACGTGAGCCAATTCTGGACCACGAGCGCGACGTCATTCACGCATTTTTGGCGTCATTTTCACGTCAGTCTCCACGAGTACTTTTTGGTGTACGTACACCGCCCGACGCGCGGGACGTGGGCATCCGTGACGTTCGCGTTCGCGTTTTCCATTTTGTTTCACGGAGCGTCTTCGGCGCAATGGCGCGGTTTCTTCACCGCACAAACATTTGGCGTCCTCGTCGAGCGCGCCTTCCGGCGGCGATTCGACGCTTTTAGCGATTCAACTCGTCAATTTGTCTTACGCGTCGCGTATCAGACGGTGTTGATGAGTCTGTTCACCGCGGGTGCGGTGCCGACTGTGAGATTGGACGCGCGAGTCTTTGTCGCGCACTTTGTCTCGCTGTTTGTCGTCCAAAGGATGACTCTAGACCGAGACGCACCGAATGACGTCGACGACGGTGAGTCTTCGCGCGGTGCCGTCGGTGAATCCGGTGGTGAACCCGACGAGACGACGCGGGACGACGCGCGCGCACAGACGACCGGTGCGCGGCGTTTCCGTCTTCGTCTTTGCGGAAGACGCCAACGCGGCGGAGGGTGAGGCGTCAAAGAAAACAGTCTCGTTCGGGTGTAGAAAGTGCAAGGACACTGGACGGAGCGCGTGTTCGGTGTGTAAAGGAAACGGCTACCTTCCCCCGGGCGGGTACCACGCGAAGAATCAGGTCGATGCGAAAACGGCGGTGGGTTCGAGGTGGACCGCGCACCGTCGGACGTGCGGGTGGAGGCACTTTGAGTGCGTTGGCGCGTCGCCGAAAGCGAAGACACTCACGCTCGTGGCGACGTGTGACCGCGCGGTGAGTGTGGATATTCCGATAAAGATGTTAAGGGATCGGATGGAGTGGAGCATGGGGTGGAAACAGCGCGACGAGCTCGAGTGGGTGGGTGAGATTGACCAACCGGGAGGAGCGGTGGCGAGACCGAAAGGGGGCACGACGTGCTCCAACTGTAAAGGCGAAGGGTGGATGCCGTGCGAAGCGAAAGGGTGTAAAGAGGGATTGGTGAAGATTGAGCGACAACGCGCGGTGATCGAAAAGGTGGAGAAGATGTTTGAGAGACAACTGGAACGGCTTCGCGAAGACGCAGGCAACGACGACCAAGCCGCGACAGAGCGGAAAATGCAGATTAAAAAACAATTGAAAGCGACGCGTAACGAGGCGGGTAAACTCGAAAAGTCTCGCGCCCAGATAGCTCGTAAGAAGCAACAAAAGCTCGTCAGTCAAGACACCGGTAGCGCGTGGTCTGATTACAGAAATTCGCAACGCGACGAATTGTTATCGCAATGGATTGCCGGTGAATCGATAGAGCGCGATCCGAACAATCAACAGTGATGCGATTCGCGTGAAAGTGTACATGTCATCTTTAGCTCATTGTTAGAACTCTGTTAGAATGTAGCCAAACGCAAACTGCGCCTGCCGCGTGAAGGTATCATACACCCATCGGCGACGCCGTCGTCGACTCTTCGCACCAGAGACAGACCCACCGCTCTCCAAACAACCGCGCTTGACCCCGCGACGGGTGAACGCGCTTCGCGCGAGAGAAGACACATAATCGCGCAGGTGATGTCGGCGGTGCGCGCGCCCCGATGCGCGCCCGCGACCGCGCGAGGGACGGAAAGACGTGCGGGTCCAAAACCATCATCTTGCCCGAGGGGCGGCGCGCGAGTCTCCAGGCCTCGCGCGTTGGCGCGCGAATTCACGTCGTTTGACGACGACGAGTTCATCCTCGATAATGATGGTGCGCCGTCCACGTCGATGGGGTTGACAAGCGCGCGTCCGACCGCAGCGAAAGCGACGTGGAAGGATGGAGACGCCAGACAAATTGAAAAACTTTTCCAAACCGTTGTCCACCCCGTTCGAGCGCTGGACGCCTACGTGCAAGGGCTGACGAAGGATGAGTTGCGGTGGAAGACGGATGAGTTTCGCGCTAGATTAAAAGCGGGGGAGACTTTGGATGATATACTGGTTGAAGCTTTCGCGGTGGTGCGCGAGGCTTCGACGCGAGAGCTCGGCTTGACGCACTTTGACGTGCAGCTCATCGGTGGAGCGCTGTTACACCAAGGATGGGTGGCAGAGATGAGTACCGGAGAAGGGAAAACACTCGTTGCGACGTTACCTGCGTATCTAAACGCGCTCGAAGGCAAGGGTGTGCACGTGGTGACTGTCAACGATTACCTCGCAAAACGCGACGCCACAGAGATGGGTAGGATACACAGATATTTAGGTCTCAGTGTCGGCGTCATACAGAGCTCCATGTCCTCAGAGGAAAGGCAAGATGCGTACGCGTGTGATATCACGTACGTCACGAACACTGAGGTTGGTTTTGATTACTTGCGCGACAACATGGCGACGGATGCAGATGAACTCGTCGTGTTGACGAGGCCGTTCAACTTTGCTATCGTCGACGAAGTTGACAGCGTGCTCATCGATGAGGGGAGAAACCCGCTGTTGATCACAGGTGTGGGTGATGTGAACGACAATGATCGCTACGTCACCGCCTCTCAAGTTGCTGAAAACCTCGTCGAAGGCAGGGATTATAAGGTGGTGCTCAAGGAGAAAACCGCAGAGCTCACAGACGAAGGAATGTTCCGCGCAGAGGCGCTTCTGCAAGTCGATGATTTGTGGGACACCAAGGATCCCTGGGGTAGGTACGTCTTGCTTGCGGTTAAAGCCAAGTCGCTTTTCCTGAAAGACGTCGATTACATTGTCCGCGATGGCAAGGTGATCATCGTAGATCCGTCCACGGGCCGAGTGCAAATGAATCGGAGATGGAATGACAACTTGCACCAAGCGGTCGAAGCGAAGGAGGGCGTCGAAATCAACGGTGAAAACTCAATCATTGCGTCGATTTCATATCAGTGCTTATTTCAATTATACCACAAGCTGAGTGGCATGACGGGTACCGCCAGCACAGAATCGGAAGAGTTCTTCACCACTTACAAACTGGGTGTGACGCGAGTTCCGACGAACAAACCAAACTTGAGGGTTGATGCGCCCACAGCGCTCTTCTTTAGATCCGAGCCCCGGTGGTTGTCTGTCGCCGACTTGATTGTGAATTGCCACGCCGATGGGCGCCCGGTGTTGGTTGGCACGACGTCGGTTGAAAACTCAGAGTTATTGAGTGCCATTCTCAACGATTACGTGTGGGAGACCCCGGATGGTCGCGTCATCAAGGGTGTTCCTCACGAGCTCCTCAACGCGCGTCCCCAGTACGCCGCTCGTGAAGCAGAAATCATCGCACAGGCTGGCCGTCAATACGCCGTGACGATTGCGACGAACATGGCTGGTCGAGGCACCGACATTTTGTTGGGCGGCAGCGCAGAGGGGTTGGCGCGGCGAGTTCTCAAAGAACGACTTTGGCCCGAATTGGGACTCGGCGAACTCGAAAGTGCGGCGTTACTCATGCATGTTGTGCTCAGTCCATTCGCAGAGCAATCACTCGAGCAACTCGTCATGTTGGCGCGCATGACTGCCGCGACTTCGGGCTTCATGCCGGAAGAAGAGGCTGAAGAGCTCATCAACGAGGCTCTGTTCCGATCGGAAGAAAAGCTCCGACGCGGCATTCAATCGGACGGGGCTTCTACTACGTCACCGCTGCTGAAGGCAATCGATGCTGCCGCTTTCAGCGTGCTCAAGGATTGCAGAGAGCAGTGCCGTGATGAGCGCGAAAAGGTGTGCAACGTTGGTGGGTTGCAAGTCATCGGCACGTCTATTCACGACAGTCGTCGCGTTGACAACCAGTTACGTGGGCGAGCCGGCCGACAAGGCGATCCTGGGAGCACAGTTTTCTGCGTTTCCACCGAAGACGAGCTCCTTCAGACGTACTGCCCGGGATGGGGATCGGATAAGTTGTGGATGTTCGCGGGAGTTGAGCAAGACGCGCCAATTTTCTCTGATATTGTTGACAATCAGCTTCGAACCGTCCAGAAACAGATTGAGGATTACCTCGCGTCTCACAGGCAGTCTACTTTTGAGTCGGACAAGGTTCTCGATGGACAGCGTGAAGCTATCTACAAGTTGCGCAGACAAATTCTCCTCAGTGGTCAGCAATCGCTTCGCCAAAGACTATTCAAATACATCGCTCGCATCGTCGACGACGCGTGCGAACGCGCCGGCGTCGCCGGCAATGTTCATCCAAAAAAGTGGAACTACGAGCAATTGATGGGGGAGTTGCGACACGTCTTTGCCGGACGAAAAGATCGTTGGTTAGAGATGAAGGGTAGACCAACGGGAGATAGACCGCATTACTTGCCGGGAGTCGAATGGAACCAAATCAAGTCGGCGGTTCTCGACAACTCTAATTTCCCGCAGCCGTATCCAATGCCACCCATCAATACGAAGCCAGTCGTGGTAAAGGCTGCGATCGCAGGTGTCGACATCGTCATGCCCGAGGATAAGGACGATGGACCGAGAGTCGAAGACACAGAGCCGGAAGCGTCGGCTGAAATGCTCACCGAGAGGTTGGCTGAGCGACTGTCGCCTCCCGTGGGCGACGCCTACAGCCGAGAGTACCGCAAGCGATGGGGATCCGGATGGCACGCTCAGAAGGCGAGAGGTTTACGATCTTACCTCACCGAGGCTGCCATCCAAATGTATCTCGACCGCTTCGCACGTCTCGCCGCACAAGACTACGATAGGACAGAGCTGGAGGCGGTAGAACGGTTGTGGGCGCTGCGAGCCATTGATCAATTGTGGCAGGACCACCTCGTACAGATGGAGGTTTTGCGAAGCAGCGTGCAAGTGCGCAGCTTTGGTCATTTGGACCCGCGCGAAGAGTTTAGAATTGATGGCGCGCGCGCGTTCGTTTCATTGGTTGGTGCGATGCGCGAGGATATGATTAAGAATATTTTCTTCTTTGTCGGCGCTTCCGCTGAGCCGATCGTAGACTTTGACGCAGTGGAAGAACAAGAACGGGAAGCTTCCCAGTAATTGCAATCTAATCACTATAGCTTGAAGATGAAGAATCGTAATCGCGTTTCGACCTCTTCCTATGCTTTCTACTATCTTTTCTACTCGTCTTTGATCGCCGTTCCTTGCGGTCCTTGCGATCCCTCTTGTCCTTTTCTCGTTTTGAGCGTTTCCTCCGCGAAGAGTCTCGATCGTCGCATTCCGGGCTGCGATCTCTGCACGAGGATTTTGACATCACCGCTGCAGACCACACCGGGACGTTGTTTTCATCCGGTTTAGCGGGTGCCAACTTTGGCTTTTCACTCAAGGCGGTCTGAATCGCCTCCAAATCCGCTTCGATTTCGTTTTCATTCTCCTCCTCGTCAATGTCGTCGTCAGAGTTTTCAAAGATGGCCTTGAACAGCCCCATCGGTTTTTCAACGTAAGCGGCTTGATTCGGCTCTCGCGGCGGTGATTGAGGCGGAGGAGGTACATTCACTTGATCGGGTGGAGGCGGTGGCACCGTTATGAGAGATTTTCTCGTTCGCTCCGCGGCTTTCTGCTTTGGAGCGTCGGCGGTGAGGTATTTTGGCGCGTCAGCCTGCGCTTTTGCACTCGTCGCGTCCAAAGCGAGCACATCGGTTCGGAACTTGTACTGGCTCACGTCAGGCCTAGACCGGTTAGCATACGGATCAGGAATACCGAAGCGTTTGCACACGAGCGGCTCTGGCGCCCACTCGATGGTGTTACGCGCGGCTACGATTGGCATTTGCGTCACCAGCGCCGCTTGCGCGGCTTCGTCCGCCTTTGAGACGGGCTGTTCTTTCGTCGCATTCTTCTCCAGAACGTGCAAACCGACGTTCTCGACTTTTGACGTCTCTACAATACCTCCCGATGTGAACGTTTTGCTCAAGAGACTTTGAATGCGCGCCCTGTCGTCAGCCGCTATGCCTTCAATGCTGAGTTTCTTTCGCTCCGTCGGCGGTGTCCCCTTCGATTGAGCCGGTACGTCCTCGGCGTGTCCCGCACTTCTAGACGGAAGCAACTCTTCACCGAGTATCTTCGCTCGCTCTTCCATGCCGAGAGGTCGGCCTCGTCTCGCCGGTGGCGCGTCTGCACCCGATCGGTGTTCCTGAGACGCTTTCGCAACGACCCACTTGTAATACGCGGCGTCCCTCCCACCAAAGAGAAAGGAGAACTTTCCATCATCCTCGCCTTGACGAGATTTGGCCATCTCTTCAAAGTCCTTACCATGCTTTGCCACAAACGTCGCAAGAGTGTCAATGACTTTCCTTCTCTCTTCGTCGCGAGGTGGCGGCGCCTCGGGCGGAAGCTCGGGTTGCTTTGACGTCATTGTCAAAGAAAGCGCTCGCGCCTTGGCTGCCTTTGGTTTGAAATCTCTCGGAACCACCGGCGGTTCGAACCACTTGGGCGGTGCGAGCGTATCGTTCGATACTCTAAACCCACGCACAACGCAATCGTTCGTAAGCGCCGCACCGAGAGCGAACACCGGCGCGCCGCCGGGCCCATTTTGATGGTCTCGTTCCTCCTCCTCGTCCACCATTTCAAACGCGTACTCATTCAACTTTGGTTCATCCTCCGTGTAAAGCGAAACGTCCTCCTCTTCGAAAACGCCCACTCCAAACGCTTCGCCGCGCGTGCGTCCTCGTCTCGCACCCGAATTTTCTTCATTCATCACGCGTCGTCGGCGTTTCGCCGCCTCTCTAAACTCCTCCGCCCCCGAAAACGGATCGTACCCCAACCCGTGTCGATCATTCTTAGGATCGACGACGTACGCCGGCAGCGCATCGACAACGCTGTCACCATCAGCGTTCACCACTCCGCACCCGCGTCGCTTCCCGCGTCTCCAGCCCATGAGCGCCAACAGTTTCGCGCCCACGCCCGTTTCCACTGGAGCGACGAGGTCCGTCAACGCGCTCGACGTCCCCAACGCCCCAGCCTCGCCCCCATCCTTCCCGGCCCGTTCCCACGCCACCGCGCGGTGCGTTTCTCTCTGTCCCTCCCCGAACGTATCGTACGCCCGTCCCGTTCGAAGCGTCACCGCTCGATACTCGGCGCGTTCGTCCTCATCCATGAAATCCAACGGCGTCGACGCCTCCTTCCTTCCCGAAGTCCGCCCACCCCCGTCCCCGCGCGCGCTCCGAAACGACTTGGGCGCGAACCCCTCCACGCTTCCCACCGTGTTAAAGTGTCCCGCCGAGAACCCACCGGTAAAAGCGCCGTGAAACCGTCGTCGTCCGCGTTCGTCTCGAACCGTTTCCTCCCGCACCGGCACGAGCGCTCTCGACGTCGACGCCGTCGCCGTCGCGCCGTCACCGACGCGATCGCGATCGCGCGCGTCGAAGCGCGTGCCTCGAGTGACGTACGACACGTCGTCGCCATCGTCGTCACCGGGTCGATCGGCGTTCACGCGCCGCGGTGGGCGCGCCATGACGATGGACGATGCGTTCGGCGTCGCGCACTGTCGCGCTCGACGACACACTCTGCCCGACCGAACCGACCAAAACCGAACCGACCAAAACCGACCGACGGAACATGTCGACGACGGCGGAGGAACGCGAGCGGGCGCGAGAAGAGCTCGAGCGGGGTTTGCGCGCGCTCCGTCGGCGGTTGCGATGCGCGGAACGGGGTGAAACGCACCGAGGACGAGTCGATGGCGCACCGCCGGCGGCGGCGCGAGAGGCGTTGAAACGCGTCGATGCGACGCTGTCGACGTGCGATGGGTCGTCGAAGACGCGGTGGGATGAAAAGGCGATGCGCGATGCGATGGATGCGTGCGTAGGACTTTGCGTCGAGACGCCGTGGGTGGTGCCGGCGGTGTTTTCTTCGTGTAGAGGGCTGGCGTTGCGTTTGACGAGACGCGCGTGCGAACGGTGCGCGACGGGTGAGGATGAGCTGGAGAAGACGCTCGTCGCGCTCGGTGGTGCGTGTCGATTGCTTGGTCATTGCGCGTCGGCGTGCGAGGAGTTTCTCGAAGGGGTTGGGCGATCGGTGAAACCGGTGCGAAGGATGGTTGAGCGGTCAAAGACGTCGAGCCTGGAGGAAACGGTGAGACTCGCGTACGCGCTCGAGGCGATTTGGCGACGGTGTCCGGGAACACGTGAGTCGTTCGATTGGTCGTCGGCGATCGCGTGGTTACGGCACGAAGATGATGAGGTTCGATACAACGCGTGCGAGCTGATTGCGACGGCTTTGGGAGTCAGCGCGAGAGGAAAAAGCGAAATGCAAAAAGCGACGGTTCGGAAAGCGAACGCGCTTCACGAATACGGAATGCGGAGAGAGGCTCGGGATTTAGAATACGTCAACGACAGAACGTCGTTTTGGTTACAACCGCCCGGCGAGGGCGTGGGTGGTGGAGTGCGGGAGCACGCAGGGTACGACGTCGGCGCGTGCGACTTGTCGAGCGTAAAATTCCCGCCACCCGCGGATGGATACGTGCGCATCGGCGGAGTCGAAGTGCGACGACGAAACGATCAAAACGCCGAGACGAGCGGTCGAGGACGCAAACCCATGGTATATACCGAAAGTGCGCGTCGGAATTTGGGCGCCGTCGCGCTCGCGTTGTGTCAGAACAGACCTGTGCTTTTAGAAGGTCCGGCAGGATGCGGCAAGTCTGCGGTGCTCGAAGAGGTGGCGCACATCACGGGCAATGGTGACTTTGTCACGCTCCATCTCGACGCACAGACGGATTCGAAGTCTTTATTAGGGGCGTACGTCTGCGGTGCCGCGCCCGGGGAATTTAAATGGCAGCCCGGTGCGTTGACGCAAGCTGTCACGCGTGGCGTGTGGGTGCTGATTGAGGATATTGATTTGGCTCCGTTTGAGGTGTTATCAGCTCTGGTGCCCCTACTTGAAAAGCGCAAGCTCTACGTTCCCGGGAGAGGTGAAAGCATACCAGCGGCCCCTGGTTTCCAGCTCTTTGGCTCTGTCACGACGGAAGCTGGGCGGTCGACATCGAGTGCGGATCCACTTTCTGGACTTTGGACGCGCGTCGTCGTGGAGCCGCCGCAAGGTGACGAGGCGACAGCCATCCTCTGCGGTTTGTACCCGAATCTCGCGCAACTCGCCAAAACGATGTTGTCTACCGTACGACAAGTGCAGGGTTTGTGTGGACAAGGCGGTTCCACCGCCGGTGAAGCTGCTGGGTTGGGACCGCTGTCTTCTCAAGACGTATCAATAACAGATGCGACGAGCAGCGCGATGGACGCAATGGACGTCGAACGCGTAGCTTCTGGTCTGGAGGCCCAAGCGAGCGACGTAAACCATTCGCTGACGCGTGTTTACGCAGGCAGACCGTTTACGTTGCGCGACATTCTTCGATGGGCTCGACGAATTGCGATGTTGAGACCGCATGAACTCGCGCTGCTGCGTCCGGACAAAGCAGCGCCTCCGCAACTCCGCCGCGCAGCGTACGACGAGGCTGCGGATGTGCTCGCCGGTATGCTACCAGCGGGACCTGGTCGGCGGCGTGTGTTAAAGATGATTGCCGCGACGTGGGGTCTGCCGGCAGAAGATACGGCTGAGGCGACGGATCGCCTGCACAAGCCGTCGATTCGGGAAGCACATCAATCGGTCACGATTGGACGATGTCTGCTACCGGTTGGTGATACGAAAGTTCAAGGAGCGAAATGGTCTCGAACGGGTCACGCTTCAAGATTACTCGAGCGCGTCGCGGCTGCTGTGCAGCTTTCCGAGCCAGCACTTCTCGTCGGTGAAACTGGTACGGGTAAAACTGCTCTCATACAGGAACTCGCCAGACTTACCGGGGCTCCGCTCACCGTGGTCAACTTGAGTAATCAATCAGAGTCTGCAGACTTCTTGGGAGGCTTTAAGCCCGTCAGTGCGCGACATCTCTGTCTGCCGCTACTTCCAAAGTTCCACAACGCCTTCAACAGAACATTTCCATCTTCATCAAACGCTGAGTTTCTCACTCGCATTGCTAGATATGCCGAGAAGCGGAAATGGGCGCATCTGTTGCACGCCTTTCGAGCTGGCGTCGAACGCGTCGCGAAACTTGCGGCGGAAGCCGCAAAGGAAAGTGGCACCCGCGAAACCGACGAAACAAAGGCTAGCAAGCGTAGAAAAACGTCGACCGCGCTGCCGAACGACTTGATCGAAGAGTGGCGCGAATTCGAAAGGGAACTGAGCGCCGTTGAGCACTCGACAAACGCCAGTAAAAATGGTGGTCCAGTCTTTGCCTTCGTCGAAGGTGCTCTAGTCACAGCGCTTCGCGAAGGCCATTGGATCTTACTGGATGAAATTAACTTGGCACCGGCCGAGACTCTCGAGCGTCTGGGCGGAATACTGGAGAGCGAAACGGGAAGTATTGTGCTTAGTGAACGGGGAGACGGAACGCCGATTCCTCGTCATCCGCGATTTCGGCTCTTCGGTGCGATGAATCCAGCGACAGACGTCGGTAAGAGAGATCTACCTGCGGCTTTGAAGCACAGGTTCGTGGAAATTTACGCCGGTGAAACGGAGAGCAGAGAGGATCTGGCCATGATTGTCAACACGTATCTCAACGGCGTACCAGGAGTGAACATCGATGACATCGTCGACTTCTACATGGCTGCCAGACAAGCTGCGCACACGACACTTCTCGATAGTGCTGATCAAAAGCCTCAGTATTCTCTGCGTACGTTATCGCGAGCATGTGAATATGTCCGGGCGGCGACCGGCATTTACGGATTACAACGGTCCCTCTTTGATGGCTTTGCCATGTCATTCTTGACGTTGCTAAAGACTGATAGTGGCGTAATCCTGGAGAAGTTAATGGTGAAGCATCTTCTGAGAGGAGCAGCTTTGAAGGTAGGTTATTCTCCATCGCTAAGTCGTCTCGTTTATTATTTTCGCCGCTCACTGTCTCGGGATCGACTATCCATGGATTCGGCGAGGCTGGGCGTTTTCACGTCAGCGGCGGTACAGCAATGAAAAACAATACCTATTCCATTTCTGATTTCTGAGGTTTTGGAAGACGTTTTTCTACATTCATCCATCGTTAACGAACACATTACTGACATTTTTCCTACCATCGCAGGCTGTCAAAAATCCTCCGAATCCGCCTGCCGATGACACACACATTTTGCTCGAGCACTTCTGGGTTGAGGCCGGCGAATTACCGCGTATCGATCCCGAGCAAGGCAAGTACGTCGTCACACCCACTGTTCGCGGGCATCTCGCGAATTTGGCTCGGGCGGTCCTACTTCGGCGACATCCTATTCTTCTGCAAGGTCCCACGTCGAGTGGTAAAACGTCACTCGTAGAGTACCTCGCACAACGAACGGGGCACAGATTCATGCGGATCAACAACCACGAACACACGGATTTGCAGGAATACCTCGGCACGTACGTGACCGATGAAACTGGTGAGTACTCAAGAAACGCGACTATCTTTTTCGTTTCTAGCCTCTGTCCGGCCACTAGTTCGTTAGCCGTCTTCTCGACTCCATGAGAACGGGGGCTCGGAAAGTGGCCGAAAATAAACATGAACAACGGACGAGTGCATGTCGTCGAATACTGGCGTAGAAACCAGTCACCAGGACATGAACAGTTTCTTGTTCGAAACTTTTACGGTTTTCGCTCTGTTTTGGTCATCGACTGACGTCTACTATTCTTTTCTCACTCCAGGACAACTCGTATTTCAAGAGGGTGCTCTTGTACAAGCCGTCAGGAAAGGTTACTGGGTCGTTCTCGACGAACTCAACTTGGCACCTACAGACGTGCTTGAAGCGCTCAATAGACTTCTTGACGACAATAGAGAGCTGTTCGTTCCTGAGCTTCAAGAGACAATCAGGCCTCATCCACACTTTATGCTGTTTGCCACACAAAATCCACCAGGCGCGGTGTACGGCGGCAGAAAAGTGCTCAGCAAAGCCTTCAGAAATAGATTCATGGAATTGCACATTGGTGATATTCCGGATGACGAGTTGAAGACTATTTTGAACACAAGATGTGAGATTGCTCCGTCTTATTGTGTCAAGCTCGTGGAAGTGATGCGGGAGTTACAGCGCCGACGTCAAGGTTCGCAGGCGTTTGCGGGGAAGGATGGTTACATCACCGCTCGTGACCTGTTCCGCTGGGCTAACAGACAGAGTACTGGCTACGAAGCACTCGCAGCAGATGGCTTTAGAGTGCTTGGTGAGAGGTTACGTAGTGATGTAGAGAGGCAGTCGATACGAGAAGTGCTTGAAAAGTGCTTGAAAGTACCACCTCTGGACGAAACGACGCTGTATGCGTCTGCACAGGAAGGCGTCCTTGAGAACAGTGTCTCTTCTGCCGCAAAACAAGCCGCAAAACTCGACGGTTTAGATGCCGCTGACGCCGCAACGTTGGCTCAGACGATTGCGTGGACGCCCGCGATGAGAAGATTATTCGCTCTCGTTGAGGGATGCATGAATCACAAAGAGCCTGCGTTGCTTGTCGGCGAAACCGGCTGCGGTAAGACCTCAGTCTGCCAGCTTTTGGCGCTCCTTCGAGGGCAGCGTCTTCGCATTCTCAACTGTCATCAGCACACTGAGACGAGTGATTTCATTGGAGGTTTTAGACCCACACGAACCTCTGAGCGAAAGGAAATGCTCAAGGATGGAAAGACTGCTGCTCCGTTCGCCTGGGAAGACGGCCCTCTCATTAAAGCGATGAGAGACGGTGACATTCTTCTCGTCGACGAGTTGTCTCTGGCGGAGGATTCCGTCCTCGAACGTTTGAACTCTGTCCTTGAACCAGGGCGGTCAATCACACTCCCAGAAAAGGGTGGTGCGGAAGTTGAAGAGCTCACTGCGCATCCAAACTTTCTCATTCTCGCTACGATGAATCCAGGCGGTGATTTCGGTAAAAAGGAATTATCTCCCGCTCTTCGAAACAGATTCACCGAAATATGGATTGGAAGCGTCGGCAAGGCGAATGAGATGGAGAGAATCGTCGCAAAGCGACTGTCTGAACCTTCTCTATTAAACTTTGCCAAACTACTCGCCGAATTTTGGGAGTTTTACCATGAAAACGCCGGTAGCTCGGCGGCTCGCGCCGCCTTGGCGGTGCGCGATATCATAGGTTGGGCGAATTTCATTCGCGAAATGACCGACGTATCTCGTCGAGCACCGCTCGCTCCTGCTGACGCGTACGCGCACGGCGCGTATCTTACTCTCCTCGATGGTCTCGGTTTGGGCTTAGGCATGCCTGAAGAGGCGGCGAGGCAAGTAAAGGCGAAATGCTTGAGCTTTTTGCACAAGCAGTTACCCACACAGGTATGTTCGTTCGACTCGACTCAATTTTTTCGACGATTGGATTGGAAAGGGTGCGATGATGTTTCGTTGTACCTGGTAAGTTTCCGAGCTCAGGCATTGAGAGACGACATTCTCACAACACTGAGCATCCTTTGCGATCCAAGATTTCTTTCACGATGCGCGTTCAGTTTTCACACGCATACGTACTGACGACGGCAACAACAAATGCAGGAACACGCGGCTCTCGAGTACGCCGCCGCACCTGAGGGCGCTGACGATACAGAATTCGGGATTGATTCAACTGGCTTTTTCGGGCTGTCGCCGTTCAAGATACCTTGCGGTAACCAAACGATTAAACAGGGCGGCTTCGCTCTTTCGGCACCTTCGACGAAGAAGAACGCGGCTCGAATCATGCGCGCAATGCAACTGAACAAGCCGATTCTTCTAGAAGGGAGTCCTGGCGTTGGCAAGACGTCCATCATCTCGGCACTCGCGGCTGCGTCAGGGCACAAGCTCGTTCGTCTCAACTTGAGTGAACAGACAGACATGATGGATTTGCTCGGCGCAGATCTTCCTGCAGCGGGTGGAGGCGCAGGAGAGTTTGTGTGGTCTGATGGCGCATTCTTGGCTGCCTTGAAGGCGGGTGACTGGGTGCTCTTGGACGAATTGAACCTCGCACCACAACCTGTTCTCGAAGGCTTAAACGCTGTTCTAGATCATAGAGCCGAAGTGTTCGTCCCAGAACTTGGGCAAACGTTTAGGTGTCCGCCGACGTTCCGCGTGTTTGCGGCGCAAAATCCTGTACAAGAGGGTGGCGGTCGTAAGGGGTTGCCTAAATCGTTCTTGAACCGTTTTACTCGAGTTCACGTCGAACCGATGTGTGCCGAGGATTTGAATCACATTTCTCGAGCGCTACACCCTGGTATTCCGGCGGAGAGCGTGTCGTCGATGGTCCGATTTAATGCGACTCTCGCCAATGCGGCGAGTACGCCAGGAGGTTCTTTCGCGCGCGCGGGCTCTCCGTGGGAGTTCAACCTCAGAGACATTCTGCGATGGTGTGATTTGGCTGAGAGATCGACGACGCTCCCGTCCGATGTGGCTGTTGAACGTCTGTTTGGTACTCTATTCGTGCAACGTTTGCGCAACAACGAGGATCGAGATCAATGTGTAAACTTTTTTGAGGATGCCTTCGGCTACAAACCTCCTGTAGTGCCGCAACGACAAGTTTTCATCGAAGAAGACATGTTGTGTGTAGGAGACGCGCGCATTAAGTGCGGAGAAACCAAAATAGCTGAATGGGGCGACGCCGATCTCGGCTTAATCCCGGGCCAATTTGCGGTTGTTGAAACGATTGCGCATTGCATTCAGCGAGGGTGGATGTCAATTCTTGTCGGCGGTGCTTCGTCGGGTAAAACAACTATAGTGCAATTACTGGCGTCATTATCAGGCAATAGGCTGCGCCAGGCAGCGCTGACTGCAGCTACTGATACGAGCGAACTCCTCGGATCGTTCGAACAAAGAGATCCAAGTCGTGACAGAGCGGACATTGAAGATAGCTTATTGTCCGCCCTGAAGGACGCCTCGAGCAAAAAGACCACATGGTCAAACATCGATCGCGTGGAAAACGCGTGGAGATCGTGGGAAACGTACAAAAGCACCATGAAGACGAGCGTGGACATGACCGGTTCCGACTCGTTCAACTCTCTTGTAGCGGTGGTCAAGGCTCTTGGCGATATCGATGACGGGTCTCGATCGGTGGACTTGATGAAGCGTATCGAAGCCCTCGGGCGATCTGCGTGGGCCCCGGGCCCCTCTCCGGATGCAGGTCGTTTCGAGTGGGTTGATGGCGTACTTCTTAATGCCGTCATCAATGGTGAATGGATCTTGTTGGAGAACGCAAACTTGTGCTCTCCCACAGTACTCGATCGTCTGAACCCGTTGCTGGAACCAGAGGGATTCTTACTTGTGAACGAGTGTGGTCTTATTGACGGACAGCCGCGCATTATAAATGCGCATCCGAACTTCCGCCTATTTCTGGCGATCGACCCCAAGCACGGGGAGGTTTCGCGAGCGATGCGCAACAGAGGCGTTGAAGTCTTCCTGCTTCCGAGCGGTACGGAAGACGGACCATCAAAGGATGTTGGACTGCCCCAGCCTTTGTATGCACCGCCTGCTTCGGTCAGCATGGCGGACGACCTCAAAAAAATACTTGAATCGATAGGCGTTCCTGGCGGGTTTATTCAAGGCATGATGGTGCGCGCACACACGACTTTGGGGACGTTTTTGTCAAAGCCTGGCATGAAGGATATCTCCTCACGGGACATCTCGGAGTGGTCAGCGCTTACGCTAGAGTTGCTGGCGCGTGGGCACGACGCGTACGTCGCTTTAGCCACAAGTTGGAGTCAAGTGTACATGCGCGGTGAATCCAACGCAGAGATACGAGACGCCGCAAGCGCCGCATTCAAATCGGCGTGCGTGTCGTCCTTCTCTTCCTTGTTAGCCATTTCTAAAGGTGGACATGGAGAAGAAGACGATGCCCTGGCGCACTCGGTGCTCTTTCAACCGATGAACTGGCCCTTCTCAAGCATAATGCACGAAATGCTCGTGTATAATGCACACAGCGTCGAGAGCAGAGACCGGGCACAGACGGCTCTATTTGAGGGCATTGTTTTGTACTGCGCTGGGCAAGTTGTTTCCGGGGACGCCGTGTACGCGCTCTCACCTGTGGTTGCGACTGCCCTACCGGTCGCCGTGAACATGCACCGAATCGGATATGAGAACGCGGCGGTGTCTAGACGCGACCCTCCCGAACGAGTCATCGCGGCGTTGAGGGCGACGTCTATGCTCATGCTAGACACCGCGGTGAGAGTTCAGGATGAGAAAACGTTCAAGGGCCTCGTCTTGAGGCTCACGGCTTTCAATCGAGTGTCCGGTATCACGAGCGTCGCTTTCGTATCTGACGAACTCTCTGCGCTTTTATGTGCGTTGCAAATGCTAGAAGAATATCCAATCACGCGTTCGATGCTTGCCGTTGACTTTTCATGGCGTTCTATGGTTGTGAGAGGCGTACTGCACAAGGCTAGAGTTGAGCTGCACGCACAATGCGCAGCTGACGTCTCCGCGTCTCCAAAGGCATCTTGCATGCAGCTCTCTGTCTGGCGTAGCCACGATCAAGTCGCTAGAAAACGCGCAGCTCCCGTGCATCCATGTGTCGATGTGCTGAGCGTACTCTTGGGAAGTTGCGCTCAATTTGAAGAGTCGCTTCTTCAGCAAATGTGCGACTCGAAGGGATCGTCACAAGACCTCGCATCTGTCAGAGAATTTCAAGATTGGAGACTTCGACTCGAACACTTTTCGATGACTTCTCGATCCGACTTATTCAAGGTTGACCCCACGTCTGGTCTGATTGCGTCGCCCGATGCGATAGAGACAATAGCTGTAGTCTGGCTGAAACTCCGTGAAGCGCTCTCGCCTTTGCTGCAACGTGGCGAAACGAGCTCTCTCGATTTATGCGTTCAGCAGGTCAACCAAGCGTCCAAGCTTATGGATGATGCGCTTGAAATTCCAAAGGGCAAGCCCGTGGATCCACTTCTTTGGAAGCACGCTGGTAGACCGTCGTTACCGAGGACTACCAAGTTACTGGATATGGAATTGAGCGTTCGGGAGATTTGTCACGCCTTGCAAGTTCGGGCGAGTTTCGCCGCAGACGTGCAACAAATGATCTCGAGACGAAACTTTGGCGGCGAGACAACCCTGGATCAATCCATCGTCTCCGCAGCGTGCGCAGCTCTGGGCGCCGGTGTTGGACTTCGCGCAGCCGCTCTCGAAGGTTTGTGCTTCTTTGCGTGGACACACATCAATCCAGACAAGGAGATGTCGACGAGCGAAGGCGACATTGAGCTCGAAGCCAACGAGATTCCGAGACTCCTTGGAATTAAGTGTGACGACAGAGCTAGAGCATCTGGTGTTGACACCACAGCTTCGATCGAAGAGGAGGAAAACCAGCTTCAGCAAAACAGACACATCTCTGATTTGCCAGCTCAAGAACTCTTCAAGTCGCTCGACAAGGAAGACCCTTGGCGCGTGGGAGTCACTGGAGATGTCTTTATCCCATCGTATCCGCCGATGGGTTTCCCAGCCTGGTCGTTAAAGTGGGAGTCTATCGTCCGGTTGCACTCCACCCTGAATCCAATCTCTGAGCTTTGGTCGATCAGCTCTCAACTGAAGCTTCTCAGCGTGCTGACGGCTCAACTCGTGTGCAACGAAGTCGACGACTCAAATATTGAGCGAATCGTCGACTTGGAAGGCGCAAAGCTCATCGCTCAAAACCTCGCTTTCGGAATCGCAGTCTCTCCACGATCCCCAGCAGACTTTGTTGGACATCGGCATTTGCTTTGGTTGTGCGCAGACTCGTCAAATTCGAGTTCCTTTGACAAGTTGTCTGGGCTTCGCGAGAACCTTCACGACATGTGGATGCGCTGGCATGCGGCGCAATGGAACAACTCTATTGACGCCGTGCCGACATCTCTTTTGTCAAGAGGGAAGAAAGACGACGAGTATGAGAATCCAATTCTGAGCAAATGGACAACTGCATCCGGAGCAGCTCGGTTGGAGCGTGCGTCGGCCACCACCCACGCAGCAGCTATAGTCGCCGACGCAAATATTGGGTGTGCCGAACGTCTGCCTCGTATGGTGCAACTTCGCGCGGCATCGCGTTTGTTGCGATTCGAACAAGACGACGCTATAAAATCGTCTCGCGATGATTGGCTTGCGCTCAGCAGCTTAACTTCTCAGGTATTACTGAGTCATCAGGTGTTGCTCACAGAAGTGAACAGGCACGAAGAGCGCGATGCGCTCGTTGGCGCGATCGGCGCTTTCAGCGGTAGTGTCGTAAACGCCCAAGCTGCCGAGGCGACGCGCGCATTGACACAGTTGAAGGATGCCTGTGCGCCTCTCTTTGAACTGTACGTACCGCTCGAAGAGATGCGTGAGTCCGTGGTGTTCCCTCTTCTGGAATGCATTTGCTCTGGCTCGACCAGTAAGGATGTCATGAAAACCGCAACGCTCGCCGGTGATGCCGGAGCGCGAGACAGAACACGTCGTGGGAAGGCTTGGGGATTGATTGGTTTGCTTCGTTTGAATCTATTGCTTCCGAATGGACTGTCCGACCCGGCAGTGATAGTGCGCACTGAGTTGTGGCATTTGCAAACAACGATGGAGCACGAAATTGAACCGATGATCGGTGTCCAAAGGTGGTGTCAGAGAATGCCTTCGGCTCCATCCGTCGAGGATGATGCGCTCGCATTTTATGAAAGCTGTCACCGCACATTGTCTGAAAAGGGTGATAAGTTGAGAGCTCTCGCGCTGCCGAGACCAATTCCATCGCGGTGGGCTGCTCTGCGCCGAGAAGTCTTGCAATTCCGCCAAGGCCTCGGCGCATCACAACGACTGCTCGACTTGCTGGATCGATGCTCCGCTGTCGATGTGGACGACTCAATCATCATGGAAGCGGAAACGTGGCTTGGATCGAGCGCTCAATGGAGTGCGCGCCTAGGTGAAGAGTACAAGGCGTATCGCGACATGACGCAACCGCTCCAGTTGGCCATCTACGAACTGAGAAGGGGTCTCTCTCTAGCTGCGGACGCAGCCAAGGCGCGCACGAAAAGGAAGAGTGAACTCGTTGCCGCCGCTGCAGCTCTATTCTCTTTTCCAACGATTGTCAACTCTGCATTTGATGGTTCCGTGGCGCTCATGCTGAGCGAAGATCGCGTGCTCAAGGCGCTGAGTTCGGCTGAAAACGCCGCGGCAGCGCACCTGCCGTTCAACACGAAATCAGGCGAACTTGAAATCAGTGCGCTTCGCGTCGCGTTGACGAGTGCGCTCACCGAGGCTCGCCGCGAAGGAGCACTGAGCGTGAAAAGTTGGGAGCGTCTCAGCAGGTGTTTCCACACTTTCTCCGCGTTGTACGAGAGTTGTAGAGAGGAGGATATTGAAGCCGAGAGGTTGGCCACTGAGGTATTCAAGCAAGCCACAAAGGGCCCAACATCCTTCGAGGCGAATGAAGGCAACGATGAAGAAACCGAAGAGCGAGCCTATCGTATCGCGTTCAAAGATTTTGCGTCTGATTACTCCGATTTCAAAGAACTTCCTGACGGACCCTTGATGTTAGAGCACGACTGCGTCGAGGAGACTGACACGAAGGAAGACGACGCTGAAGACGAGACCAACATTACTCGTGCCGCACGTGTCGCCGGTATTCTTGAAGGTGAATTAGCCGAAGAGCTCGTGAATATCCATTACGCTGCATTGACGACGCTTCAAGGCGCGCCCATCCATGCGGGTGGAGACTCAACCGTTGAGCAGGAGCGCATCGTTCGTACGACTCGATTGGAGAAGTACGGTAAATATGTACGCAATTTGAGTCACGAGGAAGCGCAGCGAGCGTCCGAATTTGCGCGCGCGTATGACACGGGGATCGCCGTGCTCAAGGCGAGTCAGCTCGAATTACCATCGACCGTCGATTACGCGTCAAGACTTGGACATTCTCTGCGCATAGCGTTGGAGCATTCCGCCGTGTCAAAACCCGCTCTTTCAATCGACGCAATGGGTACATCTCCCTACTCGTCACAGACAACGCCTGAGGAAGAGCAAGCCATGCAAGAGGTTAAGAAGCGTTCGAAAGCCGAACTCGATGAGGATGCGGCAGCAGATGCTCTAGATACCGAGCTGACTGTGGGCGGTTGCCCTGGCGAGATGGCTCTCATTGTGCCCCCAGTCGCGGCGGCACGACGAAGATTGACAGTGCTACTCGAAGAATGGCCAGATCATCCTTTGCTCACCCAGTTGGCTGCCATCTGTGATCGCATGCTGGCGTTACCACTTCTTGGTCCCGTGAAGGCGGGTTTGACTGGTATTGAGTTGTTGCTTGCGCGCGCTCAAATATGGGAAGAATCTGCCGCTTCTCACACGTCACTCAAGGCTGAACTGAACGAACTCGCCAAGTTGGCGCTCCGTTGGCGGGCGAGAGAACTCAGAACGTGGCCTCGATTGCTCGCTCGATGCAGTGAGCGGCATGCTTCGAGAGCCAAGCGCACTTGGTTTGCTCTTCACCGACTTTTGAATTCCATGAAATCTGACTCGCTGCTGAGTGGCGAAGAGGATGTCAAGGACGTGGAAGACGCTGCTGATTTGGAGAAACTGCGCAGCTTGACAGTTGCCTTGGAAGAGTATTTGCAAGCGTGCACTCTCGGCGAATTCCACACTCGTCTTGAGCTCGTGTGGTGCTTCTACGCCGAGATAGATGTTGAAATCCGAGCGGCAAAGGCGCGCGGCGCGAGAGTGATGAAGCAAGACGCGGCACTTTGCGCGATTATGTACAACGTGTGGCGTTACTACGCGCAGTTTGAAGACGTGATCGATAAGCACATCGACTCGATCCGAAAGCCGTCCGAGATCAAGCTCAGGGATCACGCCAAGCTTGCCAAATGGGAAGATCGGGGGTATCACGCGATGAAGGTGCAGGGCGAAGCGAATCAGAGATCTTTGCACAAGTTTGTGCGGGCATTTGATACCGCGTTGAACGGTCTTGTTCTTCCAATCTTGGAAGCCGCAGCCGCTCAGACGGGATTCAAGGATCTTTCAGCCGATATTCCGCTGCAACACGACGGCGCCAAGCTATCGCGAGATGAATTGGCGGCGGTGCATCAAGCAAAGCAAGCAGAAATTGACACCATGCGTGAGGCTGAGCTTGCAGAGCTCAAGTCTCAGAGGGATCAATGGATGACTATGAGTAGCGAAGCGAATAAACTCACCGTATCGGGGATGGAATCATCCGCTCGAGTGTCGCAGTCGGTTGCTCCTGAGTTCCGCGTGGCGGCTATGAGTCAAGACGAAGCGTCGTATCAATCGCGATTGCCAGCTCTAGTGAAACGCATGGGCAAAATCCTCGGCGAGGCATTGAATGGCGAAGAAGAGCACGATGTTCGCACGGCGGGAGCTGAATCTCTCGATGACTTTGCTGTCACCATCGCGCAGCGCTCTCAATCTCTTCGAGAAGATAAGGCGGCCAAGAAGGCCATCAAGCGCAAGGCTTTGCAAGACTTACTCAAAGCCTTGCCCGCCATGGGTATCAAGCACTCGCGCGCCGCTGTACCGGTTGAATATCGAGTCGCGACGTCGTGGTTCGCGGAGGAAGCCATGCAAGCTCCGCGTTGTTTGGATGCGATAGGAGTCGATTCCGCGATTGCGTTTGCCGATGCTGACAAGTATTACTTCCGGTCGATGGCGCGCATTCAACGTTTGTGGTTGATGCGAACGGCGCACAACCCAGATCTCACTGGACGTGAAGTCGAGATTTCCATCTTGTCTTGCGAACATTTGCTTCACATCATGCGTATGCAGCGTAGGACTATCATCGCTGCCGCCGCCGCTGAAGCGGATATCGACGCTGCGTACAAATGTCTATCTGTGTTGAAGGCGGATGCCGAATTACCATCTCAGCGATTCACTGAGTCGTGGCTCGTGGAACAAAACGCTCTCATCGAACGATTCGGTGCGGCATGCTTGGACGCGAGTCTCATCAACAGGGCTGTTTCAGCGGCCGAAACAATCGATGCCGTCAAACCGATGACGCCCGGCGTACAAAAGGCTCTCATACAGTGCAAAGAGTTGGTCTCGCGGGCAAAGCAACGACTTGGTGCGTTCCTCGCGTGCACTTTGCGAGATACCGATCTCCGCGTGGGACATGGTGACGTTTCCACCGAGGCGTGGCGAAGCAATGTCATCGCTTCTGGCGCTGCTTTGGATGCCATCAAGGCAAACTTCGCTGACTTCAAGTCGATGAGCGCGACGTTGGATCGAGTGTACGCAGAGTCTGAGAAGCGCCTGTCGACTGGAGAAGTGGGCATGCACGGCGCAAATGCACTTCCTGGATGGGCCTTCATGCAGTCAATCATCGACGCTGACGCCACGGCGATGGAAAAAGACTTTGCATCGGGTGTGTTACCTACGGGCGAACGCGTCGCGGGTGATGTCGGCGTCGCCCAGACGCGACTCGTAAACATTCGCGATAACATTGAAAGCTTGATTCAATCCACGCTCATCTGGGTGCAAGACGTCGATAAAGCGTCCAAACCAATCATGGTGAAGCGCGAGTTCGTAACCGAAGGGCAAGAAGAGGAGGAAGAGGCTGAAGGGACCATGTTGACGTACGAAGCGGCGGCGGGTGGCGCACTGAGCACCACACGCCTCGCGCGCATCGTCGATTCCATTTCCGGCGTCATTCGTGAAGTGAGAAGTTTAACCGATGAAGCTCACGCTGACGAAAAGAGGCAAGTTCTTCCGCTCGTCACCGCTCGCATTGCTGAAATCACACCACTTCTTGGGTTGTTGCGAAGCGCTGTGCGACGCGTCTTGAGCGATTACGTCGACTTTCACAAATCGACATGTAAGCTCGAATCCGTCCTCACCGCTTTGTTCCTAGGACTCTGCGCAGAAGGTTTCTGCATACCGCCCGAGGAGGCTGAAGGGGAAGCCGGCGGTGGAATGATGGATGATCAATCTGGCACGGGCATGGGTGCCGGGGAAGGCAAGAAGGATGTCGCCGACGAAATTGAAAACGAAGATCAAATCATGGGCATGGAGGATCTCGAAAAGCAAGAGGAGGAAACCGACCGAGGTCAACAGGAGGATGACGAAGGCGGCATCGAGATGCAGAACGATTTCGAAGGCGTGATAGAAGACGTGGAAAAGCTAGAGAACGAGGACCAAGACGATGACGCCCAAGAGGAGGAATTCGAAAAGGAAATGGGAGAGGATGGTGAAGACGGAGACGTCGTGGACGAACGCATGTGGAACGACGAAGACGACGAAAATGACGAAACGAACCAAGGTCCGGAAAAGTACGAGGAAGGATCTGGAGTTCAAAACGATGATAAACAAGAGACGGAGACTCGCGCGGCTGAAGAGGAGGAAGATGACGATAAAGCGCCGAAGAAGGATCGTGGCGCCGAGGACGACTCTGGCAAGGATCAAGGCAAAGACGAGCCGGATAACGACCAATCGACCGCGCCCGAAAACGACGACGACGGTCGCGTGAACGACGAGGAGATTGAAGAAAATCACGGCATGAATCCATCCAAGCCAGAACAGGAAGAGCTCGAACTCGACGAAGAAATGAACATTGATATGGATGACGTGGATGGTGATGACGACGAGTCTGCGCGAGACGAAGACGCCGAAATGCTGGATGAACCTCAAGAGGACGTCGGTGCAGAGGAGCAAAACGCGCAAGCGGAAGGCCAAATGCAAGACGACGGCGACGGAGGCATCACCGAGGACACCATGGACATTGACGAGAAGGATGATGATGAGAGGAATGAAGACGACGAGCTCGCCACTGACAACCTCAGGGATGACGCCATAGCCGCGGACAGTGGCGAGGATGACCAAGGCGAACAAGGCGGACCGCAAGGTCAAGGTAGCGGCGGCGGTGGCGACCAAGATAACAACAACGCGCAGGGACAAGGCGGCGAAAATGGCGCGAACGCCCGAGGCACCGAAGGTCAGGGTGAGGATGAAACCAAGGCGCGAGACGCCGCCGCCGCGGCGGATGTCCAAGAGTCTGACGCGCCCGACGGTCAACTACCTCCGCCGCAGTCTTCGACGGATATACCCAGCGCAGGTGCGGATGGAGAAGGCACCGGCGCGGGCGCGAGCGGAGGAGAAGGCATGATCGCGCCGATGAGCGGTGGCGCCGGTGGCGACCAGCAAAAGAACCAACCGCCGCAGAAACAACAGCGACAGGATGCCAATCCGCATCGCTCGCTTGGCGACGCCTTGAAGAGTTGGAAGGATAGACTCAACGTCGTCGGCGACGCATCGGAAGACAAGGATAACCGCGCCGATACCGGTGGCGCGGACGACGGTCCGATGGGTAACGAGTACGAGTTTGAACGCAACGCGGATGAATCTGGCGACGCTGGTGATGACGGCGACAGAGGTGGAATTCAGACGCTCGCCGACGCCACCGAGGAGCAAGCGTTGCAACACAGTTTAAAGGAGCAATCTGACGCCGACGAAAGAGACGCCGACGACGTGGATTTGACTCAAATGCAAGACGACGGAAACGTCACCATGCCTGAAGAAGGAGACCAAAAGGGCGGCGAAAACGACGACGACGACGAAGGTCGTGAGAAGACGGGCAAGGCGGCGCAGCATCGCAAGAAGGATTCTTCCCTCACAAAGAAGGATGTCAAACCCGGTGATGCGGCTCCTGTCGCCGGCATAGATGGCGAAGAAGTCGAAGACGACGCCATGGATGACGACGAACGCGTCATCGGTGAAGGGGAGTCTGGTGAGGAGTCAAAGATTGCGCTGCAACTCGAGAATACGTCTCTCAAGCAAATGAGCGAAGCCATGCGCGAACTCACCGCCGACGACATTGAACAAGCGCGCGTCGAGGCTGAACAAAGCCTCACCAAGTGGAGAGAAAAGTCTTCAAACGACAAGACTAATGAGGCGAACGCGCAAAATTTGTGGAGAAAGCTCGAACAACTCACGACGGCGCTCTCGGCAGAGCTCGCGGAGAAGCTTCGCTTGATTCTCGAACCCACGCTCGCCAGTCGCCTCCAAGGCGACTTTAAGACTGGGAAGAGATTGAACATGCGTAAAATCATTCCATACATTGCCAGTGACTTTAGAAAGGATAAGATTTGGCTGAGACGTTCGCGTCCTTCGGCTCGAAAATATCAAGTCATGTTGGCCATTGACGACTCGCGATCGATGGCTGAGAACCACTGTGGCCACATCGCACTCGAGTCGATGGTTCTCTTGGCTCGCGCCATGGCGCGTTTGGAGGTTGGCGAAATAGGCGTCGTCGGCTTTGGTGCCGGCGCGAACGCCGTTCGCACGCTACATCCCCTCGGGGCCCCGTTCACCGATCAGGAAGGTCCATCCTTGGTGAGCAAGCTCTCCTTTGCAGAGGACAACACGCTCGCCGACAAGCCAATGGTGCAGCTCCTCGAAACCATGTCTGCGCGCTTAAGCGTCGCTCGCGAGCAGATTCGCGGTGGAGGAACAAAACTTCAACAACTCGTGCTCATCATCGCCGATGGGCGTTTCCACGAAAAGGAGGCGCTTCGCCGATGCATGCGCGAGATGGGCGCGCAGCGAGGCTTGCTCGTCGCCTTTATCGTTTTGGACAATCCAAAGAATAGCTTGCTCAACATGCAAAGCGTATCCTTTCAAGGCGGAAAACCCGTCATGAAAAAGTACTTGGATTCGTTCCCATTCCCATTCTACGTCCTCGTGCAGGATGTATCGCAGCTTCCGGCGACAATCAGCGACTTGTTACGTCAATGGTTTGAAATGGCCGCGAGCGACTAGGTAGTACATTTAGCGAGAGGCAAACGTTGGCAAAGCGGTAGACTTTTATTGTTTGTTTCATTTGTGATATCACACGTGGTAGCGTTACAGTGGATGGATGGTCTTTGAACAAGTCTTGTTGCCCAGTGCCCAGCAACAGTGAGAAAAAGTATAAGTGTGTTTTGTTTTCGCGCGCCCGGGGCGGCGGTAGGGGTTGGCGACGACGTCGCGAACGACTACGGTGCGTACATTTACATAATCACGCACGCGTTCTTGACCGAACGCGACTTGGTCGAGTTCGGCTCCGTCATCGGCGGCGTCCCGCTGGTTCGCATCGGCGAACCCATCGGACTTCCCCCGAAATGGCTCGGACTCCTCACCGGCGGCAGCTCACCGTTCGCTCTCAATTCCTCAATCATTTGTCGCGCCAGCGGCGACAACGGCGGCGAACGAATAACACCCGATTTCGTCGGCGTCGACGCGCATCGCCACTTATCCTTCAAATCTACGTTGGTCCGCGTTTGAAGCGCCTCGCGAAATTCCGGGTCTCGCTTAATCATTTGCCATTTGCCTGATGGATGAAAAGAGGACGAAAACAACGTCAGTCGCACATCGACGCGCGCGCGCTTTGCACCAACAAAGCCCTACCGAGGGTTGTCGCGCGCCCACCCCGCGGGCGCAAAAAAAATGACAATTCAGCGCGCGCACCCACCTAATCCGTATCGGTCCACCCCGCGAACGAGCGCATCCTTCTCGACCTCGGTCCACGTCCGGTATCCCTTTCGGCTCTTTTTCCTATTCTATCGTCGCATTCGTAAAACCGTGCACGCATTCGTGCGCGTCAGTCGATGCGACCGAGTCCGTTCGCGCGCACCCAAAATGTAGGGGAATTTCAGGGGATTCGATTCGATGCGCGCGCGCGTCGTTTAAAACGCACCAACGTCGTCGCTTTGGACACGGTGCCCATGTTCACCAGCTCATCGCGTCCCTTGACCATGCGTTCTTTCGCCGTCTTCTTCGCCATCCCTCTCGTCACGCGCGCGCGCCTCTTCGTCCTCTCTGGCTTGGCAGTCTCAATCAGTCAATTCCTCTATCGTCGCGCGCGCGCCACTGAAGCGACGACGACGACGACGAGTTTGACGTTCCCGCGCGTCGCGTCGTCCAGTTGTCTTCTGGGCTGGTTAATTACGTAGTGTTTACCCATATACTATGTATAAAAGATCCATATTCTTCAGATATATGTGTGTGTGTGATTCCGAATCCGCAATCGGATCGAAAACGGGTTCGGGTCGCGGTCGCGGTTTCGAGCCCCTCTCTGTGTGTGTCTGTTTCTCCTGGTTTTGGAATTTGTGGATGGAGTGGAAGGGAACGAGAGGGAACGAACGGTGACTACCGACGGCATATCGGCACACGACGGAGACGGCGAGGGAAAAAGCACGCGCACGCACGCACCGCGCACGGATTTCTTCTTCTTCTTCTTCCAATCCTTTCCGACACGTCTCGTTCGTTCTCTCGAATAAAATCAGCTTGAATTTATTTGCATTCATCATCGTCAACCAGCACGGATGATTTCGACGACGAGTTTGACGACGTCGGGGTTGAGCGCGCGCGCGGTGAACGCGACGACGCGGATTCGGGATGCGAGAGCGACGAAGCCGACGAAGATGACGACGACGCCGACGCGTCGCGGTGAGGTACGTTACATTAAAACGCGACGACCGACGGACGGACGGACAAGATGAGTGAAATGTGGCTTCTTCGGTTGAGGGAAAGCGTATCTTTTCGCTCCGATCGGGAAATATCCACATTCTGTGCACTTTCGCGAACGGCGCGAAACGACGCGAACGACGGATGATGCGATGGATGTCGATCGTCGTCGTTCGGTCGCGGTTCGGTGCTTCGACGCGCGTTCGTTCGTTCGTCGCTGAACGAACCGAACCGAACGGATCGTGCATTCAGATGGTTACATGGACGACGGCTCGAATCGCGGATAAGACGGATGAACTGACGATACTGTTTACCCATATGTTTTGATTCTTTCTCCAATGAACAGACGCGCGCCGCCCTCTTCAACTTTGGTGGAAAGTCTTCCGGCGCGGCGGGTAGCTCGACGCAAAAGGCCAATGTTAAGGGTTACAAGGATGCTGGATCTGGCACGCAAAAGCGCGTGATGACCAAGCCGTTTTCGACGACGAAGAAGGTTGTGTCCAAGCCGAAGCCCAAGCCGAAGCCGATGGTCAAGGCGAAGACGATGAAAAAGGTTGTCAAGCCGATTGTGAAGAAGCCGATTGTGAAGAAGCCGATTGTGAAGAAGCCGATTGTGAAGAGGCCGATTGTGAAGAAGCCGATTGTGAAGAAGCCGATCGCCACCAAGGTGGTTCGCAAGCCGTTACTCAGCGCCAAGCCGAGACCGGCTGTCAAGAAGGCCCCGGTCCGCCGCCCGGCTCCGGTCCGCCGCGCGCCGAAGCCGATCAACACTAACTTGACGCTCCAGCAAACCGCTGATCTCGGCTACGCCGGTATCCTCGCTGGTTCCGGTCTCTTGGCTTTGGCCATCCTCCCGAGCGTCGCCGACGTCGCTTTGGAAACTATCGGCATCGCGTACACTCTCTACTTCACATACAACTACTTGCTGTTCGAAGAGAGCCGCGATGAATTCAAGGCGACCCTTGAAGACATTGAGAGCGGTACTGGCATCAATATTCCGGCCATCTTTGACGGCATCACCTCTGCTGTGTCCGACGTCACCAGCAAGGTGAACTCCTCCAGCAAGCCGAAGGCGTACCCGAAGAAGACGGAAACGGTCGTCTCCGAGTCGGCGGAGGAGTCCTCCTCCGAAGAGTAAGTGTTCAACTTTCATACCCCATTCGAACACACACACACACACACACACACACACATACACACACATTCCTAGATCTCAAAAAGTGTAGTAACAACGCTGCAATGCATATCAACAAGAAAAGATAAGTCTCTGACAACGTCGCTTCGTCTATTTTATAAATGTGGATATTAAATCTCAATGCTAAGAAGTTGGCGATTACTTGGCGACGGCAGTCGGGAAGGCAGCCTTGAGGGCTTGAACGCGCGCATCCAAGTCGACAATTTTGTCCGAAGAGCCGGCAGCCTTGTCAAGCAAGGTAAGCACTTCGCCGACGTCTGGTCCTTGCATGCGGCCGGTGAGAGCAATACGGAACGGCATAAAGAGGCGCTTTCCCTTTCGTTCGAGAGCCTTACCAGTGGCATTGATGAAGTTCTTCACCGTGCCTTCCTTGACGGCGGCGGCGAGTTCACCGCTCTCGTGAGCCTTGACGATGGCGTCAACAATCGGCTCAAAGTCGTCGTCGAGAACCTTCTTCATCGCGTCATCGCCCATGTTCTCCTTGAGCGGGTAACCGAACATGGCTTCAACTTGTGGCACAGCATCTTCGACGAGCTCAATGGAATCCTTGATCATGTTCACCACGGCCTCAACCGTCGCACCGCTGGATTCCTTGAGCAAACCAGCGTTGACGAGCGCAGAGCCGATGAGGGATTCAACCTCCGACTCTGGAAGCAAGCGCAAGTGCTGACCATTCATCCAGTTGAGCTTAACCTTGTCGAAGACAGCCGGAGACTTGTTGATGCGCTCAACGCTGAAAAGCTTTTCGAGCTCATCCTTCTCGTAAATCTCTTGCTCAGTACCGTCGTTCCAGCCGAGGAGGGACAGGTAGTTGACCATCGTCTTGCTGAGGTAACCTTCATCCTTGAACTGGCCGACAGAGGTGGCACCGTGACGCTTGGAAAGCTTGGAGCGATCCGGAGCGAGGATGAGAGACATGTGTGCAAACTTGGGTAACGGAAACCCGAGCGCATTGTACACGAGGGCTTGGCGTAGTGTGTTCGGTAAGTGCTCCTCGGCACGGAGCACGTGCGTGATGCCCATCGTCGCGTCATCGACGGCGACGCAAAAGTTGTACACCGGCATACCGTTGGATCGCAGCACGACAAAGTCACCGAGCGTATCTGTGTCCCATCCAACCTTACCGCGCACCATGTCATCGATCTCGATGCGTTCACCCTCCGGGACGCGGAAGCGATACGTAAACGGCACGCCCTTATCCATCATTTCCTTCACCTCCTCTTCGCTCGCCGTCGCCCACTTACCGTAGTACTTGGGCGGCAACTTCTTCGCCTCTGCCTCCGCCTTCATCGTCTCCAACTCCTCATCGGTACAGAAGCACGGGTACACGTGACCGCTCGCCACGAGCTTTTCCGCCAACGCCTTGTAAATCTCCCCGCGCTCGCTCTGCCTGTACGGCCCGCAGGGGCCTCCGATATCCGGACCCTCGTCCCAATCGAGACCGAGCCACTTGAGATCAGCAATCATGCTCTCTTCGCTCGCCCGCGTCGACCGAGCCTGATCCGTGTCCTCGACGCGAAGCACAAACTCCCCGCCCATCTTTTTCGCGTACAGATAGTTGAAGAGCGCCGTTCGCGCCCCTCCCACGTGCAACGACCCCGTCGGCGACGGCGCAAATCTCACCCGCACCTTTCCGTCGTCGTTCACCGGAGGCGTCAGGTTCAACCCACTCGCCGTCACCGTCGTCGTCACGCCGCGTCGTCCACGCGTCGGGCACACGCGCGTCGGTGCACCACAAAACCTCCTAAACCCGAACGCAGCTTCGCTTCTTTTCACCGCTCTCGCGCACGCCCGCGCCGATTTCGTCCCGCTCACCGCGAACGCTCGCATCGCGCTCATTCCTTTGCTTCTTTTCAACCGTGCGTGCCGCGTCACGTCGCGTCGCGTTGTGTCGGCGGCGTCGGCGGCGTCGGCAATCAATCAATCCGAAAGTGGATAACGCGGTCAGTCACACCCGTTTTGAGTTTCACCCTCTTATAGCGCTAAGTGATATTATAGTATGTCGGCGTCAAAAACGTTTATGAAACCAGTCTGACAAACGCTTTCATAACCATGCGCGCGACGCCGACGCCGCGATGGACGCCCGCGGTGGACGTCGAGCGACAGCGACGACGACGGTCGGAACATTCGTTCGGTCGGTCGGGGACGATCGGGAGGGCGACGCCGATGGAGGAGGAGACGAAGCGTCGGATGGATGGCGATGGCAGTGGTGGTGCTGCTGCTGCTGATGATGTTCGTCGAGTGTCGTCCGCGCTCGGGACTTCTTCGACGGCGATGGATGGAGCGGTGACGGAAAATGGTGATACTGTCGCGATGTCTTCGTCGTCGGAAGCGGTCGTCGATCGGGCGTTCGCGGCGATTGGACGCGGCACGGTGGGGTTCGTGGCGGCGAGCGCAGTGGCGTTGGCGGTTTCGGGAGACGGAGGTTGGGCGGATGGTGGGTTTTCTGGCGCGGCGAGCGCGCCGACGGGGGCGTGCGGTGCGCTGTCGAGCGAGCGGTTGCGCGTGGCGAGGGATGTGATGATGTGTAACCAGGAAAACTGGCGGGAGAAGTGTTTGGCCAACTACGACGACGAGGGCGGGGCGTTTTCGTACGTCGACGGACCGGGGCTCACACAGGTTAGAGGAAAGCCGGCGATGGAGCGGTATCTGAGAAATCAGTTTGATTTTTCTCGGCAATTTCTCTCTGTGGAGGAGGAGGTGTGCGAGGCGGACTCGTACGTCGCGACGTGGTCGTTGGATATGCTTCTCGGCACGGGTCCGTTGCGAAACGTGCAGGGCATCTCCGTACTGAAATTTAAGCCGGGATCGGATAAGATTGTGTACCATCGCGACTTTTTACCGGATGGGCCAATCTGGGAAAACGCGCCCATCGTCGGTCCGCTCGTGAAACTCCAGCGACAGACGTACACGAGTTGCATGCAGAGCGACGTTGGATGCGCAAAAGTTTTGGGAGGGGTGGAATAGTGAAATTTATTTAGAGAAACGGCTCAATGTATTGATATCGTAGTATTTCAAGTTCAAAGTTTAGCTATGTCAATCGTTGGCGCTCATTCTTGCCAGTACTTAGCGAGGCACGCCATGTCTAAAATGACGACATCGCCAGTCCTGTTGAGACGGATGACGCCATCCACACCGTCAACGGAGATGAGCTGGCCAGTCTCGCCCTTGGAGACGGATGCGTCTTGCTCGCTAATGACAATGATGTGTTCCTTCTTTTCAGGCTTGACCACATCCATATCGCCAGCTTTGAAAGTGTCTTCGGCGGCGTTCTTGGACACGGACTCCAACACTTCCACGCCATCGCGCATGCGCACGTTGCCAACCTTAACGGTGAAGCTAGAGCCGCCCGCACCGACAGAGGTGACGAAGCCTTGGTTGCCGTTAGACAAGCGCACGACGACGCCCGGGATGAACGGGCCGGTGTAGTCAGATGGCCAGGATGCCGACGGAGCGCTAGCCTCAGCGACAGGGGCGTCGTATCCACCCGGAGTGGCGCCGTATCCACCCGGAGTAGCACCAGTGTATCCACCAGGAGTGACACCCACAGCGCCTGGCGTCACGCCGTAACCAGGCGTCGGACCGGCAAGCGAAGCCACGTCGCCGTATCCACCCGGAGTGTAGCCACTGACGTTGCCCCATCCCGTACCGGCGGTAGAAGTGGGTTCCCATCCACTCGGCACGTGCGCTGGAGTGGCAGTTGGGTTCCAAGCGGCCTCGCGAGCCGGAGTCATACCGCCATGCATGGGCGTCATACCACCACCGTGAGCCGGAGTCATCGGGTAATGAGCCGGCGTGCGAGCACCCGGAGCGTCGTACGCGCTGGCGTAGCCACGCGGAGCCATATAAGAGTCACGTTGAGCCGCAACTTGCGGGACGTCCAAGTGCTCTCTGTTAACAGTGACGGTGCGCGCCTGCGCCTGCAATTCCACTCTGACGGAAGTTTCCGTGACATCAACGATGCGACCGACGTACCCCTTGTAAACGCCGGCGCGAATCTTCTTCGTTTGGCCGATGAGAGCATCAGTACGACCACGACCACGGCCAGCCATCGGGCGTTGTGCAGGGCGCGGGGCTTGGTGCGATGCGGACATCAACTCGCCACGCAAACCCGCGGTGTACGAGTTGGCGAGAAGCGCGTGACCAGGGGACTTCGGGGCCAATCCCGAGGAAGACATGAGCTGAGCGGCGAGACCGCCCCCGACTTGTCCGCTCTTGTTGCTACCGTGGACGACGCAGTTGCGAGCTCTGATGCACAAGATGCCGCCGTGCTCTTGAACGTGGCGCGCGCGAATCCAAAGCGTACCCTTGTAAATGTGTTCGACAGTGCCCGTGGTATCCTTGTACTTGCCATCAATTATGCGAACCATGGACTGCGGGTCAATCGTGTCCATGTGCGCGTCTTGAGCGGAGATGTTTCTGCTGAACATCTTCTTCTTCAAATCGTGAAGCTTCACCGACTTGACCTCCGGACGCTCAGGAGTTCCCGCATTAGTCATGACGAACGCGACATCCTTCTCGACACGAACGATGCAGCCGACCTCGGAACCATCGAGCATGGCGAGATCATGCAAGGCATACTCACCGAGCGTATCGATTCGCTGGGTCGTTTCGTCGCCGTCGGCCAAGTCGTGCATGAAGACTTGGAACTCCTCGTTGCTAACAGTGGAGAAGATGTGCGCTACGTCGCCCTCAACCTTGACCACCATACCCATGACACCTTCGTGCTTACCGTGGAGCACGCGGACGGTGGAGCCAGTCTTAAAGTGCTTTCTAAGTTGCTCAGGCTTGAAAGTGAGCAGCTCGTTGAGCTCCTTGTGTGACGGGTTGACAACGACGCGGCCATCCGGAGCGATGCGTTCGACGACACCCTCGAGATTTCTCAAATCACCTTCGACAACGATGACTTGATCACCCGTCATGAACTTAAGATCTGTCTTGCGCGCACCAATAGCTAGCGACATGGCGGCCAGCGCACCTCCAGCGCCCGAAGCGCCTTGGTTGTCGTCTTCCTCGTTGCCCACAGCAAACTTTTGCAGTTCGTCGAGCGTGGGCGTATCTGCAAGCTTGACAGTCGCCATAGAGCACGTCTTCATGTGGTAACCATCCTTAATCCTCGTCGTTCCACAGAGGATGTCGATGTAATCGTTGACTTGACGATCGAAGCGACCCTTTTCAAGGCTCAAATTCAAACGCTTTGCCTCCGCCTCGGAAAAGAGACGAGCTGGGGGACGAACTTGGGACTTCGGCTTACCTTTCGCTGCGCCAGACTCCTTATCAGCGAGGTGCTGGTAGTCGATGCGAGGCAAAAGCTTGACCGTGCACTGGTTATCTGCGTAGTTGACATCTACCACGTTGGCCAAGTCTCCCTTGTAAACGCCGGTGCGCATGCGAACCCAAGAGTCCACCTTGACGGTTTCAACCTCCTTCTTCACGACACTGATGGAGTCCACCATTTCCTTGATCGGAACCAAACGGATCGGCTTACTATGATAAACGTGTCTCATTCCCGTGAGAGCCTTTCGGACTTGATCCTCGCGTTCAGCCTCGACGTAAATGTATCCCTTGAGGTGATCTTGAGCGACACAGGACAAGATTTGCATCGGTTGCTTCCCTTGCTTGGCTAAGTTGATCGTCTTCTGCATGAGGCACACGACAGTCTCGCGTTCTTTACCAATCTTGACAGTGACAAGCCAGAGCTTCGGGTCGCGAACCGTCGGGTGCAAGGCTTGCTGATCGACACCGTCGTCCAACTCATATCTGCCTCCCGACTCGTATTGCGGTGCGGCATATCTCTCCTTGATCATGCGCTCCAACTCCTCCTCGTTCTCCATGCGATCAAACTGACCTTGATTCGCCATGCGCGCGTGCATACGTGTATCCATATCCCGTTGCAAAGCTTCGCGTTCTTCATCGTCCAAAGGCTCGTCTTCGTCACCGTCCTCGTCTTCGTCGTCGTCCTCCTCGTTCACGTCAGCCATATCATCAATAAACTCGGAACGTCTCGCGCCTGCCGTATTTTTCGACTTTTTCGACTTTTTACCAGCGCGTTCATCTTCATCATCGCCCTCCTCGGCGACGTCATCGACGAACCGGTTCCGCTTGGACTTCTTTTCCTTCGGGATCTCCGCGGCGTCTTCATCTTCATCTTCTTCTTCCTCGTCGTCTTCCTCATCGTCGTCTTCGGCGTCGTCGTCGTCCTCCTCCTCCTCATCCGCCGCCTCTTCCTCGTCGTTCGCCTCCTCCTCATCGTTCACCCCTTCGTCATCGCTTCCGCGATCGCTCTCTTCCGGTTCATCCTCGTCCGAAATGTCGTCCGGTCTCTGCAAGAGCTTTTTCCCGACGCGCTTCGTGTGCGCGCCCGCTTGCACTCGCACCATCGCGCCGACTCTTCCGCGGTCGATGCGTCGATGTCTTCCTTCTTTTGTCGATCACCCGTCCGATTGCGTCCGATCGCGCGTCTTCGCTCGGTGTCTTCCGTCCTCGACGGCGTCGTGATCTCGCGGTTCGAGGTGAATTTTCCAGGGGTTTGGGGAGAAAAGGTTTTTCAACACACCTTTTGAGTAGTGACTCGCCGAATGGCACAAGGAGTCGGCATTACAGACGAATGAAACGCCGACACACGCGGCGCCGACGGCGACCGAGACGACGCGCGGACGTTTTACACAGTGTATGGGTGATGTTACATCGATGCGAGCGCGCGCGGGCGCTCAGAGCTCGTCGTGGGGAGGGGTGATGGCGCGCAAGCGGTCGAGCCGAGGCGAAGGCGGTTTGGAAGCCGGAGCGGCGACGCCGGACCAATCCATTTGGTTCCCGGAGACATCCAGGTGTTTGAGGTTTCTGAGGGTGATGACGTTGAGGTTGACCCGGGAAGTGAGCTTGTTTTCGCTCAGGTCGAGGTGTTCGAGGAGGTGTGCCGCGGCTAACGCGCTCGGCATGGCGCCGGTGAATTCGTTCGCCTTGAGGTCCAGTCGAGCGAGCTTGGATGTCGACCAAAGCGATGGTAAATCGCCGGACAGGTGGTTGTGCGACGCGTCGATGACTCGGATGTTGTTTAGCTCGACCAAACTTTGTGGAAGTCTTCCGGTGAGTTTGTTGTGAGACACGTCCAACACCTCAAGACGCATCGTTTGACGCTCGTTTTCACCTTGATACACCCCCGTGGGTAACTCGCCCTCGAATGCGTTTCGAGAAATGTTGTAATGCCGCAGAGTCTTCTTTCGCAATACAGCACTCGGGATACCCCCTTCAAACATGTTTGAAGAGACGTCAAAGTGCTCCAAGTTCGGTAGCTTTGAAAACTGTTGGGGAATCGTACCGGCAAGTTGATTTTTCGCCACAGAATACACCCGCAACGTCTTGGGGAACTCCGTGTCGACAATCTCCCCAGATAGAGCGTTGAAGGAGACATCAAAGAGAACCCAACCGACGTTTTTCGGAAGTATCGGCAACTGACCGTGCAAATAGTTGCCGCTCACGTCGAAGAAACGAATTTTTGTCGTTGGCTCGAAGGGTGGAATTTCTCCGCGAAGCGCATTCTTCGCCGCCGAGAAGACTTCAAGGAACGGCAACTTTGCCAAAGCCGGCATCGGCCCAGACAATGAATTACTAGATATATTCAAAAGCCGGAGATCACCGAGCTGCTCGAACTCTTTCAACGGAATCTTCCCCGACAGTGAATTGTCGCTCAAATCCAACTGATGCAGCTTTGAATTCTTACGAAACAAGCCGGCGGGAATGTCCGAATACAGAGTGTTCCCCCGCACGAGCAAATAGCGCAGATCCTTCAGCTCGCCGAGCATCGCGCTCAATCGTCCTTCTAATTTGTTGTGCGAGAGATCCAATCCTTGCAGCATGCGCAGCTCATCTATGGATTGAGGCATGTCTCCGTGCAGGTTGTTTTCGCGTAAATCGATGAACGTCACGCCATACCCATCCTCTTGGCACTCGATTCCGTACCAGTGACAGTAAGACCGATCCGTCATCCACCCATCTCGCCGGTGCCACTTATTACCGTTTGTTCTCCTAAACATGTCTAACAAAGCCTGCCGCTCCTGATGCTTGATGGAATCGACGCTCAAACTTGCGCCGAAAGCTTCCCTGACTGAAGACTGCTTGAGCGGATGTCTATCCCATCCCCACATCCCTCGACCGCTCACCTTATCCTTCGTCATCTTGGACTGACCATCTTTCGCCGGCCTTTTCGTTCTTCTGCTCGCTTTCGGCGCCGATTGCGCCGCTTCGGAAGACGCCTCTTCCTCCGCCGCTCGCGTCACCGCCGCTCGAACGTGCGCTCTCGCTGCGCTCGCGTCCCGACCCTCCGGGTCAGACAACCTCGCCGCTTGCGCCTGACACGCCTCATGCATGACATCTCTCAACGCATCCAACACATCGTCGCGATCCATCACCGATCCTCGCCGCTCTAGCCCTATCTTCGTCTCGCACGCTCGCTCCGCGCCTTCGTCCTCCGCCTCGCACACCGCTCTCAGCGCCGCCAACGTCCCCAACCGAAGCACCTCCGTTGGTTCCCTGGCAAACGTCTTCGAGTACGCATCGCATGGCGACGCTAGAAGCGTCCGCATGGACTCCGGAACCGTCCTCGAAATCTTCAGAGCGTCCAAACCGTCCGCGGCTCCACCGAAGGCTTCCAGCGTCTCCTTCGCCTCGCACCCTCTATTCGCAGCCCCAACGACGAGGACGACGACCAAGGCGACGACGAGCGCGCGCGCGAGCGCGAACGACGACGTAACGCGCGATTCTCGACGTCGACGGTCCCGTCGTCGGCGCCATCCCGTCGTCGGCGCCATGGACGTTGCGGCTCGGACTGGCGCGTCCGGTGCGCCTTTCATACTGTGTGAAAGTTTAGCCGATGTGTGCGACCGTTTCAAAATCCGAGGCGTTTCCCACCAGTTGACCATTCTAATAATTTCACATAGACTTAAATCATCTGGAGTATAAGTACAATAGGTGCCACAATTTTCTGAAGACCGAAACGACGAGTCATAAATCGCAAAATCGCCCACGGGTGACTCCTTGAGGAAAGCGACGAAGTCCTCGCGCGTGAAGCGCACTCCGCCTTTTCGTGACGCACGACCTTGAAACCATGCCCTTCAACGTACGTGCGACGCCCGAGCGACGACGTCGACGCGGTCGAAAAAATACAACGCACGCTCGAGGCGCGGTGTGCGCGTAAAGTGCGGCGTAGACACCGCGCGATGCTCGGCTTGGAGACAATGCGACTGGTGGAAAGTCGCGCAGCCTGGAGAGGAGTGCGTGGAGCGAATGCGCAAGGGACTGACGATCTACGCCTGTGGCGTCTCGCGCGAACAGAGAAACATCGAAATCGGCCGCGTTGCGCTCTGCAACCTCAAGGCTGACAGCCGATACGGCAAGCTTTTGGTTATCGTCGACATCGTCGACATGAACAGAGTACGTGTGCGATCCATCGCGTGACCCTAGCGCGGTAGACCCTAAAAACGTGGGGAAGCCTCCTCGGGCGGTGTCGCGATGCGCGACCCAATCGAGGCGGTGTAAACGCGCGCGAACGTGTCTGGGTATTGTTTATACTCGTTTCGGCGCGCCGTCGCGATTGGGGCGCGGCGACGCTGTCGGCGTTGGTGACGAAGATTTCGCGCGGGGGAAGGGCTGCGCGAGCGACGCGTTGGCCGAGCGAATGCGTTTTCAAGACGACTAGAGACTGACGATGATGCTACTTTTCTTGCAACCACAGGTGCTTGTTGACGCGCCGGGTGTTAAGCGTGATGTGATCAGCCTTCGTCGTTTGGCCATCACCGACTTGAAGGTTGACATTGAACGCGCGTGCGATAAGGCTGCTCTCGAAGCGGCCGTCAAGGATGCGGACATCGCGGGCAAGTGGGCGTCGAGCGCGTGGGGCAAGAAGATTGCGCGCCGTGAAGCGCGTGCCAACCTCACTGATTTCGAGCGCTTCAAGGTTGCGCTTGCGCGCACGAAGCGCTCCGCCCTTGTCAAGAAGGCATTGGCTGCGTAATGGAGTCGTAAGCTCCCGAACGCTGTCCCTTAGTCATACTTAGAAGAGCAGAAAAATTGTCGGGTCAGGCGTGTATCAGACGCACAACTCGATGTGTTTGGCTGTAAACCAAATCCGAATTCTATAAATTACACCTCACTGTCTAATCGTCGCGTCTACCCCGTTCACTCGATCGATTTTGTCGCCCGCCGCGCCCGCCGCGCCCGCCGCGTCCGCCAGTGGCTCGACTATGTACTACTCTAATGTTTTCTTTCAGCTCGTCTTCGCACGCGAGACACGCAAGACGTTTCTCGCCATCGAAATATTCTAGTTCTAGGCATTTCGCGTCGCACACGGCACATTCAGCGTCTTCGCTCGCCGCAGCGCGGCGAATCTCCTGCGGCAGTCTCACCAAAACGTCGCACTGCGCACAGTGGAGCTTGACGGGAGTACCTCGGTTAGCATCCAGCACGAGGACGCCACCCTTCTCCGTTCCACACTCGGGGCATTTACAAGTTGCTAACGCGTCGACGACTGGGTGCGCAATCGGATGTGGGGCGCCTCGAAGCAAAGCTTTCACTCTCGGCGATCCTTCAAACGGCGGATGATTGAAGCAAAACGGACACAACGGGAAACTTCGACCGGTGCCTTTAACCGTGAATACCAAGAGCTCGAACCCACAGAGGGCGCATATGCGCCCGTTGTACTGCTTAAACATTCCGCCTATGGGAAGTTCGTAGACAAGCTCTTCGGTGGGGCAATACAGACGCTGAATCTTGCCCGTCGCACCGACGAGTTTCAAGTATCTCGCGCAGCGTCCACATTTTGAGTAAGGAATCGCCTCGGTAGCTGTGTGCGAAAACGAAGCCTCGAACAAGGAATCCATGGATGAAATGTTTGCGGTAAAATAATTGAACTTGTCAAACATCTGTGCCAGGATGTGTGAAACGACACCCTCGTAAGGAGCTTCACCTTTTGCGACCAAGTCGAGCTGTTGCTCGACATGACTCCGCACCATGGGGAGAACAAGCTCGACATCGATGGCGTGATAACCTTGTGCGAGTGTGATTCCAAGTTGTGTTGGCACGACACGACGGCCTTTCTCCATGTCGACGTACTTGCGCACTTGGATGTTATTGATGTGCGTTGGGATGGATGCGTCGGTACCGATTCCGTTCTTTTCCATTTGTGCGATGAGTTCACTTTCCGTGAGGTACCCCGGCGGTGAGGTAGTGTCTCCGCGAATATTGATAGACTTGATCGGAATGGAAGCTCCCTCGACTATGGATTCCGGTAAGCGGAAATCCAGAAGCATCCTACGGGGCATTATTTCCGTCCATCCGTGGTTGAGAACTGCTCTGCCTTGCACGGTGAACTCTTCGCCGCCCGCAGTGAGCGTTGCAGTTTGTGTTTCATACTCGCAATCCGGAGAAACACTGGCTATGAAATGACGCGAAATAAAATCATAAAGACGCCAAGCTTCGCCACCGCCCACCTGAGCTTCGGTGCTCACGCGCATTGGCGTAATTGGAGGGTGGTCGCCGACGTCGACACCTCTCCTCGGAGCCGTCATTAAACCATCGTCCAAGAGCTTGGCCACGAATCCTCCCCACACCGGGTGCGACTTTTGGGTTCGAAGTGTCTCTTTCAAAGCGAATCCTTTCGGATATGCCGTACTTTCTGTTCGCGGATAAGAGATGTGGCCAGCCATGTACAAGCGTTCGGCGACTTGCATCGCACGATGCGCCCCCATGCCCAGTCCAGCAGAGGAAGCTTTGAGCATTTCCACCGTATTCAGACCTCCAGGGCGCACGCGAAGTTCGCTCCTGACTTCCACAGAGCGAACTAAAAATGTGCCAGCATCGTTCACGACTTTGAACAAAGCGCGCGCGACTTCTTCATCGAAAAGGCGCGTTCGTTTCCATCGAGCGATGAGTTCGCCTTCAGCGAGATTTGGAGCATCTAGCGTTGGTTCCAGAACCCAAAATGGCTCTGGAACGTGGCGCATGATTTCTAAATGTCTCTGGACGCAAAACCCGAGAGTCGGTGTTTGGCAAGGGCCGTAAGACAGCACGCGCGAATCGAGCCGATCGTACTTGTTGAGGAAGAACTGCGTTTGAAAGCGAGTGAAAGCGACACCCATCTTCAAATCGAGCTCTTGTCTGGCATCGACCGCCAAGGCTTCGTTTCTGTTCGGTTCACCAAGACTCGTCATCGCGCGTTCTATGCTATCCTTTGTCACCGCGCTGAATTTCGCGCGCAAGATGCGACGAATCGCGCTGTTCAACGGCTTGAGAACGCTTGCGCACGCTTCGATGACTTCGAAGCATATATTTTCTCCCTCGCGATCGCAATCGAGCCACAGTATGAGATAGTCCGCACCCTTGGCCACCGTTTCTAAATGTCGAACCATTCTTCCATCCGCTCGCTTGATGGTTGGCGCAGAAAACAGCTCGGCTGGGTCCACAGCGTCCCAGTTCTGAAACCGTTCTGAAAAATCTACGCTCGCCATGTGACCAGTCGTCGACGTCACCTTCCAATGCGCGGATCGACAACCCCGAAAAGGTCTTCCGGTAAACTCGTGCACGTCCGTCGCGAATCCGCGCTTCGTCTCGTGCGAGTTATCGGAGAGAAAGCTGGCGATGGATGCAGCCAGAGACGGTTTCTCAGCCACGCAAATCACCTTGACGCTCTCGCCTGAGTGCGCCATGATTTCAGGCTGAATGGGCGCGATGAAGCGCGCGGGCGAAGTGGTCATGTGCTCTCCGCTTCGCGCACGTTCTGGTTACAACTTGTAGACCCGCATGGCGGGGTCGAGGCGTGGCGTTCTGACGTTGGTCCAAGCGTTGTGCGAGCAGGCGAGTCTTCAACTGTTTAGCGGTGGGCGGAAAGCTACAATGTGTACGAATGTGCGATTAAGAATTTACGTCTCTACTGTGCAGCTGGCATGGCGTGAAGAAAATCAAACGCAGTGTTCTGGTTGAAAAAGTCTGGAACCGCGAAACCCGTGAGCTGGACGCGACCGCTTTGCATGTCAATCTTCTCGTCGATGCTAAACTGCACGCTGCTGTCGTCATCAAGCAAGAATGAGTTGCTGAGATGAGATTGCGAGTCCTCCTTCATGCGGATGCGCATTTCGTTCAAAACGTCGGCACTCACGGATTCTGTCCCGTACTTGTCGTCCCAGTACATGGTGCTGATTCTATACAACTGCTGAATGCTGAGCTGAGGGCAAAGCTCGAGAGTTATCTCATTCAAAGTTTTCTGTGGCTTTTGATGAATAACCAAAAGATTGACCGCTTGACGGATAAATCGAAGCTCATCTGCGGCGTCATTTCCGACGAGATCGTGCTTTTTATGTATCCATGAATCAAGGAGCGAAAGCCCCATTTTGATGTATTCACCGTTCGAGAAGGAGCAGCACTCTCGTCGAAGCAGGAGAGTGTTGAACATTTGCACATTGATGAAACAGAATATCTGGACAAAGAACCGGCTGACGAGATCAGTGGGAACATTATTGAGCGCCATGGCTGCGGCAGACTTGTCCAGTATATCTAATATGCGCATCCAACCCGAACCGAGTTCCGGCCGAAGAGTTCCCGAGGGGCTTCGCTGAAGCTTGTTGCCCGCCGAGCTGCGATGTCTCGGCGCTTGGATGCACGTTGCGAATTGCGGATTGATATCCTTTTTGACGCGATCTCTCAGCATACCGTACACTTTCTCAACGAACGCGGCAAGCTGCTGTTTGAATAGAAACGCCGGGTACTTTGCATCTACTTGGTCGACGCCGCTCACTCCTGGGGTGGAGGGAGACGACATCGTAGCCACCCGCGTGAATCGTGAATTGATGCGCTCCAAGAAGCCAGCACTTTTACGTCGGCTGTCCTTCGAGCTTGAGCCAGTGGTTTTAAGAGTTCGATGCAAGAGCTGGAGAAGGGTGAATGAGTTCGTGAGCCAGTAAGTGAGCGCCGCGTAATCATCTTCGACATTGTCCAAACTGAAACTCATGACATCAATCACCTTGTCAAACAGTGACGTTCTCTCCAGTTCAAACGTCTTCCACTTCAGCAAACATCTGAATATGATACAAGCGAGCACTGGCGTACCGTTCGGGGTGAATCCGGGTTCAAGAGCATGGTTTTCAATGTAAGAAAGAAGATGTGAGTGCTCAATATGAGATCTCACTTGCTCAAGCTTCGCCTTGCGTGCGTCAAGTTCGGCTTGCTCGCGCTCGAGCGCTTCTTCCACCTCTATGCTGTCCGGCGTCCCTGGAGTGCCGGGCGTGGTAAGTTCAGTCATGGGTGAAACTGGACTAAGAACATCGGTGAATCGTCCACCCGTCTTCACGGATGCGGGTGAGGTGAATTGAGACCTCGAAATGCTGTTCTCTTTGCCCATCTCTTCTCGCAAGTTCTGAATAGTCTCTTCAAGTTCGCGACGCTGTTGTGTCAAGGCATCACACTCCTTTTGCAGTTTCGAATTGAGTTCAACCTTTTCACTGATGCGAATGTTGAGATCCTCGAGGGCACTACTGGACGCGCTCGCGATGGATGCGCTAGACGAACCCGCCTTCGCGTTCGCCAGTTGTTCTGTGAGTTTTGCTATTTTCGATTCACTCTTCGACTTCAAGCTTTGCAACTCGTCCTTCAAACGCGCAATTTCTGCATCCTTCTCAGCACGAAGTTCGTCGAGCTGCGTGCTCAAATCTTCCTTCACCTTCAATTTGAGAGATTCGACTTGTTCACTGAGATCTCTCAGCTGCGACTTGAAAGATGCTTCCGCTTGCGCCGCGCGAGCCTGATCGTCTTGTCGAGCACGGTGTTCCATGGCTGTGCGAGCGCGCTCGGACTCAAGTTGACGTTCGAGTGCCGATTTCGCTTCCAAGAGAGCGCCAGTTTCTCGGGCTTTAGCCTTTGCCACCTTGAATTCTGCGCGAGCCTTTTTAGCTCGCCAGTTGGATTGAATGAGCGTCGCAGCGTGATTGTTCTTTTCTTCAAGTTCTCTAGTCTTCTGTAAAGCCTGTCGGGCCTTCGCGCCTCTAACGATGGCTTGGATCTTTTGTGCAGCCTCTTTGATTCGTCTGTATTGTACCTGCGCCACAACGGCCCGGAACGCAGTCTGGATTCTCACAGCAGCTTTTTCTTCACGGATGGTTCGCACGCGCTTTCGGGCAATCATCCCACGTGCAGCCGCTGCAACTTTAATAGATGCTTGGCGCATTTCCACGAACTGCTTACGCTTGACAAAAGCGCGGGCGCGACTCTGGATCTCAGTTGCCGCTGCGTTGAGTTTTCGGAGGCGAAGAACGTCTAAAATTGCCATTTGTCCAGCTCGCAAGAACACCTTAGTTTCACCTATTTGCCAACCATCGAGCTCTGCGATCGATAAGATGCCTTCGATAGCCTCCTGCTCTTTACCTTCGAAGAAGAGAGACGCCGCTTTCGGGGCCAACAATCCGAATCGCGCGAGGAAGACATCTATCGGCTTGCGAGACGGAAACCCGGCGCACGATATTCTCACAGCTTCCAACACGCCACCACATCTGAGTTGTTGCAACACATTTCCGTTTTCAAAGGTCGACGGCTTCGAGGCAGTGTTCGGCTTGATGCAGCGAATGTAATGCGGCTGCGTCACGGTGAGCTTTGACATGAGTTCGCCGAGTTGCTTTTTGAATCGCGCGCCGACCGAGCTAAACTTCGTCGATGATTTACCTCGTCCAGAAGTGACGTTTTGTTTGCCTCCAGAGAACATTTCTGCCAAACAGCCTTGATCGCTCTTTGAAAGGATCTCCTCGTGTTCTTGAATGACAAAATCCTTGTTCTTGTCCAGAAAGTCTGCGCTTTCGTAAGTAACGTCGCCCGCATAGTGCGAAAGCGTGAACGCCGTTTGAGACAATCGAGGTTTGCTGAACCGTTCCTCAGATTGGAGCGCGCTGTACAGCTTTTGAACAAATTGATCATCTGTCGTAGATGCGAGCATGCACGACTCATCGAGCAATGCTATGATGCCGTTCGATCGTCTTTCGATGACGTCTAGTATGTCTTGGTTATCCACAAAATCAATGTACGACCAATCGATGCCTTCCTTTTCGTACTCTTCCTGCTCCATCTTGAACACGTGTTGGTTGAAGTGTTGTTGCAGCTTTTCGTTTGCAAAGTTGATGCAGAACTGCTCGAAAGAATTGACGGCAAAGCTCTCGAAACCGTAGATGTCGAGGACGCCGATGAAATTATGGCTACTGGCATCTTGTCCAATGCTGTTGTTCACACGCTCCACCAGGTAATCGAACAAATTAGAGTACAAGCTCTTCGCCAACGCGTCTCTGGAATGCATCGCGGAAGCCGCGGACAGAGATTTGTGAATAACTTCATCAGCGAAGACGATTCGCCGCGTCATCAAAGACTTTCCAAGCTTCTCGGCATCGAGCTTCAAAACTGCCGCCGCATCACTCAACGCCTCCTGCGCTCCTAGACCGTCGAGCTTGCACGCATCTTCGGCCGCGTCCGCGTCGTCCACAAAGCTCACGTTGCCTAGGTGCAAAATGCCAGCAACGACGCTCATGATACTCTTTTGTTCATCGCGGCTGATTCCGATCACGTCCATCGCGTGCATCGTGCGTCCGTACTCCTCAACGTTATCGACACCATCCAATTCAAAGCACGAGCTCTGGTTGATGTAGTGATACGCAGAGGCATCCTTCAGTCTCCACGCCTTGCGATCGCTCTCTTCTACGCCGGCGCACAACTGGTAGAAAATGTGAAAGTTCCGTTCCGGATCGCTCGTCTTCACCACGCGGCTCCGCTCCAAGAGGTACGTCCTAATCGCGGCACCGCTAATTCGATACTTTGAATCAAACTGCAGCTCGACGTACTTGCCAAATCTACTACTATTATTGTTCCGAACTGTCTTCGCGTTGCCAAACGCCTCCAACAACGGGTTGCTCTCCAACACCTTGTCTTGCGTGCTCTTCCTTGCGTCATCCTTCCCATCATGCACACCCCCACTCGACGTGTGTGCAATGTACTGCATTAACAACTTTGCCGTCTCCGTTTTCCCCGCTCCAGACTCCCCACTCACCAAGATGCTCTGCGAAGCGTCTTCGTTTCGCAGCGCTTCGTACGCCGCATCGGCCACCGCATACACGTGCGGATTCAAATCCCCCTGTCTCGCCCCTCGATACATCGACATCATGTGCGCGTCATACAAATGACTCATATCCTTGAACGGGTTCACCGCGATCAAAATGCTCCCCGTGTACGTGTAAATCTCATCAGTTGAATACCTTCGCTCCAAGTTGTCCAACACGCCCGCTTCGTGCAAGTGATTCAATTTCACCATGTCCTCCTGCGTCACCGCGTCCCTGAGAAACACGTCCCCGCTTCGCACCGTTCGCGTCGTCCCAGATTCTGTCTCAACAACCACGACGTTCGCGTTATCCTCCCCAATCGCCGTCACCCGTCCTCGCGCGTAACACGGCGTCGTTGCATCGTTGGACGCATCTTGTACGGGTATCCACACGTCCGCATCGATGGTCACCGGCACGTGCGTCGACGATCCCGCGGTGGTTTCGTCCGACATCTCGATCGGTCGCTCGTTCGTTTGCGCGCGCTTTTTTCGTCCGTCCGGTCGTCCGCGATCCGTCCGCGCGGACGCGTCTGGCGCTTCGATCGCGCGCGCGAGTCCAGTCAACGGCCGTGTTCAAAACGTCGCGTGAAAGAAAGAGCCGCGCGTCACTCACGGGTGCGAAGGTCAGCGGCGATGTTTGGCGCGCACAGAAACTTGACGTCGGCGTACGCGCGACACCGGTCGGCGCACGCGCGAGACGCGGATGGACGCGGCGGTGGCGGTGGTGCGGGGAGATCGTCCTCGGGTGCGGGGGGAGACTCGTTTCGGTCGAGAGAGGGCACCAGTCGGTTGTTGGACGCTGCGCTCGGACCGATGAGCGATGACGTCGAAGCGGCGACGACGGTGGGGATGCGGATGTACGATGGCGCGAATGCGCGATCGCCGGCGTGGGTAGAGCGGTGCGATGAGGCGGCGAGGGACGTGGCGAGGATTAGGGAGAATCTGCGAGCGTTGGGCGACGCGCACGCCAAGGCGTTGCTTCCGAATTTCGATGACGTCGGTGGGGAAGAGCTCGTCGCTGAGGCGTTGACAAAAGAGGTGACCAAGCTGTTTAAGCGGTGCGATGTGGCAATTCGCGCTGTGAGCGGGACGAACGGCGGGGACGGAGAGGAGCGAGTGCGGGTGAACGCGCAGAGAAAGCTCGCGATGGAGCTCAACAAGCTCTCTCAAGATTTTAGGAGGATGCAAAAGGATTACTTGGCCAAACTCAAGTCGCAGCAAGATCGAGGACCAGGGGCGGCTGGGCTCGACTCCTACGCGCAGTTTCGCAGCGGGTCGGCGGAGGGCGCCAACGCCGGCGGCGGGGACTTGATGCGCATGGAAATGCTCAACCGCGCCGAAACGGTGAGCATCGAGCGCGATAGAGAGGTGATGAAGATTTTAGAGTCGGTACAAGATTTAGGCGCCGTGATGAAGGATTTATCGGCGCTTATCATCGACCAGGGTACCATTCTCGACCGCATCGATTACAACTGTCAGACAGTTGCAACGGCGGTTGAGGAAGGGAGAAAAGAGCTTGTGCAGGCGGAAAAGAGTCAAAAGCAGAGCGTTGCTATCATGTGCATATACATTCTGCTCGTCATGGTTGTCTTCATGACGCTGCTCGTCGTCGTCATGAAGTCTTAAACGCGGTTCGACGCGTCGTCGTCGCAGAAACGCTCCACCTGTCGCGACGCTTTACGCGCGTTCACGTAGTTCAATCTAGCAATTGCTCTAATTATTACATAGTTTTTTTAGCCGATCGATCGATCGATCACGCCATATTAATGGATATGCTAAGACCGATCACCACCCCAGTCACCGCGCCGGCGACGACTTGCACCGGAGTGTGCCCGATGTGCTCGCGAAGCGGCTTTTCTTGCAACCGCCTGACGAACGCGTCGAAACCTTCGTCAAATAAAGTATCCGTGAGCGACTCCCCGACCGGGGCATCTCCGCTCTCCATATCTCTCCCACCTCTCGTACGATCGTCCAAATTCGCCAAATTATCCCTCGACCCCGCCGCCGAAGAGCTCTCCCTCGTCCCGTACACCCCCGCCACCAGGGTGTTGATCGCCGACGCGTGAAATCCGGCTTGTCTTCGCACCCCCATCGCGTCGTACATCACCACCAGCGCGACGACGACGCAACACGCGAACGCACCATCCGCGAGCCCACGCTGCGCGCCAACCCCAGTGGCGAGTCCGGTGACGAGCGCGCTGTGCGACGACGGGAACCCACCGCTCGCGAGCGCGAGACTCGGTCGAAATTTACCAGACGCGACGTAGTGCGTGAACGGTTTCAACACCTGGGCGACGAAGACGCCCGCGACGGCGGATAAGAGGCCCGCGTTGTCGAAGAGTCCGCCCGCCATGTCGACGGGGTTCTCCCCGCGCGCGCGTCGGCGTCTGTCGACACTCGAACCGTCCGGAGAGGGGTACTCGGTGGTTCATGAATCGTCAAAGTCATCACAGAGGTTGGACGGGTCGGTCGGACGGGTCGGTCGGACGGGTCGGTCGGTTCAACCGACTCGGTTGAGAAAATTCAAAAAAGAAGAAAATCAAACCCACGCGCGCGCGCGCACTGCGCACTGCGCGACGCCGACGTACGCGGCCCCGGGTACGGACGACGCGAAAGACCGCAACCCGTTCCGGCGCAGATGGCGGACGCCGTGCTGAGCGGATACGACGAGATTGTCTCCCCCGAGAACCCGTCGAAACGCGCGGAAGATGCCAGACGCACGCGTCTGGATGAGTTCGCGCGCGAGTACACGAGACGAATGGAACGCGACGCGCTCGAAGCGGAGGAAGAGGAGGAGGAGCTGGCGAAGATGCGTTACGCGAGCGATGAGGGGGAGAGATACGCGGCAGAGCTGGAACGAACGCTCGGGTCGGATGATGAGGAGGCGAGGGAGTGGAGAGCGATTGCCACGGGGAAGCTCTCGCCGGCGTTGGACAGAGCGAAGAGACGACCGAGAGGGAAAACGGCGAGGACGGCGCTGTTTGAAGAAGAGATGCGGAGGTCCCCGTTCGATGCGTCGACGACTGTGGGTGAGTGCGAGAGGAAAGTGCGCGAACGACCAGAGTTGGCGATCGAGGGGATGTCGCACCTGCGGGGGGTGGACGAGAGGACGCTCGAGCGAGCGTTGGAGGATAGCGCCAGAGGCAAAGTCGAAGCCATCGAATCCAAGGTGATGTCGCTGGAGGAGACGGCGGATGATTTCGTGCGACGTCGATTAAATGACTTTTTGGAAGATAGCGCTCTGAGCGCGGAAGAGGCGGATGTGTTCAGGATTCGAGCGCAGAGAGTGCTCGAGAGACAATCGAAAGCCTTTGAGGAGGTGATCGAAGCGGCAGATCGAGCGCTGGCGGGGCGCGTGGGTGTTATGACTACCGAGCGTGAAAAGCTCAGAAACGAACTCGGTGCCGAATACGAGGCTGGGTATGACCGGTGTAACGCGCAGGGTCACCCGTTTTCGCTCAAGATTGGTCACTCGCGAGGATTTGGGCTGTTTGGTGTGTTGAAGAAGACGGCTGGACTCGTCGTGAACACGGCGAAGACGACGGTGACGTCACCGTTCATGCTCGCCAATGGGTTAACGTACGTCGTTCGCCGCAAGGAGAAAAAGACAAAAGAAGAGCAAACTGTCGAGGAATTCAAATACTTCCAACAAACGACGCCGACAAAGGCGCCGCGACCTGAAAAGTCTGGCCCGCTCTCTCCTGATGCCCGGTCAGAGATGTCATCCATGAACACGGCGAGAAGATGGCCGTTAGGCGCGACGGCACAGCGAGTCGCGGGTGCGACGAAGCGATACAGTGTCGCCGGTTCGGTGCGCTCGGCAATCACGAGACACACTATTTATTCAGAACAAGAGTACGTTTCCGAGGATGAGGATGACATCGAAGACGACGGCAGGAAGGTGCAACGCCGCTTGTTGCGTCTCCTCGTTCGAACGCTTCAACTGGGGTGCGTTACGGCAGTCATCGCCTTGAGCACCGGTCCTGAGCATCGCGTCGAAAAGACGAAGGAAATTTTCTCAAAGGCTGCACAGAACGTTGAGAAGCACGTTCGTAAGGGCTGGACAGCTCTCGTCGTGCGTTGGGCCGCTGTGAGCACAAAGCTGACAGCGACGCCATCGCCTAATCGCGCTCGCTCGTCTGCTCGGGAAGTTCGCCCTAGTATGGTTGTGCAAGCCCCGGTTTACGTGCCTGACGACGATGACATGGATGGAGAGACGAACGAAGTGGACATCGTACCGGCTCCTCAACCGATTTCCAACAGCGCGGCGGCGATGCGCGCTTACGGTCGCGGTTGATCCGATCCATCCAGTTGACGATCATCGCGGCGAGTGTAACTTTCTGTAGCTAGATTGAAGAAGCTTTAATGAACGTTTTTGCGTGATATATTAAACAGCTGCATGCGCTACATGTCCTAGTAAAACATATTACTGGTTACAACAACAGTAACAGTGGGCATCGTGCCTCAAGGCCGGCGTCGGAGACTCGACGAGCCGAAGAGTAGTACATGACTCTGCGTTCCTTCCGAAGTTCGGAACGCCGTCGTCGTAAAGCATAAATACATGTATCGTGTTGGTAGAACATAAGAATCATCGCATTCCTCTCGATGCGTTCGCTCTCGTCTTCTTGCGTTTCTTCTGATCTTTGAATCCGTTCCCTCCCATGTTCTCCATGGCGAGGTCCTTGTCGGGAACTTGTCCGATGGTTTGAGCCCAGGCGTAAGGGTCATCAGAGTCAGTATCGGTGCGGTTACCGACGCGGCTCGTGGGCGCAATTATACCACCCATCGCACCGAGCGTGTGGCTGATGTTCGCCGTACCGAGACTGACATCCATGTCGTACACCGTGCGTTGGATTTGCACTTGGTTGTTTTCGTCTCGCGTGCGAAGTTGCACCACCGGTCGAGCACCCGTGAGTACTTCGTCGACGCTTTCGGCAACGTTGTGCGCCACCCACATGTTACGTTCATGCATCTCGATGAGAATCGGAAACGTCGGCGGACCTTGGCGTTCGAGGATAGACTTTTGGCATCCGCGCGCTCTCGCTTCGTCGTCGCCGAGCGTGACTGTTTGAACGCCTCCGACCAAATCCGTGAGCGTTGGATTCTTAATCAAGTTTTCCAAGAGTTGTCCGTGCGCTGTGCCGATGAGCTGCACGCCACGCTCCGCGATCGTTCGACACGCCAGCGCTTCCGCCTCTGTGCCAATCTCATCCACGATGATCACCTCAGGCATGTGGTTCTCCACGGCTTCAATCATCACCCGATGTTGCATGGATGGATCGGCGACTTGCATGCGTCGCGCGCCGCCGATGGCTGGATGCGCCACGTCTCCGTCACCGCCGATTTCGTTGCTCGTATCGATGATGACCACGCGCTTTCGAAGCTCGTCGCTGAGCACGCGCGCCATTTCGCGAATGACGGTCGTTTTCCCCACACCCGGCCTCCCCAGAAATAACACGCTCTCTCCGCTCGGAAGAATATCCTTCACCATGTCGATGTGCCCAGTCACCGCGCGTCCGACACGGCACGTCATACCGACGATTCGCCCCCTTCTATTGCGAATGCAAGAGATACGATGTAATGTCCCTTCGATACCAGCTCTGTTATCTCCACCAAAATCCCCGACAGCCTCCGCGGCGGCGACGAGTTCCTCCTCGAGAACTGGCGCTTCACGCAAACGCTGCGAACCGATATCTCCCAAAAATCTCGCCTCTGGCGCCCGTCCAAGATCGAGCACAATCTCCAACAAGTTATCGCGTTCGACGTGATCTCGAACAATCTCCCGAACATCCTCCGGAAGCACCTCAATCAGGCTCGGCAAGTCATCTCTCGCCTCACCGATGGTCGCTCGCGGGCGTCTCGAAGCGCCTCGAAGCGGCGCCGCTGTACGCGCGCGCGCGAACGACGTCGCGTCTTCTCGTCAGTCACGCGTTTTCCTCACGGGTCGACACGGCGCCGCGTGCGCGCATCCAGACCCGTTCTCAACGAATGCGAACGCGTCAGCACATCGGAAACCGCCCCGCGAACGCATCGCGCGCGTGTGTGTTCACTCGCGCGCGCGCAGGCACACCAACCAACCAACGGTGTCAATTTGAAAAAAACTGTCGCGCCCGTCGTCATCCACGTCGTCGTCGTCCGTGTCGTCGTCGTCGTCGTCACCGAACGACCGAACGCGATCGCCCGATCGACGCCCCCGAAAAAACACCCATCGCACCCATCCCGCGCCGTCGCGTCGTTTCCCTCGTCGCACCTCCTCGTCTCACCGTCGTCGTCCGCGGCGTCGTCGGACCCGTTGCCGCACCGCGGCATATTCGCGTCGTCGCGCGCATCCTTCGAGCGGTGTCCCTCGCGCGCACGGCGTCTCACGCGCGACGCCGGTAGGTATCGAGGCGATGGAGCGAGAGAGAATAAATTCTCGATTCGTCTCGCGTCGTCGACTCGCGCGTCGCCCCGTCGCGGTGTGACGCTACCGCGCGTCAAACGACGCGGGTTCGAAATCCAACGAACGCCATCCGTCGTCGTCGACAACAGCCGTTCGAAACGAATCGTCGCGGTTGGTTTTTGAAAAAAACTGACTGTTGATTCTGACGAGTCATGACCCGTAGGAAATGAGAAATACATACTAAAGGGAGTACTTTATTAATAAGAGCGGTATAACTGGTACGAGTACTTGGAAAAACGACAACCAGAAGAGCGACAACCGCATTCGTGGACGACGCGACGCGACGCGACGCGACGCGCACCACCGGTCGACGATGCGCGGTCTCGAGCGAACGTCTTT
>Ga0255782_10000200_pt1 | contig 54437 bp, 36 predicted proteins | sample 101ome_26_FD_179980 | JGI IMG/M metagenome (GOLD analysis project Ga0255782, IMG submission 179980) | Coastal salt marsh microbial communities from the Groves Creek Marsh, Skidaway Island, Georgia - 101408AT metaG (version 2) | ecosystem: Environmental > Aquatic > Marine > Intertidal zone >...
CGCGGTGGCGGTGGTCGCGGTGGCGGTGGTCGCGGCGGCGGCGGCGGCGCTCCGCCGCCCGGGGGCGATCGTCCGCGATTCGGCCGACCTTTCTGAGACTCACTAGCGACTTAGCGAAGAGACACGGTTCGACGGCGCGGCGAACCGCGCGCGCGATCATCGACCTCGTTCGACGATCGCGCGTGCGATCGCGCCTTCGTCATGATTTTCAATACGACACGGCTTCTCACTCACACTCGCTCGTGTCGTCGCCTTCGGTCGCGTCTCATCGCTCGGCGAAAAAAAGTGTCCCCGACGCCTCCAGGCAACCGTCTTCGGGACGCGACACCCCGCCGCGCACGCCTCGCGCGCGGCTCGTCGCGCACCGACGGGAACGCCATTCGTGAGAAAAACGATTGCGCGCGCGTCTCGGCTCGCGAGCGCATCGCGACGAACGCATCGCGCGTCGCGCGGGTGACGGAATTCCGGTTGGATAATTAATCCTCGTCAGCGGTCGACGGTTACGAAACATGCAGGCGGGGAAGCGCGCGGCGTCGGTGATCGGCGACGCGTTGGCGTCGAGCACGCTCATCGCGTCCGCGGGAGAGCGTATCCTCGCCGCGAGACCGAAGATGATCGCACTAAGCGGGCCGGGAGGGTTCCTGGGCGCGAGGGTGCTCGACGCCGTGCTTGACGCGCACGAGTACAGACGTGCGCACGGACTCGAGAGCGGTGAGGTACTGTTGCTCTCGGCGTCGCCAGGGAATCTGATGTCACGATTAACGCGTCAATACGGTGCGAATCGCTTGAAAGGGGTGCGGGCGTCGCGCGTGGATTATTATTTCCAACACGACGTGGACTCGTGGGAGGACCAGTTGGGGTCGCTGGGCATGGCGGGTCGTGATTCCGTCTTCATGAATCTCGCCGGTCTCGCCGGTCCGGTGTCGGGGAGGGCGGACGCGATGCGGTGCGTGAATTACTTGGCGCCGATCGCGGCGGCGCGCGCGTGCGAGAATTTGGGATTCGGGCACTTCATTCAGAGCAGTACGCAAGCCACCAAGGCGGAGCGCGCGGGGCAGGTGCCGTACAGTCGTTGGAAGGCTATGGCTGACTTTTCGTTGGCTCGGTTGCAAGAGTTGCCCGTCACCGTGTGCGCTCTCGGTATGTTGTACGATAAAGACCAAGGCATCGTCGGACAGAGAGGAGATTTGTTGAACATCATCGATTTGACGCTTTTGCCATTGACGCCAATCATGGGCGATGGGTCAGCGCCTTTACAACCTTTGGAGGTGAAAGATGCGGCGAACAGACTAGCATTTTTAGGTCTGACCGACGTGACGGAGCTTCCGGCGCACAAACTCGGAGACGAGGAAGGCGGCACGATTTGGAGTAGAGGATCGTGGTCGCGTCTCATCAGCGAAAACGAACAGAGACAATTCACGCTGCGCATGTACGACGCGGTCGGTCCCGAGACGCTGAGCATGTTGGACTTGATTAAAAAGTTCGCCGAACTGAACCAACGCAAGCTCCGTCCCGTTCACGTCGACTACAGGAATTTTGAGCGAGTGTTGAACGTGGCGTCGCTGGGAAACTTGAATAGACAATTTGTCTCGCTCCTGCGAAGCGAGCAAGACGCTGAGAACCCGATCGTCGGAAATCCAGACGCGTTTGAGAAACTGCTCGGTCCAGACGCCAAGCTCTGCGCGCTGAGCGACCTGAAACACGTCACTCACCGGCGGCAGTTTCCGTACGTCGCCACACTCGGATGGGCCATGCAAAACTACGGCGTCATCTGGCCCGGCATCCTTCTCGGCACGGAAATCCTCGTCACCTACCTCTTCGGTCAAAAGTATTCCACCGAAGACTACTGGCGATACACGCGCCTCACCCTGAAGGCTTCTTTCCTAGCCTGCGTCGTCGGAGGCGGCGCCCACTTCGGCGGCGAATCCGCTGCGCATCTCATAGAAATCTTACGCGCGACGCTTCCACCGCCATCGCAGTCGTAGCGAGCGAGCATTGTTGTAAATCAAACATTCATCCGTATTCCATCGAAAGATGATTGTCTCGCGTTCGTCCCGGTGCACCCGCGACGATGCGTCTCGCCGGGTCGATTTTTTGAAAAAAATGCAAAACTGTCCCACAGATCGCGACTTTCCTCGGGATCGTCCATCGCGTGCGCGACGCCATGCCGCCCGCGAAGACGTCCAAATCGGGTTCCACCGCGCGCCGATCGGTCGACGCGTCGCGTCCGTCGTCGTCCGCGGTGGCCAAGGCGCGATCGACGAAGACGGCTGACGGCACGAGGCTCAGCGTGCAGCAGCAGTGTTTCCTTCAGGCGTTGCTCGCGCGCGGTATCATGGAGACTGGGGATGCGGAAAGTTTGTATAGGTGCGTCGTAATTGCGCGCGCCTCGCCTCGCCTCGCGCCGAGTCGTTTGCGCGCGCGTCGTCGTCGTCGTCGTCGAGAGAACAGTGGACTCACCGTTGCCGTCGTCAACTGTGAACAGAGAAATCGTCGAGGACGTCAACGCGGACGATTTCACGGGATTCTGGGGGGAGATCGCGACCGCGTTAAAGTTTTTAGACCTCGAAATCCGCGCGACGAAATTCGAGGACGATGGGATGACGTACATGGCGGTGGTGAACAACGGCGCGACTGAGGTGGCGAAATTGGCTACTCGACTCTCTCCTCAAGAGATTGCGCTGTTTCGACTCGCCCTGGATGAAATCTTACGCGACGACGAAACGGTGGAAAAGGGTATAAGCTTCATGAGCGCCATGAATTACACCGAGTTACAGACACAGAGAGACCCGACGCAACCGACGCAGTTGACGCAACGAGAGTTGCAGACGCAGACGGTGCAAAAGATGAGCAAAATCGACAAAGAGGCCACGCTCAATCAACTCGTCGCCGACCGCTGGCTCTCGCACGGCGAGGACGGCGAGTGCCTCCGCCTCGGTCCGCGCTCCTTCATCGAACTTCGAGAGTTCATCTTAGACCAAGCGCCCGAACGCGCGCGCGAGCGCTGGAACAAGTTGTTATGAGCTGTACCATCACCATTCCACCGCCCATCGCCGCAGTGGTCGCCTCGCGTCCGCGTCGTCGAACGGCACCGACCGACCTCGCACGAACGAGCGACATGTCGCACGCGCGCGGACCGATGCTCTTTTGCTGCGAGACGTCGACGACGACGACGTCCGACGAGCGTCCCGACCAGCCGCCGGCGCCGAGGTGCGTTCGAGACGGCGACCTCGTCGTCGTCGTCGAAGGATTCAACAGCGCCGTCGGCGTGCGCGCGCGAGCGGGTGCGGTGTTTTCGTCCAAACACGGCGCGTTTCATCACGACGATTGGATCGGGCGCGAGTTCGGGACGAGGGTGCACCAGCGAGACGGGAGAGGGTTCGTGTGGGTGTGCGCGCCGACGCCCGAGCTGTGGACAAAGGTGTTGGAGCATCGCACGCAGATTCTGTACGCGCCGGACATCGCGCTCGTGTGCGCGGAGATGGAACTCGCGCCGGGGAGCGTGGTGCTGGAGAGCGGGACGGGATCGGGAAGTTTGACGCACTCGTTGGCGCGGTGCGTGGCGCCGACGGGACACGTGTGGACGTACGAGTTTAACGAGACGCGCGTCAACGCGGCCAAGGAAGAATTCGAGGATAATGGAATCTCAAAGTACGTGACGGTGACGCACAGGGACATTCAGCGCGACGGTTTCCCGGAAGAGATGGCGGGGTGCGCCGACGCGGTGTTTCTCGATTTGCCGGGTCCGCATCAGTGCGTGGAGAGCGCGGCGAGGACGCTTCGCCCGGACGGGGTCCTGTGCACGTTCTCTCCGTGCATCGAACAAGTGCAAAAGACCATATTAGAGATGAAGCGTCACGGGTTCGCGGACGTGAAGACGGTGGAATTGCTCGGTCGCGAATACGACGTCGAAGGCAAATGTTTGCAAATGGATTTGTCCGCGCCTCTGAGCAAAACCACCAAGATTGGATGGAGAAAAGATCACAAGCGTCAACGTGACGGCGAGGAGAGCGTGGAAGAAGTCGAGGATAAGAGGGTCGGCGCGGTGATCACCTTTCCGCGGCAGCGTTTGCAATCGCACACGGCGTATCTCACGTTTGCGCGTCTCGTCCCCGAGCCGGAGGGATGGAAAAAGACTCTCGCCGCGCGTAGTAAAAAGTCCGTCATCGGCGAGGATGTCTTGAAACGGGCGGCGGATTTATTGGCGAAACGCCGGGCAAAGTCCAAGCCGCAACCAACGGCGACGCAGAAGGTTCTGCAAGATTTAGGAGAGTACTCGGACTAGAAAAGGAAATTTGATAAAGAATCAATCGCTACTTTCTCCTAGAATTTTGTCCCCCACCTCCCATCCATGGAGCGAAAAACGTGTTGTTGACCCCCCATAACACGTCTTGCGTCTCCACGAACGCGTCAATCAGCGCCTTTCTCCCGTCGCCCGCGGCTAAACCGCGCGTCGCCGCGCTCGCGGCCGCCGGCGCCGCCGCGAGCAACGTCGGGCCCACGGACACGCCGAGCGCCGCGCACTGCATCAAATCCAACTTCACGGGTTCGTACGCTTCTAGAGCATCTAAGTACTCGCAATAATCCGCGTCGATCCCGTGGTATCTCGCCCCTTCGCGCAGCAACGTCATGTATCGAACCGACGCGAGTTGTTCCCCGAAATTCGGGAGCGTTCGATGCGACAACGTCCGACACTTCAACCTCTCTCCCTCGTACGTCTCGCACTCGACATCGATGACGTCGTACGATCCCTCCGTTCGAACCAAATACTCCCATTCATCCGACGTGATTTTGTGCGCGACGCCGTGACACTCGCGCTCGAACCGTGCCGTCGCGTCCGCTCGAGCCTCTCGCACCGACGCGAACGCCGGCTCGACGTACGGCACGCCCGGCACGTTAAACGCGAGCTCATACCCGCGCAACACCACGGCGATCGATCGCGTGGGTTTCATCGCGCGCATCCCCTGAAACGTCTTGACGTTCATGTTTGAGCCATAGGCAAAGTAGAGCACCGCACCGCGCTCATCCGTCGCGCGCGCGACGACGCGCCGCGCGCGAGGGGTCGACGACTCGACGTCGCGCGACGTGGACGTCGATCGCGTCGTCGTCGCACGGGCGAGGGACGACGCCATGACGCGGGCGAGGCGCACGGTGTGGATGTCCCCGTCCCGCTCGGTGAAGCGCGTCGGTGTTACAAGGCGTCGACCGCCGACTACGTAAATTCTAAACAACTCTCACCGCGTCTGCGTCTATGAAGGATGGATTCGGAGACGCCACGCGTGCGTTCCGTCGAACTCAACGGTCTCTACCGGACGATCCCGGTGGCGGCGGCGGTACGTTGATGAGGGGCGGTTGGCCGGCGCCGCCAAAGAGGGCGCCGGCGTTGGAAATCAAATTTTGCAAATCTTGCGCTTGAAACGCCACGGGTGGCGGCGGTGGCGGTGGGACCTCGCGAACGTGCGGCGTCTCGTATGACGCGTGGTGCACCGGCGCGATCGGCGGCGGTGGCGGCGGGGGAACGTCCACGAGGTGGTGTCGGCTCGGCGGTTCCTCGCGCGCCGCCGCGCGGCGAACGTCCTTGGAGTTCGGGCCGAGACCTCTGGGATGAATCATCATACCGATCATTCCCGCGGACGGAGGCACGTGACCGGGCGTCAGCTCGACCGTCGTGATGACTTTATCCGCGTGTTGTCCGCGAGGGGCGAGATAGAGTTCGATGTCGTCCGATTTGGCGACGCCGCATCGTTGACGTTCGCGGTAGTGCTTGATGAGCTTGGCGAGCGCCGCCTCGGCGTCGTCCCCGCCGCTCGGTGCGGGTGAGACGTGTACGAGCGTCACCGCGCGCGACGTGGACGAACGATGCACCTGTTTGACGAAGGATTGCATCGATTTATAATCGACGCGCCCCTTGACGACTAAACTCTCCGGCATGAGGTCGCCGACGGGCGCGCCTTCGCCGCCGATGGGCGCGCAGCGAACACGCAGCGTGGGCATGCCGTGAATCTCGATCGTTCCCTCCCACGCGCCGTCCGGAAGCGGTATGTCTTCGCGCACGTCTTCGACGCCGTTTTCGGGGTCGTATTCGTCGTCGTCGGGTACCTCGGAGGGGGCTTCGGGTTCGTATTCTTGGTCTCCGTCGTCCTCGGCGCGATACGCCGGTTCCGGTTCGTATTCGGGTTCATCTCGTTCTTCTTCATCTTCATCTTCATCTTCATCTTCATCATCTTCCTCGTCGCCGTTGGCGAAGTGCTCGAACGACACGAATTCCGACTCGGTTTCCCCCGCCGCCGTCGTCGTCGTCGTCGTCGTTGTCCTCGGTTCGTCCTCGGGTTCCTCCTCTTTTTCCATTTCCTCGGGCGCCGCGATCGCCGTCGTCGTCGCCGGCGCGGTGTCGCGTTCCGTCGCCGGTATCTGTTCCACGACGTTTTCGCGCGCCAACGGTTCGTCTTGCTTGATCTCGACGTGAATCTCATTCTTCCCATCCTTTTTCACGACCAAATCCTCGAGCGCGACGCCCTTGACGAACGCGTCCTCGCCCGCCGCACGTTGTCTCGCCTCGCGCCACTCGACTAATTCCTTATTCGCGAGTTCCTGCGGCGACATCCCCGCCACTTTTTCCGGTCGTAAATCGTTCGCCAACACGCGCGCACGAAGCTGTCGGTTATGCGCATCCTTGAGATTGAACATCAACGATCTCGCGCGCGTGCGGTAATCTTTATCCACCGAACCGCACTTGGCGTACAGCGCCGCCTCCACCGCCGTCGCCACCTCGCTCGGCGTCCCCTCCGCCCGCTCGTGTCCACTCTCCAACGCCTCCGCCGCCGCTGTCTCCAGCGCCGCCTCCACGCTCGCTCGAACCTTTTGCCGTATCTTTCCCTCCTCCGCCAACTCCTCTGCGCGCTTCTCCGCCGCGCGCTTCTCCGCCGGTTTCGCCCGCTTATTCGCGCGCGTCTCCCACACCGCGCGTCTCGCCATCACCTCCGCCGCGTGCGCCTCGTCCCTGAACACCGGCCACGACACCTCATCGTCTAAAATCGCCTCCTCGAGGTTCAATTCCTCTCGTTCGCCGTGTTCCGCGTCTTCACCGAGAGAATCTGGGTAAAAAATCGTCGCCGTCCTCGCCTTGGCGTCCACCTCGAGCACCTTGGCGTCGTACCACACCCCGGTCTCCGGCCACGCCACGGATATGTATCGCCCTATACAGGCGCGACAGGAATCCGAATCACATCACGGTCAGTCACTCGTCGCGAATGTCGAGCGCGCGCGCGACGGTGGACGCGCGCGCATAATTCATCCAGCCCATCCAGCCGCGCGTCCACTCATAATCATCGTCGTCATCGCGTCTCCACCGTCGCTCCCGCGCGGTCGACCGAGCACAGACACCCTCGGACGTCGCCACACTGTTTTTCTCGCACCTCTCAACCGCGACGAGATGTCATCCAGCGTCAACAGACGTCGCTTTTGTCCCGACATGCGCCGCAGAGTGTGGCGCGCCGACGAGGATGGGTTTCGCGCTCACGACGCTCGGATTCGCGAGTCTCGAGGGCGCGTTTTACGCGTACGTGCAGAGCACGGCGCCGGTGGCGAGACGATCGTACGTGTGCGACGCGACGCGGTGACGACGACGCGATGATGACGACGCGACGCGACGCGACGCGCGCGCGAGATGATTACGTTCGTCTCGGTTCGTTCGTTCGAATGACTGACGGGAACGACGACGACGACGACGACGACGCGCGATGTCGGTAGGTTTTTACACTTGATGTACGGCACGAGCGTGTTTTGTTGTTGGTTCATGTGGGCGGTGATTTACCTGGCGCAGATGACGCCGCTCATCAAACCCGTCGTGACGAGCGAGGAGTGAGCGACGAGCGAAGGATTGATTTGATTTGTAATTTGTAACGCCTAGCACGTAGCGAACGCGCGCACCGTTGATGGTTGAACATGATTTTTCTTTGTTTAATTTTTTGCACTTTGCACTACAACAACGACGACGACGACGACGACGTTTCTCTCAGCAACACGCCGACGCCGACGCGCGTTCGACGCTCTTCGCCGAGAGATTCACTTCGACCAAGTCTTCGCCCGCGCCCCGCGCGTCGTTCACCTCCATCCCCGGTAACGCCGCCGCGATTTTACGAAACAACACCTTGACGTTAAATCCAGCCTTGGCGCTCGTTTCGATGAACATCACGCCCTCATCCTTCGCCAACGCTTCCCCCTCGCTCGCGCTCACCTCGCGCCCGTCTAAATCCGTCTTGTTCCCCACCAACGCGACGATGACGTCCCCGCCTCGCTCCGCCTTCACCTCCGAGATCCACTTCGCGCTGTTCGCGAAGCTCGCTCGCGAACTCACGTCGTACACGATCACAGCCACGCTCGAATCGCGTATGTACGACGGAATCAACGAACGAAACCGCTCTTGTCCCGCCGTGTCCCAGAGCTGCAGACGCACGGTGCGATCCTCGAGGTACATGGTTTTCGACAAAAAGTCGATCCCGATCGTCGCCTGGTACGAGTTATCGAACTTGTCGTACATGAAGCGAGAGATGATGGACGTTTTACCCACGGATTGGTCCTGCGGACGCGCGACGACGGCCGCGCGCGCGCGGAGGCGCGTCGATGTGGTCGGTCGTCAGTCACCGCGTACACGCGAGCGGGCGCGTCGTCGTAATCTTTCGGGACGCGCGCGGCGCGCGTCGAGCGAGGGCGCGATGACGCACGCCGAGAAACACGAGCTTATACTTTGGGAGCGGTTTCACCGCCCCGTTCGCGCCGCTCATCGCGTCGAGAGACGGGAGTCGCGGTCTGGCGCGCGACTCGTGTGGGCTGGCAGATGTCTTTGACCGTTCATGACCCAAGGACGAGTCCCCTCGAAAGTTCCAAGTCCTCGAGCTCCGATCGAGATGACGCACGCGCGTCACTTCGACGACGTCGGGATTCGACGCGGCGGACAGACGGTGCGCGACGCGCGCGAGAGAGACGACGCGCGCGGTGACGATCGACCGCGTCGCGCGAACGCGGCGCGACGCTCGCCTCGTCGCGCGCGTGGAGGGCGCGAACGTTCGGGACAGATGCGGATGTGATTTTTTGAAAATTCACGGCACCGCCGCGCGTCGAGACGCGTCGACGCGCGCCGAGACGCGCGCGCGCGCGACTCGGACGATGAGTGTGATTGACTGACGCGCGCGCGCGGTTTCTTTGGACGACGCAGGCGGTGCTTTTTTCGTGCGCGCACGTAAACACATTCGAAACCAACATGGACGACTCGTCTCCGGCGCCGCGCGTCACGGGAGAGACGCTCGGTAACTTTGTCGGGAAGAAGGTGCTCGTCGTCGGTGAAGTGAGACCGGTGGATGAGAACACGGCGACCGTGACGATGGCTGATTCCAAGGTGATCACCGTGAAGCTCGCGAGCGGTGGGACGTTCAACTCCAAGTTTGTCGAGTTTGAGGCGACGGTGGACGGACCGACGGAGGTGACCGAGTCGAACCGCGTCGAGTTTGGTGATGATTTCGATCAGTACTCGTACGGTGAGTTGTGTAAGCTTATCAACGGTAAGGCGAGGGAGATGTTTTTCTGATTGAACGAAGACGAGACGAGACGAGACGAATGAAGATTGTTAGACGCGACGGAACTCATCAGAATGAAATGTATCTGCGATAAATTACTCTCTACAGCGTTTACGCGTCGCCCGTCCATTCGAACTGCACACTGTCGCGCTCGAGCGAAGCGCGAACGATCGCGTTAACTCGATCGCGCAAATCCTTACCCGGGAAACGGTTGATGACTTCAACGCCGAAGCCGCTCACCAAGAGGGAGCGCGCCGTCTCCGTGCTCAAACCTCTCGACCGAATGTAAAAGAGCTCTTCCTCTTCCAAGTCACTCACGGTGCATCCGTGCGTGCACTTGACATCATCCGCTACGATTTGCAAGTTCGGCTTGACATTCACCGTCGCCTTGGGCATGAGGAGCAAGTTTCTCGAGAGCTGTTGCGCGTCCGTGCGCTGCGCGAGGCGGTTCACTTGCACGTTGCCGTCGAAAACACCTCGCCCCGTAGGTGCGCTCACGATGCACTTGTGCAATTGGTCGCTCGAGCCCTCTTCGAAATCTAACTGCAGCTTGCTGTGTAAGTCTAAGGTTTGGTTCGCCCCGGCGAGGTTGAAGCATCCGAGCACCGTCTCGGTTCGCGGGCCGAGCTGCTTGATGTTCAAGTCGTGTCGAGCAGTCTTGCCTCCCACGGAAACCTCGTTCACCTCGTACTTGGACTCTTCTTCTTGCGTGACGAGAGTCGTACGCGTATGCGTGGCGTTACGTCCGTGGTTTTGCACGAGAAAGTGCTTGAGCGACGCCCCCTTTGCGAGCGTAATCTCGCACACGCCGTTTTGCCAATACGCGCCCTCGCCTTCGCCGGCGAAATCTTCCACCAGGGACAACTCACCGCCCTCCTCGACGACGACGGTGATGCGCGGCGCGGACACGCGTGTGTTCAAACCATCACCGCTCGTGGAGAGGGAGACGATGTGAATCGGCGCCGCGCACTTCGCGCCCGCCGGCACGCGAATCACCACCACATCCGTCGCGCTCGCCGCGTTGATGGCTGCGAACACGTTCCCGCGCACCGCACTCTGCGCCCCGGTCGCCGCGTCGCCCGCGCCAACACTGATGCTCACACCAGCGCTCTTCGCACCCTCGAGATCGCTCTGCGCGGCGTCGAGCGCGCCGTCCACCAAGACGACGACGGCGCACGCGTCCTCGACCCTCGTTCCGCTCGCGTCCGCGCTTGCCCCATCCTTCGGTCCCTCGAACTCAGCCGCCGTCAGCGCGCTGAAATCCGTGAACCTATATTCCTCGATCCGGTTCGTCGGCGCGCGCGCGACGCGAAGACCCTGCGCCTCCTCCGTCGTCGCCAACGCGCCGTTCCCTCTCGACGCGCGCGTCGCTCGCCCCACGAACGCGTCCTCGCACGCCACCGCGTTCGCCACCGCCGTCGCGCGCGCCGCACCACGCCCACGACGCGACGCCGCACCCGCACGCGCCCGTCGTCTATCCACCACCACCGACATCGCGCGCGCGCGCGCCATCGTCGTCGACCCGAGCGCCGTCATGTCGGTGACCTCTCGACCCCTTCTGACTGGGCGCGCCTCGTCGCGTCGCCGTCGCGCGTCTCTCTGCCTCTCGCTGGCGCGTCGTCGACGACGGACGAGTCACACGTCACGCACGTCGCGCGTTCGCGCGCGGAACCACCCTCTCGCGTCGCTCGCGCGTCGCTGTGACGTCGACTCTGCGGGCCCGACTCGACCGTGGATGAGACCGTCGAATCAGGACTCGCCGTTTGTCCCCCCCCCGGAGTCTCGGTCGAGAATATGCCCGCGCCGCCGTGAGAGCGCGTCGCGCGTCGTCGACGAGACCGTCCGTCGACGATGTCGCGCGTGCGAGAGACGACGACGACGAGTCGACGAAGCGGATTCGAGATCGCGGCGTCGCCTCGCGCGAGCGAGGCGAGCGCGAGGAGCGACGACGCGCGCGTGGATGCGAGCGAGGAAGAGCGCGCGCGCGCCAAGGCGTGGGCGCTGAGTGGATTGACGCCGCCGGACGGTGGGATCGGTGGTGACGCGGGGGTGGGGAAGGATGACGGTTCGCGAGACGCGCCTTCCCCCACGCCCGGGTTGCGAGGATCGTTCTCGCGCTCGGCGTCGGGTGGTGGCGTGTCGGCGCTGAGCCACTCGCTGCGAAGGATCGATAGCGGGTTATTGTTCAACACGGATGAGGCGGGCGTGGGTGGATTGACGGACGCGGAGAAGAAAAAGTTGTCGCCGGGTGATTTCGACATACTCAAGCTCGTCGGACAAGGGGCATTCGGGAAGGTTTTTCAAGTGAGGAAAAAGGATAGCGGCGCGATTTACGCCATGAAGGTGATGAAGAAGGATCGCATCATCGAGAAGGATCAGGCTGAGTACACCAGAGCCGAGCGAGACATCTTGACCGCTGTGACGCACCCGTTCATCGTCAGTCTGCGGTTTTCGTTTCAGACGACGAGCAAGTTGTATCTGATTTTGGAGTTTATCAACGGCGGGCACTTATTTTTTCAATTGTATCAGCAAGGGACGTTCGGCGACGATTTGACGAGGTTTTACATCTCTGAGATTTGTCTCGCCATCGGTCATTTGCACTCGCTGAACATCATGCATCGCGACTTGAAGCCGGAGAACATTCTCGTCGATGTCGACGGTCACGTGAAAATCACGGATTTCGGCTTGGCGAAGAAAATCTCCGAGGACGAGCGCGCCAACTCGCTCGCCGGCTCCATAGATTACATGGCTCCGGAAATTTTAAACGCCAAGGGTCACGGTAAGACCGCGGATTGGTGGTCCGTGGGCGTGTTAATGTTTGAGATGTTATCCGGCAATTTGCCGTTTAAGGGCAAGAACAAACAAGCCGTCCAAAAGGCGATTTGCTCTGAAAAGGTCAAAGTGCCGAATTATTTCCAGCCCGAAGCCGTCGGTCTCATCAAGGGCTTGTTGGCGAAAGAGCCGACGGTGCGTCTCGGTCGAGGTGATAGCGGCACGGCGGATGTCAAAGGGCACAAGTACTTTAAAAACGTCAACTGGGAAAAGATCGCGGCAAAGGCTGTGCCCCCACCTTTCAAGCCGAACGTCAACGGCCGGCAATGCACCGCGAATTTCGACGCGAGATGGACCGATGTCGACCCCGTGGATTCTCTCGCCGCGACGCCGGTGTCGGGCGAGCAACACAAATTCATGGGCTTTACGTACGTCTCCAACTTCATGGAGGAAGCAATGTCAAAGCTCGAGAATGTCAACGTTGGCGCCGGTGGGGACGACAGAAACGAATCAGCGAGTGATGAAGAGGATGAGAGCGGGCGGAACACTCGCGACGACACCTTGGATGAGCTCGATTTGTCGGAGGAGGAAAGCGCCGAAAAGGAGGCGCCGTCCACGCAGACGCGCGCGATGAACGTGCTGAAGCCACCAAAGTTACGTCCAGACGCACCGGCGTTCGTTCCGGGACGTTAACGCGTCGTCAAAGACAAATAAAATACCTACTGCGCCGGCCGGCATTCGGCGCGGTTGCGAGCAGCGCACAGCGTGTAATATAAATTCTTTCTTGTAGCTCCGCAAAACGCAAAACGGTTGGTTACCCGCGCCGCACACGTCCACGCGCGCACTGCGCGACTCCCCACGACGGCAGCCGTCCGTGCGCGCGACAATGGACGTTACCGTCGACCTCGTCGGCCTGCCGCAGGTTGTTGATCCATTGCATCGACACTTCGTCGTCCAAGTCCAACCGTTTAGCACTTTCCACGAACTGCGCGTCCTCGCGTGTCGCCACGCGGGCGTGTCGATGGAAGAGGCGAGACTGCATCACAAGGGTAAAGTGTACCCAGACGGCACGACCATAGGCCAGCTTCGCGGCAACAGATCCTCCAACGCGCTCAAAGTGGCGCTCATGCCCGATCCCGCAGCCAAACGGGCGACGATGGACGACGAGCTTCGACGACTTCGGGAGGCTGCGAAACAGAGATACGACAGCGCGAGTCCGACGGGATCGTCCGGATACTCGCCCGCGAGCGATTACTCCGAGGGACGAAGTCCATTCTCGCGAACGGAGGATTCACCGAGAGTCGGCGACTTCGACCGCATTCGCGAGCTCGCGGAGCGACGCGCGACGCCGAGCTCGCGGTCGCCGAAACCTCCCTCGGGCGCGGCTTCGGTGCGCACGCCCGCGAGCGCGTCGCGCGGTGATGGTGACGACCCCGCGTCGTCGACGCCCGCAAGCGGTCGCGCGCGAGAGGAAGCGGTGGCCGACGCGAGACGTCGAATAGAAGCGAAGGTGCGCGAGTGCCAAGAGTTTGAGCGCGAACTCTCAAATCTCGAGCGGTTCGGCACCGCGGACGACGCAACGCGTCAGAGATTAATCTTTTTGAACGAAACGTTCGAACGCGCGCTCGTTTTCTTTGATGCGATCGATTCGCTCGACGACGACGACGTTCGAGCGCGTCGGAAAGCGGCGGTGCGCCGCGTCGATGCGCTGAGCGACCGGGCCAACGTTTTGAAAACCGTCATCGACGATACTGTTAGACACACGTAGGCGTTCGCGCGAAAACTGTATTGTAGCAGCACTCGCAATAGCACACGCACGCGCGTCGTTCGCACCGTACGCGTCGTTCCCGCGACGCGACGACCGAATATTCCTTCACGGGTTGAAAAGTTTTCAAACACTCCAACTGTGGTGCCCGACCGCACTCTCGCGCCCGCCGTCATGGCGCGCGGCGGGCGTCGATCGCGGTCGCGCGCGCCGTCGAGCAACGACGACGACGACGCGACCGACGCGCCGCGCACGCCCGACCCGAACACCACCGACGCGTCGCTCAAGTACCGCATCGGAAGCACGGGAAAAGAGGCGCGCGCTCGAGCGAAACTGTTGCGACACGCATCGCGGCGCAAGCGCGAGGCGCGACGACTCGCCAACGAAGAACGATCGCCGTCGATGAGTTCGGAGAGTTCGCCGGATCTCGCGGGATCGACGACGACGACGGCAGCGCGTGGGACGGGGAAGCAGAGCGCGGTCGAGTATCGAAAGCTGCGCGCGCTGCTCGAACGGGTGAGTTTGGCGGAGGATGTCTCTCACGGCGAATATTATTACGTCGAGTGCGGCGACGAGGCTGAAGTCGTCGACGCGTCGACGTTCGTGTCTCGGGTGCGGATGAACGAGGCGAGGTTGGATGAGGTGGAACGCGCATACGGGTCGTCGAGCGGCACGGTGTGGCCTACGAAGGCATCCGCGAGACGAATGCCCGCCGCCAGTCCGGAGCGAGAGGGCGACGAAGCGCTGGATTTGTTACCCGCCGAAGTGTGGGAGCGATTGTTTGCGTCTGTGTCCCTGAAGACTGCGGTGCGCATGGCGTCGACTTGTAAATCGCTGTGGGTTCTTTCGCAGCGGAAGTTCATCGTCGATAGACGTTACGAATCCATGTTCGGTCGCGCGGCGGCGTCCGAGGACGAGCGCGCCGAGAGGACGATGATGACATCGTATTTATCGAGTGAAAGGTGGTTGGAAGACGCGCACTTGGGCGAGACGGTGTTTCCAAAGCCGGTGCACTTTGGCGTCGGTCCGAGTTTTGTGAGAGGTTTGCTCGCCGACGAAACCACGGTGACGTCGTTCGACAGGGAAAAGGTGAAAATTTGGTACCACGGGGCCGGCGTTCGAGGCGATGACGAGGCGGGTGGACGATTGGCGTCGTTGTTCGTCGAGAAGAAAAGCTCAGCAGCTCGTGGATTGACTGCGTTGGCCATAAATCAAACGAGCATCGTCGCCGGAGACGACGGAGGTCGACTGCGCATCTGGCACAGTGACACGCTCGAGTACGTGCAGCGCAGAGCACACGCGATTCCAAACGACAACGCCGTCTCCGCGTTGTGCGGTATCCCCGCCACTTCTCTAGTGGTGTGTGCGAGTAGGCAGAGTTCATCTCTCGAAATTTGGGAAACCGAGGACGTGTCGTGCGTGACGTCGCTTCCGCTGGGCGAATTTTTAGGCACCGAAGAACGGGCGAGGCACGGTGTGACGTGCATGAGCATGTTCGGAGGAAACTCATACGGCCGACATCGGTCGCACATCGGCGCGACCTCGCGAATGTGGGCTGGAACGACGTTTCAGAAAGTCGCTGGCGTTGACCTCAATCATGCGAACATCGTGGATACATTGAGTCTTCCGGAATCATGCGGACCAGATGCCGAGATTTCCGCGATTGCGGTCAATGGTCCGCTCGTAAGCACAACCGTGAAAGGTTTCGGAGCCGTGATTTGGGACCGACGGGGTTTCCCGCAAGAGCAAATTGTGGCCCGTTTCGATTCCCCGTTCGCGTCCTCCGTGAGCGAGTCTGAACAATCGAGTTGCATCGACCTCGAGGATTTCGCGCTTTGGACTTCGAATCCTGGAGATCCCGGTGTGTGCATGTTTGACATACGCAAGACGTTCGGGCCGCCTCGAAGACAAGACCGTTGGGTCGTGGGATCACCCGAGACTTATTCGCCGGCGTGCGTGCTTCGTCCGCGCATGCGCACGCGCGGGTTTAGTGAAGAAGTGAAAGTAGGATGTTTCGCACGCGTGCCCGGTGAGCCGGGAGCTGTGATACTCGCCCCAGACGCGAGCTGCAGCGATGCGAGGTGCTCCATATTCTCGAAAAGGAACGACCTTCCCACGGCGCAAGAAATTGAAGAGCTCGAGGTGGCCGACGTCGACGACGGTTGGCGGTCGAGACGGGCGCGAAAACAAGGGAAACCTCCGCAGCCGAAATCTCGCGGACGGTTTCCGAAAAGGCAATAGGCGAGATTGCGAATAGCTTTAGAAGTAGTACCGGTAGCGTGCAGAGTAATATTCAATTTCAGTTCTAGACTGAGCTATTTAGAGAACACGGCGGGTGCGAAAACCGGCTCATCCTTGTCAATCACGAGCGTCTCGCCATCCACCTCGATTTTCAACCTACGCTCGCCGTTCCCTTCCTTAATCACCTTTTGTCCCTCGCTCGCCATGTACATGTAACGCAAATCTCCAGCGCTCAATTCCACCACGATTTGCCAACGATCCGCACCGACGCGCTGCATCGCCAGCGGTTGTTGTATCTTCGCATCATTTCCCACAACGCTCAACGTCACGCCCTCCGGTAACTTGCACTGCGTCGCCAACGTCATTTTCACCTTTGGTCCACTCTTCACCCCCACCGCGCCCGCACCGTCGCCGCCCGCCGTTGTCGTGCGCTCCGCCTGGCTCGGTTTCGCCGACGCGTCGCTCGCGCCTCTCTTCGGCAATTTTACCTCTCGCTGCACGTTACTCGCGATGGGAATGTCCATCACGTTCGTTTTCCTTCGAACATCGGCGCGCTTCGCGCTTTGACCGACGGCGTTCGCGCGCAATCGACCGTCTCGTCTCGCGTCCAACGCCGTCGATATCCTCGTCTTGTCGCTCGCCGCCAACGCGCGCTTTCTCTCCGCGATGTTTTGGTTTCGAACGTCGAGCGCGATCTTGTACAGCGCCAGAGGAGCGCCCAAGAGTAATCCACACTTGAACGCCGCGCTCTGCAACGGCGTGAGCGCGGGCACCGTCGGCGCGGAGACGCGCGATGACGAGTCGGTTTGAACGGTCGGCGTGAGCTCGCGCACGTCGCGTCCGGCGCGAGCGATGGAGGCATCGCGCGCGCGTCGCGCGCGACGCTGGGCGTTGATGCAGTGGTGCACGGGCGCGCGGGGCACGGTGAGAGACGCCATCGAACGCGCGCGTGTGACGTTCCGACGTTGGGCTCGCGTGGGCTGTCTTTGGGAACGGCGCGAGAGAATGGATTACAAACTCATGATTTCCTTTTCTTTCGCGGCGCACTTTTGCGTAATTTTTGATACTGCGTCGTCTGTCAATGCTTGGAGAGACTTTTCGGCGCGTTTTTGTTCATCCTCCGACATACCCGCGCGCTTGATTTCTTTTTGTGCCTTGTGGCGAATGTTTCGAGCGGCGATTTTCGCCGTCTCGCCGAGCTTGCTCGCCAATTTGCACACCTCCTTACGCATGTCTTGCGTCATGGCGGGAATCGGTACAATGAGACCATCGCTCGAATCCTTGGGCACGAGTCCCAGCGGGGAGTTCATGATGGCTTTCTCTACGTTTGGTTTGGTGCTAGGATCGAAGAGCGTCAGCGAGAGCGTTTGTGAGTTGGGCGCGGTGATGGTCGCCAAGTGCGATAACGCCGTCATCTCTCCGTACGCGTCGACCATGATGTGGTCGATCATCCCCGGCGACGCGCGGGCCGTGCGTAACTGCCCTAAATCAACCTCAAATGCGTGCACCGCGCTCTCGAATTTACTGCGTCGCGCGAATCCAAAACAAACGCACGTACGTCAGTCTCACGTTCATCGTCTTCGACGTATTTTCTCTCGGCACGAAACGCACACATACCTCTGCCATTTTTTAGCGTCGTACTCTACCACCTCCCCGTCGTCCCCGTCTTCGTCGTCTTCGTCGTCTTCGTCGTCGACGGCGACGGGCGACGGCTCTTGCTGTTTGTTCTTCTTCTTGTTCTTCTTGCTATACTCCCTAACCGCGATTCGCGCGACGTCCATCGATCGCACCGTCGCGCACGACACCGACGCGCTGACGCCGACGCCCATCGTCGCACGTGCGCGCGCGCGAGCGCGCATGTCTCGCGCGGCGGTCGTGCAGAGCGCGCGTCGAGCTGACTCGGCATCGTCGTCGATGCGGAGCGACGCCGACGCGATCGAGACTCGACACGGCGCGAACGCGTCGCGAGACGCGCGCCACGCGCGCGACGCCGCGCGCGCGATCGAACGGGACGACATCACGACCGTCATTCGCGTGCGTCGAAGTGAGGGGAGATGGTTGGCTACGTTGCGTCTGCGTCGCTATTACGCTTCTTCTAGTTTGCTCTTGACGAATTCTCGCGCGTCGTCCGCGTGGAATCGCTCGAAGTGATTCCTGAGCATGGCGCTCGTGGAGAGCGTCACGCCATCGAACGCGCACTGGTAGCGCATCGGGGCCACCTTGTTTGAATTCATCTGTACGAAGGCGTCCATGTCCGCCTCGCTGATTTTACGCCTGAGTTGCACGGCGGATTGGATGGAGGGGTTCGTTGGCTTGGAAGGAACGGTGCCGCCGAGACGAATGAGTTTTCTCGTCACTTTGTGATGCTTTTGTACCTTGGGCAACGACCCGGGCGACGTCGACGACGGATCGTGGACAAGCGCGAACTGTTTCGATGCCGGCGGCGCGTCGTAGAGGCGGCGTTGAGATACACGACTGGCGTGTTTCTGCGCGGCATCGTATCCGTTGGATTGCCAGTATTCTTGGTCTCGCGCGGGATCCGGTGCGCTGCTGGCGATTGGTTCGATTTTGCCCTCGTGGCTCGGTCGCGCCCCTGAGACAGTTTCCGCGGACCTGTTGGAGTGAGCATACGACATCCGCAACATCATGTCTCGCATGGCGGTCAGTTCGCGCTCGAGAAGATCAATCTTTGCGATGTTGTATTCGTACTCTTGCGATGAAATTTGCACCATACCGTTGGAAACCACGACTGGATGCATTTTCGATTGCGGCGTTTCTTCGCTCGTCGGCGATTTCAACCGGTTTCCGCCGGACGGACCATCGGTGGCTCCTGATTGAGGCGACTCCACGATGGGAGGCTTTGAATACACACCGCGCGGGTTGTCATGACTCGGCGTTTCAAGTGGTTGCACGATTGTCGTTTCTCTGTGCTCCACCTTTGGTTTTGGAGTCGTAGCCGGGGCTGTCGCGACTGGCTGTTTTACGAACGGTTCGATGACTTCGCCTGAGCTCCACCGTCTGCATTCATCCGCATAGTTTGCCGCGACGTGTTGACGCACGTGTGCGAAATCCGCAAACTCTTTTCCGTCTAACTTGAACCGATACCGACGATGACCCAAATACACAACAAACTCCGCCAAAAAGCCGTCCACATCACTCATCTCGCCCGCCTCTGCGCGGCGTGCCTTCGTGCTCGATCTCAATATCGTCACTTCTTGCTCGTCTACATGCTGCGTCGGTGAAAGCAAAGCCACCACATTCGCCTCTCCCCTCTCAGTCGCCGCGCACTGCACGTTTCCTTTTAGTGCGGTTAAGGCTGCCAACTTTTTAAACGCGTTCTGCACCGCCAGATCCTTTCTCGCTTTTTTCTGCATTTGCGCGTTCTTCTTGAGCGCGCGAAACGTTGCAGCGAGCAAACTCATGCCGCGTTCCACTCGTGCTCTCTCAAAAGCTTCGCGATCAGCGTTCTTATCGTCGGCCTTTGTCGGAGTCGTTTCAGTCGATCTGGAGGTGTCTTCGTAGTCGGCGACGAGCACTTGCACGTTTCCTTTGCGAAGCTCCATTTCGTCCAGAGCGCTCTGCACCATTTCCATGGATTGAACGATGGATAAAGTATCCGCGTGATCATTTCCCAACACCAGCGCACGTATTTCTTTGGCCCGCGCGTAATGATCCATCGCCAGGTTCCACTCTTTCATGTCGGCGTTCACCGCCCCCAACTCGGCGCGGATCGACGCTAGTCTCAAATCGTTTGCGTGGTACTTGGATTCCGCGTTTTCCAAAGCTTGGGTGAAACATATTTTAGCTCCTATCAGTCGTTGCTGTGCGAGATGACACCGGCCCAGGTTCATGGCGTAGGTATCGAGATGTTTACCGGCGTGAAAATCCTGTTCCGCTATCGTGACGGCGCGACCGTACAACGGTTCCGCTTTCTCAAGCTTGTCCAAATTCTCGTAGGCTTCACCCAGCGCGTTCAACGTGACGGCAATTTCAGGGTGTACTCTCTCGTCACTTCGCTTCAAGAGCTTCTCAGCCGAGTGATACAATCTGTAGACCTCGCGAATATCGCCGTGAATCTTGAAAACACTCGCGAGGTTCATCTCGCGTTTCGCGAGCGAGGGATGGTCCGATCCTAACCGTTGCGTATCGATGTCGAGCGCGCGCCGGAACAATGTTTGCGCCTCGTCGTAGTGACCGAGTTCTAATTCCACGGACGCGAGGTCGCTGAAACGATCAGCCGTTCCCGAGTAAGATTCGCCGAAACGGCGCCTCGTCACGTCGAGGGCCTTGTCAAACGTACGCTTCGCATCCTCGAGTTCTTTCAACTTGTGAAGCGCGCGGGCGAGCTCTGTGTAAATCTCCGCGACGAACTCGGTCATGATATCGTGTTTATTCGACCTCGACATGTCCGATATCTCCTGTAGGAGTTCTTCGTACACCTCTCTCGAGCTGACGAAATCGCCCTTGAGCGCGTACACTCTCGCCAATCGCCGTAAATTTTCCAATAATTCGGTCGAGTGATCCGGATACACGTCGACGCAGTACTTCAAGGCGTGTTCAAGACAGAACTCACTCTTTCCCCACTCGGCATACGTCGCATACACGTCCGATAAACGTAGAGTCTGCTGGTACGTCGCGTGGTGATTGGCGCCGACGCTCTGTTCCACTTCGTCGATGAGCGCCTCGTGAAGTTCAATCTCTCTCGCCCTCTCGTCCCGTAAACCGTGCATCGTGGCGATATTATTGGTGATGACGACGATGTGATACGTCGCGTCCACGATGGTCCTATCCTTTGAGCACAACCGCCATGCGTTCAACGCCGCCTGCGCCGCCTGCACGGCGTCACCGAGAATCTCCGCGACGAATCCGCCTCTGCCCCGAAGACTGTGGTTGTTGCGCGCCAATCGCTCATCCGTCGTCTGAGCCAAGCATAAACTCTCCTCGTGCGCGATCATCGCTCCCAGAGGCGTGTTCCCGTTAAAGTTGACGGACTCGTATCTGCGCGCGAGTTTCGCCGCTTCGATCGCTTCATCCCACATTTCCAAGCGTCGCAGCGCCTTGGCGTGTTTCAAACCGAGCGTCGCCAGGTGAAGTTTTTCGAGCGATTTCTGCTGAAATGCTTGCTCGCATACGGACACCACGTGACGATGATCGCTCACCCAACTCATGAAACCCGCGCAGGAGACGACGCACTGTCCGAGCGCGCGATCTTTTAACCCTCCCAATCGATTCAGGAGCTTGTCAAAGTACGCGTGCTCAATTTGTCCTCGTCTGTACTGCAACGCGCGCGCGTAACTGACGCGCAAGTCACTTCGTCGATTCTGCGCCCAAAAGAAATGAATGACGTCGGGATTTGTCATGTATCCGACCAATTGTTCTCGCGCCGACGGCCACTGACCCGTGCCGGTCAAGTGGAGCACTTCTAAAACTTCGCGCGCGTCGAGCGAGACGGCGTTCTTGTCCAAACTCTTCCGTAAAAAGTACATCGTGATTTCTCTCTGAAACGGTCCGACTTTACCGTCGCTCATGTACCGTCGCGTTGCGCACTCGATAACGTGCGAGTACCGCAGTATCAAGGCATCTTGTGCGATCTCAGTCGTCTGCGAACCGTCTTCGTAACACCAACACATGTGCGCCACGTCGTTGGTGAGCGCAACGAACGCCGACGAAGATTTCGACATGCCCATGATTTCAGCCATCTCGCTCAGGGTGTACCCAGAGCGCGTCGAGAGCAGCATCGTCATGAGTTGACGCACGAGATCGTATCCGTGCCGCTGCTCGAGTCCATCGAATACGTACGTCAACAACTGTTCGATCGTTTGAGGAAATTGTCTGAGCTCGTGCGCCACGTCGAGCGGCGCGTCGTTTCGACCGGCATACATCGCCACTCGGCGCCGGAGTTCATGCGCGGCGAAATACAAATACGAAGGCGAACCCCCGTCTTTGTAGTCGACGATCGGCGCGAAGAGTTCGGGGGAGATGTGTCGCTCGTTTTGACCGCTGAAGAGACCCTGCGCGACTCTCGATCGATCGTCGTAACTCAGCGGTGGAAGTTGCTTTCGAGCGATGAACGCCGCCTGTTCGCCCGCGCTCGCGAGGTAATTCAGCGCCCTTCCTTTCGTCTGAACACCGATGACGACGCGAACGTCCCGTATCATCGACGACGGAAGCCACGAGGACACGTGCACCGCCTCTAATCCCTCCACCGCGTCCAAATCGTCCACGACGAGCACCACCACGCTCGCCGTCGTCGTCGCCAATTCCTCCAACAACCGCGCGAAGCACCGCCCCGTCTCCTCCACCGTCTCCGGCATGCGATAAAATCTCTTACGTCCGAGCATCTTGCGCACGCGTTCGCACCACACCCACAGCACGTGTTGAAAATCGCACTCGCCTGGCGTCGGTCCTCGACAACACGCGAGCACCGCCAACGGCTTCTTCTCACTCACCGTCTCCCCCGTCGCCTCCTCGTGCGCCGCCATCATCGCCGCTCGCTCCCGCACGCCCTTAGCAAACTCCGCGAGCACGGAACTCGACCCCACACCCCTCGCGCTCTCTAAGACCAAGACGTTCGGCGCGCCGTCGCCCGCCGCGTGCGCCTCCAACGCCGCCAGCGTCTCTCTCCTCCCCACGAACACCCCTCGCGCGTCCGACCTCGACGTCGCCCCCGTCGATCGCTCCACCGCGAGCGCGCACGCCTCCATCCGCTCCGTGCCCGCGACCGGCGCGCGAATCGCCGGCAGACGCAGGTCTCGGCGCTCGATCGAATCCTCGACATCCACCAGCGCCGGCGCGCGCGCGGACGTCGCGGCGTCGGAACCGTCGCCCGCGCGCCGTGAGGACGTCTTGAGGATGGATTTCGGGCGTCCGTCCCTCGCATCGTCGCTCACGCGCGCGCGAGGCGCCATGACGCGTCGCGCGGTGACGGGGACGGGGTCGCGCCATGTCGAGCAACTAACGGTCAGAGTCGGCGGCGCCGACTCGGCGCTCGCGGCGGGCGCGAGAAAGACGCGCGTCGTGAGCGCGTGACGGGTGGTGTCAAAAAGCAAGAGAGCGCGCGTGTAAAAATGATACGTGCGTGATTGCGTGGTTACATCGCGTTCTAAAGAAAAATAAGAGGGAGAGAATGCGTCGTCGCATGGCGGCGGCGCTCTGGTCGTCGAGTGGTTGTCGAGTTTACCGCGCGGCGGCGGCGGCGGCGTTGGGAGCGTCCGTCTTCGGTGCGGTCGCGGCGGCGTCTTGATTGAGCAAGATGACGTTGACGAAGCGGGCGGCGATGCGCTCGGCGAGGCCGGCGGCGACGTTTTGAACGAAGAGCGTGGCGCTCGGTTGGCGAAGCGCCTCGGAGAAGGGTGCGAGCGTTTGCGGATCGAAACCTTTACTCGAGGAGAACATCTCAACGATGCGTAAGACTTGGTCTCGCTGTGCCATGAGTCTCGCCTCTTGTTTCGCGTCTCCGACCGCGAGCGGTGGAAGTTTGCGCAATTGGTCCGGAAGCGCGTTCACGATGGGCGCGAGGCTGTCCGACTTGGCAGAATCGAGCGCCGTGCCGAGAAGAATCGCCTCGAGCACTCGGACCGTCTCCGCTTCGATGAGCGGACGAAGCGTGTTCTTCGCTTCACCGGGCTTGTCTTCACCTATGGCGAGCTCGATGAGCGGCGGTATGACGCCGGAGGCGTCGTAATCGTCGCTCTTGCTGCCCTCGCGCAACAAGTTTTCGAGACGGTTCCATCTAAACGTGCCGTCCTTGAAGAGTAATTCTGCGAAAGATTCCCGAAGTTGCGGACGCGGGTCCGTGAGTAAACGGCGCGCCATGTACGGGTACGCCTTGGCGAGTACCTTGAACTGGGGATCCGTGGTGAGCGCCAAGCCTTCAAGCACAGTCAGTGAACGAAGGATGAGCGCATAGTAACCCGGAACGTTGAAGGGATACTTGTACAACACCGCCCCGAGACCGTCGGTGATCGTCTTGAAATTCAACTCCTCTACGGTGGCTTGTAAAACGTCGTCGAAGAATTCTTCCAGCGCGGGAACGATGGGCGACACGTCGACGCTCTCATCCAAAAACTCAAGAGCGTAATAGTCGTTGGCCATGGCGACATAATCGCGGTTCACCAAGTGCACGACGTGATCGATGATGGCGTATCGCGCGCTCTCTGGCATTTCACTCATCATACCGAAATCTAAAAACGCCAACCGCCCATCTGGCGTCGCGAGAAGATTACCTGGGTGCGGATCCGCGTGAAAGTAGCCAAATTCTAAGAGTTGCCTGAGCGAACACTGAATGCCGGAATCGACGAGTGCCAACACGTCCAGTCCTTGCGCCTTTAAGGATTCTTGATCGCTGAGCTTCGTGCCTTGGATCCATTCCATCGTGATCACTCGAGGAGACGTCGTTTCCCACTCAATCTCTGGCACGACGATGTCCGGTCGATCGCCGTAGAGACGCGCAAAGCGCTCTGCGTTTCGTCCCTCTTGCACGTAATCCAGTTCTTGGAACACTCTCACCGCGAACTCATCCACGAGATCGACGAGAGATGTGTTCAGAGACGTTACCACTGCATCGAGCGCGCGCGCGCCGGATCTGATCAGGAAAAAGTCTAATTCTAACCCACCCTCTATGCTCGGACGCTGCACCTTTAACGCAACGTCTCGACCCTCCTTGGTCACCGCCTTGTAAACCTGCCCGAGACTCGCCGCCGCGATCGGCGTCGGGGAGATTCTCTCAAACATCTGCTCCAATGGTCTCCCCAACTCCTTCTCCACCAACGCGAACGCCTCTTCGTCCTCAAACGTCGGTAGCGCGTCTTGCAGCGTGCTCAGCTCTTCCAAATACTGCGTCGGCAACAAATCCGGCCGCGTGCTCAACGCCTGTCCAACCTTGACGAACGCCGGTCCCAATCGCGTGAGTTTTGCTCTCAATTGCTCCGCTCTCTTACGCGAGTTGGCCTCCATCGTCCCTCTCTGGTAATCCAACGCCACGTCGACGGCGAATGAGCTCAAACTCTGCGCAATCTCCGCCGCCCTCGCAGCGACGCGCACCGGATCTCGCGAGAACTTCCTCGCGCTCGCCACCGGATCGTACCGCAACGGCGCCTGGCTTCGAGACGCCGCGCGCCTTTGCGCGTCGCTCACGGGAACTTCCCCATCGCCCGCACCGAACGACGTCGTCTTCGTCCTGACCGGGGTCGACGTCACGGCGCTCGACCCACCGCTCGAGGTGCCGACCGCGCGCGCGCCCGGCGGTTCCGCGATCGCGCGCGCGCGAACGTCGCGTTCATCGGCGCGCGCGCGCGTCGACCGCGCGCGAGACACGCCGGCGTCGCCGCGACGCGTCGTCGACGCCGTGCGCGCGCGGTGGTCACGTTTCGCGCGAACCGTGCGTCGAGCGCCGCGCGCGAAGTCGACGGCGAACGCGTCGACGCGCGCGGACGCGATCGACATCGTCACCGTCGTCCGACGAGGCGTCGACGGAACGTCGCGGGCGTCGTTCGCGGGCGCGTTGTGAGGATAAAGGGCGCCGTCGCGCGCGAAGTGGGGGCCGCGCCGAAGCGTCAGAATGAATATATGTTTGCAATGCTACGTCTACGCGGACAATCACTCCTCCGACACGGTTTGCTTTTCGTAGCTCTTTGTCGCTTGTTCCCAGGTCTCCGTCATGCGGCACAGACGGCTGAGGAGCTCGGGGAGCTCGGGAATGGGCACGCGGACTTGGTCGGTGGAATCGCGCTCGCGAACGGTGACGGTGGCGTCCACGGTGGACCTGTGGTCAACGGTCACGGCGAAAGGGACGCCAAGTTCGTCGGTGCGAGCGTAACGCTTACCGACGGAGATAGCGGTGGTGTCAAGCTTGGCGCTGATACCACTGGTGGTGAGAGACTTGTTGATTTGCGCGGAGATCGCGTTCAACTTGTCGTCGTTGACGAGCGGGAAAATGGTCGTCTTGATCGGGGCGACAACCGGCGTGAGCTTGAGCACGGTCTTTTGTTCGTCATCCGGACGAATGTAGAAGGCGTGCTCGAACATGCAGTACATGATGCGACCGATACCGAAGGACGGTTCGATGACGGACGGCGTGTAGTTGCGACCGTTGACGGTTTTCTTCACTCGCTCAACCTTGAACATGTCCGCCGCGATGACGTGCTCGCCACTCGCCGTTTGGAGCGGCGCGGAGCCGTTCGCCGCGCACGCATCTTGCAACGCAAACGCTTCTTCTTCGCTCAGGGCGAGGAGCGCCTCCGTCACAGCCTTGGCGTCCTTCTTGAATGCCTTACCCATAACCTTCATGTTCGGCGACACGACGACGTTTTCTTCCTCAATCGGCTTGTCGAAACGCTCGTACGCGACCAAATCAACCTTGGACTTGTCGGAGTGCGCCTTAAGATCGAACGCGGATCTGTCTGCTAAGCCCACGCACTCGATCCAACCGTAAGAACACTGAATTTCGGCGTCCCAGCAGTCGGCAGCGTAGTGCGCCATCTCGTGCTTCAGGTGTTGACGGAAACGAAGTCTCGTCAAGTCGATGCCGATTTGTTGAAGGAACAAGTGGCAACGAGCGATGAAGTAGCCCAACGTTTCGTTCGCGATGATGCCCTTGCTCACGGCTTCGCCGACAGTCATCGGGAACGGCTTCTTCACCTCGCCCAATTGGGCGTCTTGGCTAAAGAGGTTGAGGACAGTGTCCGCGACTTCCACGAAGCGCGGGTGTTCCTTGTGTTCGGGGTGCACGAAGTGCTCGATCTCAGCCTGCGTGAACTCGCGCACGCGCAAGAGACCGGCGCGCGGGGCGATCTCGTTACGGAAACTTTGTCCGATTTGCGCTGCGGCGAACGGAAGCTTACCGCCATTGTAGTAGAGCAAATCTCTAAAGTTGACAAAGATACCCTGCGCCGTCTCCGGACGCAAGAAACCCTTGACCGCGCCGGACGGACCGATTTGAGTCGGGAACATCAGGTTGAACGGGTACGGTTCGCTCAGATCGTTGTTAGTGTCCGGGGACTTGGTCTCCGTGTCCTTGAGGGCAACAGACATTTGTTCAGGGTTGAGCTCGTCGATGCGCGCTTGTAAATCTTCCAATTCACGACGACGATCCGCCTTGAGCATCGGATCCTTCAACAACTCTTCAACCTTCGCCTCAAGCAAGTGATCTGCCCGGAAGCAATCCTTCGTGACGACATCGTTCACCATGAGATCGGTAAACTTTTCGACGTGTCTGCGAGGCGAACGAACGTTAAACCACTCGCGTCAGTCATCGAGTCACATCACATCATCGCGCGTTTTGCGTCATTCTCTCGTCGAACGACGTCATGAACCTCAGCGGTTTGAGTGCGTTAAGTTTAATAATCACGGATAGTTCAGCGATAGCTGGAACTTAATTGATTCGTCACAGGTTAAAGACGTCGTTCGATCCTTCGCGTCGTTCGCGCTTTCGCCATCGCACGAAACACGCACCCAGAAGCCTGCAACACCACTTCCGGCGTCACGGCCGGACACTCCACCTCCAACATGCTCTCTTCGAGCACGAAGTGCTGTCTCCAGAACTGCTGCACGTTCGACTTTACCGCGCACCCCGGCGGACCATAGTCGTACAACCCCGCCACGCCGCCGTAAATCTTGTACGACGGAATATAAAACAATCTCCCCTCCAGCAACTGTCCGAGCTTGGATCGGAACTCTTCCTTCGCCTTCGCCTCGGCGTTCCCAGCCTCCCGCAGCGCCGCGAGGTCCTTCTCGAGGTCCACCTTGAGCCGCTTGAGCTCATCGATGGCGGCGGCGATGTCCGCTTGGTCCGCGCCCTGCGCCTTGAGCGCGCGCACGTTCGCCCCCGCGACGTTCACCGCCTCTTGCTTTTGCTCCAACGCGTCCATGATGGCGTGCTCGCGCGCGAGTGCGCGTGCGTCGAGCGCGTCGGTGTGTCGGATCCGATCGCCGCGTCGTCTCGCCCGTCGAGCGTCTCGTCATCGTGTCGGCGCGTCAGACGCCGACGCGAGGGGGATGTGCGCGTGACGCGACGACGCGATGGACCGAGCGAAGCATTATTACGTGTCGAGCGCGACGCGGGCCGGAAAGGAGGTGCGGTGGGCGTCGAGCGAGGACGATGAAGACGACGACGCGTTCGCGCTCTTTTGGGCGCTCTATGATGATGCGTGAAGACTAACGCCGACACCGACGCGGTACGTCGTTCGATCGCGAACAGCGCGCGTACGGACACCTGATGCGAGCGCTCGTGCGTCAGGGCAAGTCGTCTTGCACGATATGCGAAGATCGCGCCGGGGTGGATTGCGCGGCGGAGATGATTCGCGACGCCGCCGCCGACGCGCCGGGCGGCGAGCAATCCGTCGATCTCTTCGTCGTGCACGCGGACGTCGCGTCGTTCGTGGCGGAGCAAGAATACGGTGATTGGCTCGCGCGCGCGCACGCTGATGATTCGGGAATCGCGATAATGGTGGCGACGGACGTCGCGGCGGCAACGCTCGAGTCTCCGGCGAGGACGCGCGTGTTGGTTCAATTTGATTTCCCTCGAGACGCTGCGACGTACAGAGCGCGAATGGCACGCGCATTCGAACGAAACGACGACGAATGCGACGACAGCGATGGCGACGGCGACCCGCGCGAACGTCTCGTCGTCAGTCTCGTCGGCGGTTTGGACGACGCCGATTTTTTTCGTTCCGTCTCCGCCACGCTTCGTCTTCCGGGCGGCATCGCCGAGCTCCCGTTCGACGCATTCCCCGCCGACGATTAATTTCACTCTTCGACTCGCGCGCGTTCGCGTCGAGCGCGCGTCGCCCCTAGCCATCGATGCGCGCGTGTATCAGTAGGTGTACTTGTACACGTACGAGTACCACTGTTGTATTATCCAAATGTCCCTCCAACTGTCCGGTCCACAATCAATCCACGCGCGTGACGACGTCGCGCCATCTGTCGACGCGCCTCGAGACATGTCCGCTCGACACGTCGCCCTTCTCACCGTCGGTGGCCTGTGTGCGGTGCGTCCACGATCGCCTCGCGCGACGCGCACGCGTCCGATGCGTCGCTCTCGAAAAGTGTCCCGAGAACCTCGGAACGACTGACGCGCGCTCTTCTCTCGCGCAGGGCGCCGGTGCGTACTACGCGCCGTCGGCGATGACCATCTACCGCGCCGAATCCGCCGCCGCGCACGCCGAGCGCGAGCTCGCGCGCGTGCGCGCGCTGGCTAAGGAGGACCAGACAGCGTTTCAAAAGGCTCGGACCCTGTGGACGCGAGCGAGAGAGGAGGCGCGAGAACGCGCCGAGCGGTACAGGACGGCGAGCGCGGCGCGAGCGTCCGCGAAGCAGGCGCTGGATGCGGCGAAAAAGGTATTCGCCGAAGCGGATCGAGAGAGCGAACGCACGCGCGCGGAGTTTGCGGAGGCGGAACGCGCCGAGGCGGAGAGCGAACTCGCGTACGCCAAGGCGGAGAGCAGGTTGGGGGCGCACGAGGAGGCGATCGCGGCCGCGAAAGCGGAGGTGGAGCGGTCGAGTAAGATTGCGGAAAAGGCCATCAAGTCGCTCAAGATGCCTTTCGCGTGATGATCACGATGGACGCAGGGGCGGCGACACGACTGCGGGTACGGGCGCCTACGTGACTACGAAGCGTCGACGGTGTGGCTCAGTGGATGGCTGACCGGTAACGAATGTAAATTACTTAACCCAGTACAAAAATTATTTCGGTAAGCTATAAAATAGATGCATTCGAGCATCTCGTTCGTCACGGCTGCGTGCGCTTATCGCGCACCGCTTGGCGGAACATCGACCTCGCCGCTGATGTCCAAGAACTTGGCCGCCGTGTTCACATCCTTGTCACCGCGTCCACTGCAGTTCAAGACAACCTTCGTTCCGTTCGGAAGACCCGGGCAGAGCTTCCACAAGTAAGCAAGCGCATGAGAAGTCTCGAGGGCGGGGATGATACCCTCCAAGCGAGACGTGTTGACAAAGGCGTCGAGCGCCTCCTTGTCGGTGATGGCGTGGTACTCGGCGCGACCGAAATCCTTCAAGAACGCGTGCTCCGGACCGATACCCGGGTAATCGAGACCGGCAGAGATGGAGTGCGGCTCGATGATTTGACCCTCGCCGTCTTGGATGAGGTAAGAGAACGAACCGTGGAGCACACCCGGTGTACCGAGCGTGAGGGTCGCGGCGTGCTTTTGGCCCGGCTCGATGCCCTCACCCGCGGCTTCGACACCGATGATTCGCACGGATTCGTCGTTGATGAATTCGTGAAACAAACCCATGGCGTTCGAACCACCACCGACGCACGCGACGAGAATGTCCGGCAAACCACCCCACTTCTCCATCGCTTGCCTTCTAGTCTCTTGGCCGATGACGGCGTGAAAGTCACGAACCATCATCGGGTATGGGTGCGGTCCCGCGACGGAGCCGAGAATGTAGTGCGTATCCTCGACGTTCGTCACCCAATCCCGAATCGCTTCAGAGGTCGCATCCTTGAGCGTCGCGGTGCCCGCGCGCACCGGTCGAACAGTCGCGCCGAGCAATCGCATGCGGAACACGTTGAGCTTTTGTCGCTCCATGTCCGCCGCGCCCATGTAAATGATACACTCCAAACCAAATCTCGCACACACCGTCGCCGTCGCCACACCGTGTTGGCCCGCACCAGTTTCCGCGATGATGCGCTTCTTACCCATGCGCTTCGCCAAGAGAGCTTGTCCGACGGCGTTGTTGATCTTGTGCGCCCCCGTGTGGTTGAGGTCTTCGCGCTTGAGGTAAATATCCGGACCGTTTCCGTTCGCGTCCTTGAATTCTTCGCTCAATCGCTCGGCGTAGTACAACGGGTTCTCTCTCCCGACGTAATCCTTGAGGATGTTTTGTAACTCCGCTTGAAACTCCGGATCCGTTTTGATGGCTTCGTACTCCTTCTCGAGTTCGATGAGCGCCGGAATCAACGTCTCCGGCACGTACTTACCACCGTAGACGCCGTATCGTCCGTTGGCGTCAGGTCGAGCTTCTTGGGAGATATCTCCGCTCGGCGGCGTCATGACGCGCGTCGGAACGCGCGCACCGCGGCGCGGCGCGGTCGTCTTCACCCCTTGGCGTTGGACGCGTCGACCCACCGAGGTCGCGGTCGTCGTCGTCGTCGCGGACGCGAGCGCGTGCGGCATGTCGAACCGACGTGCGTGAACCGAGTGCGCGCGAAGGCGGTACTCTTCGTGCGCGAGCGAGCGCGAGCGTGCGCGTCGGCGTGTCGCGTCCGCGGCGTCGGCGTCGCCGCGCTTACCCTTATCGGTTGGATGCATCGTGTCCGGAGCGTTTATCTTACAGTATAGCTCTTTCTAAAAGTTCTACACTACGCATTCAATGTCCGAAAGTACGGAACGAACGTGTCGACGTCGGCGGCGTCCAAGATGCGGCATTCGGCACTTTCCGGCGCTCGCGCCCGCGCACACCGCGCGCGAGATGACGAGTTGGGCCGAAGCCGACGGTGGGGACCTCCCTCCACCGCCTCCGGGGTTCGAGGACGTCAAGGCTGGCGCGCACGCGTCTGAAATCTCCGAGATCGCCGCCAAGCTCGGCGGCGGGGACGCCTCGATCGGCACCGCGGCGGAGAAGGTGGACGCCCCGGATCTCAGCCTCAAGAGCGATGGTTTGCGCGAGGAACACGCGGGGGAGGTGATGAAGACGATCGTTGATCCGTCCACCCCGTACACGAGCGCGAAATCGTTCGAGGATTTAGGCCTGAGCGCGGAATTACTTCGAGGCTTGTACGGGGAGATGAAGTTTGAAAAGCCGTCGAAGATTCAGGCGGAGACGTTGCCGCTTATTTTGATGCCGCCACATCGGAATTTGATCGCGCAGGCACACAATGGGAGTGGTAAGACGACGTGCTTTACGCTCGGGATGCTGAGTCGAATCGATCCGAACATGAAGGCGCCGCAAGGGTTGATGATTTGCCCGACGCGGGAGCTCGTGGTGCAAAACGTGAGCGTGATGGAGAGGATGGGTAAGTACACGGGCATCACCATCGCGAGCACGGCGGATCCGAAGTGGGATAACACGAATCGCAACAAGATCGTCGATCAGGCGGTGATCGGGACGCCGGGTAAGATTTTGAGATGGATGCGAGAACGTCAACTGGCGTGTAACAATATGAAGATTCTCGTCTTCGACGAGGCGGATCACATGATGGCCACGGATGGACATCGCGTCGATAGTACCAAGATTTTGAAGCATCTCTCCATGAACGCCAAGTCCTGGCAGGTGTTGCTCTTCAGCGCCACGTTTAACGAGGCTGTGAAGAGCTTCGCGACCAAGGTGGTGCCCAACGCGAACCAGATTTTCATCCCGGCAACGGAACTTTCTCTCGACGTCATCAAGCAGCATCGCGTCGTGGTGACGTCCGTCGACGCGAAGGATGTGTTACTCAAGGAGAAGATTTTCCCGCTGTGCGATAAGATTGGTCAAACCATCATCTTCGTGCGAACGCGCGAGGGCGCGAGACGTCTCCACGCGAGCATGAACGCGAGCGGCTACAAGTGCACCGTGATTGAAGGACAAATGGAGCACGCCGATCGCGATAGAGTCGTGAAAGAATTCCGCGATGGGTTGACGAAAATACTCATCGCCACCGACGTGTTGTCGCGCGGCTTGGACGTGAGCACGGTGACTCTCGTCATCAACTACGACATGCCCGTCGAGTACCACAACCCGCGGTCTCCCAACTACGAGACGTACTTGCACCGCATCGGCCGTAGCGGTCGCTTCGGTAAGAAGGGTGCCGCTTTTAACCTGATATTGGGTGATTCTGAGCGCGCGATTTGCGACCAAATAGAATTGCACTTCAATCACAAGATTCCGGAGGTCGCCTTCAACGACGACGTGACGTTTGAGAAAGTTTTGGAAGACGCGGGTCTGATGAGCAAGGAAGAGGCGCTATGATCCGCACACGTTAGAAAGATTAGTCGACAGTTCAAGTTTAGGATGTGCAATAAAAATCAAACTCAAGTTTCAAACCAGCTAAGCTACGGTGGAGACCTCAACGTCTCTTTTTCTTATCTCTCTCCTCGGCCCGGCGCGCCTGTCGAGAGTTGAGCGCGGGCGGTTTCCATCGCAACCACACGATGAACGCTCGCACGCGTCTGTAGGTATTCGCCACCAAATCGATCAACATGACTTTTCTAACCAGTCTCCACGCGCGACCGAACATGTGTTGGCCCCTAAAAAAATAAAGAATGGCGAGCGAGGCGAAAAAAGTCATCGCGCGCAGCGCAAGACGAACCACCACATCCGCCATGAGATATGCTTGGTCCGGTTTGCCCCCGTAGCTCGGCGTGAGCCAAAGCTCTTCCGCACGCAACACCTCACGAAGTCGCTCGCTTGCCACCTTGGCGAAACTATTAGACGCCAGGAGTTGTTTGAAGTGCTCGCGCGCGCTCTTCGCGTCCTCCGTCGCGCCGCCGCGACTCACGTCGCATTCCTCGACAGCCTTCTCGCCGTGAACGCGCGTCGCGAGACCCGATCCGTAGCGTCGCAACAGCAAATCTCCGGCGCGCAAAATCCCGAGCTCTTCTCCCGCGGCGGCGGACTTTTTGTACACGTCGAGCAACTCGTCGTCGCACTTCGTCGTCCCCGTCGGCGCCGCGCACGTCCTCGCATCTCCTCCCAATACGCTCGATCCCGGCATTTTCGACGCATCCCCGCGCGCCGACGCCGCGAACAACAGCTCGCCTCCGATCACTCGCGCCTCCCTCACCGCCGTCGCCGCCGAATCGTCCCCGCGCGCTTTCGCGCGCTTTTCCGCGTCCGCGGCACACTCGCCGTCCAACAGACAGCACCCCAACGCCAACATCTCCGCGAATGCCATCTCTCGCGCGTCCGTCGCAACGTACATGAACCCACTCGCGCTTCCATCCTCGCTCGCGTCGCTTGACGCCGCTCTCGCGCGCGCGTCGACCAAAAACTTTTTCAATTTCGCATCCGCATCCACCGCGACGTTCACTCGCGTCTCGCACAACCGTCTCGCCTCGGCGCACTCCGCCGACGCCACCGTCTCCGCGCCGTTGACGATGGTCGCCCACGCCAGGACCGCGAGCACCGCGAGCGCGCGCACCATCGCCGCTCGTCGCGCACTGTCGCGAAGACGAGCGAATGACGCCACAACCCACCGCGCGATCGGTGTCAAATCTTCGCACGTGTGATCGAGTTCGACGCGCGCGAGGGACGAAGAGCGCGTCTGGTGATACCATGGGCGACGACGCGGCGCGCGCGTTTAAGACAAAACTCGCGTCGCTGAACGTGAGCGTGCAATCCATCGAGACGTTGTCGCACTGGTGCATCTTTCACCGAAAGAGTGCGTCGCAGTTGGCGACGACGTGGATGGCGTGCCTTGAGCGCGCGCCGTCCAAACAAAAGCTCGCGTTTTTGTACCTCGCGAGCGACGTGGCGCAGAACGGTCGGAAGAAGGGACCGGAGTGGACGGACGCGTTGGTGAACGTGTTGCCCGAGGCGTGTCGCCACGTCGTCGCGGAGGGCGACGAGAAGACGACGGAAAAGGTGAAGAAGTTGCTTCGCGTGTGGGGCGAGAGGCGAGTGTTTTCTGGGTCGAACGTGGAGAGTTGGTTGGACGGGATGGACGGCGGTGAGGGCGACGCCGGATCGCAGCCGGCGGCAGCGGTTCCGTCGGCGGCGAAACCCGCGTCGGCGGCGAAGAAAAACAAGAACGACATGGCTGAACTACCGGCGTTGAGCGGAGAGAACGCCGTCATCGCGAAGCTCTTGATGAAGATGGAGAAGGCTGAGCGCGACTTGGCCTCGGCGAACGAGCGTTTCGACGCGGACGTGCGCGACAAATTTTTAGACGAAAGTACAGTAGAAAATGCCGCGGATCCGTCCGCGACGCTGCGCTCCGTGCAAAAGTGCGAAAGCGCCATCTTGGCGAAGCGAGACGCCACCGATGTCATGTCGGAAACGTTGACCGAGCTCGAGAACAAACTTCGCGCGGCTATCACGCGCGTCGAGGGGATCCGCGAGGCGCAGTCTGGGGCGGATGTCGGCGCGCTGACGCAAATGATGCTCAAGGCGCTCAAGACTCGCAAGAAGGCGTCAAAAAGAAACGCTGAGTACATCTGCGAACGAATCAACGGATCCGCCAGAACGGGAGACGACGCACCGCTTCCCGAACCAGTCGACTTTGACGCGCAGGACGATGACAACTACGATCCCACTGACGCGCCGGAAGAGTACGTTTCCTCCGACAATAAGCGTCAAAAGTTGTAATTGAACACATCTTTAATCAACACTACAATAAATCCAACGTGACTACAAGACTGATTTGCGCGCTGGTTGCCGAGCGCGGTGCGCCTGCCTAGACAAGTGCATACAACAACGCCAAGCCGAGCGTGAAACCGATGCCATGCGTGAGCGCGTTGGATGAACGCGTGGCGTACGTGCACGTCGGCGTCGTGGTCGCGTCGGTGCGTCGAGCGCTCATCGCACCGACGAGAAAGTTATTCTCCGAAAGACCTCGGAGAGACACGGCCCCTCCAGACGCCGCAGATAAGTACGAGATGGCTTCTCGCGGATTCGTCGCCGAGTTGAACGCGGTGAAACTGCTCCCCGAATCCGTCCCGGCGTCGAGTCCGTACACGGGAAACATGTATAAAGGCGCCTCGACGACAAAGTGACCCTGCGCCGTCGTTGTTCCCACCGCGTTCGCAAAGTACTTGTCGGCGTCGATTTCGTCGAGCCAACTCCCCGTCGTCTCGTTACACGCCGAAACGTTCGCAAAGCCCGTGAACCAATCCGGCGACGGCGCAATCATCGTCAGCGCCGACAATCGCGGTCGCGTCGCGTCCACGGATATTTGCACCACTTGATATCCCGCTGACACGCGTTGCGGATACGCGCGACGCGTGGACGCAACTTGCGCAACAGCTCCACGCGCGGCGGCTTCTGATACAATCACCGACGTCGCCCCGATCTCCGCCACGTCCTTCACCCCGTCCGACGCCGTCTCGCCGATCGTGAATGGCGCCCACGAGCTCTCATGCGCGACGGCGACCAAGGGAGAGTAGTGTCGCGAGCCCACGCCCGGCTCGGTGTCGGTGATTTGGTTGAAGAAGATGAGCTCGTACGTCGCCGTCCCCGTGCACGCCGCCGCGTGCGTCGAGCGCGCGAGCGCGAGCGAGAAGACGCACACGAACGCGAGAAACATCTCCGCGAGGTTCCGAACGGGACGACACGCGACGACGTCGCGCCTCGAAGTGAGGCTTAAAACGCGCCACCTCGCGACATTCGCGGTCGCGCGTCCAACCTCGCGCGTGAGTGTCGACGTCGTTCCACGCGCGCGCGAACGAGTCGCGTCCCCATCGCCGAGTCGTCCTCCGCGTCGTTCCGCGCGCGCGCGCGTCGACGTCTTCGAAACGAACGCGAGACGTTCGAGCAACGGTCTCTCTGAAAAATCACGAGTCATGTCGGGCGATTATTCGCGACCGGCGTACCCGTACGGTGCCTCCGCGAGCGGTTTGACGTCTCGAACGAACGCCGCGTCGACGTCCTCCGGGGAGTTTCAGATGCACGTGCCGACGGGGGCGTACGATTTGGACGACGAGGTGGCGGGTCTGCGAGGCAAGGTGAAACTTTTAAAGAGCATGTCCAATCAAATCGGTGAAGAAGCCTCCATTCGAGGCTCGCTGATCGACGCGCTGCGCGTCGATTTCAGTTCCTCGGACGCGGCGATGCGCGACGTGCGCAAGAAGTTGAGCAAGGCATACGAACAGGCGAAATCTGGACATTTGATGTCGTTGATGTTCTTCGCGTGTTGCGCTCTCGGCGGGTTTTGGATGCTCTTAAAGTTCCACGGCGTCGTTCGAATCTTCGTACCGCGAGGAACGGGACAGAGTGTGCGTCATCACTGACACGCGCGCGTGGGGTTTCGTCGGTCGGTCGTCATAGTCTCTATTGTAGTTACAGCGCCTTGTGCTTGCGAATCTCAAACGCGAACTCCGTCACGCCCACCGAATCGCCCCCTTTCTCGCAGTACTCAAACCATCCGTCGGGATCTTCGCTCAGATCGACGTCTTCCCACACCGTGCCACCCTCGCTCGTGATCTTCACGCCCTTGGTCGGGTGAAAAGTCTCGAGCTCCAATCCTCTGCACTCGAAGCCCATCACCGGGACCATCTCTCCCGACGCGCCCACGACGCCCTTGGTCGTCACGCCCTTGACATCGACGAAAGAGACACTCGCCTGTTTCTTCGAGTCTGGAAACTTGACGACAAAGTTGGCCTCGCCGCGTGAGTTTTCTAATTCGATCGTGTCCGCCGCGCTCATGAAGACGCCGGTCCGAACGTCATCGCTCTGTGAATCCTTGATATCGAAGCAGTAGTGGTAGTCGGGGGCGGGGAATTCTATGGAGGCGATGTTTTCAAACTCCGCCTTGACGTACAGAACGAGGAGAACCATGGCGCGGTCGAGACGTTCGGCGGGAGATTAGTGAGGCTTTGGGAAGGAGCGGCGCGAGAGAAAAGCGAATGGTAATACAAGCGGCTAGGACGTCGGCGATGACATCTCGACGGCTATCGGGCGATGCGTCTCGTTCGCGTCACTGTGTGTGCCTTCATCGGTCGGTGCTTCGGTATAGCCCGCGGATTGTCGTGCGTCGTCGTCGCGTGCGACGAGTTTTTCCTCGTAAATTTTATGAACGCCGAAACCGGCGGACGCCATGAAAATGGAGACGAGGATCAGCGCCACCTCCGCGCTCGCTGAGTCCGCGACGGCGGCTATAGGGACACCCATGACGTATCCGAGATCGCGCCAGAAGCGCACGACGCCGAGAGTCGAGGCGTAATGGCTCTCGTCCGGCGCGTGGTCGACGGCGGCGGCGGCCAAAACGGGATACGTCACGCCTGTGCAAAAGCCGAGAGCGACCGATGAGAGCGTGAGGTACGCGAGCTGCATTGCCTTTAATTCGGATTCCGTCACGTCTCCGGCCATGAACTTTCCGTGAAAACCAGCGCCGAACGTGGCGACGAGAAGCGCCACGGAGCCGCCGATTAAACCAAACGAAATGGGTAATTTGCGTCCTATTCTATCGCTCATCAAGCCAGACGCGATCTGCGTGAACCCCTTCATGAATGAATAACACCCCGTGAAGAAATCGCGCTCGCGTCCGCTCAGTCCGAGCTGGTCGCGCGCCCACACCGACATCAATCCCCACGCCACCGCGGTTTCGAAATTTGCGCAAAACGCAGCGATACAAACAATCATCGTGTTTTTGTTTTCCCACGTCGTGCGTCTCATCGCTCTCGCCAAGCTCTTCTTCGGCGTGGGTACGACACGCAGAGACCCGCCGTCGCTGCTGTCCTCACCGTCTCCGCGAAGTTCGGATTTGTCCTCTTCCTCCGGAATTTCGCTCGCCCAACCAAACGTCGCGACGCCGAAACGTAGTCCCGCCGTGAGCAACGTCGAACTCTCCTTAAACACAAACACCGACGTGATCAAACCTAATAAACACAGCATTAACTCTATTCCCATCGGCACGCCCATGTATCCCCGACACACGCACTCCCCGACGCACTGCTTGACCCAATCGTCTGCAGTCGCGCACGTCCCCGCCGAGTTCGCCGCGACGCACGCCTCGCTTCGAGTCGTCGTCTTCCACCCGCACGACACCTCTCCGCGCTCCATGGATCCGTAAAACTCTGCAAAAATCGCGATGGCGGTGTACCCTATCGTCTCGTTCAATCCAGACGCCAGTCCTCGCCGCGCTTTCCCACACAGGTCCACCGACGCGAGCACGAGCGCCGTCCACGTCAATCCCTGCGCGCACCCTAGAAACAGCGCCGACAGCGTCACGACCGCGAATCCACCCGCACCGACCGATATCATCCCCAAGACTGGCGCGCACAGCGCCACGCTCCACCCCACGATGGTGACCCGCCGGCGTCCCCGCGAGTCCGCCACCGAGCCCACGACGAGATTCGCGCAGCTCTTCGCCAGCGCGAACGGCACCAGAAACGACACCTTGGCCGCGCTCGACGTCTCGGAAAATTGTCTCCCCGCGCTGTCCAGCGACGCGAGCTTGTGCAACTGCAGCGCGCCGCCGAGCAGCGCCGTGAGCGCGCACGCGACGACGAGCTGCGCATTGGTCGTTCGAAGCGTCGACGACGACGGCGACAGCGCCGACACGTCGAGCGCAACGCGCATGACGACGCGAGATTGCGCGCGCGTCGAACCGGTCCTCGCGTTCGGCGCGCGCGAGGCGTTCGCGCGCGCGGCTCGAGTCGGTCTATGCCGCGTTTCCTTTTCCGCTTTTCCATTGCGCGACGCCGAGGGACGAGCGCGCGACTCGACGCGGACCGGATACGCAGGCGCGCCGCGAGCGAGAACGGGACGCGCGCGATGCCACCGCCGCCGAGCTTTCGCGGCGTCGACGATCTCGGACGCGACGTCGGAACGCACGAAGAGTTTTGGGCCAAGGTGAAGCGCGGCGCCAAGACGCCCGAGGGGAAACCGCTGTGGTACGCCAGGGGCATCGAATATTGGGACGATATCGACGCCAGCGTCGACGGTGTGCTCGGTGGGTTCGCGCACGTGAGCGCGCCGGACGCGCGGGATAACGCGAAACTGTTGAAGGAGGCGTGGGCGGCGAGTGCTCCGCGAGACGGCGGCGAGCGCACGGCGGCGTTGGATTGCGGCGCGGGTATCGGACGGGTGACGAGCACGTTTCTGATCGAATATTTCGATGAGGTGGATTTGGTGGAGCCGTGCGCGCACTTTTTGAACGCCGCCAAGGCGGACGCGGCGGTGAGAGGGGACGGTCGCAAGGACGGACATCGAGCGGTGGGATTTTTCGCCCAACCGTTGGAGACGTTCACGCCGGAGAGCGGTCGATACGATGTGGTGTGGATACAATGGTGCATCGGACACTTGACAGATGATGATTTAGTGGCGTTTTTGATTCGATGCAAAGCGAGTCTGAAGGCGGGTGGGTTCATCGTGATGAAGGAGAATAACGCGAACTCCGGTTTTACGTTGGACCTCGAAGACTCGAGCATCACTCGAAGTCACGAGTATTTATTGCACATCATCGAAAAAACCGGAATGCGGTGCGTCGAACATCGTCAACAGACGGGGTTCCCGCCCGAGTTGTTTCCCGTGCGCATGTACGTCATAAAGCCTTGAGGCCCTTCGCCGTGTCGAAATATATCGTTCACATCATCTAGCACTTCTAAAGCGTTGTAGTGTACAAAAATTTATTCGTCTCAAATTTGTGATTCCTCTCCCCACGGCCCACTCTCGTGCTCCATCTCCTCTTCCTCATCTATGCTAAGTCGGAGATACTCGCCTCGCGCAAAGCGGTCCCAAGCGGTGAGATGCGGCTCTTCGCGCTCTTGGCGCATCAAAAATGGATCTCTGGTTTCAAACGCGATGAACTTGTTCATGTTGAACAATACGTTGAAAAAGTTCCCACTCATCGAGTTCGCGCGCAAGTCTTTCAGAGTCACGCGTCCGTCGACCTCGGGCTTCAACATGTCCATCATTTGACACAAAATGTCTTCAAACATCACCGGTTCCTGCGCGAGACATTCCATGCGTTGGATCTGCTCCTCGTAAAAGTAGAAAACCTCATCGCGCGTGATGACGCCGTCGTGATGCATGTCGATGCATTTGAACCAATAATCGAGCGCTAGCGGGTGATTCTTATGTTCTTCGCTCAAGATGAACCACACGAAATCTTCGTAACACATCTTCCCGGGCTCGTTCGATTTGAACGGACGCCCCGCTTGGTCGAAGATTCTCGCCACGATTCGATACGTCAGCGCGTGATTCGCGTACTGCAACAAGTCTTCCCGATCGATATAGAAGTCGTGATCCGTGTCGAGCTCCCAAAATTTGCAGTAGATGACGTAAAAGTGCTCGTACGAGAAGTACTTCAAAATGCGATTGATGTCTTCCTCGTCCTCAACGAGCAACATGTGCTCGAGCAAATCCGATTTTCGCAGCTCTCGGAGCGTCATTCTCCCGTTCCACGTCGTGTTACACTCGTAAAAGATGCGGTACACCACAGTTTCGACGTATCTCTCTTGAAACTCTTGCGTGTGTCGCAAAAAGTCCAATCCAGGATGCGTCTGCATCATCTCAGTCAAAACTTCGTAAAAATCCGAATACTCCAGCGCGCGAGCGTTCGGGCGTCGCAGCGTCTCGAACAAAATCGCATGCACGTCTTTCTGTCGTCTCAACGTGGAATTCCAATACCCAAACCATTGCTCGCGCGTGACGACTTCTGCGTTCGCTCCGGCGACGAGCTTCATCACTCGCTTCGCAAAGTATCGGGGCAACCCGATGACGTCCCTCACGACGTCTGCGAAAGCCTGCACATTCATCCCCGCTAAGTGTCGCTCGAACATGCGCTCGGCCATCGCCACTTTCCCCGCGTTCACTTCCTCGCTCAATCCCTCGCCGCCCGGTCTATAAAACGTCGGAATTTGTTGCTTTTCGTTCGCCTCGCTCTTAAACAACGACCCCTGTCGCGACAACGCGCGCCTCGTCGGCGAAAACGCCCCCGCAAACCTCGTTCCCTTTTGTGGACTCCTCGGCGGCGTTCCGATCGCCACGCTCTTCACCCCGGTCCCGTTCGCCGACGCCAGCTTGGGCTGTCGCAACACCTTGCCCAACTTGGCATCCTTCAACAACTCGTATACCAAGTTTTGACTCTCCTTCATCGACAACCAACTCACGAACAACTCATCCAGTTTCAATTTACTCGAGGGAAACCGTGCCGCCGCGTTGATCTCGCTCCCTGCGTGCATCGTGCGTCGTCAGTCTCCCGAGTCTCTTCGCTCGAGCTCGCGTCTTTCCCGATCGCGCCTTCACGCATCGCCGACCCCCACACCGAGCCCTCGCGCGTCACCGACCATTGCACGCGCGTTCACGCACCCTTATCCGCGAACGGAACGCGCGCACGAACGTTAATTCGCAGATTTGCGTCCGCCATCGTCGCCGTCTGTTTCAAAATTTTGAATTTCTATTTTTAGTCGTCGTCGTCGTCCTTCCGGCCTCCTCGTCGCGCGTCGTCACCAGTCGCTGACGTCGACGCGTCGGCGCGATCAAACGCTCGCGCGCGCGTTCGCTCCGACGGTCGCGCGTCCTCGACGAACGACGAGCGACGCACACTCCCGCGTCGAAGGGATAACTACTCGAATTTGGTTCGGACGAGGACGGGGAGGACGAGTAAAAACTCGATGGGAGTCGTCACAGAGCGACGGAGCGGCGTCGCTCGAGCGAGCGAGCGTCGATCAGCGCCGAGTGGAACGAGGAGCGGTGATAGGAGTGCGTGATATATGCGTGTGTGCGATTACACGGCGGGAGCGAATGAGAATAATGCGGATTGTGACGGGAAAATAGCGTCGAGACGACGACGTGTCGATCACGGGGCGCCGGTGGGCGTCGCCTCGGTGGGCGCGGGCGGGATCCACTTGGCGGCGAAAGAGCCGCGCGGGATGTCGCCGATTTGTTCGGCGATGGCGTCGTCAAACTTTTCGGTGTTACTGCCGCTGTGCATGTGCGTGACGACGCCGTCTTTGAAGACGAAGAATGTGGGTGTGGACTTGACGGCCAAGCGGTCGCGCGCCAAGTGAATCGTACTAGCGTTTTCGTTACCGTAGATGCGGACGAAACGGCAGCTTTCGCGGTATTGTCGAGCGCTGTCTTCAAAGTGCGGTAAGAATCGCTTGCACGGCTGGCAAGAGGTGAAACCGACCTGAAGGACGACGGCGCGGCCGGTGCCCGTCTCTTCTTCGAGAACTTGATCGACGGCGGATTCGGTGTGAAGCACCTGCGCAACCTCCGTACCGATCACGGATTTGTACCACGTCTCGAACTGATCGAACGTGACCGATGAGTTACAGCCGACATCGATGTCGCACACGAGCTCGCGTACTTCATCCTCGGGAAGTCGGACGCCCATGGCGGCGACCATGCGCACGAACGCGTCCAAGTCAATCGCGTCGTCGTTGACGTCACCACCGAATTTGGCGAAAAGCTCTCTGAGCTGAATCGCCGAAACAAGCTGTGGTGAACGCCCGACTTCTTTGCCGATGGCGGAGCGCACGCGGCGAATATCAGCCACATATCTGAAGCGGAAAGAACCACCCGCGGCGGCGCCGCGGACACCCTCGAGCGAGTTGGAGCCCCCCTTAACGAGCGGCGCGGCCGCTTTGCCGGCTTGCACGACGCTCAACTGCGGAACGAGGTGAGACCACTTTTCAAAGTTGCGCGCGGCGCTACCACTGACAACCCAACGCTCCAAGCCACCACGGGCGCAACGGCAGTTTTCAACCTTCGCCAAGTGCACTGCGAGCCTCGTCGCCCACGCCTTCCATTGTTCCTCATCCTCGCAGTCATCCGCCGGTGGCTTGGCGTTCTCCCACTCCGGTTCGATCCAAGAGATGGCGAGATCGGCCTCGCGGAAGTCAGCGTTCGTGCGCAAGACCCCATCTTTGAAGAGGGCGACGTGCACGGCTTCGTGACCAGCTGTCACGACGCCCGTCAAGCCGCTCATGGCGTTGTCTGGATCTTCGCTGTCGAGAGTTTGTCCAATCTTCACGCGACGCGCGGCTTCGCCCCATAAATCTTGATGTCCGTAGCCGTGCGCCTCGGCGCCAGTGACGACAGTGACGTCCAAACCGACGGCGGTGCGCAAAATTTCCTCGGTTTCTTCGCGTTCGCGACGCGCTTCAAACGGGTTCAAAGATTCCATGGCGTCGTACACGCTCGATCCCCCCAGCTTTTCATCGGCATGCCAAACGCCCGGAAGCGCAATGGCGACGGATCCTTGCCATTTCAACTCCTTCGTCAACGACCGCAACGCGGAACCGACGGCGTTGATGTCGAGCAAAGCTCCTTCCTCCAACGGCGCGGTGATCAACTCAGATTCGAGTTCACCCGTGCGTACGTTCACGATGGCGGCGCTAACGATACCCCCACTCGCGTACGCCCCGAAGATGGCTTTTGGTCCCTCGGCGAACATGGATTCAAACGTTCCTTCCACTTCGTCGTCGTCGTCATCCGCGCCGCGCACGTCCGCGTCCACCTTCATATCCGCGATGCCTCTGCACTCGTCACCCTCAGAGCACGACGCCTTCTCCCCGCGCACCTCCATCCCGACGCGTCCGAGCGCCATAACACCGGCCCCCATGGCGCCTCCGATCTTCAATCGATTGCTCGAAATCAACTTGTACATGACGCTCGCCACCAACCCTATAGCCGGCATCGTCGCCAATTTCACCGCCCATCCCATGCCAACCTCCGCGAACAGCGCCTCGATCGCCGGCAACCCACGGAGCGGTTCTCCACCCTCGCGTTTCAACACGTGAATTGTCTCCATCGCCTCCTCGAACGTGACGTTCTGATGTCTCTTCGGATCGTACCTCGGATCCGAAATGTCGACAAACCAAACCTTCCCTTTCCCCGTGCCCTCGAGCGCGCTCTTCAGCGTCTGGCACACCGGACACGCGCCGTCGAAGAGATAGGCGTAACGCCACTCTTCCGGTTCCGGGTTCGCCACGCGCTCGGCGCCGCCCTCGTCCCCGACGGCGCGCGCGGGGACGAACCCACGTCGGCTGGGTGCCGCGCGTCGCGCCGTCGCTCGCGTCGCCTTGACGCGCGCGCGCGACGCGCGCGGCGACGTCGACGACGTCACGGACGCGCGCGGCGTCGTCATCACCGTTCTCCCGCTCGTCAACGGCATCCTCGTTCGAGACGCGCGAGCGAATGACGCCGACCGCGGTGCCTCGCCGCCACCGAACGTTATCTGGGTATCTGGAAGCCGCGATTTCCGCGGGACGCGCTCGAGGGCGCGGGAGAGGCGACGCGCGAACGCGTTCGGGGTGAACGTGGAAAAGAATGAATGTCGACGGTGTTCGGGGCGTCGGGGGTGCGCGGGGCGTCAATCTAAGCGTCACAGATGAAGAATTACAGTCGCGCTCGACGCCGCGCTCGACGCCGACTCGGACTAAAATCTCTCGGCGAGACGCGCGGTGACGGATCGGAGTCGAGAGTACACCTTGCCCGGCGGTGAACCCAAGATCAAGGAACATATCGCGTCTCTCGCCACCTTGATGTTCTGAAAGGAACCTAAGATTCGAATGTGTTGATCAGCGATGACTATGCGCGTCCTCGTGGCGTTTTCAATCGTAAACTTCGTCTTGCCGTTTTTACCCGCCAAACGCCCGATCCCGCGACTCATGTGCTCACCGCGCAGAGTCTTCACATCTTTCACTTCGAAACACTCTAAATACAAATCATCCAACCGCAGGAGCGCCACCGCGTCTTGCACGTCGAACCCGAGCAAGAAGGCTTGCACAAAGTCGGCGCTCTTCTGCAGCGCGCCCTCCTCCTCCGTCTCCTTGGTCGTCTTCAGCTCCACCTTTTTCAGCTTGAGGTTCATGCGCATATCAATCTTCATCTGCTTCGTCACCGGCTCGTACAGAGACGTCCACTGCGCCTTCAACGGAGCGAATCGGTGCGCCGGGACGTTCACCTTTCGATACTCCGCCTTTTTCCCTTTCGTCGACTCGGTGAGCGCCGCGTACACGGGCGTCATCGCCGCCGACTCGTCGGCGACGATGTCCCCGTCATCGTTCACCACCTCGCGAGGCGCGGGCGCCGCCTTGGTGTCCTTGGGCATCGCGCGCGCCGCTCTGCCGTCGCCCGCCGGCGGCGGCGGCGACCGTCGGTCTCGGCGCGGGCCGAGTCCCCCACCGTGACGAATCGTGACTCGTCACGACGTCACATTCGTCACACATCGACGCGCGACGCGTCCATCGTCGCGCGCGATGCGGCGCGGGGCGCGTCGGTCGACGCACGCGCGTGTTCGCGTCATTTTTCTCGCGCTCGCGGGCGTCGTCTCGGCCTCCATCGCGACATTCGCGCGCGGGGACTCGGACGGGACCGAAGGCGTGCCCACCGCGCGCGACGTCGACCGGTGGGCGTCGTACTCGATCGCGCGCGCGCCGTCGTCTCGAGAGGTGCGATACGGTACGGTTCGTAACGCGAGCGCGTCCGAGGGGGAGGCGAGCGAGGAGGACGGGTCGAGCGTTGCGCTCACGCTGCGTCTCACGGCGCCGCCGTGGTGCGGGAGCACGCGAAGCGTCGCGCTCGCGCTCGAGCGGGAGCTCGAACGAGAGAGCGCGTCGGGAGTGAAGATTGTGTGGGAGCGACCGTGGCGACCGCAGCGTCGAGGACGAGGGCGACCGACGACGTGGGAGGAGACTGGGTTGTGGGGGGCGCCACGCGCGGAGTTCGTGCTCGATGGGACGCTTCGCGTAAGATACGGCGGCGAGTGGAGCGCGGGAGCGTTGGCGCGCGCGACGCGAGCGTTGGCCAGGGAGAGAATTGGGAAGAACGCGAGTGCGTTGGCGTTGTGGCCGTTCGTGACGTTGCGCGGGAAGTACGCGGTGGGTGATTTTTTCGACGCCGGCGCCGAGCTGTCGCTCGTGGTGTTGGACCCGTGTAAAGCTGCCGCAGGGTGCGCGTCGTCGGCGTCGATGCCGCGATTGCGGGACGCGCTGTTGTCGAGAATGGGGTTTAGGTCGAAGAATAAGCTCGGGATTTTGATGGGTGCGGACGCGTGGCGCGTGGGAATGCAATTGGTGGACCCGTTTGATACAGACGACATCACCGCCGTCGCCTTTGTTCGTGGCGAGTTGCACTCGGTGTGGATGGCAAATGACGCGAAGAATGATACCACGGTGGAAGATTGGGTCGATTCCGTCGCCGATGCGACGATGTCCACCGTCGCTCACAGAGGTTTCTTTGGTCTGTCAAACTTTACGCCCGCCGTAGAGACGGGGAAGATGGCCGTCATCTTCGTCAACGAAGCCGACGAGGATCTCGACGAACTCACCGCGCGCATTCAGCAGCTCGTGCACTCGAGCAACTTCAACGCCACTTCCACCGTCGTCGACACGAGTCGCGGCACGTGGTTTCTGTGTCAAATCACCGACAGTTGCGAAGAAGATGAGGAATTGGACGCGTCGCAGATTCGCGTCGCCCTCGTGGACGCCGACGCCGACACCGTAGAAACCGTCGACGTATCACCGCTCCCCGAGGATGCCATCTCCAGGACTCGGCCGTTCACGCGCTCGGCGAAGAGCGTGCCGAAGACACCACCCGGCGCGACGCCGCCGCGCATTCCGCACATCACGCGAAACCAGCTCGATCACAAGGCGGCGCAAACGATGGGCATTCGCAAATCCGGCGTCTTCTTCATCCTCTACGGCTCCCCAGGATGTTCCTTCTGCCAACGTTTCCACGGTCTCTTAAACGCCGCGCTCGATGATTTAGACGCCCGCGCGTTCGCGTCCAAGACGGAACCGAGGCGCGTGTTTCAGATTGACTGCGCGTCCAACGACTGTCACGCGCGATGGAACGCAGAGACGCAAACGCTCGTCCACCGCGCGACGCGTTACCCGACCCTCGTCAAATACGACGGCGCGCGCGGCACGAGCGAGACGTACCACGGCTCGTTCGACGCCATCAACATTCAAACCTTTCTGTTGTGATAGCACACTAGCAGCGACCGCTCGCGACGTCCCGACGCGTCAGAGCGCGCCTCGCCGTCGCCATGTCCCGCGCCGCGCGAGGTCTCCCACCCCTCGCCCGCATCGCGCTCTCGCGCGCCCACCGCGCGCCGCCGGCGTCCATCGAACCTCGCGCGTTCGCCCCACCGCCCCTCCCACCCTCCCTCGCCCGCGTCGAGCGCATTTTCGCCGTCGCGAGCGGCAAGGGCGGCGTGGGCAAGAGCACCACCTGCGTCAACATCGCCGTCGCCCTCGCACGTTTCGGCCATCGCGTCGGCCTCCTCGACGCCGACGTGTTCGGTCCGAGCGTACCCACGCTCATGGCGCTCGAGGGCGCGCCCGCGATCGACGAGCGCGGATGCATGCTGCCTCTTGAGAATCACGGCGTGCGATGTCAATCCATGGGATTTTTACTCCCGCAGGGACGCGCGGCGACGTGGCGAGGACCCATGGTGAGCGGCGCGCTGACGAAGATGATTCAAGACACCGCGTGGGGGAACATAGACGTGTTGATGGTGGACATGCCGCCTGGAACCGGGGACGCGCAGATTTCCGTGTCGCAGAAATTACCGTTGACGGGGGCGGTGGTGGTGAGCACGCCGCAAGAGTTGGCGTTGGCGGACGCGAGACGAGGGATCGACATGTACGGTAAAGTGAACACGGAGGTGGTGGGTGTGGTGGAAAACATGGCGTATTACGTGGAGAAGGATGGCGAGCGGTCGTACGTGTTCGGGAGGGGTGGGGCGCGGGCGACGGCGGAGGCGCGAGGGGTGGAGTTTTTAGGCGAGGTGCCGCTCGACGGCGCAATTCGCGCGAGGAGCGACGAGGGCGCGCCGATCGTCGTGACGGATCCGGATGGTGAGGTGGCGATGATTTATAGACGAATGGCGAAACGGATGATCGAGAAGACGAAACCGTTCGGCGGTGGCGATTCAAAGTAGTGTACAGATTGTGTAATGTAATTGCGAATGCTATGTGAAATCAGATTTCGTCCTCTGCCGCAAAGTCTCCGAGCGGTTCGAAATAGCCGGGCGGCGTCGGTTGCTCTCGCCGGCCGAACTTTTCCTGGAACTTTTCGTACGCGCCATTGACGGCATTTCGCGCGGCGTTTGGAATCGTCGTCGATAACGTGCCGAGATCATAGTTTTGGTGGACGTGAATCGCGCCGAAGACGGCGGCGGCGACGGCGCCGAGAATCAAAACCAAGCGGAAAAATGCACCCATCAAACCGCGCGGGTGGTGATGATGGTGTTTGTGACCGCCTTCGTCGTCCCCGAGGGCAGCGGTCGGGTTCGAACACTTGCTCCCGGAGACGATGCGAAGGTTGGACGTCGCCGTGTGTTTTTGGCGCAGCGCCAAGCACTGCGTGTTGATGTCGGACATCTTTTTGCAATGCGGCCACTCGGTGGCGTTCGGCACGTCGTACACGCGTTCGCTTCCGTAATCGCACTCCGTGTCGAACACTCGAGAGCATTCGCACGTGCCGATGACTTGCTGCTGACGAACAAAGGCTGAATCGTCGAAACATTCGGCGCCGAGTTTTTTCCTCTGAATCTTAAACTTTTGCCCCATGAGACAGCCGTGACTTCCCGGCGCCTCGGGTTGCCACGTCTCGTAGTCGGACGCTTGACACGGTTTATTTTGCGATAATATGTCGTCGAAATCGACGATAAAGTACGATCCGCGATTGGGATCCGTGGCGGAAGATTCCGCGTTGACGCCGTGCACGATGAACATGTGTCCCGCCGAGGTGGGATCGACGCGAATGTTGTGCACGAAAATCTTCGCCGCGAGCTTGATCGCGGTCCACGATTGACCCTCATTGATGCTATACTCGATCTCATCCACGGGTTCAAACTGTTTCGCGATGACGAGGAGTCCACCGTTACCTCCGAACTCGTAAATGTACACGCCCTTCTTGGTCTCGGTCCACGATTTACCGCCGTCGCGAGAAATGTACGTGTTGATTTGAGACACGTCGTCGTGTAACACGGCGTCGCCGACGCTACCCGTGGATATGATGATACCGGGCGCAATGCTTCGCGAGTACACGCCGCCGAATCGTCCCTCCCAATCCTCGGAAGTGCTCCAATCCACGGAGCCGTGAAGTTGTAAACCGTAGCGAGAGCAATCGTACTCGGCGCTTGCGCACGAATACTTGCGTCCCTCGGCGTCCGTGGCGGGAGCGGGGATCCTGTGCCACGTTCCACCGGCGTTGAATGTGATGCGCGTCTCAAAGAACGAGCTGTAATCCGTGCGCATCGCGGGGCCATCGATGAAGGCCTTGTAGTTGATTTGATTCGCGATGTAAATGCCTTCGAGTCCGAAGACGTTGGTAAAGTCTTGAATCACGTTCGTCGCCTCCGAGCGAAGCATGGCGCGCATGGACATGGAGAAAAACGTCAACGACGGATCTGACGTGTATAGTTGCACAGCGGGGGCGCTTTCGAACCGGTCGTCGAAGGCGTCGGCGTGAGTGACGGCGATGAAATCAGGACCCGCGTCGGCGTGGAAATCGTGAATGACGAAACCGTTCTTCTTCAAATTCGACGGGAAGCACACCGTATTGAACGTCTTCCCGGCGTCGACTGAAATTCGCAGCGTAATGTCATCAGACACGACCTCACTCGGTCGACCCTTGGGCTTTTTGTGGAACGCTTCGCAATCGGGAGGCATGAGCGTGTAAACGTCGCCGTTCAGAATCTCAAACGCGTTCGCGCACTGTTCCACCAGTCGATGCGTCGCGAACAAATCCGTCGAGTGCACCAAGCCGACGTTGTAATCCCACGAACCGATTCGATACGTCTGAAACGCCTTCACGTCGAGGTGCGCGACGGCGTAAATCGGCGGCGTCGCCGCCGAGCCGTCGTCAGGCGCCCAGTCGAAATCCAGAAATGACGCGAGCTTCCCCTTGGACTGTTCGATCAGATCGATCCACGTCGAGCCCATGTCCTTGCTCACGAGCAAGCGCAAAACATCGCACTTCGGATCGGGCTCCTCTCGCATGTAATCGTAATCGCACGTCTTCACGAAGCTCATCAACCACCCCGAGCGCGTCGGGTGCGGCTTGACGGGAGTAAACGCGCGTCCTTTCCCACCCGGCACGCGCGTCGCCGGATTTGCGAAGCACGGGGCGGCGTCCCCGGCTTCAGAACTGTCGCAGGGTTGCATCCACGTGTCGCCGAGATCCTTTGACGCCCAATACCGTTCGCCGTACCAGTCTTGCAAGACGACGTCCGCCGTCCCCGGAAGCGTCCCGGATTCATCCGTCGGGCCGTGGATAATCTCCGGCGTCGCGAGGAGCGCCGACGACCCGCGAAGCGCTGAGGTGAGCGAATTAAACGTCTTCCCACCGTCCGCGCTATGCAAGAGCTCGCGTGCGCGCGTGAACATGAACACTCGGGAGGATGGGTAATCTCGATGACGCAGCCAGACCAAATCGTCGACGACGTCGCGCGTGGCGACCCTCGCGAGCGACGGTGGGTCGGCGAGGTCGGCGAACACGACATTCATCGCCATCGCCGCGACGAGCGCGACGACGACGAGCGCTCGCATCGCGAGACGCATCGCAAGCGAGATTGTAAAGTTTCGCGCGCATTAGTGACTCGGACCATCCGTCCGCGCCGACGACCGGGACGGGAATACTCCCACGCGTCTCGTGCGAGGCTCGTGCGACGACGACGACGACAAGCGCGGGGAACGGTGTGAATGAATGGTGACTACGATGCTATTGTGTGACGCGTGTAGGTCGGTGCGCTACGCGCGCGTCGTCGACGCGCTACGCGTCTCGCGGACGCTTGCGAAGACGAATCATCAACCAGTCGTCGTTGTCGCCGCCGAACGGCGTAGCGTCGCCGAACAGGCCGAACTCTTCGGCGTAATCGAAAAATGAGCCGACCTGTCCCCAGTTGCCTCGATCTTCGTACGCGATGAGGATGGTGGTGTGCTCGTCGGCGAATCTGGACGCCGTCGCCGCGAGCGCTCGCGCGGTGTGTTCGCTCAGCGAATACAGCAAATCCGTGCCGATGATGAGATGAGGTTTCTGACCGTCGTTTGCGGTTACGTACGCGTCGGCGCGCGCGCATACGTCGTCCCACGTGCGTCCACCTCGCGGCGATGCCCATCGTAGTCTCTCTGCGACGGCGTTTTCGTCGCCGCTCCTCGAGACGTTCTCCGCAAGAAGCGTCAAATTGTCATCCGTCAGCGTCACTCGCTTCGCGCCCAACCGCGCGAGGACGAGCCCTAAAAGTCCCAACCCAGCCCCTAATTCGAGCACGCGCGTGTGCTCCGTCACCACGAGCGCATCGGCGAGTTTGCACGTCTCCGCGCGAGACGGCGCGCCGGCGGCTCCCACGACGGCTCGCCCGTGCGCGAGCGTCGCGTCGCAAAACGCGGTCGCCACCGGCGTCGACAGCGGCCAAATCACCGTGCTCGTCCCCGGTTCGAACTCCGCGCTCGAGCTCCCTCTCTGCTGCACCTCCACGACCCGTCCCGCGCGACGGTCCGATAAAGCGCACGCATCGTGCGCGAGACGCCCAGCGCCCTCGCGCGCGCGAGTCGACGCCCACTTCAGCGCGTCGTGCTCGAAACGAACCGACGGCGACCGCTGATCCACGTTGTGTATCCGACTCCAATCCTCCACGGACTCCTCGCGCGTCATCCTCCTCGACGCGTCGCCCGACGCGTTCCGAGCTCTCTCGGGCGCGCTGCAGCGCACGACGCACGCGAGTTGGTACGAGCTGGTACTTGGGAGAAAACAGGCAAAATTAATTGCGTTACAAAACGTCGGTTCACATAAATCGATCCGAATAATATAAAATACAATTTAATTCAATTACATAGTAGTCTATCTATTCACCCATCATCCATCTGAACCAGTGTACCACTGGTACGAAAGATGCTCGTCCCAGGCGCTCCGCGCGGGTGTTGCACAGGCAACGTCGGGTGACTAGGTCATCCGGCGCAGAGTGCGGCGCCGGTCGATCGCGAGGGACACCGGGTGCGCGGACGGACGGGAACCGGACGGGAACCGGTTGTTTTCCTTCACCGTTAAAGAAGATGACGTCGACGCGCGATGGAGCGCGGCGTCGCGTGCGGTTTGAACCTCACTCGAGTTTGGGTGTTACGTCGCGATCGTTCTTCTCGTTCATCGTTGTCTTCGTCTTTGCGACGCTGGGATGGGCGACGCCCGTCGCGTCGGCGTCATCGACGGCGAATCCGACGAATACCCCCCTGTCCGAGGGTGCGATGCGAGCTTCCGCCGCGGACGGGCTCTCGGAGCGAGTGCTTGAGCCGGAGAACTTTGCGGAAGCCGCCCACGGCACGGAGGGCGGACTTCCGGGTGGGTATTTTCAAGACTCGGCGGCTACGGAAGATGCGCGGAAGATTGGCGAGTACGTTTTACGTAAAGTCAATTGTTTGAGAGCGCGGAGCGATCCGCCCTGCGCAGAGTTGTCGACGGCGCACGTGCTGGATCACTATTACAAGGTGACCGAAGCCAAGTACGTCTTCGGCAATGTGACGCTGGGCGGAGCCGAGACGCACGCTGTGGTGTTGGTTGATAATATACACAACGCCGATGATCTCGATTGTCCAGAGCTTGCCGTCGGGGACTGGGGGCCGTATACGCTCATCAAGCTCACGAAACGAAAGGACAGGCACGTCTCCATTGCACACTCAGTGTGCGACATTCCCGACGTCTCGCCGAGCGAGGCGAGGAGCCGATTCGCCGCTCGATTGGGATCGTCGTTGCGCATCGACCGCGTCGAAGGAGAGATGACGTCCGATGGAAAGTATTACGTGAGTGGTGAGCACTGGGAGATGAGCGACGCGTTGAAGGCGCATCACGACGCGCTCGGGAGAGAGCGTACGTCCCACGAGCGTTACGCCGCCTTGGGTGTATCCATGCCCGCGAGTGACTCCTACGGACCCGGTTTCAACGTGGAGGCACCGCACGAGTTGAGCCAGGAAGAAATTGCGGCACTACCGAGCGAATGGGACTCGAGAACGAGGTTTTCAAGCTGCTTGGCAACCACGCCGGGGAGTCAATCATATTGCGGCTCGTGCTGGGCATTCGCATCCACGTGGGCGTACAGCTACCGTTTATGCGCGCTGTCTAACGGAACGTTCAACGAGTTTATTTCTCCGCAGCATTTCGTGTCTTGCGATTGGGGAGGTACGTGTGATGGCGGTTTTGACTTGAATGCGTTCAGCGCCATGAACAAGTTTCGCGACTCTGAGAAGGCTATGGTATCAGAAACTCGGTTTCCGTACACTTCGCCGTACGAGTCGCAAGACTGCGTAGCGCGACCGACGTCGCACATTCGCGTCTACGCGCCAGACATGTCAACCTTGACATGGGGGTCTACGAGCTCAAACAGGTATCTCGGCTTGCGAAGATACGGCGCGAGCACCAAGATGGACTCGGCCAAGGTAATCGCGTGGGCAAAAAGTGAGATTATGAGAGGAGGCGCCATAATCGCGACTGTCGGAGCGGCTTCGTTACCGAGAGTCGATCACGTCACAGACATCATG
>Ga0255782_10000201_pt1 | contig 54109 bp, 60 predicted proteins | sample 101ome_26_FD_179980 | JGI IMG/M metagenome (GOLD analysis project Ga0255782, IMG submission 179980) | Coastal salt marsh microbial communities from the Groves Creek Marsh, Skidaway Island, Georgia - 101408AT metaG (version 2) | ecosystem: Environmental > Aquatic > Marine > Intertidal zone >...
ATCTATACTACTTAACCACTCATTAGGGTTTTTTTTCCATTCACTTGGAGAAAATGGAGCAAAGAAATCATTTATTAATTTTTTCTTGTTATCCAGTTTATTTAATAATTTTCGCATCCAACACGATTCTTGTCTACATGTATAACTCAATTTATTTTTTAATTTTTTCCATATATTTAAATTATCTGTATAGTTAATTTGATCCTCAGGATGTTTCATATTCCATGCCTCTTTTAATTTTCCCAAAATATCACTAGTATAACATGTAAAGTTATTATTAGAATTTGTATTTATGTTACATACATCTTTTATAAATTCGTCATCTTTTTTGTTGTCCTTTTTATTTTTTCGTGTTTTCTTCCCTTTTTTTTTACTACTATGATTGTTATTCTTATTTTTATTAGTTATTCTTCGTGCCATATATATAATATAGTTATTTTATATTATATATTTATTTTAAAGAACGTTGATTTCTAGTATGATTGTTAAATATTTCAATAGATCTTGAATGCTTATCTGGATTAAATGGTTTGAAATCTTGACTTTGAAATAATAATCCATGTTGCATTTGAGAATTAGATATTTCATTATTTGCTTTTACTGTATCTACATATAAATCACTATTCGATTTTGGTACATAAACTGATTGATTACACTTTTGTAGCCCAAAATATGTATTTCTTAAATTATTTTCTAAATCTACATTTTTTATATATCCAGAATATGGTCCTTTATCATTTCCTGGATTAAAATTATCAGACACTTCATAAAATTGTCTTTCTTCTGATATATTATTAGTATGTCTTACATGTAACGCAGGATATTTAACATATTTTGTAGGAACTGGTCTAAAACTAAATTGATTCTCTAGTTTTTTATCGGGTATATTTCTTCTATAAAATCCGTCATTTATATAATCATGGCCTTCATTTCTACATAAATATCCCCCATCTACTACACCATACATTTTTTCTTGATCCATATATAATTTATATAATATAATTTTATATTAAATATTATTAATTAAATGATTATTAATATAAATGATATTACTAATAATTTTATATACCCCATATATATATCACCTGCATGAAAAAAATATATGAAAATATTTTTGATATTACTGTCATGTTATTATATATTTTGTATTTTATTATTGCTTTTAATCTATATTATTCTCATAAAATATCAATATTAGATAATAGTATTTTAAAAGAAAAATTTAGCGATGAAAAATTACAAAATTACTTAGATAATTTACAATTATTTTTTAGAACATTCGTTGTATTTTTATTATTATTTAGATTCAATCCTTTTACTAAACATGTTTTTACTGAGTTTGACAGAAAACTAGTATTTACATCATCATTATTCTTAATTAGTACCACAGGACTTAATATTATTATTTCTAATGATTTTATTAGTAAAAATATAAAAAATATTTACTCTTTATTTATATAATGAATACAATTATTGAAAAACAAAAAATTATAATTATTATGGCAGGTGGAAATGGTACACGTATGAAATCATCTTTACCTAAAGTATTACATAAAGTCGATGGTATTCCTATGATAGTTAAAATTATTCATGAAGCATTATTATTGTCTCCTAGAAAAATTTTTATTGTTGTTGGAAGACATAGATTACTTATTGAAAATAATATTAAAGAACATATTGATATTACAAACATTCATTTTGTTGACCAATTAAATCCTTTAGGTACAGGACATGCGATCATGACATGTAGAAAATATTTAATTAAATATAATTATTCTGATGTACTTATTCTATCTGGAGATGTCCCATGTATTACTAGTAATACTATGAACAAAATGTTTCGAAATATGCATAAATGTAAAATTGCTGTTTTTGAAAAGGAAAATCCTCATGGATATGGTAGAATTATTACAAAAAATAGTAAATTTGTAAAAATTGTTGAAGAACTAGACGCATCAAATGAAGAAAAAAAAGTTAATATTGTAAATTGTGGCCTCTATTGTTTTGATAGTGTTACATTATGTAAGTACTTACCATTTTTAAAAAATAATAATAAAAAAGGAGAATATTATCTTACAGATATTATCGAAATTATTAAAAAATATGAACAAATTAATATTGATATGTACAATATCCCTTTGGTTAAATATATAGAAGTTACTGGTGTAAATACTCCAGAAGAATTATCAGAAATTAATAAATATGTTGAAACTTTAAAACTCGCTTATTAATTTTAACATTTGTTTTGATGCTATTTTATCTATATCTATTTCTTCCCTTTCCTTTTTTTCGTGATTATACTTTATTTTTTTTAAAAACATAGCATTTAAATAATTTATAAATAGGGGTTTATCATATTTTAATATTGAGGAATGTATAAAACGTCCAAATAATTCATTTAATGTTAATGAGTATACGTATGGTTTAACGTGTATATAATATACGTTTTCATGTTCCATATATTTATGTATTTGGTCATCTATAAAACATACTTGAGTATCTTTTGGCATTTTTGTACATTTAACTAAATCATTATACGTTTTATTATTAGTTGTTCTCATTTCTTCTATTATTTCACCATTTACTGTAAAAGCACATATTACATTATCAAATACTAAACCAGGACATATTTCTTCAAAATACCTTTTTATTCGACTTGTCCACAATTTAGGTCCTTTATTATTTGTATATATACATATTCTATCTATTTTACCATGCTCACGTTGCTCTATTAAATAACTAAATATTTCACATATATCAGGTCTTAAACATTCATTATATAAATTCATTATTTCATTAAAACATTTTTGACTTATTCTTTTATTTAAAAACATTTCTATTGATTTAAATAGTATTGATAATTGTGAAAAATATCCTAGTGTTCCATCCATATCAAATACTACAATTCTTTTTGACATAATATATGAATATATTATTATATTTACATATATTATTAGTAATATGTCAGCATTAACAATTGATGACTATACAAAAGTTTTGAAATATTATGAAAAAAATATTCCAACCGATAAAAATAAATTGAAACAAGATGCAGAAAACATAATTGCCCAAAAACTATGCAATTGTATTAAAAATATTAATAGAAAGTATACTGAAGAACCAAAAAGTATTGGTATATGTAAAAATTCAGTACTAAAGAAAAAAAATCTTTCTATCTATAAATTTAAATGTGCTAAAAAAAAGGCTTATCTTATTGGAAAAACAAGAACAAATAAAATATTTAAAAATGGTGTTATTCCATCTAAGAAAACTAGAAAACGAAAATAATTTTTTAGAGAATTATAATAAATATATTAATGAAAAAATTATTACAAATTAATTGAAAAGGTAACCAACGTAGTAAAAAAATTCTTAAACACTTAAGTTTATAGTTTATCAATTTTTTAAATAATTCATTACTGATAATATTACTTTTTCTTGGTCATTTAATTTGCGAAATATCAAGTTTTCATCTGCTTTTAGTTGAAAACAACAATTTCTTCTTCCATAATTATTTTTACATACTATGTATGTACCACCCTCTCTTATTTCTATATCACATATTGTTGCACCTGGTTTTAATCTTATTTCATTTGGGTTTAATAAATTTATCCATCTTATATAACTACCACTTTTAAAATGAGGTATCTCATCTATGTACATATAATCATGCAGTTTTTCTAAAATTTCATATTCATATTCTTCTGATAGTTGCAATTTTTCTATCATAAGAATTTTCATGTCATCTATTTTGTCACTGTTTAAATTCATTATATAAGAATTCTCTTCATTATCTAAAGCAACTTGTAATAAATTCATCGCTTCATCGTTATTTTCATTTTCACACTCACTATCACTACTATCACTATCCATATCCATATTTATTAATATATTTTATTTTTATTTATGTTTAAAATTGATTTTACTCAATTAATTTAAGTTATATAAATTTCTATGAAGTTATATCAAGATAATATGTCTCAATTTTCAAAAATAATTGTACCTTCGGCACCACCTTCCGATACACAGCATACATGTCCCATTTGTATTAATGACATCGGAAACAATAACTTTGTTGTAACTAAATGTAGTCATAAAATTTGTGTTCCTTGTCTAATGAATAATTATAATAAATCACTTAATGGACACCTATGTCCTTTGTGTAGATCGAGAATTCTTGATAAAAGAAGAAATATATATGTTGCAAAATCTAGAATCAACTTTGAAGCTAGTAATTTATTATTTAATATGTTTGATGACTCAGATAATTTCTTCCCGATATTTAAAGAATTAACTGATTTTGTATCTAATAGAAAAGATAATATATCTGAATTTAAAGAAATATTTGGACGTTTTATGATGACCGAATTTATTGAAAAATATACAACTAATTTGAATATTACTAAGTAATTTAAAGTAGAATTATATCACTTCATTTATTTTTATTTGTTGTTTGCGTAAAAAAAAACTAAATTACTTAATTAATTAACTTACAACAATTCTATCTACTAACTCACTATGGATCTTTGTCTTAATTCTCTTCCTTCTCCTACTATTCCTAGTGCTTCTACTATAGCATTTACTAGTAATCTGTTACTCCCATTTCCTCTCTCATAATGAAATTCATCAAACAGGAAATTATCACGAGTTCTTCGTCTTGTTGGTCTTGTTGGTCTTGTTGGTCTTGTTGGTCTATCTTCTGGTTGTTCTGGTGGAATCCAACCTGGAACTCGTGATGCATATTCCACTCTACATAACGGACAATTATTACCAGCAGCATTTTGAAAATGTGATAAAATACAATCACAACAAAATTTATGACCACATTTAGTTACCATTACATTAGCTTCTCCTAATACGTCCCAACAAATACCACAAGTTGTTGAATCTGATACGGTTACATTTATTGGTTGTGTATCTGGTGGTGGAGGTGGAATATTTGTTAAGTTAATTCTAGGTAACATACGTTGTTCATCTGCTACTCCTCTTGGAGATTGAAATACAGGTTCATTTTCAGTATCACTATCTGATGTATCACTTTCATTCATGAAATTTATCAAATTGTTGTTTATATTACGGTCTATAATCGGTACTCTTGATCTAAAAGTTATATTTGGTGGTGGTGTAGTATAACCATCATCTGTAATAAATCGTGTACCCGAACCATCTGGAAATTGATTCTCATGAAAAGTCTGCAGGTGTTTCATAACACGAAAGCGTGCTTGTAAAGAATCCACACGATTTTCAAAACAAATGTTTAAACCTCTTATATGATTAGAATTAAACCAACACTTTGATAAAGGTTTCCATCTTATGTCGTGTACTCCTACGTTGACCAAAACTGTTCTTAAATCTGTAACATTATGTAAGTACGGTTGTAGTTTATTTCTCCACGTTTCGGGTAATTCCCTATTGTTATCTATATACCAACAAATATGTCGATGAAAATTATAAACCTCATCATTTGTTGTAACAACCATTTCAACCATATCTCCTAGTTGATTATCATACAACCACATAAATCCATCTTCTTGTGGTATTTTTATAATTGGACGTTTCCACCAATATTTACGGTTTAAAGAATCATTATGATTAAATATTGGGTCATAATCATTTTCCCATATACATCTAGCACGAGAGTATATCTTCATCTCGCAGCTATTCGCGTTGTGTCCAGTTTGAGAGCAGTACGAGCATACCATTTTAACTTACTAACTTTTGAAAGTAATTTTACAAAGATTTTTATAATTAATTACAAATTTCTATAAAAAGTAATCAATTTTTTTTGAATAGGTCTAGTATATCAAAAAAAACAAAATTTTTTACTTTCTATAGAAACTTATTCAAAAAAAATTGATTTGTTTTGATTCTTTTTTGAATAAGTATATTAATGACCAATAACAAGCAATAAGCTATTATCAAAATGTCCATTACCATGAACCCCACCACATTTGAAACCACTTTCAGTCGTCCTGATGTTCGCAATCATCTTCGTACTAAATGTGCATCTAATTACTATAAAAAAATGACCGAGATTGAAAAGAACGAACTCTACGCACGTGCGCCTAAGACTGTGAATGCTGATGGCGAACAAATTTCTCCCAAGCCAAAGGATGAGCTTAAAACTGCTGACTGGATCCGTGAAATTATCGGTTCATGGAATCGAGTAGAAGCTAACTATATCCCCGTATCTGAAATGGAGGTTATCGTAATGAAACCAGAACAGATTGACATACTTAACCAAAAATTCGAACAAAAAGAAATTCAGAACGCCGAAAAGAAAGCTGCTAAGGAGGCAGAAAAGGCCGAAAAGAAAGCTGCTAAAGAAGTTGCCAAGGAAGAAAAGAAAGCTGCTAAGGAAGCAGCGAAGAATGGGAAGAAACTAGAAAAACTCAAACAACAGCTAGATGCTATTGATCCTAACGCAGAGCTTAATAGCGATGGTCTTGTCGTTGTAAAATCCGTTACATTTGCTAATGATAACGGTGATATGACAATTACCATGACTATTAAGGAATATGCTAAGGATTTCAAGTCCAAGCAAAAGCAAGCTGCTAAGGATGCCGCCAAGGAAGAAAAGTTTCAAGCTAAGCTATCTGCCGCTGCTGAAAAACTACAAGCTAAAGAAGCTGCCAAAGCAGAAAAGAAAGCAGCTAAGGAAGCAGAAAAGGCCGAAAAGAAAGCAGCTAAGGAAGCAGAAAAGGCCGAAAAGAAGCGTGTCAAACTTGTTATTAAGGAAACAGTTAAGCACCTAACTGATAGTGATAAGAGAGTTCTTATTACCGACAACACCGAATGGCTGACTAGTAATGGCTTCATGGCAAACAGTATCGAAGAGTATATCACTAATATCACAGCAAAGGATTACAAGAACTTATTGAACGAAAACAGGAATGAATTGAGCAAGATGAGCTGGTCTCAACAAAATAACCAATAAAAAATTAGTTAGATTAGTTATGATTGTAATTTAATAAATAAATTATTTTTTATTTATTAAAAAAAATGATTGTATATTCATTCATTTTTTAATTTTAAATTAAAGATGTTTGTCTGGTTCTTAATAATCGCACTATTTAATATAACATATTCACATTATTGGTCAAATAATAATGTAAGTAAATACATTACAGTAAATGATAATTATCTAGAACAAAATAATGATAATACATATATTAATTTTGATATTAATACTGATAATACTTATATTGATATTAATATTAATAAAACAAACGATAATTTTCCCAATATATGGATTACATTTAACATTAATATGGATAATAATAACAGTAAATATAAAATGAACCAATTCTTGTATATAGAATAATGTTGCGAACAATACATATCTATACTTTATTTACAATCCCTTTCTGTTAGTACATATCCCCAGTGTTGTAACGTCTGTCTTATTTTCGGACTTATATTAAAATCATTATATTTTGCTTTATTTTTTTTTATTAAATTAATTAATGCTTTTCTAAATCTACTATTAGGACCTGCTGTCTGAACCCATCTTTTTACTTGACGTTCATCATCAGGACTTCTTTTACCATTATAAAAATCACAATACCACTGAACCCATCCATACGGATGATACTTTTTTATCCAATTCTTTTCTTCCCAAAATTCTAATGTAGTTCCAACTTTTACTCCATATTTGTTTATATTTGTATCATAATCTTCCCATTTTCTTGTTAAATTATTATTTGATATGCCCTTCCACCAAGATTTTGGATAATTTAGATGTTTATTCTTATAATTTTTACCTGTTACTTTTGAATATATTGGTCTCCAATATGTTCCACCAAAACTTCCCAATTTAAATATTTGACGAGGCGTTAAATTTGGACGAAACTCAGGGAAATCACTAAAACGAGTTTTTTTCTTTCGTGTTTTATTAACCTTTACACCTCCCTTTAAATTATTATTTTTTTTACTCTTTTTAAAACGGTTTACCCTTCCTGTTTTATATTTTTTTGTACGTGCATTTTTTATTTCTTTTTTTGTCAATTCATTATGTGTTATTGGTGTATCATCTGTAATTCTTATTTTAGGTCTATATATATCATTCTTGTATTTATATCCGACTTCACCTCGTTGATTTACCCATTCTTCATCAAACCATCTTCTTAATCCTTTTTTTCTTGTATATTTACCTTTATACGGACTCTTTTTTGTATTTTTGTATTTTATACTAAATGCTTTTTTATATGCTTTTACTAATAATCCACTTCTATACGCACTATGCTTAGGATATTTTTTATATATGTTTTTTTTAGTTTTATTATATAAACTTATGTCACTTGGTTCCATATCTCTATATATTTTATCATTATTTTATATTTGTGTTAAATAAATACTATTCATTATTATCACGATTATTACAATTTAGAATATTTTATTATATTACCTTATATATAATGAATACAACAATAAAAGACGCATTAGTAGGTGCGTTAATGTTTGGAACTATGTCATATTATTCTCAAAAATATATTAACAACCCACATTATTTTAAAATTGTCGCTTTTGCTTGGTCTGCACCATTTACATATTTTTATTTATTATATATTACTTCAAGAACAAGTAGCAAATCTGTTAATGATTTTAATCGACATGCTTTGATCGGTATTTTAATGACCGCTTTTTTAATTATTTTATATATGTATCTTAAAGACACTTTTCATATTGACACCTTAATTACTAGTATATTTTATTTAACGGCTTTTTTTACATTTGGTTATTTTTATTTAAAAATATTTAATAAATTATAAATCATATGATAATATTTATGAATTCAAATACATATTATCACTTACTTTGAAAAAATACACTTATCTAAAAAAAAATGATTACATTTTTGTATTTTTGCTATAATCAATATATTACTTAAATTGTACCAACGGATATGTCAACATTTCATACTAGGTATATGGACGTTGTCCACCAAACCAATACTAATTTTAATAGTTCGTTAACTATTAAAGACCACCAAGTAAGCGGAACCGAATGGTGTGTCACTAAAGAAGAATCGGGTCAATCTGGTGCTCTTGTCGCAGATGAAATGGGTCTTGGTAAAACTATCATCATGTTGATGACGATGTTGATTATACCAAAAAAATCTACACTAATTGTTGTCCCTGCTTCCCTTCTACATCAGTGGATTGACCAAATCAAACGTATAATCGGTACGAATCCACTTGTCTTTTACAGCCAGAAGAAAAAAAAGATTACTAGTGAAATGCTTGTGAACAGTTCTATTGTTATCACAACGTATCATAGCATCGCCATCTCGAAAAAAGAAAAGCAACTTCCGTCTAAAAATCCGTTACATAACATTAATTGGGATCGGGTCATCTATGATGAAGCTCATCATCTGCGTAATCGTAATGCACTTTGGCACGGCGCAACACTTGTCAACAGCGGTTTTACTTGGGTCATCACAGGTACTCCAGTTCAAAATAAATTAACTGATTTCAGAAATATTTGTAAGGCTGCAAATATTACAAATTGGAATGATTCTGTCCTTCTTCGTACCAAGAATCAAGTTGGAATCACACTTCCACCACCAGTAATTCACAATATAACCGTTCCATGGTCTAATCCAGAAGAACTTTCTCTCGCTAGAGAAACGCACTTCAAAGTTAGAAACTCAGTAAACCCTACTGACTTAATTGTTGAAATGCAGTTGTGTCGACAGGCTTGTACATATCCCAAACTCTTGGAGAAAAACGTACATCACATCGAAAACAACATCCTTAGCCAACCACGACAAGATACGTTAGATCTTGCATTCAACCAACACTCTAAGTTGGATGCCGTAGTTGATGTACTTTCACAACGTCGTAATAATAACAACGGGAAGCTTGTTTTCTGCCAGTTTCGTGACGAAATGACCGCCCTAAAAAATATGTTGACTGCTAAAAATATATCCGTTACTATGATTGATCCTTCGATTTCTCATAAAAGAAAGTTCTCTATTTTAACAGCCAACCCCATTCCTGAAAACTCGTACATCGAAGGTCTCAACAAAGATGTTTCTCGAATTATCAACTCATATTTAAAAAGCGATGTAACCATTCTACAGATTATGTCTTCTTGTGAGGGTCTCAATCTCCAAGATAATTTCTCTGAGGTCTACTTCGTAAGTCCAACATGGAATCCTAGCGTCGAATCACAGGCGATTGCACGATGTCACCGAATTGGTCAAAAGAAACAGGTCGAGGTCTTCCGATTCTACATGGAACAATTCACACAATCTGAATTTCCTCAAAGGTTTGATATCTCTGGGAACTTGGTTAACTACTATAATCTAGACCAGTATATTTTGAGAAAACAGAATTGGAAAAATACAACAGCACGGGATTTCTTACGCAGCATCTTGGACACCTAGTAATTTAGAATTTTGTATTTGTAATTGTAATTTAATTATTTTTATTTTTACTTCCCATTTGTTTACTAATACACTTTAGCATTTAAACCACATCTTCTATTCATTATATAATATAATATATAGTGAATATCATTAAATTTAATTATTACACCTAGTATTTAAAACATAGTTCCAAATGAACCACCTAGTGCTTCATTCGCTGCCATTAATGGAGTTCCTACCTGAAAACCATCTCGAGATGGTACATTAGCATCTACAAGTGGGTTTTCAGTATTATAATACATACTATCAAAACCATTATTCGCCTCACTCTTTAAACTTAATTTTTCGGGTACAGGAAATTGAGCAGAAGCACCACTATTCTGTTGTGTTCTTACTACTGGTCCGTTTTTTTTAGGTTTTTCCTCTTCTTGTGAAGAACTACCAGTTACAAATTCAAATAATCTATCTACCAATATATTTACTTTCTCGCCTAATTTAGTATTTAAGCTCAATACTATCACTAAAACGCCTAAAATTGTGTTTTTAACAATATATGGTTCATACTTTTCACCACTATATGGTGGTACAAATGTTATTAATCTATCTATATAGAACAGTCCAACAAACATTACTAAAACTTGAGCTAATATCTCAATTGATATTTCTAAACTACTTTTCGAATCATCAACCTCTGGGATATAAACACGAACAGCCTTGTTTAACAAAACAACTGGTATAATCGCTAAAAATGCGTATTGAAGAGTATTAAATAAATCGGATTTTGTTGTATCGTCAAACTTTAATACATGATTCATAAAATTTAATTTTTCTCCTGATTTTTTACTTGCTTCTTGTAAATCTTCCATATGTAATATATAGATATTTATTTGAAAAAAAATGATTTTAAATTAAAATTTATATTATAATTTACAATTATAAAAGATACAATGGATAAATCATACAATAAACGTCGCTTGCCATATATTCCTTATGAGCTTGTTAATATGATTGCTGAATATCATGACTATGACAAATACTGCAAACCTGAACATCTTGAAAAATTTCAACATGCGTTGAATGACATTATCTCTATGGGTGAAATTATGCCCCAGATTCTACCAACTATAGCTGCTGAATGTTGGGGAGGTAAATTACCCGACTACTACTTATGGGATCCTCATGAAGAAGACTTTGACTTTCCTACATTTGAAGATTATCTACACTATCTTGATGCTTGAAATTTTGATTAGTATTAGTTTATTTATTTTAAGGTATATTTAAGTATATAATTTTTTATTTATCTATATGCATTATTATATTTCTTTTTAATGTTGAATAATATTCATCTATCTTTTCTCCAGCATTTTTTGTAAATAAATCACCTTCAATATATTGATTTGGATTCTTTGTTACATTTACTATTGATTTCTCTAACTCTTCTCTATTATTCAAATCACAAAAACAGTATTTATTTCTATTTATTATTTCTACTTCAGGTAAATCTGTTGCCCAATAAATTGGAATTGTTCCCGCTTCAAATGCTTGAAATATTTTTTCTGTGAAATAATTATCATAACAAGAATTTTCAGGGCATATATTATATATTCCTCTTGAAATATAATCTATTTTTTCTTTATGTCCCTTACCTATCGATTTTGTATTGTTACGAAAAGTACTCGGAGAATAAATATCCCCATATTTACATACTACATCATATATTTTTGTTCTTTGTCCATACCAATCGTGTCGCGCCACTATTGTACAAAAAAATTCTTTATGTTTTTTTATATTTTCATTATATCTTTTTTGAATGTATGACAGTATATTATCTTTTTCATCATAATTATAATAAGAATAATACATAAGCCATAATGGAAATCTAACTTGTTTTAATGATATATCTGTTTCTTTAAAACCAACTATTAAATCAAATACATCATATAATACATTTTCATCATTAAATTTTGGAAATCTTTCTAAATTTTCTCCATAAAAAAATATTTTGCATTTCGCTTTTAACTCTTTAACTTCTTTTATATCTCCCCAACATGATGATATTAAAATATCTGGATTTGATGTATTTGCTACTATTTTTACATCACCTATATTCTTTTTTATAAATTCTGTAAAATAATTATCTGTATCAGAGTCTTTCCAATAATGATAATATGATATTGTAATCATGTTTATAATATATTATATGTAACTATTATAAATACAATAATATATTATTAAATTTTACGGTCCAATATTTGTTGTTCTTTCTTCTTAAAATCTAAAAATTTTTTTATTTTCCTTGTATTTCTACGAAGTAATATCGGATTTTTAAAACGTGGTCGTATACGTCTTGTATAAGGATAATCTTGTTTACTATGTAAAAATCCGTGTTCTTTGCAAAATCTTCGACTGCACATTTCATATGTATAATATTTGGTCTTTTCTCTATTTGCCCATTTATCAAATAATATTACATGATACGATGGTTTCATAACCATTAAGGCATCTCCATTTTTTAAATCTTTCTTACTTATTTTTTCTGACCAATATTTTAAATTAAACCTTCCTTTATTTCTTGTACGTGGACCTCCTATAAACACTCCATTATATGTGTTTTTTGGTAAATCCCACATATAACTTACAAAACCACTACAATCATTTCTATATCCTGATTTATTTGGTTTATGACTATAACTTTTTACAGTTTTTTTCCACTTTTTTATTTTTCGCTTAAATTCTTTTCTTGTCATCGGATTACTTAATTTCATTATATATATATAATTACATTACACAATATTATAATTTAAAATTGATTTAAATTTAAACAATCGTTAATATGTTATATATTAGTTATGGTGAAACTTTGTGATAAACAATTCCCTACCACTAGTGAAGAAAAATATAAAGAATACTTTTCTAAATTCTCATTCCCATTAAGTGATTTTCAAAAATATGCTATTGAATCTACTGTGGAAGGACACCATGTTTTGGTTACTGCTCACACAGGTTCAGGAAAAACATTACCTGCTGAATTCGCTATCGATTATTTCGTTTCCAAAGGGAAAAAAGTTATCTATACCAGTCCCATTAAAGCTCTTAGTAATCAAAAATTTTATGAATTTTCACAAAAATTTCCACATATCTCTTTTGGTATTTTAACTGGGGATATTAAAACTAATCCAGAAGCTGATGTTCTTATTATGACAACTGAAATTTTACAAAACACCCTTTATCTCAAACAAAGAGATATTGTTACTACTTCTAAACTTCATTTTGATATGGATATTCAAAATGAATTAGCTTGTGTTATATTTGATGAAATACATTATATTAATGATGCTGATAGAGGTAAAGTATGGGAAGAATCTATACTTATGTTACCTCAACATGTTCAAATGGTTATGTTATCTGCTACAATTGATAAGCCTCTTCAATTTGCTGAATGGTGTGAAAATAGACACCGTTCTGATAAAATCGTTTATCTTGCTAATACTGATTTTAGAGTTGTACCTCTAAATCATTATATCTATATTGATACCAATACATCTATATTTAAAATCTTAAAGGATAAAGATAAGGAAAAACAAATTAAAGGAATTTTAAATAAACCACACGTCCTCAAAAAACAAGGAGAACAATTTATGGACTCTAATTATAATATGATTAAAAAAAATCTTGAGCTATTTTCCAGTAAAAATGTTACCATTAAACCTAATCTTATTCTTAATAATCTTATCCGTTATTTATATAAAAATGAAATGTTACCTGCTATATGTTTTGTATTCTCACGATATAGAGTTGAAAAATATGCGAAAATGATTAGTGTTAATTTATTCGGTTATGATGATGCACATATCCCTTCTGTTATTAGAAATGATTGTGAAAAAATTATTAGACGACTACCTAATGCTCATGAATATCTTAATTTACCTGAATATCATGAATTGGTCTCATTACTTGAAAAAGGTATTGCTATTCACCACGCTGGTATCATGCCTATATTACGTGAAATGGTTGAGTTATTATTCGGTAAAGGTTATATTAAAGTCTTATTCGCTACTGAAACATTCGCTGTTGGATTAAATATGCCTACCAAAACCGTTATATTTACATCTATGAATAAAATTACTTCCGATGGACATCGTGATCTATATGCACACGAATATACACAAATGGCTGGAAGAGCAGGCAGAAGAGGTCTCGATACTATTGGACATGTTATCCACTGTGGTAATTTAATTAAAGACGCTGGTATGCCTTTACTTAACGATTATAAAAAAATTTTATCAGGTGTTCCACAAGTCCTTAAATCTAAGTTTAAATTCACATACGGACTTCTATTAAATCTTATTTCTGTTGGTAACATGTCATTTTGTGAATTTATTCAAAAAAGTATGTTAAATGAACAAATTCAATCTCAAATTTCTGGATTTAAACATAAAATATCCTGTCTTAATGGTCAAATTAAAAAACAACAAGAAATTACTGATTCTATGAATATTAATACTGACTTACTACAACAATATTATACTATCACAAATGAACTAACTACTGCACACCAAAGTAAAAAAAGACAAAAATTACAACACAATATCACTACTTTGGAAAATGCATACCCTCAAATTAAAGAACATATCAAACAAATTGATAAACTAAAAATGTTGAACTCTGATTTACAAAGTTCACAAAAATCTATGGAAGATACTAACTCTTACGTTAAAAATAATGTTTCAAATTTGTTATATATATTAAAAAACAACGGTTGTATTTTGGAAAACGATGGTATTTATTCTTTATCTACAAAAGGAGATATTGCTTCACATGTCCATGAAATACACTGTTTACTCGCTTCTGATTTATATGAATTAGGACATTTTGATAATATGACTACACCCGAATTAATTGCATTCTTTAGTTGTTTCTCTAATCTTAAAGTTTCTGACGATTATAAAGATTTTAATTGTACTGAAGACTATTTAAATGTTAAAAATGCGGTTGACTATGCTACTCAGAGAATTAAAGAATACTCTGATAATGAAGTTTCTTTTAACTTGTATGGTGCTGCGGAAAATTTTGAATTACAATATGATTTTGTTAGATATTCATATATTTGGGCTTCTGAAGTAAATAATGAAAAATCTGCTAAAAAAATTATTGATGAAGCTAAAAGTGAAAAAAATATATTTTTAGGAGAATTTATTAAAGCACTCTTAAAAATTAATAATATTGCTGCTGAGTTTGAAAATGTTTGTGAGATTACAAACAATATGAATTTATTGAGTAAAATTAAACAAATTCCCGACATGACATTAAAATATATAGCTACAAATCAATCGTTATACGTATAAATTATAAATTATCAATACACCTATATATATATATATGGCCAGAACACTTAATGAATTAATTGAACAAGCTAAACAATATAACTATATTGAACCAGCAAAAGACCGTAAATATTGGGAAAATGATGATTTCTTTTTTAAATCTATTACTATCGTTATTAATGATCCTGATTTGTTAAAAGCAACCGACATTATTTGTGGCTGGTTTCCACCATTAAAACTATTATTTAAAGGTACTATAAAAAGATATATGATTTACTGTACATCTATGAACAAATGTACTTAAAATACTTTCAATAACTAATTCACATAAATTATACAATAATATTTTCATATAATTTATATTTTTTTACTATGCTATCATCTTCATTTTTACTGGTTCAAGGTGATTATAATTTTCTACTTCAAAATCTTCAAACTTATATTCATCTATACTATTATATTTATTTTTTATTTTTAATGTAGGAAATACATACATAGCACATGAACCTCTCACAAATTGTTCTTGTAACGCATCATAATGTTCCTTATATATATGAGCATTACCTATTACATGTACAAACTTTTTGGCTTTTAATCCACAATGGTGTGCTAATAAATGCGTTAAAAAAGAATAACTTGCTATATTAAACGGTACACCTAGTCCTACATCTCCACTTCTTTGATATAAACAACATTCTAACTCATCATCATTCACTACATTAAATTGTACAAAAGCATGGCATGGAGGTAAAGCCATCTCTTCCAGTTGACATGGATTCCAAGCAGATAATATTAATCTTCTGCTTGTTCTCTCATTTGGATCTTTCAATTTTTTTATTATATACTCTAACTGGTCTACACCTTTTCCTGAATAATCTGTATGACAATCAGTATATTCAGCGTTGAAATGTCTCCACTGATGACCATATACTGGACCTAAATCGTTCTCATCTTTATAATCTAAACCACTCTTCATCTTAAAATCTCTACTAGCATTTGCATTCCAAATCTTTACATTTACCTTTTGAAGTTCTCCATTATCTGTTGAACCAGATATAAACCATAACAGCTCTTTTAAACACGTCTTCCATGCCACCTTTTTTGATGTTAATAATGGAAGTACATTATTCTTTAAATTATATTTACTCATGTGACCAAATATTGATTTTGTTTCACCATTTCTACTAGATGTTACAGTACCATCATCCAAAATCTCTTTAATTAATCCTAAATATTGGGATTCTTCAGACATACTTTATTCTATTATTATATATTTAATACTGTTTTATTAATATTAATTTTTATTACCTATCGTTACATTTAAATAGTACATATGATCTGATGTACTTGTACAGTGTATTGGACTACATGAATTCGAACAATTACTATCTTCTTCGTACAAATCATTACATATTTTATATTCTGTATTCTCTTCATTATACCATATCTCATTTGATAAATGTGTAAATCCTAGTATTTCCTCAGGTACATGCGGTACCATATCATAATAATGTGTTACTCTATATGTTGTAAACGAATATTTATTGAAATATTCGGCAAAATTTTTATTTCCTACTCGTGGAGAACCAAAAGTTATTAAATATTTTAAATCATACTTTTTGTAATCCGATAATATATCATACGCCGCCAAAGTTGCCATCGCTGCACCAGCAGAATGCCCTGTTAGAAACACACTATTCGTGTTATATTTTTTTGATAAATATGATAAATTTTCCATCAATATCTCCTTTGAATTTGTATATTCTTTATAGAATCCCTTCGCTACTTCTATATTTTGGTCTTCATATGGTGTTATCTTTTTTACTTGTATATTATCTATCCAGTTCTCCATATTCGACGACCCTCTAAAAGATATAAATATGCTATTTAGCATATTATCATACCCTTGTAATGACCGTAAACCTTCCTTCTCTACTATATTTGTCAATATTATTGATGTATCACATGTCATACAATCCCATTCATCTACTGCTGATACACTATATGATGCTTGTGCTAAATTCACAGCATGTTTTGATATACTTTCGTCATATGCATTTGTTATACCCATTAAAAATATTAATAGTAATATTACTAACATATATTATATTATTATATAATATGTTTTATAACGGCGATGTTATATATATTAAAAAGTATATTGGGGATTTATTAGTAACTGACACTACTAATAAATATAAAATTGTACATATATATCCAAAAATGACTCTATATAAGGGTACTATCTTTCATAAAATTGCATTACTCGATAACGGCATCCAAATTCCTATGTATACATATAATATTATTTCAAAAGAACGTGTTTTCTTTATTGAACACATTCCTTTCTTTCAACGAGTTGCGTCTTGTTGTAATAATTTATTCTAACATTTGTAGTCGTATCTTTTGTTTTAATTTATTCTGATCCATAAATAAATATATTTGAAATTCTCGTCTTTTGAAATTTTCTACCTCACTTCTTACTGTTATTCTTGATGCCATTTTTAATTCTGGTAAATATACTATATATTGATATAAACCATCATTTCTTTGTATTTTGTCAAATACATATCCATTATATGTCTTTTCTATTACCTCTGGATTTGTAAAACACATATGTAACATATTACAATCTATTTGTATTTTACGAATTGCCCTCATCGTTACATTTACATAATCTAGTTCTGATATCCACTGATTATAGAACTCTACTGCATCACTTGATAATTCTAACATCTTATTATTTATTTGGAATTGAATCATATTTAATAAATCTACCAATCGTCGTATAGGTGATGTTATATGTATATAAGACTCCAAATCTAACAATTCATGTTTTTTTGAGTAATCTGTGCTATATTGCCCACATGAACTATTCCATATTTTTAAGAATTTTGTTACATCTTCGGGTATATCATTCGGTATTATAGTCTCTTTACCAAAAGCTGCCGATCTAAATACTCCATTATTATTTTTTATCATTTCCTTTCCACATTCATAATTCATTAATATCATTAAATATGTAATTACATCATAACTATTTGTTATATCACTTGTGTATTTATTTCGTCGATTTAGTTCCCATACCATATTTTTCAATAAATTGTAATCTTTCATGTATAATAGACTATCTTCTTCATATCGATAATTTTTCACTACCTTTATTGAACAATTTTTAAATGATATATTTGTTATTATGTTTTCTATTATCTCGATATCTATCGCAAAAGCAAATCTTACTTGTTTCTCTTGAAGACTACATAAACAATCTGATAATACTGTCGGTAACATAGGTCTTTTTCTATCTGGTAAATATATTGTTGATATACGTCTTGAAAACGATTTCCATAATCCTAATAATTCCATCCATAATGTTACATTTGATATGTAGATACTTATTATTGTTCTGTTGTCTATTTTTTTAAATCCTATTGCATCGTCATAATCTTCACAACCTTCACCATCTATTGTAAATATATTCTCTCCTGTACGATCTTCTAAATTGGGGTATTTCACTCGTATCAAATCTATAAATTCCAAATGAGATTTACTTTTTAGAGCGTTTGATGTTGCACGATTAAAACCTTGTATTGAAGCATTTAGGCTTTTACAATATAATTGATATTCATAAAAATTATCCAATTGATCTACATTTCCTATATTTTGTTTTATTTTACCATATGGATGTTTACTATTCCAGTTTGAATACTCAAATGTCACATACTTGTTTACCATTTTTTTTTTAAACCCCATTCTCTTTATTTCATATGGTACCAAAAATACTGGTAATCTACGATCATCTGGTATACATTTGTATAAGTTTTTTCCATTTAGTTTTCCGAATGTCTTGTTTTGATCTAGAACCAATACACCTGGCATACTTTCTACTGAATGAACTGTTGAGTGTAATAATTTCATATTTTTACACTCATCTATAGAAAATACGTCTCCACTAAACAACTTATCCTTTATTGGGTCTACACCTGGATTATCTGAATCATCTAATGATACCGCATTTACAAAACTATATTCGGTATATTCCCTATTTTCTATGTATATTCGATACTGATTTTCCATATTATATATTATGTTTTTTGTTCTATATATTTTTAAAATAATATTTCAATTATTTTTGATAATGATGTATTGGCGATTATCATGATGTATACTATATTTTTATATAAACTTATAACCTAATTCACTTAATTTAAGTATTGTATTTTTAAATGCTATAGTATTATTATTATTTTTTGAATTATAATTATCATATAAACCACGAGTTATTATATTTTTTGATAACCAATCTTTTTGAGATAAATAACATTTTATATTGTTTAATATTCGTATTAAATAAAACCATACATCATCTTGTTTATCGCATGTATTTAAAAATATTTCTTCGTTAAATATCAAATTTTCTGTTTTATGAAAAAAATCTGGTTTATATAAAATACCCCCTTTTCCTGTTAAAAAATTATATAATGATACGTTGTGTGTAAGTCCACGTTTGAGATAATTAAAATCTTTAAACTCTCTGAAAGTTGGTGTAAACCCACTATAACCAATTACACACTTATTATTATTGTAATCATTTATTAAATTTTTTATTAAATTATTGTTATATATCGTATCATCATCAAATGTTATTATTATACAGTCTTCTTTCCATTTATCCTTTAATAATGGTAATAATTTACGATAAGAACCAATATTTTTTACCCAATTTAATTCAATATTTGGAGTATTATTAATTAAATTTAATAAGTTGTTATCTGTTATTTTTTTATCTATAAAACCATCATCTAATATATATGGTTCTTCTGATAAATATATAAAAATTTTATCTGGTGGTATAGTTTGTATTAGTATACTCTTCAAAGTTTCATATAATGGATTTTGATTTTTGTATATACTTGTTATTGAAACATATATGGGTAATTTTACTGGTGATAAATTATTCATTAATTTATATAATAAATATATTTTTTATCAGGTAATATTTTATATAATAAAAATTTTAATTAAATTTTTTATTATATTTATTACACTTTATCATTTAACCCGTTGGACATTTAAAATGTTCCCTAATTTTTCTATTCCAATAAGAGAGAGATAGTTTATCCATATTAAATGACTTATGTTTAAAATCTTTATATATTTGATTTAAATATTGAATTGAAATATCATCATAACTATCAACAAATAAAATGGGTAAATCATGAAAGTAACTCATATGTGGAGATTTTTCAACAATAGGAATAACACCTAAGTACAAGCATTCCCAAGTTCTATGACAATCAACACCATTACCTTTTGGTGATATACAAAATTTATGACTGGATAGATCCTCAATATAATGATCCCAATCTAACTTTTTATTTTTATTAAAGCCTTTCTGTAATAAAATATCCATGATTTTTGAACGATTTGGATTTGTATTTAATGAGAAATTTAGATATAATAAGTTTATCTTTGAATTACTGGAATGTTGTTTAATTGTATGAATATTTGTTCGCTTCCAATAATTATTTTCTAAACCTATTGGAATAGGTAATGTTTTATCAGAAATAATACACATATTCTGACCATACCATTTTATTAATAATGGATGATTTAAAATTTTATTGTGTAAGCCAGCTTCCATATCCCCATAATGAGTTATTAAAACAAATTTAGTATTTAATGATTTCACAATTTTTTCATAAAAATCATCAAGATACTCTATCTTTGTAATAAAGATTAATGGACTGCTAATTTTATTATTTTCCATAGAGTGAATTAAATTATTATTTGATGTAAACGTCTTTATGAATTTATTAAAGTAGTTAATAGGAAAAAATTGTATTGTACTTATGTCTGTTGTAATTGTATCACCACTTATATAATTAGTCATAGTTATAATATATATATTATTTTAATAGGACATTTTAAATGTCCGACGGGTTAAAGGTTTAATAAGAGGGGTAACTTGCTTGAAGTAACATACCACATTGTCCTTTGCCATTATTATACTGTTTTCCTCTGCCCAATTTAATGTAACCACCATCACCCCAAGTACTACTCCATGAATTCTTTACTAAATAATAGTCCTCACCTCCTTCACTTCCGTATCCTACTGCCAATACACCATGATCTAAATTTGTTCCACATGATGAAGTAAATACACCAGATTTATATAGTTGAAAATCCTTCTGGTCTGCTTGAATTGCAATTGATACTGGTTGTTGATACAACGCTGTCATCATCGCATCATCTGAACTTGGTGGTACATCATTAAAATGTTTTATGTCACTTCCCTTAACATTTGTACATTCACTTGATTTACATTCACCTCTATCTTTTGTTGTTCCTGAAAAATAAGAATAATCTTTTTCACTACATAAACCTTTATGGTCAATAATCCATGAAAAAGCATTATCCATCAATCCTCCATTACATCCATGATCTTTTCCACCATTTCCTAACTTATCACAGTCTACTAATTCTTGCTCCGAAAATGAAACCAAATCTTTATTTTCAATATAGTAAATACCCTCGAGCGCACCTGTGGTTGAAAAACTCCAACAAGAACCACATTGTCCTTGATCCTTTACAGGAGTTACTGCACCCTTCTCTACCCAGTTAATGCTGTCTCCATAACTAATGTCTAGTTCCTTTCTTAAATTTGATTCTCTTGATTGTAAAAGTTCACTATTTCTTCTAAATCCCATAAATTCCCCAAATTCATCACTTGACATACCAGAGTACTTATTGTGACCTAATGTGTAAGTCAAGTTTCGACTATTTACATCATTTATATATTCATCATTCAATCTCCAATTTTCAAACATATCATAACGTGTTTCATCCTTATGATATCCATGCTCATGTAACCAATTCTCAAATCTATCAAAAAGATTTGCATTTGCTACCGCTGAAAACAACAAAAAAATAATTCCCGTGAATCTCATTATAATTATACATACGAAATTTTTTTTATATTATTTTATATATTTATTTTCTCTAAATGTTTTATCAGTTTTAAAATTTGGGTTGAATATGACCATTCATTATCATACCATATTGTAAAATTATATTCATATTCACTTATTTTAACTATTAATGGTAAATCAATTATTGTTGGTATCTCTGTTGTAATGAAATCACTACTTACTACATAAGGATCTTCATTTATTATTATTGAATTGTTATTATGGGGACGTAATAATGACAACATCTCATAAATATTTATAGCCATTTCAAAATGTACTGTTACATTTATCATACTTACGTTATTAGTTGGTACTCGTACTGATGTACCAAATACCTTTCCTTCTAATTTTGGCATTATTACTTCGGTTGATATACTAGCACCTGTTTTGTAGGGTATTATATTGTTTATTATACTTCTATGTATTCTTGATTTTATATCTGCATTATCTGTTACATTTTGTGATGATGTCGATGAATGCACCGTTATAAAATTTACTTTATCTACACCTACTGTTTCATCAAATATTTTTAAAAGAGGTACTAATGCGTTTGTTGTTGACGAAGAATTGCTTATTATTCTTTCACCATTATATTTTTCATGGTTTCCGTTAAATATAAATTGGGGGGTTTTATCTTCTGGTGGGGCACACATTATAAAATATGGAACATTATGCATTTGGGCGTTATCTGTTGTCAATACATTTCCTGTCGTATCGATTAAATATTTTATATCATTTGGTGTATATGGATTCCATATTTTTTTACCTTCTAAATCTTTGTTTAATTTATTCATAATACATATTTTTTGTCCCTTTATAAATACTGTATTATTATTTAGGTGATAAATATCTCTTGGTCTTAAACTCATTTTGTGACAACTATCATGAAGCAAGTAGCTAGTTAATGTTTTTATGTCAAAATAAGGATTATTTATTGTGCATACTTTTATATTTGGTATAGTTAATGATTGAAGTAATAATGATTTACCTATTCTTCCAAAACCATTAATACCTATATTAATCATTTAATAAAATATAATAGTATATTTTATTAAGTAGTTTTCTAAATTATTTATTGCGCTCTGTTATTTCTAATTCTATATTTTCGTCATTATTTGTCTCGTCATTTGTCTCGTCATTTGTCTCGTCATTTGTCTCGTCATTTGTCACATCATTTGATATATTTACTTTAAATTTATTGTATTTATCCTTTTTTATATTCTGAATTTGTAAATAATGCATACCTAAATATGGTACTATTGATACTATATTGAAATAGTTTCTATATTTCATAGTTATTAATTTTGTACTATTATTGAATTTTATGCTATAAAACCAATAAGCTGGTACAAATAATGTTTGGCCTTCTTGTAATTCTATATCTATTACTTTAATTCGTCTAAATTCATTCGCAAACTCACTTTGAACTTTCCATGGATTTATACTACTTCTAAATTCGAAATTTACATAATCCATTATTGGGTATAAATTTTGAATATTATCAGGTGCTATCATTTTTATTTTACATGTACCACTTGATACATATATGTAATTTCTATAATTTATCTCATATCTCAAAGGTGTATGACTATTATTTGAACCCATTAATATATCATAAAAACAGTTTGAATGTAAAGGAGGTCTAAAAAATTTATCTTTGTTTTGGATTATTTTTATTAGTCCTGTTTCTTTTATAAAGTTTTCATTTTGTTCTGATATATATTGGCCTTTATCATCATTATTAAATAACTTTTCACTATCTTCATAGTTTAAGGGTAGATGTAATAATTTATCCAATTCTTCTTCTTCTACATCTCTTATTAATATATCATAATCTTTGTATATGTTATTTATTGGTAAATTTTTTATATTCAGATCTAATATATCTCTGCAAATTATTACTGGTTGTTTTAAATCACACATTTCTTCTAATTTTTCTTTTGATGTTTCATTATATTCATATATTTCGGGATCGTTACTTGTTTTTATGTGATAATTTACATGAATATACAAAAACAATACTATTAAAAAAATTATTAACTCTAATAGATATGGCATTAATATATTTTTCATATTTATTTTATTTTCTTTTGACGTATTATTTGCAATTATTAATCGTCATCAGATATTTTTGGAGCTAAATAGAATTGTATGAAATTATTATCACCTTCATCCATCTTATATATTACTTTTACTGGTAAATCATTATGAAATGATATATATATTTCTTTTGATATTTTTTGAAATTGAGTAAACATATGCATATATCGTGAAGCATAAGATTTCTTCATATCTAAATCTTCCTCTACTTCACAATTATCCAAATCGTCTAAAGATATCTCTATCTTCATCTCACCCTCTTCTGTTGATTCTGATTTTAAATATATTTTATCTTCCTTATATATTACATCTATTGTATCTCCAAATCCAGATAGTTGATCTATTATTGATTTAAATGTCTTCGATTGCATAGAAATATTTAATTGATAATCATTATCGGGTATTTCCATCATTTCTTCATCTATATCTATCATCGGTACTTTGAAATATTTATTGAAATTTTCCTTATTTGTTTCATTTGATGTTAAATCTAATTCAAAACTATCATCTTGTCTGTGCATACATATTGTCTGTCCTTGTCCTCGAGCATTTAGTATTTTAAACAATATTCCACTATTTACTCCTATTAAATCATCACTTTCTACATTATATTCATCAAACCAATTTGACATTAAATTTAATTCATATATACTTACATGTGATGGATCCATACCTTGTATGTACATTCTTTCACTACTTATGTGTATATTTATGTTTGTTGTAAACAATTTCAAATACTGAAATACATTTACAAAATTTACACACTTCTGTTCATCAACTAACTTAATCTGCATCTTTATTTTATTAATGTTTAAACCTTAAAATTATTTTCAATTTTAATTATAAATGTTAAAAACTAAATTATTGGATGAATTAATTAATAATATTGATATTGCTCCTCCTACTCAACCTGAATTAATTGATATTGTTCTTGACAGCGGTGCTGTTAATGGAGGATATTTAATCGGTTGTTTATTATATTTGAAAGAACTTGAAAAAAAAGGGTATATCAAAATTAGAAAAATTTCGGGAAGTAGTATTGGTGCTGTTTGTGGATTTACATATATATGTGATACTTTAGAATTATATGATGATATTTATTCTAATAGTAGAAATGATATCATTTGTAATCTAAATTTAAAAAAATGCAGTAAAATGTTAAAAACATTTATTTATAATCAATCTAATGATTTTTATACTAAATTTAATAATCGTCTCTATATTGCTTATTATGATATTAATCAAAAATGTGATATTTGTACTTATAATTATTCATCAAACAAAGATTTGTATTTGAAACTGCGTTATTCTACATTTTTACCACTACTTATTAATGGGAATTTATCTATGAATAATAAGTGTGATTCTTGTATTCCTAAACCTTTTTACGAAGATAATAAAGTTTTATTTATTAACTTAACTACCTATAAAAAGTTGTTTACTGCTATTAATGTCTCTTCTAAGAATTCTATGTATAAAATATTACATGGTATTATTGATATACATCAATTTTATACTACTGGAGATAAAACTGAACTTTGTAGTTATATTAATAACTGGTCATTTTATGACCATATCTTATTCAGATTAAGATTTATTATTACTTTTATTTTAAAGTATACACTTGCATTATTTATTGATTTACAAAAACATTATAATGATAATAATGATAAATATAAATCTATTATTATTAATTATATGGCGAATTTATTTCGAAATTATGTATTATTGGTACAGATATAGTTTCAACACTTTTTATTCAGTTACTGTTTGTGATATATTTTCTTCTTCTGTTACTTTTTCTTCTTCTGTTACTTTTTCTCCTTCTGTTACTTTTTCTCCTTCTGATCCTTCATCATTTATTATTTCTTTCTCTCCTTCATCACTTATTTCTTCTTCCTCAGAATTATGAATTACACTCTTTTCGGATATCTCCATCTCTACATTTTCACCAGTGTTTTCGTCATCAACGAGAGAAGATAATTCTCCATCATCATTATACATTAAACCTGTTGTCGATAACTCTTCACAGTCGAATCTATTTTTAAAGTCTCTTAATTCATTTGTTAATTCATCTATTGTTGATCTTAATTGTATTATTTCATTATCCTTCTCTTCCTTTAACACATTCATCTGTGTTAATATATCACTCACATTTGGTGAACGCTCTGAGATTATATCTTCTATTTCATGACGCAACAATATTAGTTTCTCATCTATATTTCCAGACGATGTATTGAAACTATCTAATTCTATTCCATTAACATTCATTATTTCTTCTAAATTTTTTACTTTTCTATTTAGCATCGCAAATGCTTCTGGAATTGACAGTTCCCTTCGTCTATTATCATTAATATTGTTTGGTGATTGTTCTTGATTTTGTCTTGATACTGGAGTAGGAGGGGGCATTCCTCGTGTTGGAATAGGAGGAGGCGGCGTTCCTCGCACCTGACCTCGTAATTGAGGTACTTGACCCCTTTTAGGTGTATTACCTTGTATTTGAGACATTCGTTGACTAGCACTTAATGGTCTATTCATAGGTTGTGGGGATTGAGTTGTTGGATTTCCATTTATATATGGACTTGTACGTCTATTTTTCGCAGATGCCATCGCTCGACTACTCATTATTTATTAATATGTGTTAATTTTTTAAATATATAAATACGCATTTCATATAAATATTTTATATAATCTAATATTTATATGAACTTTTCTAACTCTGTTGTTAAAGTAAACGACCTTGTATTTGAACAATATATTAGTCAATATGAAATTGATACTATTGTTCATGAAACTGCTACTCAAATTAATTCTGATTATGCGAATATTGTATCTTCTCAGAACCCACTTATTATTATTGGAGTTTTAAATGGATCATTTATGTTTTTATCCGATATCGTTAAAAAAATTAATATTCCATTAGAAGTTCACTTTATCAAAGTTTCTTCTTATAGTGGCACTAAAACTACTGGTAATGTTGTTGATATTATCGGTTTAACCGAAGATATTTCAGGTAAAAATGTTATTATTGTTGAAGATATTATTGATACTGGTTTAACTATCTCTAAACTCTTAGAAACATTTAAGTTACAAAATCCCGAATCTATTGAAGTATGTACATGTTTATATAAAGAAACCAAATGTATTCCTAATTTAGATGTTAAATATATCGGTAAACATATTGATGATAAATTTGTTATTGGTTATGGTCTTGATTATAATAAACAAGGTAGAAATTATAATGCTATATATTCTTTATTACCAAATTAAATATATATTTATAACCTACTTAAAGAAAAAAATTTTGTGGGAAAAGTTCTAGAGATTTTCAAAAATGGACATTTTTATTTTGTCCATTTTCCAAATCTTAAAATAGAATCCAACAAAAAAAATTTCTCAATAACAAAATAATATATTTTTTTTTGAAAATAAGAGCATTCTCTAGCAAAATCACTTTTTTAAGAAAGGCTTGATTTTTTGGACAAAAATTGAAAAAAACGACAAAAGAGAGTTTTTTTCGTGCGACAAATACGAAAAACGACGAAATATTCGTCGCTCTCTCATTTTTGTCCATTTTTGAAAATAAGGGCATAATTTTTCCGAAAAAAAATTTATAATAAAAATATATAAACATTTTTATATATATATACTAATGGATGAACTCATAGAAGAAAATAAAATGTTAAAAAATAAGGTTATCGAGCTTGAAGAACGATTAAAAAAATATACACGTGGTAAAAATCACAAGAAATATTATGAAAAAAATAAAGAAAAGGTTATTGAAACTGGTGCCAATTATTTACAAAAACTAAAAGAAGAAAACCCTGATAAATTAAAGGAATATAGAAGACGCGCATATTTGAAAAGAAAAGAAAAATTACAAAAAGAGAAAGATGAAAATATTTAGGAATAAATAAATATACGGAAAATTTATTTAAAAATATTTAGGAATATATATAATATGTTGAAATACAAAATAGTTTGCACAGAGTGCCCCGATTTCAGTACAAATAATGATAAGGATTATCAAAGACATTGCTTCACTAAAAAACATCAAAATAATTGTTTTGGAACTTGGCCAGAACAAAAAATTTTCGAATGTGAAAAATGTGAATTTATATGTTATAAAAAAAGTAATTATGAAAAACATTTAACTACTAATAAACATAAACTACGATGTGATAATGAATCATCATCCGAAAGAAAAACTTTTAATTGTCTTTGTGGGAAAACTTATAAACACCAAAGTTCGCTATGTAACCATAAAAAGAACTGTAGTATAAAAGAAGAAAAAAAAGAAGAAAAAGAAGAAAAAGATATTTTGATTGAAAGAAGAATAGAGAATTTATTGAAAAATCAAGAAGATATATTACAAATGTTATACGAAATAAAATTAAAATTAAACAGTAATTGAAAGGATTTAGAGATTTTTTCTTCGTATTATATATACGAAAAAAATGTCGCAAAAAATCTCAAGAGAATATAAATGTATAGCTTGTGACTATACTACATGTAAGAAAAGTGATTATACAAAACATTTAAGCACTAGAAAACATAAATTACGAAGTAATACTACCGAAAACTCGCCAATTGTCAAAGATTTTAAATGTGATTGTGGAAAAACTTATAAACACCAAAGTTCATTATGGAATCATAAACAAAAATGTATTATAATAGAACCCCTAAGTGAAGAAGTAAGCATGAAAAATAGTGAAAATGATAAGTTAGCAGAGAAAGATAAAATAATAGAAAGTTTATTAAAAAATCAAGAAGAGATGAAAGATTTAATGACAGAGGCAATAGAGGCGGTTAAGAATCAACCACCACCAACAACAAATATAGTAAATAACTTTAATTTGAATGTGTATTTAAATGAGACATGTAAAGATGCTTTGAATTTAACAGATTTTGTAGATTCAATACAAGTTCAATTAAAGGATTTGGAGAATATGGGAAAATTGGGATATGTTGAAGGAATGTCAAATTTAATAATAACAGAATTAAATAACTTAGAAAAGAATAAAAGACCTATTCATTGTTCGGACATTAAAAGAGAAGTACTTTATATAAAAGATAATGATATCTGGGAGAAGGATAATAGTAAAGTAGAGAGAGCGGTGAAAACTTTGGAGAAAAAGAATTTTAAGCAGATGCCAAAATGGTTACAAGAGAATCCTCAGGCGGCATTAGCTCATTCGGAAAAGAGTACGGAATGGCATAACATAATTCAATGTTCTTTTAGCCAAGAGGAGGATAAGAAGATAAAGAAAGTGTTAAAAAATATAGCTAGGGCAACGCCAGTAAGAGAGACAAATAATACAGATTAATAAAAATATAATTATATATTAATGCGTTCTTTTTTTGCGGTTTTGCTGGCGGGATTATTTAGCGCGGTAAGTAGTAATTATTGTGTATGCACAACTGTACCTTGTCCTGAAGTGGGTATAAATAAATTAACGATGGGTGACGGATATGCGGATATGACATATACATATATTCAGCATGGAGATTATGTGGTAGTATCAGAAGCGAAAGCTACACTGTTACCCGAGTCATTAGGAAAAGGAACAGATACTACAGATTGCACTCGTAAATATTCACGTATGTTAGAAGACGATGGTTACTCAAATTGTGATGCTGGACATATACTAGCAAAACATTTGGGAGGTTATGGAAATGAACCATTAAATATTTTTCCGCAAAATCATTCAATCAATAGTGGTATTTTTGCCCAATTCGAAGGAAAAATATATGATTGTATGCAAGAAGCAAACGAGGGAAGTTTGTCATGGGTATTTACATATATGAATTCCACAAGTACGCAACCGATATCAATAGAATACAGCGCATCATTTGATAAAGGATGTTCTCCATTAAATAAAATGTTTGGTAATTAATTATATAATAATTGAATAACAATTATATAATTATTTTCTATTTTTTTATAGTATTTTTAATTGTACGACAATATGTTCTTTTTTTACCATGAACAACTTTACATGTTTTATATTTACGACATCTGTTAGGGTTTTTAATGGATTTACCTTTACAAATACTAGTAGTTTTGAATACAAATTTCATGGGAATACCAAAGTCCATAGCATATTCGATTCTTCCGTCTGTGTCTTTACCCATATCATGTTGCATTTTTTCATTAAAATAACCTTTATAAAATTTGAGTACAATTTTTTCAAGTGCTTTTTTTTGTGCTGGTTTGTTATTATTATTATATGCGTTTTGTAGTTCTTTGACAAGTGTTTTTTCAGTATCAGTATTATTTCGTGAATTTTCAAATCTAAAACCAAGATTATAATAATATGGAATAACTTCTTTAATAGCGTCTAATCTAACGTCTTTGACCTTAATTTGCTTACCATATTTAAGAACAGCTTCAATAATATTTTTACCAGCTAACTTAGTAATATTTTTATTTTTACGAGTAGCCATACGATGTGTTTTAGCATTACAAATTAAACTAATATGTAAATGTTTTCCGTCATAATTATCATGATATACTGCTGCGAACCCCCTGATTTGTTCCCTAAATGTATTAACAAATAAATAATCAGCACTTTCTAAACTTTCAACTAGAAAGTCTTTTTTTATTTTTGACAAACAATATGATCTAGTACCTGACGAGATAATTTTTTTAGAAAATTCTTGAAACATGGTTTTATCATTATTTTTATGAATGAATTGAATTTTAGACATATATATATAATCATAAAAAACTAATATAGCAAATTTCTAATGATATATTATTGTAAATAGTTTAAAGACAATACTATATTGTATAATAAGTATGAGTTACAGTTCAGCTCCTGCACAAAGCGCAAGTCAAGGTGACAATTTCCTAGGTCAAGTAAAGTGGTTTAACGCTAAGGCTGGTTTCGGTTACATTACGGTAATGGAGGGTGATAGAAAGGGTGAGGATGTTTTTGTTCATCATTCGGCGATTAACGTTGCTGATCGTATGTACAAGTACCTTGTTCAAGGTGAGTATGTTGGTTTCCAGATTGGAAAGTCTCAGTCTGATAAGCATGAGTATCAGGTAGAGACAGTAGGTGGTTTGGGCGAGGGTGGTAAGTTGATGTGTGAGACTCGTCTTGCAAATCAGAGAGCTCGTCCTCGCCCCCCTGCTTCAGCATCTTCAGCATCTGGACAACAACCAGCTCGTGGTGGAGCAGGTCGTGGTCGCGCTCGTCGTGCTGGTCCTCGTCGTCAAGGAGGAGGACAAAAGCCAGCAGCTACCCAAGAGGTAACTGTAGACGAGGGAGAGGAGTAAACACACATATACTTCATAAATAAATTCATAAATAATAATATTTTTATTATATATGAATAAAAAAACTAGAAAACTTAGAAGCCGTCAACGTGGTGGATATATTGTATCTCCAACTAACCCTTATTTTATGGCTATTGCCGCTTTAATAGGTGGATTATATGTTATGGGTCAGGTTCAAAGTTCAAAAACTGATGCACAACCAAAAGCAGCACCTTCGCAACCTCAAGGTCAAAGTGGTGGAAGAAAGTTTAGAAGAACACGAAAGAAAAGGACACTTAAAAGAAGACAATAAGTTTTAATTAATATTATTAATATATATATTAATGAAAACACGAAAAAGAAGAATTAAAAGAATAAAGTTAAAAACAAAAAGATATTTACAAAAATTTAAAGATAAGATAACTATAAAGCGTATGAAAGGTTCTGGAGAAAAGGAAAATAAAAAAACTTTAAAAAATAAAGCGAATGCTACAGTTATGAAATATATTAAAAGCTTTAGAACAGAAGGTGCTGAAGTATTAAAAAAAATGAGGGAAAAAACACTTCAGAATATTTTGGAGGCATCACGTGATAGTTATTATAATGATGATCCATTAATTACTGATAATGAATATGATATAATTAAAGAGTATATGGAAGTTAAATATCCAAAAAATATTGAATCAACTGTAATAGGTGCTGATGTAAAGGTAGATAAAGTAAAATTACCTTATTTTATGGGTTCTATGGATAAAATAAAACCAGATACAAATGCCATAGATAATTGGAAAAAAGATTATTCGGGACCATATGTATTATCTACAAAATTAGACGGTGTAAGTGGTTTATATTCAACAGAGAATGATGAAGCAAAATTATATACTAGAGGGAATGGAAAGGTTGGACAAGACGTATCAAAATTTATAGGTAAGCTTAATATGCCAGAACCAAGTAAGATAGCATCTAATATTGTTGTAAGAGGAGAGTTTATAATTCGGAAAGATATATTTAAGGTATATTACGGTGCTGACTTTGCTAATTCACGTAATTTTGTTTCGGGTGTAATAAATTCAAAATCTCCTTCTGCCGAAAAGTTAAATCATGTTGATTTTGTAGCATATGAACTAATAAAACCAGTATTAAAACCTAGTGATCAATATAAATTTATGTCTGAACAAGGTTTTATAGTTGCCAAAAACGAATTACATCCAAACGTATCAAATGAAATATTATCTGATATATTAGTTAGTTGGCGTAATGATTCAGAATATGAAATGGATGGTATAATATGTTGTGACGATAATATTTATCCTCGTATAGATGGTAATCCTGATTTTGCTTTTGCGTTTAAAATGGTATTGGGCGATCAAATAGCAGAAGCCAAGGTACTTGCTGTAGAATGGTCTCCAAGTAAAGATGGTCTTCTAAAACCTAGAATAAGAATAGAACCAATTAATTTGGGTGGTACTAAAATAGAATACGCTACAGCGTTTAATGCTGCTTTTGTAATGAAAAACAAATTAGGAGTAGGAGCAAAAATAAAAATTATTAGAAGTGGTGATGTAATTCCATATATAATGGATGTACTTGAACCAGCTGAACATATAATGATGCCATCTGAAGAATATGAGTGGTATGGTGATACAGAGACAGATATTGTATTGAAAAATAAAGGAGACAGTAAAGAAGTCAAGATAAAAAATATTGAATTCTTTTTTGATAAGTTAGATGTTGATGGATTAGGGGAGGGTAATATTAAACGTATATTAGACGCAGGTTATGATACAGTACCCAAAATAATTAATATGTCATTAGATGATTTTAAAGGTGTGTTTGATACTAAAGGCGGAAAGCTTGCTCCAAAGATTCATGCTAATATTCATAAAAAATTAGATGAGGTAGAATTAGTGGATTTAATGGCTGCTTCTAATCTCTTTGGGCATGGTATGGGTAGTAAGAGAATGTTAGTTATTTTGGAAGATTATCCAGATGTATTAACTAGTAATGAAACAGATAATGAAAAAGTAGAAAAAATGATTAAGATTAAAGGTGTCGCACGTAAGACGGCTGAATTATTTGTTAGTAACATAAATGAATTTCTTACATTTTTAGATGAGATTAACATGAAGAAGAAGCTAGAGATTGTAGAAAAAAAATCGGATGTAAATACAGGTCATGTATTATACAAAAAGAGTATAGTAATGTCTGGATTTAGGGATGATGAGTTAAATAAAAAATTAAATAAAGTAGGTGCTAATTTAACATCTGCTGTTTCTAAAAATACGTTTGCGGTAATAGTGAAAGATCTTACGAAAATAACAGGTAAGGTTGAAAAAGCCAAAGAAAAGGGCGTAAAAATATTTGATAAGGAGGGTTTTATAAATGAATATTTTTAATATCTAATATAATATTTTATAAGTATATTATATTATGGTGAAATACACACTAAAAAATAGGCGTAAGAAAACCATGAAACGAAAAACTACTAGACGAAAAGTCGCAGGTACAGGAATCGGGACAAAGATCTATAGAGGATTACATCAAGCAACACTAAGAAAACCTTCGTGGGGGGAACAGAATGAAATTGATGCTAAAGAGCGTGAATTGAAAAGAGTTGCAAGAGAAGAAAAACGCAAAAGGGATACCGAGCTTTTAGATAAAATAAGAAAGAGTGATGATTATACTGAGATGGACGATATAAAGGATTTGAAGAAAGGGGAGACTTATGTTGAATTCCAGGGTGCTGATGCAAAACCGAACTTATTCAAACTTGGAACATTTCAAGGACTCGAATATGAAGGATATCTGGGTCCTTTAAAGGGAGCCCCGATTAACGTTAAATTTGATAACAAAAAATTAACAGGTTTGTTTCGTCAAGGTGCTGAGATGTGGATATCGAATAACACTAGTTTAAAAGGTCTAGTATTTAAAGTAAATGTATCTGGAGTAATGGAGCCAAAGGTAGGAAAAGATATAGCTGACAGAATTGCGTCCTTTGGTGGTAAAAAAAAGAAAACAAGAAAGACAAGAAAGACAAGAAAAACAAAAAAGTCAAGAAAATCAAGAAAATCAAGAAAATAATAATATTTTAGATATATTATATATATGACAGATAGAGAAAGAATACTTTATTTCATTTTTGGTTGTATTGTGCTAAGATTAGTTTTAGCATATTTACCATTATATTTGTCTAAAAAATGGTTACCTAAATTAGGAGTTTTGACATTTATTATAGGTATATCTTTTTTGTATTTGTATTTTACAAATGGAAGAATGAATGCTCCAGAAGGTGGAGGAGTAACATGGTGGGCTAATTATAGATTATTACATGGGTTTTTATATATAACTGCGTCTATTTATTTGTTTCAATCGAAGAAGGTTGCGTGGATACCTTTGATGATAGATGTTTTATTTGGTTTAATCATGTTTATAAAGAATAAATTGTAAGTAATAATTAATATATATTTTATTGTTATAATATATATTATTTAATGCGAATATCAAGAAAAAATAAAGGTATTAAAAGAAAATTAAAAAGAACTAAAAAGAGAGGTGGGGTAGTGGCTGATAAAAAAAAACACGAAAAGACCCAAAAAGTATTTAACCCTATTAAATTAGCTCCTTTGAATTTGCTAGAGGCGGAGAAAGTAAGAACTCAAATGAATAGAGACTATAATGATAAAAAATTCTTAGAAAAACAAGAAGAAAGAAATAAGGCAGCTATTAAAAGTAATATAGATAATGGAACTTATACTCCTCCTGTGATAGAAGGTGAAGAAATTGACCAAAGTCCAAATGATGTGAAGGACGCAATGGATAGAATGGATGATGAAGAAGCATATAATAGTGCTGAATATGATGGTGCAACTTGGGGTGGAAAGACAAGGAAGAAAAAAAAAGAGTTTCTTTATAATCCAAATGATCCATCTAAGAGTTTTGATGTTTATATTAATAAGAATCCGAGTGATACTATACCAATTAAATATACAACTGTAAAAGATGTTAGGGAAACAATTAGTAAGTTAGAGAGATTGTATAAAAATAAGAAGTATCCTCATAAAAGAATATGGCAAGTAGCTATGATAATGAAAGTGAGACTTGAAGCAATGAAGAAACATAAAAAAACTAGATATCCTAATGCAAAAAATGTTACATCTAGATATAATTTGGCCAATAAGTATTTTAAAAAGCTGGGTAAAAGGTCGAAAGAGTTGGCGAAAAAAAGAAGGACAAGAAAAAAGAAGGGTGGAATTAAATCAAATGATAGTAATAAAATAGATGAACAAATTAAAATGTATTCTCTTGGTGGAATTAAAAAAATAAGACTTATAGTTGGAACGTCTGGTATAAAGAAGGTAGAAGATATAGTGAGAAGTAAAGGTTCTGAAATAAGTGATATAATAATGGACTCACTAAAAAACAACAAAAAAAATATACAAGAAAAATTCGGGGGTTTGATAATAGAATTATTGGCATTTTTAACAAGTAATAGTCAAAGTGGAGGTAAATATGCTTATCCCAATAATAATTATTATGATGTAGGTGTAGATGGTAATAATCAATACTCAAGAATAAATAATCATAATGGTGTAGTTAGACAAGTTGTAACGTGGGATGAATTAAATCAGGAGGATTTAGATAACATAGAACGAGTAGGAGCAAATCCTGAAACTATAAATAATTTAATGAGAATGGGAATGACGGTAGAACAGTTACGTCAAGCAATAAGAAATATAGACCGAAGTATAATTGAACAAGTCAGAAATAGAAATGAAGAAGTAAATGAAAATAGAAATGAAGAAGTAAATGAAAATAGAAATGAAGAAGCAAATGTAAATATAAATCATAAGTTGGGTTTGACGGTGTGTATAATATTTTATTTGACAACAATTATAATTAATAGATTAAATGAAGTGAATGTATCAAATGACGTATCAGTAACATATAAAGAAATACTCCTTCATATAGTATTGTTGTGTAATTCTTTAATTGCATTACTCAACTATGATAATAATGAGTAGTTTTTTTATGTAATGGTGGTGTAATATCGAATTATATACTGGTTTTACAATATAGAATACTTTATAAAAAAATTGATTTAAATAATATAAATGTATCTTATTATTAATTATAAGTAGTATGTCAGAAGTAAAACAAACAAAAGAACAACGCAAAGAAGAGCATAAAAATATGATGACAGAAGTGAATAATGAAACAACAGAAGATGTTATCAACGATAATTATAAATTGTTTATGGGGGATTGTATTGAGAAGATGTCATTAATCGAAGATGATAGCGTAGATTTGGTATTATGTGATTTACCATATGGTACGACAAAATGTAAGTGGGATACAATAATAGACATAAATAAGTTATGGGAGCATTATAAACGAATAGTGAGGAAGCCACATGGTGTAGTATTGTTATTTGGGCAGCAGCCATTTACAAGTATATTAATTTCGTCGAATTATGAATGGTATAAATATAATTTAATATGGAAGAAAAATAAAACGACGCAGTTCTTACTAGCGAATTATAGACCGATGAAATGTACAGAAGATATTTGTGTATTTTCAAGTGGAGGTGCGGCAGCAGCGTCAAGACATAAAGGGAATATGACATATAATCCACAAGGATTACAGCCAGTAAATATAAAAAAGAAGAATAGTAAGGAACGTATAGGTAAGATGTTAAATCAGACACATCATTTAGGTCCAAATAATAAATTAACAAGTGATAGTGAATATACACAAAAGTTTACAAATTATCCAAATGAATTAATAGAGTTTGACGTAGAATTTGATACAATACATGAAACACAGAAGCCAGTCAAGTTGATAGAATATTTAATATTGACCTATTCAAATGAAGGAGAAACAGTATTAGATAACACGATGGGATCTGGTACAACGGGAATAGGATGTATGAATACAAAGAGGAAATTTATTGGTATAGAATTAGAGGAGAAGTATTATAAGTTATCTAAGTATCGTATAAATAAATGTTTGGTGTAAATATATGTATGTTGAAAATATTTTTTACACCTTTGAACATTTAAAACGCTGTGTTTTCTTTTAGAAATTTATTTATTTTAAAAAATTAAATTTGTCAAAATCTATTTTATAAATAGTATAAATTTTATCTTTTTGAATATCTGTGAAATTATTATTGGAATGGTCATTAAATTTTACATTTAATTTTAATATATCATTTAAACTTTCCATTTCATCATATTTAATAATATTTACTTTGTAATCTTCATTATTATTTATATAATAATATTGAGGTAATACAAAGTATTTTATTTCACTTATATTTGACGTCATATTACGAGAATTAAAATTAATATTATTGGTTTCAATACCATTATGTTCGTATTTATCTAAATTTAATTCTACTAATTTATCTAAAAATATATCGAATGTTTTATATGCTTTAAACCAATTTTTATATAAACTTAATACTCTGTCGTATGGATTTCTTATTATAGTAAATATAAATTGATTTTCTATATTTTTTTCTATAAATTCATATTTTATCATTTCATTTAGTGTTAAATGTTGTAAAGTTAAATAATTATAATCTTTAACTTTATATAAACCAAATAAATTTTCTTTATTTGGTTCTGGCCATTTTTTTTTACAATTATATTTGTCACATAATTTATCTTCAATATATGAACCAGCGGTTCTAGGTATATGAATAAAAACAATTTTACCTTTATCAAATTTCATATATATATACAATATATATATATAAAATACTTGGTTTAAACACGCATTTTAAATATTAAAAGGGATAATATACGTATGGTTGAAATAAGTGAATAAAAAATGTTATTAATTTAATTAATTAAGTTACAAGGTGTTTTTTACTTTTTCAATTAAGTTAAGGGCTTCTGTATTATGCTTCGCTAAATAGGCGACGCAATTGAGTAGGCTTTGTGGATTATCTCCGAGAACACCGATGGAACGATTGCATGGGTCACAAAGCCAACCACGAAATGAATTTTTATTGTGGTCATGGTCAAAAACGATATCTTTAGTAGAGCCACATAGCTCACATTTTGTGTCTTTGGGTGCTTTGTGTGAAATGCCAAGTGATTTAGCATGTTTGACTGCTTGACCTTTACCTTTAGACGCCTTTTTAGTACAGTCTTTGCATTCGGGACGTCTGAGGCGAATTTTGTTTTTATCAAAACCATGACTACCAGATGTATTTGTGTTGTATTCAGTAAGTTTTTTTTCTGCATGACATTTCGAGCATTTTTTAGTTTGTGAAAATGCCCAAAAGAATTCTTCTTCTGGACTTTTGTAGAAGCTGTCTCCAGTTAGTACACCGCGCTGGTAGTGACCGTATTCTTTTTCTGTGAATTCAGGGTATTTGATTGGATGGTCAACATCGATATCTGGAGTATTTTTATCGAAATAATATGGTGCAGGTTCTTGAACAAGGTTATTAATAGGAGTTAGGATGTGGTTTGGCATAGGATAATAAGTTAGTTCTTGGATGATATGGTTTCTTTCTTGTTGTTGGACAACCTCAACAACAAGATTGTTAAGGACAGATCGGACAACAGGAATATTAGTGATTTTATTCATTATAGATGATAAGTACTTAATTACTTTGTTTAAATATTATAAAGTAATTAAATGAAATCAATTTTTTTTAAATAAGCTAAGTATGGTTGTCAACACCACATACAAATTTTATATTTATTAGTACAATCTAAACAAACATTAGGTGCTAAATATAAATAACCAAAAGGATTTGATATGTGATCAGGGTTAGTATAACCGTGTACTTTTTTTAGTTTACATACTCTGCATTTATATCTAGACGGACTCATCATAGTTTCATTTTCATGTATTTTATGTTCATCACATGTATTCATATATATATTATTAATTTATGAAAATTTTTAAAAAATAACGGATAGCGTTGTCAGATGGAAGATATAAAATATCGTACAATTAGAATATAAAATATCGTACAATTAGAATATAAAATATCGTACAATTAGAAGTGAAATAAGTGATAGAATAATGGTGGGTTTTTTAGTGGCGTGGTAATAGCGTGGTAATAGCGTGGTAATAGCGAGGGAATAGCGAGGGAATAGCGGGGGAATAGCGAGGGAATAGCGTGGGAATAGCGGGGGAATAGCGAGGGAATAGCGGGGGAATAGCGTGGTAATAGCGTGGTAATAGCGTGGGATGGTTCAAACCATAGTGATATTTTCATAACCCATTTCTCGTTATGTTACCGATTTCCCGATAGCCGTTAAATTACTGTTTAAGGCGTATATTCAACGTAATTATTCGAATACTGATCTGGTATAGTTCCGTTGGGGGCTAGATGACAGGGTATGAAGAAAGATAGCAGAGTATATCAATTCTCAATTAGGACCATGTGGAAGAAAAAGGGTTAATTTATAAGTAGAATTTAGCTGATATATTAATAACAAGGTTGAACTTTATTACGTGTCCATTCAAAACTAATAAAATTAAGAAATATTTGACAATACTTGGATCTTTTATTTTTATTGTAGTAATGAATACCATTTGTGTAAATAATATCTCTATACTCTTCATTAACGTAACACTGAGAACAAACTAAGAAATCTTTATAGTCACCAAATTTATGATTAATGCATACATGATTCCGACATATATCACATCTATATAATGAATTATATATACATCCTTTAATATAGCAATAATTTTCAGGAACAATAGATTTGATTGGTTTTGAATAACAAATCGCACTTTTTCTTTGTGGAGTAACAGGTGTTCTCATGTGTGTATTTTTTTTAGTATAATAAAAAGAGAGTATTAAAATCAATTTTTTTATTATATTCTGTCGTGTAATAGTGTGATTAGCGAGGGAGCTGAGGTAAATTTGTATAGATTAGGGTGTGATTAGGGTGGGATTAGCGTGTGATTAGGGTGTGATTAGCGTGTAAGTTTCATAACCCATTTCTCGTTATGTTACCCATTTCCTGATAGCCGTTAAATGGTATTCAACGGAACTATGTGGGTTGTATAAATTCAAATACTGTTGTGAATAGTTCCGTTGGGGGCTAGATGACAGGGTATGATGAAAGATTACAGGGTATATGTGTTGTTTCCCGTGACAGATTAATGAGTTATTCGGTGATTCTCTGTTTCTCTCTTTCTCTCTTTCTCTCTTGAACGGTGAAAAAAGTGTATAAATATAGGGTAGAGTGAATAGTAGTATCTATATGAAGTGTGCCGTAAGAGGGGGGTGAATATGGATTGATGAGAGAAAAGCGTGGGATAAAGTGTTGTATAATTAATTGTAACAAAAAAAATTGAAATATATTTAAATAGTAGTATTTATAGATAGAAGATGAGTGGAATAGTAGAAGGGGTTCTTATGGCGGTTGGTTTCTTTGTTTTTATGATATATATAGGAAGGGGAATTCGGAGAAATGCGGGTGATTGGGATGAGTAAAATGTATATATGGTAGTATGGTAGTATATTAGATATATTTTTAATAGCGAATTCTGGTTATGTTACCGATTTCTAGATAGCCGTTAAATTACTGTTTAAGGCGTATATTCAACGTAATTATTCAAATACTGATTTGGTATAGTTCCGTTGGAAGCTAGATGACAGGGTACAACAAAAAAAGGGTTAATTAGGGTTAAATTATAAGTACAATTTAGCTGATATTTTATTAAACTCTTCCGGTCCTATGTTGGGACAGATATTTATCTCCTGGAAGCTACAACGACATAACGGACAACTTCGAGATTTTTTAGCAAATTTAACCGTGCATTCTCCGCAAAAGGTATGCTTACATGGTAGGCCAATGTTGGGCATCCTATCGTAGCAAATACTGCACTCGGTATCTACCGTGTAATTCTCCTGAAAGTCACTCACCATTTTCAGGGATAATGACCTGGGTCTTGCCTGTTGTTCAGACATAGCGTTCCTCATCTCTCGTTCCGCACGTCTAGCCCATGATATTATCTGGTTAAACGAATGTGCGGCAATCTCGGAACTAGGGTCTGGTAGTCCCCGGCTAAGTATATCTCGCCCTTCTGCCCTCCGTCTCGCTGCTTCCGCTTCTCGAGCGGCGCGAAATCGCTGTCTTGCTGCTTCCGCTCTCTCTGCTTCTTCTCTCTGGTGTCTAGCCCAGCGAATTCCATTTGGACTGTTTTCAAATTGACGGCGGAGGTGTTCTTTAACTCGTTCTTCTTCTGCCTGTGTATAATCGCTTCCTCCTGAATTACGAAGGCGTGCGACAAGGCAAGTACGTCTGGTGTGGCCCATCACGCCACATACTCCACAACTTGCGGGGGTTCGCATGTAATCTGACATTTTAAAATGTGAAATTAATCATAAACTTGTTGGACACTTAAAGACACGAACCAAATCATTTTTTTCTAGATAAGTATTTGAAGAATCGACAGGGTCGGGGGGTGAATAGCGGGGGAATCACGAGGGAATTACGGGGGAATTACGGGGGATTTTTATCACCCATTTCCCGTTATGTTACCCATTTCCCGATAGCCGAGGAATCAGTAATTGACAGGGAAAGTTACGTTGAATTGGCGAGGGACTGGCGGGGAATAGTTCCGTTGGGGCTAGGTGCGACTGTGTCATATAAAAAACATGTAGGGTGATACACTATATAATAGTATTATTACCATTGCTATATTCCCGAAAGTCTTTCGTGTTTTCTCTCGTTCTCTCTTGGGTGGAATAAAAAGTGTCTAATGATAGTAAAGTAGTAGTGTGTGATATATGTAATGGATCCACATATGTCACAAATTCTACAACATATAGACAGTGTTTGTCTTAGGGGTATAAATAATAATGAATTGTTTCAACGATAGTTTATCTTATTCACATGTTTAATAATTATATAAAGATATTACAGTAGTATAAAATATACCACACATGTCTCATCTAAAAATAAGTCGTATAAACGAAACAGAAAAATTATGTGAAATAGTAAAACAATACATATGGGATGACGATATAGATATATATAGTAACTTAAATACACATAAAAAAGGGTATTTATTAAATATAAATCATAATTCAAACGATAAACAATTTGATTTACTAGAAAAATATATATATGATCAAGCATCTTATAAATTATATGAATTAGGTAAAACAATTAATGAAAATATATCAATTGAATTTTGGATAAAAAATAACGTTTCATACGTAAATGAGAATAAAAAAACAAATGATGGTGTATTTCATATAGATAAGGATGAAAAAACATATTCAAAACATGGAATTTTAATAACCCCGATATTAAGTAATATAACATATTTAAATGATTGTGATATACCATTAGTTTATACTGACATTCCACCAAATCCATATGAGGATTATGTAAATAGTATTAATAAAAAAGAACATATATGGCAGTTAGCATTTCCCAAAAAATACACGAGTATATCTTTTACAAATATGACATATCACGCTTCATTAGACATTTTAGAAAAATGTAACATAAATGATAACGTGATTCGTAGATATATAATAGTTTACAACATATTTGAAAATCATATCCCAGTAGGAATAGGGTATTATAATACAAAATATAAGAAGGAATATAGCAAACAGGATGTGATATTTACAAATACAGAAATAAGTTATGATGTAAATGAATATGTAATTTATAACCCACCTGAAAGAATTGAAAGTATAAAAAATATATTACAAGAAAGATTTATGTTTGATAAAGATTATGTAGATAATGAATTAAAAAATGAAGTAAGAAAACATGTTGTGAACCTAAAGATTAATTATGATAACACAAATCAAGAAGTAAAGGAATATGACAGTATGTTAAGCAGAAATTTATTAAATTTATGTATAAGAGAAGCAAATATAAATTTAGAAAATGGTATATATGATTATACTAATTATGACAGGTGGGAAAAAAACATTATAAATGACGGAAGTATAATTTATGTAAAAAATATAGAACGGGATAGTATTTTGTATAGAAGATTATGTAATGAGATACAAGAAAAAATAAATATTCCAACAGAAGGTATTAAATTGATGTACCATATGATGGGGGATGGTTGTAATGTAGGTCTTCATGATGATGGACATGTAGATTATGCATTAACAATATATTTAAATGATAAATGGAATAAAAAAGATGGTGGAATATTTTACTATTATTTAAATGATAAAGAGTATGAAGTAGTACCATGTAAAAACAAAGGAGTATTTATAAAAAATACAGAACATAGAGTATCAGAAATAAAAAATAATAAAATTCGGGTTAGTATACAAGGTTTTTATTATGAAGATATATGTTATAAAAATAAAAAAATAAATGTTATAATAAATTAATGGATGTGTTTACTTGTAAATATGCGTTAGAAAACGATACAAGTTTTACAAATAACATAGAAAGTTTTAGAGATTTTGTAACAATAGCTAGTCAATTAGGATTAGATAAATATAATAATTATTATGTATTAAAAAATGAAAAATGTGGTAGTAATGTATTAACTCCAATATTAAATTGTATAGAGGTTGCATTAGAAAAAGATGAAAAAAATATTGATGATTATTTATTATTATTTTCATGTAATAATATAGAAAATGTAATATCACGACGTGGTACATGTAGTAATATGTCATTTGCATTTAAAAATACAAATACGGGTGAAGAAGATAAAATATTATATGATATAAATGCGGTAATGTGTGTTAGTGATATAGACAATTTTGTTTTAATAGGAGTAGACGAAAATTACTGCCTTACAAAAGTAGAATTAAACGAAATAAAAAACATAGATAGTATATATTTAAGTGTTCCATTAAAAAATACGATAACATTTTTTAAAGGTTTAAATGGAGAATATGATTTTAGTGATAGAAAAATTCAAGTAAATTCAAGTACAGAGTTATACGCAGAAAAGGAGTTTGTAACAGAAGAAGAATTCGATAATATAGATACAAACGATGTTGAATATTATGAATATGAGAAAGAAACAATAAATATAGTGTTGGAAATAATTATGATAAGTAAGGAGAGACTGAAAGGATATGAATTAGAAAGATTATCAATAAATAATATTTTAAACAATAAAATAGTAAAGAATAAATTAGAAAATTCGAACACATATAGAAAGTATAAAGAAGAAGGGTGCAATATGTGTATAGAAAATGAAGATATAAAAATGAAAAGCTTTGAAAAAAGAGATCCATCAGAAATAAGTATTTCAAACGATGAAGAAATATCAAATATAATGAAAAAATATGATTATACATATGAAAAACTCATAAATGAAATATTTATTCCAATTTGGAAAAAAAGAAAAACAGAGTGTCTTTTTGGTAATGAAACGACTAAAAAAATAATGCGTGAAATAACAGATATAATAAAAAAGAGAGATTTAATAACAATTAAATTAATAAGATAATAAGATAATAAGATAATAAGATAATAAGATAATTAATATAAAAATATGTCATAATATTTAAATATAAGGATGATATTTAAAGAATGGAATGTAGATATAGATGGTGTAGATATCGATAATGTAATTGATATGATAGAAGCGAACAGTAATAATGGGTTATTAAATGCGTTTAGATTAAGAAATGAAAAATCTGAAAATTTTTTTGACGAGTTAATAGGTAATATAGTAGCATATCATTTGCATAGAGTGGGTATGAGAATAAAAAAATTTAGTTATTCTGATAGTTATGATTATAGTGAAAAATCAAGTATAATAGAGAAAGAAAAAATATATGTAGAATATTGGTTTAAATCTGAAAATAATACGTATTATCATATTGATTATGATGAATATGAAAGAACCACAACCAAAAAAGAAGTAAATAAACCTATGTTTACGGGTATATTATATTTTACAAAATCCAAAACGCCAACATTAATTTATGATAAAGGTACAAGAGATATAGGAATAATCTTTCCAGATAGAATGAAACATATATTATTCAACGGTGGTGAATTATTGCATGGTAGTTCGTCTGAAATATACAAAAATAACGATAGACGTGTAATACTAGCTTTTGCAGCATACAATAATGATGTAGAATATACTCCATATCTAGATATAAATAGTATATATCAATCATATTTCATGAAGAAAAAAGAAAATGTGCGAAAAATAAATAATGATTTCCAATTAAATATAATACCTAGTGAGATTACAGTAAGAGAATTTCCAAATCAGGATGAATACTATACAAATTTTCATAAAAAAATGATAGGAAATGAATGTTGTGAACAAGAGTATATGAATATAAGAGAAGAGATAACAAGTAAAGGTTCTTATATATTAAAATACGCTAACTATAGTCCTAATCATTTTTTATATAGAATAAATGAAAATGAAGAAGATAAAGAAGAAGAGAAAGAAGAAGAGAAAGAAGAAGATAAAGAAGAAGATAAAGAAGAAGATAAAGAGCTAATAATAGATGAAAAATCGATATTAAATACAAAACTATCAAATGTTTTTTTAGAAAGGAAAATAATAGATGTAACAACGTGTAATTGGCTGTTATCTGAAGTAAAAAAAACAGTAAAAAGAAATGGTGGATGGAATAATAAAAGACATGAAAGATATCCTACATATGATATTGATATAGATAAATTAGACACCTCTGTAAGAGATTATATATTATTAACATATAGAGATAAATTAAATGACCTAATGTACTCATTATTTAATATAAACAGCGAGGAATATGGAACAAATATAGCTGAAGTGTTTATATTACGATATAGTTTAGATACCCAGACAAAATTAGATTATCATAGTGATAGTTCTGATATGAGTATAATAATATCTTTAAATAATGAAGGAAGTTTTGACGGTGGTGGAACAGAGTTTATAAATGGATTAATAATGAAGCCACAACAAGGAGATTGTATTATTTTTTGTTCGAAAAATAAACATAGAGGTATAGAAATAACATATGGTGAACGAATATTAATGGTATTTTTTATAAAATTAGAAAAAAAAACGTAGTATAAATAAAAATAAAAATTTCAATCATGATAAAGAGAGTATTTTATATTATATAACTATTTATAATATAAAATAACATGTTGCGAAGACTCTTTGCGATGTGCAGATGAGATACGCTTACAAGCTCGTCTGCGTGCTAGTTGATGAGGGATCCCATCCAGATGCGCAACTTTTATACCATATTTTTTCGTATTTGTTTTTGCTTTTCACCTTTGCTTTAATTTATTGGTGAGATTTTTCATTAAATCTGCAGTCATATTTTTATCAGAGGATGTTTCAAAAAAACAAACTTGAATAAGCCGACAATCATTTGGGTTACTACCAAAGTATTTAGCGGATTCATGAAAATATTCTGCACTATATATAACACATCTATTATAAACATTACCAAGAATGGTATGCTTATCCCAAGCGGTCTTATCTGAAGTTTTGGACGTTTGAATTAAGTGATTTTTATTAATAGAATAATTACTAACATTATGATAACGTTTAATCTCAGCAGATTTTATTACATCAGTTAAATTTACGTGTGAATTACCGTCGTCTTTGTATGAGTATAAAATAGTACCTGCTTCGATGGATGCGTCTGGTGTTAAGTAAATAACCGCCGCCCATGACTTAATACCAAGTTTATTAAAAACATTTAAATCGCGAAAACCTGTATCTGTATGTATCCAAGATACATCAGTAGAGACATTTTGTTGAAAATGAAAACAATCACCGCTGGGGTATATAGTAGTACCCATAACATATTCAAGTTTTTTTTTAGTTATGATACTTTGTTCTTCAATTATAGTAGATGTTCTATAGCCAGGGTGATGATTGTTATAATTCTTAGGTAATAATAAAGCATTATGGCGAATTTCATCGGGATTTTCAAAAAAATCATTAATTATAAGAAAAGACATAATAATATAATAAACAAATAATATTTATATTATTAAAAAATATATATATTAGCATCATTAGTAGTACTATCATTAAGATCAACATTATTAATACGGTTAGAATCATTTACAATACTACCATCACTACCTTTTGTGCCTTTATCTCCTTTAGCTCCCGTAGCTCCCTTAGCTCCCTTAGCTCCCTTAGCTCCTTTACTTCCACCACCTCCGTTTTGCGATTGGCCGCCTCCACAATTATCACCCCAACCACCTTTATGTCGAGGTGATGCAGCATTACCTCTTGAGCCTTTAGCTCCTTTATCTCCTTTAGATCCTCGATATCCTTTAATACCATCCCCTCCAGTTGCACCCTTTGTTAGTTTAAATAATTTACCTGATACAGTAAGTTGAACATCACCGATATTATTTGATAAACTAACAGTATCACCTGGTTGATATGACTCAGAATCAACTAAATTAAATGTTATTCCATTTCCACCATCTCCTGAATCTCCACCTATTCCTCCATCTCCTCCATCTCCTCCATCTCCTCCATCTCCTCCCGCTCCTCCTTTATGAGAGTTGGCGTTAGCTCCCCAATCTCCTGTAGCTCCTACATCTCCTACATCTCCTATATCTCCTGTAGCCCCATATCCTCCGCTGACGCCTTTACTAGATACTAATCTTACTTTATATTGGTTTAAATTAGTTGGTAAACTGACAGTAGAATAATTATTCAAAGGAAGTGGTTTAACAACAGCATTATTTAGTGACTGAGTACCATTAATAGTAAATGAATTAATGATATTGTTATCAGATCGGATTTCATTTGCAGCTGATGAAGCAATACCGGGTCCAGTTTTATATTGAAATCCAAAATATGAATTAGATATGGTTCCAGTCGTATCTAAAATATCATGTAGGTCAACATCTTTATACTTAAAATTACTCATATATAAAGAATATATAAAAAGTGTTTAAATATATGATAATAATTATAATAAAATGGATAATAAAGTGGATAATAAAGTGGATAATAAAGTGAAAGTTCTTATACCAAATGTAATAGTGCGTGATAATATATATAAAAATGTAGATGAAATAAGAGGGTTGTGTTTAGAAGAGATAAAAAAAGGTATATTAGATGAAGAAGAGAAAGCGAATTATGAGTTATATATCGGTGAATATAATAAATATGACGATAAAACTCCATATTTACATGATTCATATTATGAAGTAGGTGTAAATATAATGAAAGAGCAAATTGAAATGTTAGAAGAAATAGTTAAAGGTAGAATAGTAGAAATTCATAAAAATAGTGGTAATTGTCATTTACTAAAATGTACGATAGGTAATGAAAGAATGATAGTAGATAATGATGTATTAAATGAGGATGAAGAATATGAACAATGGAAAGCAATAATATTTTTGACCCCTAATGCTCCAATATCAGGAGGTATAAATTTTAAAATAAACAGAGAGTATGGTATATCAAATATAAAGTCAGGATTACAAAATGTAGATAAAAAATTACAAAATGGAATAATAAACAATATAAAGGTACAATCAAGTGATATGACAAAATGGTATTTAGATAGCAGTATAGGGAATAAATACAATAGAATAGTAGTGTTTAAAAAAGGGATGTTTTATTCTCATGGTACACCATTTGGAATAGATATAGATACATCAAATTTGTTTCAAGTGTTTTCATTTACAGTAGCGAGGGACTGATGTTGATAATGAAAAATATTAAAATATTAATTAAGTTACAAAAGTATAAAACTATTTCTGGCTGTGTATAGGGTCATTAATATCCATAAATGGAATATGTGGATTAGTAAGGATATGTTTTCTAGTGGTATTATGGATATTATGCATAATATGCATATTATGCGTAGTAATAAGAGGGTTGAGATGAATTTTGAATGTAGAGGCGAAATGTTTATGAAAAGAATTATTTATAAACGGAATATTAACCTTTAATTGAATGTGATAAGTATTCATAACTGTGTAATTAGCTGTCTGTGTTATATAATTAATATATGAACTGTATAAATAAAATCAATTTTATTTGAATAATTATTTATGACAACATTGAATATATCTAGTATTATCATCCAAAATGTGGAAGGTTTGATTACAAAGATTACATACATTTCCAAAAAAGTTAAAAACGATAGGATGTGGTCGATAAGAAATATATTCTCTAAAAAAAGGTAAGTGTATCATATTATAAAATTTGGAATTAATAAATGTAAGTGAAATAATATCTTCGTTAGTTAAAAAAGTAAATGTATTATATAATAATTCGGAAGGTAAGTTATGTAATAGCATTAATATTAACAATATAATAAATAGTAAATATTAATGTAAAGGTGTACAAATTATGAAAGATATGGGTAGTTACCGGTAGCAACTTTAAAGAATCTGTATTTGGTAGCAGTATTACCATATGTATCGGTTACAGTATAAGTAACGACATAATCACCGGGTGTATTGACGTCAACGACATCAGTAAAATTGTTGGTGATATTGGCAGTTAAATCTACATTTCCAGCATCAACAGCGGTGACATCATCAGTAGTAGTACCGTTGGAGAAGTTGAATTCTGGGTTAGTATTAGTAGTATCTCTATAAACAGGTGTTAATTCTGTGGAACCGTTGTAATTTTTAGAACCGGAACCATCGAAATCATAAAAATTATCAGGGAATGATATAACAGGTGGTCTGGTATCAACAACATTAACGGTTCTAGTGAGGGTGGAAGTATTACCAGCTATGTCAGTAGCAGTATAGGTAATGGTATATGTACCAACAGTAAAATTCTTAGTACCATCGTTAATAGCGGTTAAGATATCACTAGTAAGAGAGCCTTCATTAGTGGTAGCTCCTGGGTCATTAAATGTATCTCCGCGTTCTAATGTCATGATAGATGAACCAAGTAATGTAATAAGAGGTGGGGTACCATCAACAACATTAACGGTTCTAGTAATGGAGGAGGTAATTGCGGCAAATCGAGATGTATTAGAAGCAGTATATGTAAGGAGATATCCATCAGCGGTAGTGTGAATATCAAGATTAGAAGAGGAGAGGAGTGGAATTTCGCCAGTAAGAGTATATGCTCCTGGGTCTTTAAAAGTAGTGGTTCTTTCGTGAGTGATGGTGGTATTGCCATAAAGTAAAATGGTAATTTTATTGAAATATGTAAAAAGAGGTGTGGTGGGTGTAATTTGAGTTCCGAAAAACATATTGGTCAAAGTGGCGTTTGAAGGAACATTCCAATAAGATAAATCGGTGTTAAAATTAGTATTATTATAGAATGCATTAGTAAAATCGGTAGCGGAACGAACATCCCATTTTTGAATGGAATTGTTATTAAATAATGAGTTTTGGAAAATGGCTGAAAAGTTGGTAACATTAGAAACATTCCATTTACTGAGGTCTCCATTAAATTTTGAACCTCTAAAGATGTCTTGAAGATTGGTAACACGTGAGACATCCCAATTAGAAATGCTATTAAGTTCTGAGGAAAGATTAGCGATATCGTTAGAACCACCGTTGACGGCATCAGATGCAAATAGACCACTTAGGTCGGTAATTTTAGTGATATTCCAAGAACCAATAATACCGTATGCTCTCCTGGCGGCATTATTATCAGTAATGAAATACAATCTAATAGCGTCGATAAGTTCTTGTTTATTTTGGAAGATATATGGGCGTTGAGCAATATCCATTTGACTAAAGCTAGATTTGGATTTTTTAGGTATAATATTGGGCATTTTTCTAAATACATTTCTTCTAATGCCGTGAGCTCCAGCAGTAGGGACGGAATCTTGGCCGATAGAGCCTGGTCCGCTATTATCAGTAGAAGCAACAAGGGAAGAAATTTTATTAGCACGTGAACTTAATCCTTTTCTGTACATTTATATATAAATATAATATTTTATATATAAATTAGTTACAAATATATTTATTACAAAATGCATTTAGTGTTATTGCCGACAAAGAATTTTTCACAAATATTAGGTAATAACTTATTATCCTTGATAGATGCGAGACTAATATTAATAACTCTGAGTAGATCGACATTATCTTTGTTAACAGCCATAGCAATTTCATCGTAACCCATGTTGATATGTGAAATTTTAAGTTCAGGGTATTTATGTTCAACTTGTTTAAATGCTTCTTCAGAGACGAAAATACCATGATATTTTTTAGAATTTTTTAAATAGTAATCGGCGATACCAGCACTAACAATATTATCTTGATCGGAATTTTGTTTAATATTTTCGGGTAGGTCGTCGTAATCAATTTCTGTGACATCAAGTTTGACTTTAGATTCGTAATATTTCATGAAGGAACTTTGTGATGTACCCTTAATGGTAATGATATTTTTATTGGCGAGGTCTCCAATTTCTGTGAAAGGGTCGCTTTCGGATTCAATTCTAATAATATCAGTAGTGGTAGCACCTTGTAAGAACAAAGTAAAATAAAAAGAGATAACGAGAATAAGGAAAGAAATAAAAAATTCGATAATACTGTTTCTGTTTTTGATGCCTAAGTATTTGTAGTCACCTAATAGAGAGATCATAGTGTTATAAAAAATGGAAATGAAAGTGCCTTTTTTGCGATTGATTAAAATAAATATACCGAAAATAATACCAATACAAACGATAATAGAAAAGGGGACAGCACCACGTTTAGCGAATGCACCTAAATACTTCCAATAAATATCATTATCGGAATGCTTATATATCATTCTATTTTGGTCTAAATATGTTAATGAAGTGAATAGAACATCATTAGTTCTGGGATGAGTAATAGATATATTTCCTACTAAAACGTCATATTCACCTTTTGCTAATTTTTGAATTTCTTCGTCATAATTAGGTGTTTCAATATATTTGTAGTGGCATTTTAAATTCTGTTCTTTTTCGACAACTTTCCATATTTCATAGTCTAATCCATCAATAATACCGGAAGAGTTTTTAAATAGATATGGTTTATTATCACCTAGTAATCCGACAACAATAGTTTTATCAGTCATAATAATATATATATATATAAAATATTTATTAGTAATAAGTATAGTTGTAATAACGTTAATATTTCTCTCGTGAAGAGGTTAGAAACAGTATAAATGTATGGGTGGTTGTATATGGTATCTATATGCCCAGTTGGATATATATATAGATTTTAGGGACTCACCGAGAGAAACAACAAAAGAAATACTTATAAAAGATAGTAAAAAAAGGACGAGTTTTAATAGGTATTAGATTTTTATTTTTATCTAATCTGCGATTACATTTGACGCAGTTGGTATTTTTATCCCAACACAGTTTACATAGATATTGACGGCAATAATTGCATGTTCTAAAAAAATCATCAACATATATAGTATTATGACAATCAATACACATGGCGAAAGATTTTTTTCTAGGTGGAGTAGGTTTAATAGCCTTGCGTCTGGTAGATGTTCTATTGGATGCACTAGTTGAAGGTCTTAATTCATGAGAAAAAATACATGTATCATTATTAACATTATTAACATTATTAACATTATTAACATTATTAACATATTGTAAATCATCCTCAATCATATAATATAATAAGATATATTATTATATTATTTAATAAAATGATGTAGTGGTAAAAATAAAAAATATTGTAGTAATGTGAAATGAAAATATTATTAATATTACTATTATTTTATAATTTCCAATATATTTATGCTGTACCTGAATGGAAAACTCCAACGGGACGACCGACGGGACAACCAACAGGACAACCAACAGGACAACCAACAGGACAACCAACTAATATATTACCAAGTGGACAACCATCAAGTCAACCTTCGTCTCAGCCAACATGTCAGCCATCATCTATTCCATCTGGTCAACCAAGTGGTCAACCAACATCTCAGCCAACATCTCAGCCAACATCTCAGCCAACATCTCTGCCATCGGGTCAACCAACATCTCAGCCAACATCTCAGCCGACGAGCCAACCTACAGCTCAACCGACGTCTCAACCAACATCTCAGCCAACAGGTCAACCAACGTCTCAGCCAACATCTCAGCCAACATCTCAGCCAACATCTCAGCCAACATCTCAGCCATCGGGTCAACCAACATCTCAGCCAACATCTCAGCCGACGAGCCAACCTACAGCTC
>Ga0255782_10000207_pt1 | contig 53699 bp, 61 predicted proteins | sample 101ome_26_FD_179980 | JGI IMG/M metagenome (GOLD analysis project Ga0255782, IMG submission 179980) | Coastal salt marsh microbial communities from the Groves Creek Marsh, Skidaway Island, Georgia - 101408AT metaG (version 2) | ecosystem: Environmental > Aquatic > Marine > Intertidal zone >...
CCTTTATTTGGTTGTGTTTTCCAATTAGAAGTGGTTGTTCCATCGTATTCTGATTTAGGTATAACCCTCATAATATCTGATGTTCTTTGGTAGGTAGGAAAATTTTCCTCACCTTGTAAAAACTTTAATAACTTAAAGGTATCTTGGAAATCAAAATTACCATCTTGATTCACATCAGCGTTTTGTAACTGAACACCATTCAAATCTCCCTTATATCCACCATTGATTCCACCACCAGATAATTCAGAGAAAGCAGAAACTACATCTGCAACTGTTACATAATCATCTATGAATAATGATGGACTCCATAAATCTTGTGAGTGCACAAAAAGTAATCTATGTTTTTTATATATTTCAACATCTTCGAATGAGAACTCTGCTTTTATTCCATAGAATCCATTTGCATCTCTTATATAAGATGAAAAGGTTGAACTTGTGAAATCAAATTGAGTATCGGTATAGATGTAATAGTTTGCCCAATAGATATCATCTGACATATAAGTTATTTCACCATCCCATAAATCAAATAACTTTAATTGTTTCAAATCAGTAAAAGCAAATCCAGTTGGAAATTCTCTTTTATCAATACCAACTCTGTATCGTTTGTTGGTTGTATCATAATCATAAACCACACACCACTCCGTCCAACCACCAGTTGTGGTTGCCTTCTTACCATCACTCATTTTAACCAAATTTAGATAATCAGTTACATCTGTTGTACCATCCTCATCTAAATAATAAGATGAGTTCATTGTAGAAGTGTTATACCACTCACTACCATTTTGTTCGGCTGATGCATCATAGTAAAGTTTATACTTTATTTTTTCAGGTTCCATATTCGAGTTAAACTCAAATTGAAAATCAACTGAAGGGTCTATTGGCTCTTGTGTTGGTTCTATATTAGTTACTTTAAGATATTCTGTTCGGTCACCAACATAAAACACATTAGCATTACTTGGAGGTGAGTACATAAAGTACATATAATCACCACCTGTATATTCTTGCCATTTAGTTTCAAAGAAGTACCATTGTCCTGATGTTAAGGAAACATCCACAGAGGATGCACCACAACAAGGTCTAAATAGTTTTAAGTCTCCATCTATCCATAAACCACTACCATCATCTGATTGTAGGGTAAATCTGTAAGTTCCTGTTTCTTGTGGTTGAAACCAACCATAGTGATAAACGGCATAAAAATCATTCCCCCATCTGGAAGGTCTACCTCCTTTTAATCCTTCACTTGAATTAGCTACTGCTTCACCTTCATGTGTTAAAGATGTACCAGGGTGATTTACATCTAACATTGCTTGTAACTCGGTTGCGTTATCAGCTAATCCACTATATGTGTATCCATTATAGGTTGAACTATAACCATTCCCATAGTGAGTTTTATAGGATTTGTAATTTACATATCCTTCACCACTTTGTCCAAAAACTAAAGTGGGTAAAAGTAATAATATGTAAAGAAGTTTTTTCATTAAAAATTACTCTTTGGTTTATCTAATCTGAAGTAAATTGATGCTCCAACATATGGATATAATTTACTTACACCAGTTTCTGCATCTAATAAATCGTTTCTAATTCCTACATCTAAACTGAACATTTTATCACTTTTGAATTTGTGTAAAAGTTTGATATCAGTTCCACTAAAGTAATTATCTTTATCAAACTTGTATCCAAATCCTAAATACCATTTAGATTCTGGTAATACATATCTATCAACAATTGTTTCATAAGGTTTATCTACATAAACTGTTTTAATTACTTCAACTGGTTTTTCTATTTCTTTAATTACTTCAACTGGTTTTTCTACGATTACTTCTTTTGTAATATATTTTGGAACAAACACTTTTTTCTCTATGATTTTATCTACATAGATACTATCGATTACTGTCTGAAGAACTTCGATTTCTTTAATCTTTTCTACTTCTTGTATTCGTGGGTTTGTAAATAAGAATATTACTCCTGCTAATAACACTCCAATGATTACTGATTTAATTGTTTCTATTTTTTTCATATTTTTATCTCCTTAAAATGGTAACTTAGCTCCTATCATAAATGAGTTCATTAATGGAACAAATTCATTACTACTATAAATAATTGTCCAACCCGCATTAAATGAAAATCTTGGTGTTAATTGTATCGTAAACGAGTTAGCAAGAATACCAATAAAATCTTTTGCGGTACTTGTCATACTACCAAACCCATCCATTGATTCTATAAAAGTTAAAGGGTTTTGTGCACCAATTATTGCTGGTGAATACATTATTCTATCATTTATCTTTACCATGTTTGCATAAAGTACATTGTATCCGAGTGAGGCCATGTTTGGAAACTTTTCTCCGAAGTTATCTTTACCAAACATATATGAATAGTTGATACCAATCCCAACAGTTCCCCATTTACCTAATGGTTTCATTCTACTTGCCGAAGCTGATATTGCATTCATCTTATAATTTCTCATATATCCTAAGTTAAATCCATCAACCCAAGTTACTTCATAGTTTTCATTAAGGGATACTTTTGATGTTCCTAAACCTAAGTTAAATTGTTTAAGGTTATCATAAACCATTAAACTTGCTGTATTTGTTCTATCACCAAAGATTGAAGTTTGAGATGCACCAATATTAAGAACTTGATTATATCTTAAGGTAAGAGATTGCATTGACATTAAATCAGCTTTTAACTGAATTGGATTAAATTTCTTTTCTTTTTCTTTCTCTTCTTCATCTTCTGATTCTTCTTCACTTTCCTCTTCTTCACTTTCCTCTTCCTCTTCTTCCTCATCTGATTCTTCTTCTTCCTCATCAGACTCTTCTTCCTCTTCCTCAGATTCTTCTTCACTTTCTTCATCAGATTCTTCCTCACTCTCTTCTGATTCTTCTTCTGAACTTTCTTCTTCTGATTCCTCAGATGATTCCTCTTCACTTGATTCTTCTTCAGAACTTTCTTCTGATGATTCTTCTTCACTTGATTCTTCTGAGCTTTCTTCTGATGATTCATCACTTCCTTCATCAGATTCCCCACCTTCACCTTCGCCGGAATCTCCTTCTCCTTCTCCACTTCCTTCACCTTCACCAGAACCTTCTCCTTCTCCACTTCCTTCACCTTCACCATCTCCGCCAGAGCTTCCATCATCTCCACCACTACCTTCATCTCCACCAGAGCCATCACCCCCACCATCTGAACCATTTCCGTTATCACCATCTCCACCTGATGAACCACCATCACCATCACCACCTGAAGAACCACTGCCATCACCTCCACCATCGGAGCCACCCGATGAACCACTTCCACTATCTCCACCACCGTCTGAGCCTCCTGATGAAGAACCACTGCCATCACCTCCACCATCGGAGCCACCCGATGAACCACTACCACTTGAGGATGAAGAACCACTATCTCCACCACTTGAACCACTTCCACTTGAACCTGAAGATGAACTGCCCGATGTTCCACTTGAGGTTGAACCACTTGAAGTTGAACCACTTGAAGTTGAACCACTTGTGTTAGTGTTTGATGTGTTTGTATTATTTGTTGCGTTTGTGGCGTTTGAAGTTGCGTTATTCGCGGTATTCTGAGCGTTTGTTGCGTTTGTTTGTGCCTGAGAACATGGTGAGAGTGCTTGCCACCAAGCATATTTTTGAGTTAACCATTGATGTAACTCACCATTTGTATATTGTTGATAAGTGAATAGTTTTGCTTCATCGTAAAAGGCTACGATTGCAGAACCAGTTGCGAAGTTCGCAGTAACTACTTGTACTTCACCAGTACATCTATCTACAAATGTCTGTGTAAAGGTTTGTCCATAACTAAGGTGTGTTATGAACAGAAAACATATTATAGATAGTAGTTTTCTCATCCATTAGTTTTCAAATATACCTTTTCTAATCATTCTTGCTACTATTCTCGCTGAAGCGGTTTCCAATGCTTTTCTGGTAGATACTCCAATTGCTGATTGTCTGAATTTAATTTCATCCAAATCTAATCCCAGCAAACCCTCTTGCGTTTTTACTGTTTTCGCATCTCCGAGTCCAGAACCTACGAAGTATGTACCATTCTCTGCATTAGTAAACCTTACTTGTAAACCTAAACGAGTTGTTTGTGTTTGTTTAGAACCATCTTTAAGTGATAAAACCTCATCCTCTGAAACAGAGAAATCATATATTTCAATTGTAACGAAATATTCTGCTAACTTGATTTTACCTAATCCATAAACTTGGTTTTCCGAAACACCTTTTCTTGATGCAACCCATTGTGATTTCATTCTATCTTTAATCTCAGATTTTTCTTCTACAAACTCAAATCTGTTTGTCCAATCTAAGTATTCGATTACAATGTTAGTAAGACCCAAACCTACTCTACCATCTCTCAATTCTGGATACATCTCATATAAATCATCTGAGATACCAACGTTGAGTAAAGCAACTGGTAACATATCACCATAATAATCTGAAACATCATCGATAGATTTTTTCTTTTCGAATTCTGCTACATATTCTTCTGCTTTAATCTTACCAACTGTTTGACCAAATGTTGCTTGTGTTAAAAATAATGTTAAAAATAGTATTAGTATATTTTTCATTTTTTATCCTTCATGTGTTTAGTTAACGCAGGATACATATCATATCCAATTTTTGTTAACCATTTATCAAATTTGATAAATAATTCTATAAGTTTTTTCATATTAATTTATAATCAAAAAAAGTCCAAACAGAATACAACTAATTAGTATTCCATATTTACATCTTTCAATTTCTTCTAAAAATTCGTTCATTTTAATTACCTAAAGTATCAAAAATACCAAATGTTGCATTTTGAATATCTGCTTCACCAGAAATAATACCATATAGTATTGATATCATTCCTAATACAAATAAACCTAACAGTCCAGCAATCCATACTTTTAAAATAATATCAATTATTTTGTAATCTGATGTTTTTTCTGTAAAAATCATTTTTAATGTTTCCATAATCTCTCCTTTTATATAAACTTTAATGTGTATCTCGTATATCTTTTGGTAATCTCCAACCATGTTTTCTCATTTGCCATGAGTACCACCCAGCTCCACCAAAAAATAAAACTAACCAAATAACGGCTAACCACTCGTTACTTTGCATCTCATCTGATAGAATTAAAAAATATGCATTTAATACTACTATGAGTCCTACGAAGCCCCATACTTGGCCCCATACTTTCCACCATTGATTAAAACTTTTTAACATATACATTCCTTTCGTTTATTGTTACCAATCAATTTCTTCTTCTTTTTCTTTTTTCTTTTCAACAGGAACTTCTTTGATTATAGTTTTAGTTTCTGTTTTTTGTTCTGGTATATTGATAATGATTTCAGGACCAGTTACATTCACTTCTTGTTTTTGTTCCACTTGAACCTGCTCAGTTTTTTCTTCATCATCTTCAATACCTACCAACGATTTTACTTCATCAATAAAAACAGTACCTAATGTTGTTAACACAACACCAACTCCTGCTATAATTTGATTTTTTAGTTGTGAAAAGAATCCTTCTTTTTCTTCTGCCATAATTTATCTCCCTAATTTACCACAAATGTTGTTAAACCCAAAACATCATGGTCGTTATTCGTTAATTCAATTATATAACCATCTTTTGATAAAGATGAAACATAAACTTTTAAAAGGTTATCACCTTCGTTACCTTCAATCTTTTCTTGAGATATTAACTCTTTTGATATATCTCTTATTTTGATTCTGTACGTGCCTGTATAAGGTAATTTTACATTCATTCTCACCTCATCAGAAACGATTGTTGATTCAAGTTTTAATCCTTGCAAATCATCTATTTTTAAAGATTCTGGCACTTCTTGAGTTAAATCAATTGGTGAAAGAATTTCATCAGGACTACATCCTACTACAAAAATTAAAGATAATAATATTAATAATTTTTTCATTTTTTTCTCCTTAGTTCATTATAAAGTTAATTTGTGTTCCATCTGCCTTAACCCCTTCATTAACCTTAAAGGTAATCAAACCTGCTGTATTGTTTAATTGTACAGTTGGTATGAAGATTAACTTGTAAGGAGTTCCTGTCTTAACAGTTGCCTCAAAGTTTTGGTCAAATGAACCAATGTTTATTTTTCCATCTTCTTCTAAGTGATTAGAGAAGTTTGTCATTGTGTTACCGGTATCAAATACCACATCATCTAATACCAATCGTGTTCTATCATATACGATATTAAATTGTGAACCAATCATATCTGCCACATCTGAGTTGATTGAGAATATTACTTGTCCATCTTTTAATTCAGAAACTAAATCTAAGTTTGCTTGTTCTGGTTGATATTTAGCACCAGCGGCCATTGAAACTCTCATTGAAGATGCCATAGCAGATTGTGCTGATGTTGGTATATCTGCATTAGTTGATGATGGTTCAAATCCATGTGAGAAGTTTACATCACCAGCAATTGCATGAGCAAATTGGAACGATTTATCACTATCAGTTGGTTTGAATGTTGGTGAAACGGTTGCTATACCATTTCCCTCATCACCAAAAGTAGATTTGATACCACTTACATTATACACTTCACCTGTTTTTGAAATGAATGTTGTATTGGTAGATGTTACACCTTGTAGATAAGCAAGTATTTCATATGAATCTTGGAAGTTGATATCACCACCATTTGGAATAGTTTCACCTACAACATTTGCTAAAATACTTTGTAGGTAATAATCAAATGTAGTTGAGATTCCATTTGGGCCATCACCTGCTCCGATTGCTTCTGCAAATACCAATGCTAAATCAGATACAGTTACAGCATCATCTAAATAAGTTTTTGAATTATCTATTGAAACATATAAATCATACTCAACATCATTTTCTAAACCTTGAACAGTTGCATCACCAGCAGCATCAAAGTTACCACTTGCTAATGGTGTTTGATTGTCTCCCTTAGCAAAAATTGTATAAGAAAAATCAGAACCATCCCCAATATTATTTGAGATTACATTCGATGATACTGAAATAGAAACATCACCTGCATCACCACCTTGAATACCAGTTAATCCTAAATTAGATTGACCTGTTACATCTATTTGTGTTCCATCTGCTTCTTGGTAGTTTGCCCAATTCACATTGATTAGGTTAGTATAATCAGTATAGTTTGTATTTGCTTTATCTTTAATCTTATAAGATACCTTCATAATCTCATCACCATCTGATAATGAAGTTACATCTTGATAAGTTACCCTTTGTACTGACCAATCAGCGTTAGTTCCATATGATGCATCTCCACTTAACCAACTTAGATATTGTCCATCAAAATCAGTTTGGTCTTTTTGGGAATCAATAGTAAACTTATATCCATTCCAAGTGTTTACTGCTTTTTGTGCCGAAGTTGATGTTGGTTGCCAATCATTTGAGATAACATCCAATAACTTGTTGTTATGTTGTATATCAAACTGATAAAGTCTTGCTTCGTTTTTGTCTCCTATGAAGTATTGATATTTTACAACTAAAGTATCCCCAACTTGGGTTACTGTGTTTACTCTTGTGTAATCCATACGAGATTGTCCGAAAACACTTATTGTACAAAGTACACTAACTAATAATGTTAAAATTTTTTTCATCCTAATAAATCCTTAATAATCGCTTCACATACTTTCTTTAACGCACTCGAAGCGGTTTGTTGATTAAATGTTCCATCAGAGGCAACAACTAAGGTAGAGTTTGAAATTTCTTTACTCACACCTTTTTGAGTTGTTCTCTTTTTAACCTTTCCATCTACAACCAATTCACCAATAGCGATAATTTGTGTTGCAGATACTTTATTATGATAAACCCCAATGGATTTACCAATATTCTTTATATCAAAAAAGACCAATCTAACATTCACTTCTGTGGATGCTTGGTCTGATAAATCATAATCTAAATCTAAGAGGAGTTCTTCGAGGATATTTTTTACACCATATGCAAGGTTTTTATTACCAGCAAATTTACCCATTCTAATTTCATTGGTAACTTCACCAACTTTGATTGGGTCTTGGGTGTAATGTGTTTCTTCGCCACCTGGTAATAATATTAATATACAGATAACGAATATTTTAAATACATTTAATGTAGCGTACTTCAAAGTAATCTCCTTTATAGATTACCGTAACTGCTTATTAAAACCAATAAATAAAACTAATTTTTGAAACTAAATGAAGTAACAAGTTTCTATAACACATTCCATTATAAATATAAAATAAAAAAGAATAAAGGGAGTTCTGTGTTTAAAGTTTATCTAACTCATCTTTAAAGTTAGATTCTGCTATCTTACGATATTCTTCTCGTTTATCATAAGCAGAGAGATTATTTAAGTAATGATAATTACTTCGATATTTGTAGTTTTCACAAACTACAAGGTTTTTTAATTTGAATTGTTGAATATCTAATTGTTCTGATTGAATTAGTTTTTCACTTGCCCACATTATAAATGTATCTTCGTATCCATAATGTCCAAATGATTCTGGTACACCAATTCTTCGTACCAAATCTCCACTCAAACAAGTCATCCAACCACCAGCAAATTTAAATCGTGGTTGATTTTGAAAATTATTTCTTACTGATTCAACAGTAACATCTCCTTTAATTCCACTGTCTTTGTAGGGGTCATTTGTTTTTTGATAATCAAGTGGTTTATCTAAGAATTCTTCATTTACCAAACAATCCCAAGTTGTATCCCATACTTTTACAATCTCTGGTGTAATTACTGAGTATGGAGTAACATTTTTGATTGCTTCCATTGTATTCTCAATGTAAGAAAGAGTTCTTTCTTCGAATACAATATCCGTATCTAACCAAATAAAATAATCAGCATCTGTATTTTTATTTAGAGAAAATCTTCTTTGAGAAACACAACCATTTACTTCTGTTGAGGTTTGGAAGTTTTTGGCACACCAATCAGTTTGAGCACTTAACTTTAAAAGTTTATCTTCAAAGTAAGATTTAGGTATTGATGATTTATTCCAATTGATTAAATCATTAGAAAGAGAAAGAGTTACATCAACTACCCATTCATTCTTACCACTTAAATAATAGGATGCTCTCTTTAATTGATTAAGAGTATTTTCTAACTCATCAATCTCATAAGGTAAACAGAATATTGATATTACAATTCTCATTGATATTTCTTATAAATAAATTCTTTAAACTGTGGAATCCTATCGTACTGATGAACCAATGGAAACACTTCTCCTTTTTGATTTTTAACAATAAAATTTGAATCCACTAAAGGAGTTGGTTCTAATAATTTATCACCAAAGTGGTCTTTCTTAACTAAAACAGTTCCTAATTGAGTTACAAATCCCTCTTCTTGTTCTACTTTTTGTATAATATCTTTGAATTGTGATAAGTTGATAAGAACATTAAATGCAGCCTGGTCTGATAATTGTTCTGGGTTTGATGTTGTTAAACTCCATCTGTAAATACTAATAAATAAATCTCTTAGATATTCCGAATCACCAACAATAGTTCCTGCACAATAAGAAGGTAGGTGCTGTAACCATTCCCATTCCATAGGAAAAGAAGTTCCACTATTTACACAAGCCCATTCATCATCTTTAAATGTAATACATTCTGAAAATGCAAGTATAGGTTTAGTTTTGTTTTGTTCTATCCAAGTTGTTGGGTCTATTTGAAATATAACATCTTTAACATCTGTCCAAATTATAATTTCATTTGGAAATGATTCTAATAGTTTATAGATATCCCTAAATCTTTGTAGAATAATATGTTGTTGTAGTTGATTACCATATAATTCCCATCCTTTAGATTTAAGGTAATCAATAGTTTCTTGTGGTACATCATATACCATCATTATTTTTTTACCAGAATAACCACTTTGTTCTATTGATTCAACATATGGTTTTATATCTTCTGGTTTGTATTTTGTTATGCAACCTAATATTATCATAGTGTTCTTATATCTTCTATATTTTTTACAAAATCTGCAATCTCATAATCTTTCCAATGAGTAAAACCAGGATATAAATCTGGTCTGTCAGGATACCAAGTTTGTATTTGTTGTTTGTTCATAACAACATCATACCCCCCTACCATTATTGTAATTTGTGGTAGTACATCAACCCACCCAATAAGGTGAGTGTGATTATCTTTTAAGTAATCAAAATTCAAATCTAAAATAGGTCTGAACTTATCCCAACTTTCTACAAATTGTTCACAATTTATAATGAATCCACCCATTGCACCATAACCTTTTCTACCAAATCTATTTAAAGGTATATCAGTATTTCCACCCAATTGGTGTACCATATCTAAAAGTGATGGGTGTAAAATGTTTGTATTGTATTCACAAACCGCGATACCAAAATCTTTTTCTAAAATTGATATTGGTTTAAGAATGTAAGTATCATCTTCTAATGAGATAAGATATTTTGAACCACAAGTTTTAGCAACTTCATATAATCTATCCATCCAAACGAATGCATTTTCTTTAGGCCAACACTTTCTTGTTAATTCACTTTGCGGAGAATCTTCTTCGTATTCTTCATAATGTGCCATCCAACCACATCTTCCAACATTTATTGGATTTACTTTTAAATCAGCACCCCATTTATCACAAACTTTTTGGAACTCACTTTCTAATCCACCTAAATCTACGGTACAATGAATAGTTCCATCTTTATAGAACTCTCTATATTTTCTGAATGCAACATCTGCTGCTTCTGGTTTATCATAACCCCAAAGGTAACAACTTAAAAGTGATTTACTCATATTATTTATTTTTCCAAAAGGAATAAATTCCTTTTTCTAATTCGTAACTTGGCCACACAAATCTTTCTCTCATTGGTTGTTTTTGAGCCCATTCCCACATTTGTGTTAATCCTTCTTTCAATGGAGTTTTGTATTCAAATCCTAATATATCAATTGATTTCTGATAAGTTGGTATTGAGTGTTTAACTTCGTGTCTTGCTTCTAAATGAGATATACCGAGTGTAGTTCCTGTTACTTCTCTAAGAACCGATGCAGCATCTCTAATTGATATTTCTTCAATACCACCTAAGTTGATAATTTCTTTTGAAGCCTGTGGTAAAACTGCTGAGTTCCAAAGTGGTTCTAATGAATCATCAATGAATGAAAATGCACGAGTTTGCTCACCATCACCAAAAATTGTCATTGGTTCTCCATTCAATTGTTGGTACATCCAAATACCCAATACATTTCTGTACTTATCCCAAATGTTTTGTTTTACACCATAAACATTATGTGGTCTGATAATACACCAATCTAATCCATGTTGTTCGCCTGCAATTTGTATATCCATTTCACAAGCATATTTTGCAACTCCATAAGGGTCAATCGGTGCCTGTTGTTGTGATTCATCAAAGATACCACCATCGCCATGACCGTAAACTGCAAGAGTAGATGTGAATACTAATCTCTTTACATCATTTTTAATACACTCATTAACTAATCGTGCAGTAGATTTTAAGTTATTATCATAGTTATATCCTCTAATAAAAGGAGAAAGTCCTTCAGCAGCATAGGCAGCAAAGTGAAATACATAATCAATATCATGTGCCTCAAAGATGTTTTCAATTGGGTGATTTACTAAATCCATTTGCCAAAATTTAACTTTTGGATTTATGTTTTCTTCATAACCACCACTTAAATCATCAACACCAATTACCTCCACTTCTGGTTTGTTTTCTATAATCCAATCTGCTAATCGTGAGCCGAGTAAACCTGCAACTCCTGTTATTAATACTTTCATAGGTATCTACTTAATTTATATTTTTTTGATATTTGGACTGTTTGTTTTTCTTCATCTATAAAATTAAATTGATTTGGATTTATATAATTTTCCAAATCTAAATGTAAAGCATGAAACAGTCCTATATATCCTGGTTGTCCATTTTTATTTCTACAATCATTACACGCCTTTATAAATCTATCCAACATTAACTTTGGAAATCCATAAAAGGTATCTGTTGTACATTTATAATTATCCCACCAATCTAATTCTTTGAATAAAAAACTAAACTTATTAAAATCTAAATTTATTTGTTCACCAAACCACAAATCAAATCGAGTTACAATATAATAATCATAATCCATTTCTTTTAATTCACTTATAGATTTTAAATAAGTATCAAAAGCTCCTTGAGCTCCTTTATCACTCATTTGTATAAAATCTGATTTTACAGGTTCGTATATCGATTCAATTTGATTTTGTTTTTCTGTTTCATATGTTTTTAAAAAGAAATCTACTTCATGTCCTTTTTCTTCTAAGGGAATTACAACCTTATCAAACAAACTTTGGTAACATTTTTCAAAAGAATGTAACCCATTACCAACATCGTGGTGAGATAATCCAACTAAATTAATTAATATTTTCATATTTTTTTATATAATCTGAACAGATTCCCATACAATCATTTAAATCCCAATCATAATTATCAGGTAAAACTGCTATACTATTTTTAAGTGGTTGAATTTTTGGATGGGCCCAAATAATACCTCGTGATGTTAAAGTTACATCATCATCATGGTGCCAAAAATAATGAAATTCACTTCCATAAAGAGTTTCTAATGCTTTGTGGTTTTTACAATGAATCCAAAGTTTATGATTTCTTTCTTGTAACCATTCTATTTTAATTGGAAAAGTAGGTTCATCATGTCCTAAATAAAGTCCATCGTTATCAACCCATAAATCAATCTCAACATCAAATCCTTTTTCTATTGCAGAATCAATGTATGTTGGGTCATTTTCTAATTCAATATTCTTTCCTTCAAGATTTCCTCTGTGTGATATTAAAACCATAATTTATTATCTCTTAGTAAATTAAACTTTATATGTTCACTTTTATTTGATAAATGGTGTAAATTATTTCTAATTAAAAAATTTGTAAAGTTTTGTTCTGCTCCATCAATCGTTCCAAGTTTTTTATGATATGAAATTATATCAGTAAAAATATTTCCAAAAATTTTATCTGAATTTTCTTGGTTAGTTACACACAAATTATCATCATTTATGTTTGTACCAGCCCAATGATTTCCAGCAACATTTATTTTTGTTAAATCTAATTTTTCTAAATCAAGTGGCAACCCATCTAAATCATATCTACTTCTGATTACACAATCATATTTCTCACCAGATAACTGAATATTTTGGTAAGTAGATTCCCATCCATAGTACATAGGAAAACTTCTAAAGTTACCATACACATCAAAATCTTCTAATGGCCTTGAATTATCATTATTAGGATTATCAATCCCTTCTCTATATTCTGTAAACTTAAATGGTTCTTCAATATAAATGTAGTTCGGATTTGGATATACCTTTAAAACTTCATCACTATCTTCATGATTCGTAACACCATCGGGTTTACTTACCCAAGCATGAAGATATAAATCCACATCATTGTTATCAATAACATATTTCCAATATCTATCATACCCTTCTTGTACTTTTCGTGCAAGACCAGTAAGCATTAGTGCTACTTTCATTATTTATAATTTTCCAAATAATATTTCAAATCTTCTGGTGTACCCAATCCCCACATCTTAGAAATATCAAATGTTCTTATTTGTTTACCATCTTCAATTGCTTGATTGAATACAGGACAAACATAAAACTCATTGTTTACTCTGATATCTTTTTCAATCATATCTTCTGCATATTTCACAAAATCAGAACCTTTCTTCCAATAGTAATATCCAACTGTTGCGATATCTGAGATAGGATTTTTTTCTGCAACTTCAGTTACCAATCCTTGTTCATCTACTTTAGCAAAACTCCACTTTGGGTGTGTTGCTCTAAATGATACAATTCCACCATCTGCATTTGTTTCATTCATTTTGTATAGAAACTCATTTGAATCCCATTCAACAAATTGGTCTGAATTAGCGAAGAATAAAGGATTATCATTATCAATATATTCCTTTGCTAGAAGTGCCGTACAAGCAGCTCCTTCTGTAATACCATCAACCTCAACTATTTTACAGCCTGGTGTGATTAGATTTAATAAAGTATCTAAATTATATTTTTCCCTATGTTCTTTTTGTACTACATAAACATAATTTGCTTTGATGTTTAAATTATCTACAACTACTTGAATCATAGGTTTTCCTTTTACATCAATCAATGGTTTTGGAAAAGTATATCCCGCTTGTTGGAATCTACTTCCTGCTCCTGCCATTGGAATTAATACTGTGAGAGTTTCATCTCTCCATGCTGGTGTTGTTTGTTGTTCTCCCATATCTATTTCTACTAATTTTTTAATTATATTTTTAAATCTAACTTCTGATGGATTCTTTACTCTAAGTATATGTGATTTAGAACGAGCCGCTGCAAGTAATCCATAAGGTGAATCTTCTACAATAAGAGTTTGTTCTGGTAAACAACTCATCATTGAGATTGCTTTCCAATACATTTCAGGATGGGGTTTGGAATTTTTTACATCCTCATTTGAAATAACCAAATCCATATACTCCATTATACCCAACTTTGAAAGTACAGTCAAAACTGTCTTTCTGATTGAGTTAGAACATACTGCAATTTTATATCCAGATGATGATAGTTTATCCATCAAATCAACTAAAACTTCATTAGGTTCTAATTTTTTTAACATCTGAAGAGTGATTTGTTGTTTTTTCTCCCATATATTAGAATGTTCTTCAACAGGTAATCCTTTCTTTTCTGTTAACATCTGTAACTTTTGAGTAGTTTTTAACCCATCATAAGTTGAAAGATGTTCATTCCAAGATATTGCATATTCACCCAATGCCTCGTTAAGGGCTTCATAATGAATATTCTTAGCTTCAACTAAGACCCCATCTAAATCGAATATTATTAATTTAATTTTATCTCCCATGTTTTCCCTCATCTATATGTTTAAATAATCCCTCACCATGAGCAACTTTATAAGTTTGTTGTGCCCACCACTTTGAAATATTACCTTCTAATGCAATACCTGTTCCTGCAAATTGTTTTACTGTTTCTAAATAAAAATCTTTTTTATATAAACAAGGATTGTTTGTCCAATTTCCATATCTTGATGTTGTTGTAAAATACTCACCATCTTTACCAATGTGTTGTGGGAATTGTTCTGCAGGGTCTGTCCAATGAACTGAGTCTAAAAGGTGTGGTGAAGTTACTTCGATTTCTTTATCGTAATAATCTAATTCTCTACCTTGATATTGGAATGAAAAATGTGGATAACCTGGTTCCTTTCTGTGTCTATATCTGATACAAGAATATCCTTTATCTAACATTTCAATACCACTTTTTAATCTATGTATTGTAGTTTGTCTATCTTCTATAAGTTTCCAATCATGTTCCAATACCAAGACATTATCAGTTTGGGCTTGCTCGGTTAATCTAATAAATCCCTCACCAATACCAATATTTTTTTCTAATCCAATATAAGGAATACCAAAGTGATTTGCTATTTGTTTATCTTGTTCCGATACTTCTTGAAACAGAATACAAACGTCATTTACTTGGTGAAGAAATTGTCTTTCAAAATAAGTTGTTAAACTATTTACAAGAGTTTGTCCACTTTTCCAAGCAAGTATTCCTATTGAGATTGGGAGTCTTTCCATGCGTTGTATTGTCTTATTATAAAATCTACTCTTTGTTTTTCTGTATGGTTTCCTAAAACATTTTCATAACCATTTTTAGCTATTCTTTCTCTTTCTACACTATCCTCGTGATATTTGTTCATTTTTGTAATACAATCGACCATATCATCAAAGAAAACAATTTCTTCTCCTTCTACAAATAATTCGTGTAGTTTTTTTGATTCAGCCAATCTATCACATAGAACCATTTTACCACAAGCCATTCCTTCAAATATTCTACGAGTTATTTCACCCCATCTTGATTTCTGAACAACCATTAGTCCTTTGTTAAGAAATTCAGTATGTTCTTTTGGTCCGAATCCATTTTGATTACCAATAGTTCCACCACCATGTTGAGTAAGTGTATCTAAAAATTCAGAACCACCCTTACCTCTTGTTGTAACTGCAACATATTCTGATTTAATTTCGATTGGAAACTGAACTCTTGTATCTGCAAAATGTGTCCACCAATGAGCATCGATACCTCGTTTTTTGTATTCTTCAGTCGAATCCGCATCTGGTGAAAGTGTGATATGAAATCTTTCTGATTTGGGGAAGTTTCTTTCAAAGTTTTGTGGGTCATCTCCACTTTCTTGTACCCAAAATGTATTTGGTAGTAATTCTTTATTAAGTAAAGGAGAATCAAATCTTCCCCAATCCATATATAAAACTATGTTAGTTTGAGGGTCATTCTCCATCCATTCTTTTAATTTAGAATCATTCCAATTTCTTAATCTATTTGAACCAATGGAAACAAACTCAACATACCAACCTCTTGATTTAAATTCTTTAGCGAGAGCTAGTGGAGTTGACCATTCTTCATTTTCATGTGCGTAAACAAATGTTATTTTTGTTCTATGGTCTTTCATACTACTGCTCTTCCTTTCATTTGTTCCCAATCTCTGTTTTTCCTAACTTCATCATTTGTTTTCTGAGTTGCTTCTAATACATTGTGAATTGAACCTTGTTTTCTTGCAACATAAAGTAATGCTGATAAATCTTTTGGGAAACAATGTCCTCCAAAACCAAAATCACCATCATGACCAGGAACTCCCCAATGAGATTCTCCTAATCTTTCATCTAATGTTGCGTATTCAATTACTTTATCGTAATCAGCACCAACTCTTTGACAAATTTCATAAATCTCATTTGCAAAAGATACTTTGGTTGAAAGAAAAGTATTTGTTGTGTACTTTACCATTTCAGCATAAGTTGAATTGGTTTTGATTATTCTTGCCTTTGGAAATACTTTTGAAAATATTTGTTTTAATTCAGTAGTTGTTGGTCTTGGTCCACCTAATATAATTCTATTTTGATTTTCATAATCAGATACTGCATTTCTTTCAGTAAGAAACTCAGGATTAAAAACTATATTTAGTGATTCATATCTTAAATTAAATTTTTCTGTTGTACCTGGTGGTATTGTAGATTTAATTACAACAGTTCTTCGAGTTTCTAAGTTATCTGTTATCAAATCTATATTATCTAAAACATCTTCTAAAATAGATACATCACATTCCCCACTTGGTTTCATTGGAGTTGGTAAACAAAGAAATATTGTATCACATAATCTAATTAAATTATCGATGGTTGATGTAGATTTATTTTCATCTAAATCATTTGTTAAAACATCATAATAATTTTTAAACTTTTGATAAACAGCGTTACCAACAAAACCTTGCCCTACTATTCCTATCATAAACTTAGTATATAATTTCTTAACCTATCTTGTGGTATCCAACCTAATCTTTCTTTTGTATCTGTATTAGTATTGAGAGTTTCTCTATAATTTCCTTTTTGTTCTGGTATATAAGTTGATTCTATATTTGGGTGTTTTTCTTTGAAGAAACCAAATAATTCATTAACAGAATAATTTTTACCTAAACCAAGTTCCCAAGCATCTTCATGTTTTTCAGAACCAAATCCAATTTTAATTAATCCATCTACAATATCTTCAACATGAATAAAATCTCTTCTTTGTTCTCCATCACCGACAATTGTAATTGGTAAGTTTTGTTCAATTTGTTCTCTCCAAATTCCAATAACATTACCATTTTTTAAATCAAGTGATTCGAATGGGCCGTATGCATTATAGAATCTGCAAATTTCTACATCAACATCATAAGTTTTTTTATATAACTTACAAACTTCTTCACCTAAAAACTTATACTGAGCATAAGGTGAATCGGTTGGGTCATGGTGTTTAGAAGATGAACCAGCATAAACAACCTTAACTTTATTATGCCTTGCCCATTCTAAAACTGATTCAGTTCCTTTTACATTTACCCTAAATGTTTCTGTTGGTTCATCAAATGAAGGTTGAACTCTTGATTGAGCCGCTAAATGAAAACAAAGTCCATATCCACCTTTTGGGTCTATAGCCTTAATAGTCTCACCATTGATATATTCGATTGTTTCTATATCGGCATCGATATATTTACAACCATCTATGTGATTTTCTTCATTACCTGTTTCGTAATTATCTATTGATACAACATCATGTCCTTCACTTACCAATCTTTTAATAAGATTAGAACCAATAAATCCAGCACCACCAGTTACTAATATTCTCATCTTACAATTCCAATTAATTGATGTTCGTTAAATAAAAAAAGTTTTTCTCCATCAACTTCTATTTCATTAACTGCTTGTGATTTTTCATAAATAACAGTATCACCTCTTTTTACAGTCATTGGAATTCTCTCTCCACTTTGAGAAAATATACCAGTTCCTACTTCTACAACTTCGCCTTCAACTTTTTGGGTTCTGTTCATAGATTCTGCGATAATAATTCCACCACTACTTTTTGATTCTTCTTTTGTAGTTGGTCTAACCAATACTCTATCTCCTAATGGTTTAAATTGTTTCATAAAATTCATTTTGTTTTTCTTGTCTATCTATTTGTTTTGGGTGATATAAACACCAAGTTTCTTCTGCTGGAAAGTTTGAGAATGTATCATAACCTGTGATTCTTTCATGTACTTTATTCATCCAAGTTATATCTTCTGTATTTTTGTAAATTCGTGTTTGATAATCAGGAAAGTTTACCCACCCATTATCATCCACTTTCCATTTCCACTTATCAATATGTTCTTGAGTTAATCCCTCAACTGTATTGACTCTTGGTACAAAAATTATATCCACAGGATTATCACTTAATAATTGTGGTAAATAATCTACCAATACTTCATGTGGAATTTCATCTGCATCAATTTGGAAAATATAATCTTTTGTACAATTTGATTTTAGATTATTCTTAAAAGATGCAAAATCTTTATTAAGAGGGAATCCAATAATAGTATGATTGTGCATCATTTTCTGAAGATTTAAATATTCTAAAACTTCAGGTGTTACTGATTGTTCATCATATTGAATTACAATCTCATCTTCTTTATTTATTTTAGTTGAAAGAAAATCTACTAACTTCGTAATTTCTTCCAACTCATTACAAACCGTAATTGCGTAACTAATTGTCATCTGGTGTATCTATTTCTGATTGTTCTTCTCTTAATACTTCTCGTTTTTCTGAAGTAGTTGTTCGTTCTCCAAAAAGGTTTTCTAATACATCTTGTTCAAACCTAATTTCATAAACATTTATAATCTTATCTAAAAAATAAGTTCTATAATTATTTAAATCTCTTCTATATAAATTTTTATTATTTTTTATAAAAGAATTAAAGAGTGAATTACCATCTTTTGAAAACTTTTTTAACATACTTTCTAACCTTAAATTAGAACTTAAAGGTAATCTTTTATCTCTCAACTTTCCTATTAACTGAGTAAAATGTAAAGGTACAATTGGATTAATTTTGATACAATGTACTTTACCACCAACAACACCTATTACAAAAACATATCTTGCCTTTTCAGCAGATTGAGTTGGTGGGTCTCCATCCTTATATGTTGTTATACGATATATATTTCTCGGTCTAATTTCAGAACGAGGTATTCTTTTTTCAGGTTTTAAAAATTTGGTATATTGTCTTGTATAAAGCATTATAATTTCTTAATTTCAGGTAATTTTAACTGAACATGCTGTTGTATTTTTACATATTTATTAAGTATATCACCTAATTTACTTGTCATTTTATCTAATGTAAAATTCTTGTTGATATTAGTTTTTAATCCCTCACTTTGTTTAGAGTACTTTTTATAATTTTTATGTACATCAAAAATCTTACCAGCTGCTTTTGAATAATCTACTGTAAACCACTTTGATTCTTTAAGTAAAAATTTATTTTGTGCAGATTTATGTACTTCCTTTAACTCACCTTCTAAATAAACCGTATTTTCTTTAGGTAAGAAATCTTTATACCCACTCCAATCGGAAACAATAATTGGTTTACCTGTTGTTGCAAATTCTGCAAGAGGTCTACCATATCCTTCACCTTTAGTGAACATAATAAATGATTTTACTTTTTCATCATTATATAAATCATTTAATTCTGATTCAGATAAATCACCCCATACTAAATGGATTGGTGGACAGGAATCACCATACTCTTTCGTTACTTCTTCTATTCTTCTTTTAATATCTTCTCGTTCACCAACAGAAAATCCTGCATGAGATGTTTTCATAATTAAACCAGGTTGTTGTTTCTTTGGTAAATCTTTGAAAACTGTACAGAACGTTTTAACCATCATTCCAACATCTTTTCTATCTTGTCCTAAATCTCCTGCTAACCAATGTCCTACAAATAGGAAGTTGAAATCTGTATCAACTGAATCTAAAATGGATTTAGAAGATTTACCATTGAATATCTCTGTGTTTACTCCTTCGAATAAAACCTCAACTGGTTTCTGTAATTTTAACTCACCAGTTGGTTTATTTGTAGCCTTATCAACCTGAGTATAAATTGTTTTTACTAAAGTATTCTTAGTGAATTCGGATGGTGTAATAATCAAATCCATTTGATTTGAACCTTGAATAAATTCTTGAGGTGCAACCGTAGTTTCAACTCCTGCGGTTATACCAATATTATATTTACCAACTCTTTTGAATTCATTTGCAACTGATACTTGAATAAAAATATCAGGTTGTCTATCTAATTGTGTTACAATACTTTGTAATATCTTTTGTCCAAATTCTGTTGATGGGTCTATTTGGTCTTGTGGGGTATTTCCCCATCTTGTTGGTACAACTTTTACATCGTACTTATCTAATTCGAATAGTGATTTCAAGATATCTCTTGAATGGTCACCATAACCACTTCTTGTTGCTATTGGTGCCTGAAATACTAATAATGGTTTATTCATCTTCTAATTCTCTTAATCTGTTTTCTTCTTCGTTTCTTAAACATCTCTCTATTGAGAGTTTAGTTAATCTTGTTATTTCTTCTAATGTTTCTGGTTCATGAGGTGAGTTGTAACATTCAAATCTTGTAGTTTCGATTTCGTTATCTTGTAAAGTTAATACATGATAATCCTCGTTAAGTTCTTTCATATTATGAATTGCTCTACGAGATTCATTAACTTGATTATTTGTCCAATAACCAGGAAATCTTACTATAAAGATTGGTTTACCCATTACCTAATTTTATAAACATTAAATTTTTCTTTTGGTTTCCAATTTTCAAATGTAGTTTCGATTCCATCAACAAGTGTTTTACACATATTTTTAGAATTTAATCCCATTTCTCCCAAGAATTCTTCTCTACCTTTTAAACCAGCTTCACTTCGTTCTTGTGGTGTTTTATCGTACCAATATTGAATTGCATCTGCAACATCAACTACATCCACCTTATCATCAATAATATAAGGGGTTGGTATTGAACCAACAAGGGTTTGAACTCTTGGCCATACTGGTTTTACCCACTCACCATGTGTTACTTTATCTTCCCATTCTCTCCAATCATGCAATGAACCGATTTGTTTGTAATCTTCAGCAGTGAAGTATTTTTTAGTAGATTTCTTTTTGAATCCACATTGGTCTTGTAATCCACCTGTAACATTTACAATTGATGGTGTTCCTGCCATAACTGATTCTGCAGTTACTAAACCAAATCCTTCATTACCAGCTATGTTAATAGTACAATCTACTAAGTTATAAACATAGTTTAATTCTTTTTGTGAGATTCTATCTGTTGAGAACTTGATATCACAATCAGGAGCAATCTTCTCTGCAACTGCGAATAAATCTGTACCGTTTTGGTCTTTTGGTTGTGTATGCATTACCAAACATACTTTATCTTTATCTTCTTCAGGCAAACCATCCACAAACTTTTTAAATGCCCAAATTACATCTGAAGGTTGCTTTCTTTTGATGTTTCTATTCATCCAAAAAAGAATGAACTTGTATTCTTTATCACCAAGTAATCTTTGTTTAAATTCTTGTGGTACATCGGTTGGTTTGTAAATATCTGAATTAATACCATGTGGTACATACGAAACCTGCCAATCTTCTAATGGTTTAATTGTTTCTGAGTCAATCTTACCAACTCTACTCACAATACCATAAGTTTGTCGTGATATACAACCCAACCAATCACATGATTCATAGTAATCTCTGTTATAATCAGGGTCTGGTAGGTCATCCCAAATATGGTAGAATAAGATTGGAATATTTTGTCTTAGTTCTGCCTCCATTTCATATAACCATCTCCAATATCTTGGGTCTGTAAAGTGTAGGATTGCATCTGGTTGATGCCTCATTATCAATTCTCTTAGAATGTTTGCATCTCCATAACCACTCCAAGGAATGATTTTAAGTGAAGCATCTTCTACCCCACTAATTTTACGAGCATCTCCACCCATATCTATTTCTTTTCCTTTATCTGGGTGATTTACTGCCGCTCCTAATTGAATCCAATGATATTTATCAAATGTTCCAAATACCAACTCTTTTGATACCGTTGCGATACCAGATGACATCCTTAAATCATCTGATAAGAGAAGAATCTTCTTTTTATCTGCCATTAACCTTTATTTAAATTGTTCTAAATCTTCTATAATCGTTTAACTTAACTCTTGTAGATTTACCTAAAAAATGTTTTGTCTTAACCCTATCGTTAAACTCACTACGAGTTTGATTGAGTTGTGTATTTCCATTACTCTGTTTATTCATAATTAAAATGCGGAGCCGCTTTGTTGTAAGTGTTCGTAATTATTAATTTCATCTCTGAACGATTCGTCCTCTATATATTTGTTTACTGAACGATTTACTAACTTTTGAAGTGTGATGTTAGAATCAAATGAAATTCTTTTGAATTTTGAGTAAATATCTTTTATGATTTTTACCGTAGTAAGTTTTGTATCTGCCATAACTATCCTTTAATTTTATATAAATATATATAAATTTAAAAAACCATCAATTCCAAGCAGAACAAAGTCCTCTTTCTTTAAATTCACACCATTTACAATGATTACCTTTATTATGTGGAAACTGAGTTTGGATAATCTCACCACCTTCACCAAATACAGAATCTACAAAATCAGTAAAACCTTTCCATGCTTTGTTTACAGAGGGTTTACCATTCGCAGGTACAAACTTTGAAATTCGTGGTATGGGAAATTCGTAATCTTCATTTATTTTTCTCTTTAGTATTTGATACTCCACTTTAATTTTATCTAATGGAATATCATATTTCTGAGAATAGAACTTTTTGTAAAGTAACATCTGAGATGTTTTTACTTTATCGTTCTTTTGATATTTTGACCAACCTCTTGTTGAAGTTTTTAAATCAATGATAACATATTCTTGAGTTGTTTTATCTTTAAGAAGTACATCAATGAAACCAATAAAGTTTACACCTGGTTTTACCTCAGCGTTTAAAACTTGTTCAATTGCCACAAGTTCGAATCCACTCTTAGAATATAGTTTATCTAATTTTTTTGTAAAGTAAGAAAGTATCAATTTACCATCTTGAAAGAACTCTTCAATTTCTTCTTGGGTACAGGGATATCTACCCTCCATCTTTTCTTTCTCTTTAGTGAAGTGTTCTACAAGTTGCTTGTATAAAAGGTTTTCAAGATTTATTTGTAGTGCCTGTTTTTTAGATACATTATACATCACATCCAAAAAGTGTTGGATTGTTTCGTGCATTGCACTACCAAAAATTGTGTGGATATTTGCAGATGATGTTCCTAATTTATCAATATAGTTTAACTTGTACTGTTCTTGACAAGTTGAATACATACCATATTGAGAATAACTTACTTTAGCCATAACTTTAATTTACTATGTAAATATACGAAAAAATTATGAGAAATCCAAATTTTTTTCAATATTTATTTCATTAAAAAAATCTTCAAGATAACTTAATTCTTGAGGAGTTTTTGTTTTATTATATTGATTACCAAACTGCAATCTACTTCTAAAATCAATTAACACATGAGTAATTTTTGTTTTATCTTCTAACTTATTGTTTCTAAGATAATTTATATATCTTTCTATATGTGTCTTTAATCTACTTCCATTTATTTCTCCCAATCCTCTTTCAAAGAAATCAGCCACTTTATAACAATTTGAAAAAGAAGTTACAGCAACTCTTTCCGAACCTACTGCATAATTAAACAAAATTTCATCATCAGATTTGATAAAACCTAAGTCATACATTTGATTTCTAAAATTATAAAAATCATAACAATTAAATATTGATGATGTATATTGAAAAACATTTCGAATATTATTATATTTCTTTTTGTTTTCTTCTAATCTTTTTAAATTATCACAAAATTTTTGATGTGAAAATCCCGTTCTAACAAACTCACCCAATTCACCAAGCCCATCAACAGAAATAATAAAATTTGTAAATCTAAATTCTGATAGAAATCTAAATATATCTTCTTTTACAAAGTTTAATAAACTAAAATTTGTATTAATATGTAATTCTATTTTAGATTTATCTTCTATTGAATCTAAAAAACTATACATTTCTTTCATATAAAGTGGCTCACCACCTGCGAAATAAATGTGTTCTAAATTTTTTAAATTTTTATTTTGAATATTAAAGTTTGTTGATTTGTTAAAAGAATATGGGTCATATGGTTTTTCCATATGGGGATGTTCTTTAAAAAACTTATCATCCTCTTCTGCCCACTTTGTAGATGATTCTGAACTGCAACTTCTACAAGAAAAATTACAATTAGTAGATGGTCTCAAATCTAATTTTAGAAAGTTTGGAGAAATTGTACCATCAGCTGATGTACTTTTTACATATTCATCAATGTAATCACCATAATGTTCGTTCCATTGTTGACGATAACTATAACTCCCTTCCTTTTCCATATTGTAACAAATATCACAATATGAGGGGTTCTCACCATTTAACATTTTCTTTCGAACCTCTTTATAAGTTTCTGAATTGAATAACTCAACGACATCATCAGAAGATTCTTCAATATCTAAATACTTCTGAGAATAACAACAAACTTTTAATTTTTTATTGGGATAAGCATTGAGGTGAGAAAAGGGTAATATACAAAAGCTATCATTTTTCATTACACTTTTAATTTCAACTTAGTAATTTGTTTTTTATCGATACCATACTTTTCACAAATATACTTTATGTTTTCTCTACCTTCTCTGGTTGAATAAAGTATTTCACAGTAATCTTCTGCCTCTTTTGAAGAACACATAAAATCTTGTTTAATAATATCGATTAAAAAAGATTCATATTTATTATCTTTTTTACCTTTTGTGTATTTTAAAAAATATCTTCCTTTTGGGATAATCCCAATAAGTGAAAGATAAAGTTGTTTAGGTTCTAATGTTTGTGTATATGGCTGTATTTCTGAAAGAACTTCTATCCAATCAGGATTCATAGATAAGAATCTGTGTATCATAAAATTACTCCAAGTTTTCTTATCACTTTCTTCAAGTTTATCCCAATACTTAGGGTCTTGAAATTGTGTAACCGCTTTTATGTGGTCAAATAGTGTCTTACTTGCCATTATTTTTCAATTCGTTTGGTAGTAGTTCTTCACAAATTTCACCACAATCACCACATAGATATAATTCTACTGGTATGATTGCATCATTTGGTGTACTTGTAATCATTTTTGAAATTTTTAAGAACTTTGTACCTGGTATAAATACAGTTCCACCACATTCTTGACAAGATATTTCTTTTGCCTGAGATAAATCTAATTTCGGTTTTTGTATTGGTGGATTATTATCACCACCCATTCCTACGATTTTTGCCATCTTTTATTATTTTCTTCTTCGTTTAGTTTTCCTTGTTTTTTTATAGCCTCCCATTCATCCTCTGATATTTTTCTCCCATCAATTGCTGCGGATAAACCCGCAACTTGTTTAAGTTCATGAGAATTCATTGGCCTGGTTTTTGATTTTAGATACTCAGCTTTTGTATCTAACCATTCAAATAATTCATCTTCAGATAGTTTATCAAGTACATCACTTGATGGGTCTGGTTTCGTTGGGTCGTATTTCATATCTTATAGTTTATTTGTTACAAATATACGAAAAATATTTTAATTATCCAAGTAAAATGTTTAAAACTTCTTGTACAATTTCAGTTTTATTACCATACTTACTAAAAATTTCTCTTCCATTTTTAAATGCAACTACCATTGGTATATTAGTTAAATCAGTAAGTTCTCTACTTTTAGGTGAATTATCTGGATTTATAAATATAAATGGTATTTCTCTATTTAACTCAGAAACTCGTTCAAACTCTGGTTTAAGAATATCACAATTCCCACACCAATCAGTACCAAACATTACCATTAGTTTAGGTTGTGTTCTTAATAATACATCAAGTGAATCTGTTTCTAATTTTATCATAAAATTCCTACAATCTGAATGATACAACTCATAAAAGTTATTTCTTTATCAACTACCAATGCATCTTTGTGTTGTGATTCTGAAAGAATAAGAATAATATTTGATGTATTGTTACCACCATAATCATCAACCTTTTCATATAAGAATGTATATAGTTCTGTAAAATCAGAGATTCTTGCATCGGCAACTGCCTGTCTGATATTTTTCCATTTATTGGGTTTTGCATCTGAACCTTTTAGAATCTCAACTACCTTTGATTTGATATCCGAATCAATTACAGAGGTTGTATCAAGTTTTAATTGTCCTTTGGATGAATTTAGTTGACAAGTATTAATAATCTTTCTAATATCAGGATATGAACTATCAATGATAGGTACAAGGTCTGTTGGTTGGAAACTTACGCCTTCTTTACCCAAGATTTGTGAGATTTGTACTGCCACCTCTTTTTTGGATGGTGGTACAATTTGGAAAGTTTGACATCTACTTTGTATTGGGTCAATCACTTTCTCTACATAGTTACAAGTCAGAATGAATCTACAATGTTTTGAGAATGTTTCCATCAAGTTTCTAAGGATTGCCTGTGCATTTGGTGTCATGTAATCGAACTCATCTAAGATGATTACTTTCATATCCTTAAAACCAATAGTGGAAGCAAAACCCTTTACTTTGTTTCTAACTGTGTCAACATTGTTTTCATCTGATGCATTTATAATGATATAATCACAATTGATTGAGTTAACAATTAACTTTGCTAAGGTTGTTTTACCTGTACCTGCTTTACCAAAAAATAAAAGATGAGGTACATCTCCACTTTGAAGATAATCACTTACCTTTTGTTTAAGATGTTCGTTACCAACATATTCTGTTAGTTTTTTTGGTCTGTATTTCTCAACCCATAATGAGTTGTTTACTTCTTGGTTTGTTGTATCTTCGAAGAATGCCATATCTATTTTTTGTTTATACAAATATACGAAAATTATTTGGATTATACAAATTATTTAAAAAATAATTTACACATAATATCGTAATTTTTTTTAATTTTACTATAATTTTTTTTATACATACTTTTAATATCACCATAAGATAACTCATTGTAAGTATTTACCATTTCTACAAAATTATTTATTTTTTTATCATCACCATAATAGAGAGAATCTGTATTAAATCCAAATTCTTTATTAGCTACCCAAAATCCCATCTCCTCAACTTCTTTTACAAAATTACAACCACCATATATAATTGGAATAGATTGTGTTAAAAATGGAAGTAATGTTTTATCGGTTATAGGATTTAAAGGCGATTCAGATGTATCAGTTTCTATAACAAATGAAACAAATGATTTACAATATTCTTTAACCAACTCAGAAGTAGTTGGGTTTTTATTCATTTCATAATGATGTGGAAGTAACGATTCTCTTTTATAATCTCCCAGATACGTTTCGACTCTAATATATCTTATTATTCCATTAAATTTATCAAAATTTATTTTATTAAAAATTTTATCTCTTGTTTTATTGTATTTTCTAACTGATAAAATTCCTTTATTTGATTTTGATAAATTTTTGAAATTACTTTCATTTATAAAATCAAAGTATCCAATAGTATGAGAGTCTGGCAAATAATTTCCCAATTGCCATATTACAAGTTCTTTCATTGGATTTACATAGTCTTTATGTAAATTTGCATAATGTAATAAATTCACAATAGGCTCCATTCCATATTTTATTTTATTAGAAACAGGCATTGATATTAATATCTCTTTATCAGGATATTCAGATATTATTTGTATTAAAGTATCAAGACCGTTAGAATATACTTCGTGGTTTGTATAAAAGAAAAAATTAGTATTATTTTCAATTTCATTACGAATTTTTTCTTCACTACTAAACTCAGACCATTCAATTGGTTTTTTGTTTTTAAAGAATTCTATTTGTGATTTAACTTTGGAACTAAACATCTAATAGTTTTATTATTTGTTTTACTGTATTCTTACCAACTTTTATAGTGTGATAAGGAATGTTATTATCATCTAAAATCTTTTTACAATGTTTATCGATAGCAATTGATTCTTCTAAATTCTGATATCTCTCATCATCATTATGATTACCTTCCGCTCTTTCTAAAAGAACATTAATACTATCGTATCTATTGTGCAAATCTACAATCATTTTGTTAAAATATTCACCATAAAACTCAGCAGGATATCCTGTGTTATACCAAGTTTTATAAATTAATGAAAACATTATTGGTGAATCGATTACGATGTAATCAACCTTCCCATATGATTGTGCTATACCTCTATGTTGATTTGCAAGTACATAGAGTTGGTCTTTTATTGCTTCGTTGTTCTTATCCCACGCCAAGAGTTTAGGGAACTCATATGGGTTGTTACAACTAATGTGTTTCTTTTTTAATTTATATGTTACTCCTGCTGCTATGGAAGATTTTCCTATACCAGGTCCTCCAAATAAATTAATTAACTTACTCACTTATGATATCTGTTATTTTTTGTTCACATTCTTTCCAATTTTTCAGTAACATCTCTGATGCCTTTTTGTACATATCCCTTTCTTCTTTCATATCATCGTACTTTTGTTTCCACTCACTTTCAGTTTGTGAAAAACCAGAGAACAAAATAACAATTAGTAATAAAACTAAATTTCTCATATTTTAATTATTTTTAATTTATAATAAATATTTATTTGAATTAGCAGTTTCTTCTACAATCTCTTCAAAATCAACTTCGATAGATTTTATATATTCAATATCCGAAGATTTATTAAAGTGTTTATTGCTAATGTGATGAAAATTATGATTTACAAATGGCAAATCATGTATCTTTTTTAACTCATGTAAAAAATCTTCAAAAGAACTGTTGTTTTCATCAAACACTTGAAGTTCTTTCATTTCTTCATAACTATATGTCCACCAATTTGCAATTTGTCTATAATTAATACCAATCTTATTTTTAAAATTGGAAAATATATCAGTAATTAAATTATAAAATTGTTTCATTTCTTTGTAATTATTCTTACTAACAACCATTGAACATACAATATCATCTACACTATCTAATGTTGATATAAATTTAAGGTTAGAAATTAATTTATCCCAATCACCATTTAATCGAGTAACATTTTCATAAGTTTCTTTATTACCAGCATCAATACTAATTTCTATAAAATTAATGTAAGGAGCCGCATTTAAAGAATTCCACATTTTTTCATTAAGTATTACACCATTTGTAATAATCTGTAATGATTCTAAATTAGGATATTTAGATTTATCAAAATTTTGTAGGTATTTTCTGTATATAGTAGAATAAAACGGGTCTCCGCTTCCTGTAACTAATATTCTTTTTAAGTTAGAACCGTAGTTATCTTCTATTGAATTTAATATATGGAGTTTATTTTTGTATTGAACCGAATTAACATCATCGTTTGTAACAAGAGATAATCGACATGATGGACATTTTAAATTACAACTTCTATCAAAACCAAAAAGAATTTCTTCTGGTGGTTTACTGAAGTTTTTAATATCTTCAATACTTTTAATATCATACTTCTTATTAAAATCTTCTTTTTTAAGAACCTTTTCAGGTATGATATTAGAGTTTTTTAGTTGGTTTAGTTTAGGACAAAGTTCATGATTGCATAAGGAATAAGAACCATCATATACAGCTTCTCGTATCCTTCTTGCAGTATTTGAAGTCCAGTTTCGTTGTACATCATCTGTTTGATTAAATAGTCTATCACTTTGTATTCCATCTTCGTTTACTTTTATATTTGGTGGGCCCCACGCAGGACAACATACAAACTGTCCATGAGTGTGTACATCTGTGTAACTAAAAGGTTCTTCACAAACATATTCATTTAGTATGTTAGTTTCGTTGTTCAATTTTATTGATTAACAAATTAATTTTTTCACAAAATTTTGGAAACTTATTTCTTGTAGCTAATTGTTTCCAAATGTAATACAAAATAGTTAATATAATTTTTTTCATAACAAAAAGGATTATGGGAGAGTTGTAGAACATCCCTCCCATGATTATTCCTTCTATAAATATTAGAATCTGTATTTAAGTGAAGCGTTCCAAGTACGGCCGAATCCGAACCATACTGAGTTTCTTACATCGATTCCATTCCAAGTTTCTGAACCTGCAGAAGCGTGGATATTTGAGTTTGATTCTGCAATATAAACAGTATCAAATAAGTTGTTGATGTTCACTCTAAATGAAGCATCGTTTCCGAATAAGTTAAATCTAAGTGTTGAACCTAAATCAACTAATCCATAAGATGGTAACTTTAACGCACCATCGTTATCAGGTTGTGTAAACGCTGAATCAGTAATTGAATAATCTGCAAATAAGTTATCTACAAATCTATATCCTAAATCAACATTTAGTTTATTACCTAATTTATAATCAGCTTCTAAGTAAGATACGAATTGTGCAGCGTCACCAACTTTTGCATCTTTAAGGTAAAGTGTACCTGTACCGATTGATTGTTGGTTATCATCAAATAACTCTGCATCAAAATCTTTAGTATATCTCCAATCACCGATTGATAACATACCTTTTAATCTTAAATTAGAAGAAGGGTCATAAGTTGCTTCAACTTCGATACCATTGTGTACTACATCGATATCTCTGAATTGAGCAAATCCATCAACACCTTGTTGGTTAGATAAACTTCTTGTAACAAATCTATTACCCCATACAGTTGAGTATAAGTTAACATTTGCTTTGAAGTTGTTACCAATGAAACCATATCCAAATTCAACTGATTTGATTTCTTCGTTTTGTAAATCAGGATTTACATTGTTAGCGAAGTTAGGGAATACTGCATCAAAGTTAGGTTGTCTTGAGATGAAACCAGCATTGAAGAAAACATTTTGTCTATCATCAATGTTGTAGTTTGCACCACCTTTAACATACCCACCACCTACATTTTCTGTATCTGATTCAGGATTACCTGGTTGGTCAAAGTAATCGATTCTTTGGAATGATTGGTTAGATAAACCTGCTTGTAATACTGCAGATAAGGTAGAGTTGTTATATTCAACTAAACCATTTACACCTTGCCAACCTACTTTACCAATGTTATAGTAATCGATTTTTGGTCCTTTAATACCCGTATCTTTGAATGGAGATGCTTCAACTAAAGTATTGATGATTTGTCCTGCTGAGTTCTTATTACCAGTTGAGTAATAACCATCAAATCCTAATAAATCATTTAATACTCTATAATGATATCCTTTATAATTTCTTAAATCGATACCAATTGAAGTTTTCCAATTCCCACTTTCATATTCTAAGTTAGAGATTGCTCCAACCCAGTCATGAGAGTTCATAGAAGCTCTTCTGATTAAACCAGCTCTGTTTACACCATCTTCTCTAAATCCATTAGATGCGATTAACTGACCACCGAATGGTAAATCACCACTATAACCATCTGTATTAGCTTGGTTATATGCAACGATTGCATCAAAGTCAATAAATCCATTAGCATCTCTTGAACCTCTACCATCTTCTAAATAATGTTCCGTAAGGTCTTTCCTGAAAGGTAGGATATCAGTTTCCGAGTTGTAGTAATTTCTACCTCTTGGTCCTGTTCCTCCACCTCTACCTGCTGAACCATATAATGATGTTGCAAGTTTAAGGTTATCAGAAATATCAAAATCCCAGTTTAAAGTTGCCAATGGTTTGTTGTAGAAGTTTCTTCTTAGAGAATATTCTTCTCCATTTAAAATACCACCATTGGTATTCCATCTTCTATCAATTCCTTCTGTACCAAAGTTTTGGTAATCTCTAATAGATACCCAAACATCTCTTTGGTGGTGCCATTGTCCTGCACCTAATAAAGAAAAGTTTACAGAATGTTTAGAATCTTCAGGTGCATATCCTAATGCAAAGAAGTAAGTGTAACCCTCACCACTTGTATTATAGATATATCCATCACCTGCCCACTTAGATAGCAAAACAGATGAAGCCCATCCATTCTCACTAAGACCAGTAGAGTGAGTTACAGTAGTTTTTGTGTAACCATCGTTACCAATAACTTGTTGTACTGAACTACCACTTTTAGCCTCAGCGGCTTTTGTAAAGATTGAAACTGTACCACCAACTGAAGGTACTGCTAATCTCGAAGCTCCTAATCCTCTTTGTAATTGGATTCCACTTGCAACATCCGTAAGACCTTGCCAGTTTGACCAATAAACCCATCCGTTTTCCATGTCATTAACTGGCTGACCGTTAATTAGGAAAGAAGTGTTTCTTTGGTCGAATCCTCTTAGAGAGATTCTCGAATCACCATATCCACCACCTTGTTTGGTAGCATAGACACCTGGTGTCTTATTCATAATTTCAGGAAACTCTTGGTTACCAACTTTTAATGAAATTTCAGCAGGTGAAATCGTAGATACAGCAACAGGTGTTTCTCTTACCTTTGCAATATCAATCACACCAGAAGTTACAACTACTTCACCAAGAACATTGATATCAGGTTGAAGTGATACCAATAATCCATTCTGAGCAGATACTTCTGAAGCTGAATATCCAATAAAAGAAACAACCAAAGTGTCTCCTTGTGATGCATCAATTGTGAATGTTCCATCAAATCCTGCTACAACACCTGTTTGTGTTCCTTTAATAAGGACGGTAGCACCTGGTAGAACATCATTAGTTTCAGCATCAACCACTTTCCCACTAATCTGTGCAAAAGCATTTGTTAATGACATCATTGCCATCAATCCAACTAATAATAGTTTTCTCATAATAATTAATTTTCTATTTATTTAAATTAAACATAACCTAATCACCGAAGTGATTATTTTCTGTGATTATAAAAGATGTGGTTTTGCTTCGTTAATACCCGAATTAGTAACAACAACATATGGAGGTTTGAAATCTTCTAAATTACTTGCACCACCATAAGATAATGCAGATTTCACTCCATCAAGTAATCCATTCACTATGAACTTAACTCCGCCCTTGTAGGGAATGGCAGTGGATTCACCTTCCACATTTCTGGTCTGTTGACCATTTGCTACTTTCGTTTCTAACGAGGCCGAACCTCTATATCTCTTATAAAGACCTTTTTGAGTTTCAACAATCTGACCTGGTGCTTCATCAGTACCAGCGATTAATGAACCCAACATAACAGAACTCGCTCCAATTGCCAGAGCCTTTGAAATATCACCACTTGAACGAATACCTCCATCAGCCATAACCGGAGTTTTCGCAACTGATACAATATCTTCCAAACAACTTACATTCGGTACACCGAATCCTGTTTTAACTCTTGTTGTACAAAGAGAACCACCACCGATTCCAACTCTCAACCCATCTACTCCCCAAGATTCCAATTCTTGAGCTGCTTCTTTCGTAGCGATGTTACCTGCGATGATATCTACTTTGTCATCAAGATTTTCTTTACACCACTCAATCATCTTACGAACATTTTCGTGGTGTCCATGAGCAACATCAATCAATAGAATATTACAGCCCGATTCTACCAATGATTTTGCTCTTTGTTTATCACTTTCACTTACTCCGATGGCTGCCATAATAGGGACATGAGAAATTTCAGAGTGCCATGTATCTAACATAACTCCCCAATCTTCAAAAGGTCCACCAAACCCTTCACCGTAAATTTTGTGATATAACTCTTTAACTATTTTTGATTGTTCTTCTATTGAATTAAAACGATGGATACAACCTACTCCACCGAGTTTAAACATTTTATATGCCATATCTAAACCACAAACCGTATCCATTGGTGAGGCTACGATTGGGTTTATTAGACCGTATCTACGAGATACTAATGTATTTAAATTGATTTTTGTACGAGATGGGATGTTAGAGTATTGTGGTACTAACTGAATATCATCGTATGTAAGGGAATAATTCATGAACCTTTATTTGTGTTTGTAGTGTAGAAAGTTACCCTGTCCATCGTGGCAGTTCCCCATAAGAAGTAGGGGTTATTTTGGTAACTTGAGAAATTTATTAAATAAGTTTCTTCCATCTTTGAATAAGTATTAATTTAAAATATAATCTCTTAAAAATTGTGTATTTTTATAAATCCAATCTAATATGATAGATTTATTTTCTTTTATTTTTGATAAGTTCTCTGTATAAATTCTTTTCGCATCTTCTAAAGAAATCTTTTCAAGTGCTTCAATTAAATAATCCATTTGTTTAATTGGGTCATCTTCTTCTAAAAATAATGGATTTATTCCAAGTTCTTTAATGAAAGTATGTCCCCCAAGTTTTTCAAATTCTTTGTAGAATCTATTAGCACCAACTGATACAAATAACTTTTCAAAAAAGATTCCATGATAAGTTTTTTCTGACCAGAACCCATATAACTTATCCCATATAATATGTGTTTCTGCAACTATCTCAATATAACTTTGGTTATATTCTTCCTTTCTAATATTTTCAGAAGCATATTCAAATCTTTTATCTAAACCAAGTGGGTCTTGAATTTTTTTATAGTAAGAAAGTGGTTTGTAAAAATCTAAATTCCAAAACTTTTTAATCTGTGGTTTTAGTGAAGCTGCACCATCTGTAAATAAATTGTTTTCTTTTATTGCTTGATAGTATTCATGTAAAAACCACTTGTTCATAGTAAGATATCCTTTATCTATCAGACCACTTTCTATACACTTATTTATTAAATATAATCTATGATATCTTGGTTTACCACCTAGCATACCAAAGACATAAGGTCTATCTTCTTTTGGATTTACCAAAGTATCTAACCAATCATAATAAACTTCTTGTCCATTTTCAATTTCTTGTCTATTGTTTGGTGATACTTCATACGAAAGAATATCATAAATGTAATTCCAAAGAGAATAAAAAGTATCTACTTTAGTATTCTTACATTTTTCAAATAACGGATAATCTGAGAATCTTGTGAAATCAAAATCATAATCTAAACTACAAGGTACATAATGTCTATTCTCATAATCAAGTGGTTCGAAATATGCATTAGCTAAAATTACTTTTACATTTTTTTTCTTGTAAACTTCTTCTAACTTTTTTACATATGCCAATCCAAATGTATGATAGAATCCTATAAAACAACCATCAAATATCCACCTATCCATTAAAATAATAGAATCTTGTGGTGGATTAAAAAGAATATTATCTTTGGATTCTTCAAACCACTCTAAATTATTTTCTTGTACATTCCAATCAACTTGATGTTCGCTTGGGTCTATGATTTTAATTTTGTGATTTGAACCATTATAATCAAATTCATATATAGATGTCCAATCTTCCTTTGATATAAGTTTAAATTTACTTTTACCAAAAATAGAATAAATCTGAGATTCTCTTGCTATTATTGTTTTCATATCTACTTTTTATGGAATACAAATATTGGTTCAAACTTATAAACCTTACCATCATATTCAACAGCATTCTTTATACCACTCTTAGATGGGTCTAATCCAACCATTCTGGTCATCAACATTTTGAGTTTACCTTTATACTCACATCCCAATTCTTTTAAGATATCGATTGAATCTTGTTCAAGTGGATAATAAGTGTTCTCACCAATCTTAATATCAGCAATATTCCAAAGAATATATCTATCGTTCTTAAGATACTCATAAATCGTTGTTAGTGTAGGTTTTAAGAAGTTATCTCTCCAATCTTCATACTCACCATAGGCTTTGAAAGATTGTTTCTCATCTTGTGAGTATTGTTCTCTATTAAAGTAAGGAGGTGAAGTAAATGAAATATCTATTTTACCTTTGTACTTTTGAAACTTTGGATTGTTTGAGATTAACTCTGAACCATCTTGGAATAACTCATAAGTATTACCTTGTTTTTCTACATCAAAGAATGTAGTAAGTTTGTCTGAAAAATCATCTACACAATTATCATTGTAAAACTTAGCCATATACTCATAACGAGAAATACCTTCTTCATCTAAGAAGTTATCAGGATTAGGGTCTGTACCAACATAATGTATTTTCTTACGAGAACTCATTGCTCCTAAGATTCTACCACCCCAACCACTTGATGAATCGTAAATATGTAGTGGTTCATCTGTATCAATGTGTTTGGTATAGTTTTCGTAAATCCACTTTGCAGTTAGTGCAGGGAAGTTTACTGCAGGTTGACCACAACTCAATCTGAATACTTGAATAATCTTTGGAAAGATACCAACTTCTTTTTCGTACCAACGAATCTGATAAAGATACTTTTGGGTTGTACCTGCTTCAGAAGTCCATTCTGATTCTATTCTATCTATATTTGATAACTGAGTATCATTTAGATATCCATCATCTTTTAGCTCTTGAACTTGTTCTGATGTTAAATATAAATTACCATGACCGATATACTCTTCATTGAAAGTACCATAGTTTGAAATAGTTCTTGTATTTACTTTTGATATCCAAATATCAATACCAGAATATTTACCATTGAATACCTTTCCATCATGAACATCTTTGATAAAATCAATAGCACCTTGTCCATTCCAAAAAGGATTCTCATCTTTCTTATCTACAATTGACCTTGACCATGAATACATAGAATCTCGTTTAACTGCTCGTTTCATAATACGAACAAACTTATCTTCCATATTAGGGTCAGAGAAATGGTCATAAATAGATAAACCACCCTCTGCAGATTTACCAGTTGATATCTTAGTTTTTAACATTGTAGGAAAAAACTGATTTACAACTGATGCATCTTTGTTAAAGTTTTTTATTAATCCTAATGATTCAGAATCACCACTTGTATCTTTTTCCCAATAATTTGCAGGATTAGACTTAAGTTTCTTAAAGTTTTTGATAATACCACTTTCGTTTTTGCCAATAACAGGTGGAGTTCCTCGTTCATCCCATTGCTCTGTAACTTCTTTACGCAGAATTCTAGCCCAAGACACAAACTCATCATCAGTCATTTGTAACAACTGATGATAAGTAGTGTTGGATTTAAATTCAGAAAATCTGCTTTTTTCGTAGAAGTATTTTGTCATTAACTCTGGATTTCTACAAGGTAATAATTTGATTCGTAGTTATCGATTTCAAAATAGATATGTGCTAAACCTGAAGATGAAATCTTTAAAGTAGCATCTGTTGCCTCTTTATTTGCAACTAAGATTTCTTTTAAGAAGTTTGCTGAGAATGAAATTGGTTCTACTTTATCTTTTGAACAAGTACAATCAACATCGATGTTAATTCTATTTGTATTGATATTAGAATATCCTAAGATAATTTGACCAGAACCATTTTTACCATCACCACAAGTGAATGTAAAGTTATTCTCATCTGCCAAAGCACCTTTTGCTTTGATGAACTTTGTAATGAAGTTTGAATCTAATTTGATTTCAGTATCAAACTCTGGTAATTGTTTTAAATCAGGTACATTAGGGATAACTGATAAATCAGCCAACATATAATTTACTGATGTAGAACCATCTTTGAATTTCAAAGAAACTGGTTTGCCATCAATATCATTGATTGAGAAATCAACATCATTTCCTAATACTGATAACATTTTTGTAAGTTTGGTTGTATCATACACACCGAATGATGCATCTGATGAATCAAACTCTTTCATAGTAACACTACCCAAAACAGATTTATCATCTGAAATGAATGATGTTGTAAGAGAACCTTCTTTAGATTCCCACTTTACAGATTCTACTAAACCTGCAAGATTGTACTTCGATACGAAGCGATTTAATGATTGTTTTTCCATGTTTTTACTTAATTATAATTTATATTTGTACAAATATACGAAATTATTTTCATATACACAAGTCTTTTAAACAATTTGTTGTGGCATTCCCATTACAAACTGAGTTTTATCTTCTGGTTTATCAACTACCATACATTCAGTAGTTAAAATCATACCAGCAATTGAAGCTGCATTTTGGATAGCGGTTCTCGTTACTTTTTTAGGGTCAATGATACCTGCCTCGAACATATCTACAAATTTTTCGTTTTTAGCATCATATCCACCACCATTTTGTTTGATATAATCTAAGACCGAACCTTCTGTTACACCACAATTTTTAAGAATCTGAGAGATTGGTGAAGCAAGTGCCTCTACAATAATATTGTAACCATTACAAACTGAATTACTATCTTCACATGGTATATTAGCAAGTACATCTTGGATTTTAAGTAATGCAATACCACCACCTTCAACAATACCTTCTTCAATACCAGCTCTTGTAGCTGATAAAGCATCATCTACTCTATCTTTCTTTTCTTTGAGTTCAACTTCTGAACCAGCACCAATGTAAAGAACGGCAACACCACCACTCAATTTAGCCAATCTTTCTTGAAGTTTTTCTCTATCGTAATCCGAAGTAGTGTTTTCAATCTGTGATTTAATTTGTTGAATTCTTTGTTGAATATCTTCAGTAGTTCCATTACCATTTACAATTGTAGTATTATCTTTACCAATAGTAATTTTTTCACAATTACCCAAATGTTCAATGGTAGTTTCTTCTAATTTTAATCCAATTTCAGAAGTAATAAAAGTACCACCTGTTAAAGTAGCAATATCTTTCATCATTTCTTTCTTTCTATCACCAAATGCTGGTGATTTAATTGCACATACATTTAAGATTCCTCTTAGTTTGTTTACTACTAAAGTTCCCAATGCCTCAGCCTCTACATCATCAGCAATAATTACTAATGATTTATTTTGTTGAGATACTGATTCTAATAAATGTAGTATATCTTTCATTGAAGAAATTTTACCATCATATAAAAGAATAGATGGGGATTCTAAAACAGCCGTCATCTTTTCAGGGTCTGTTACAAAGTGTGAAGAAAGATATCCTCTATCAAATTGCATACCTTCTACCAACTCCATTGAAGTTTCTATACCTTTAGATTCTTCAACTGTAATTACACCATCAGTTCCAACTTTCTCAAATGCATCTGCAATAAGTTCACCAATAGTTGAATCATTGTTTGCAGATATTGTAGCGATTTGTTTGATTTTTTCATAATCAGAACCTACAACAATTGCTTGTTTACCAAGTTCTTCAACTACAATTTTAATCGCCTTATCAATTCCTTTTTTCAACTCAATTGGATTTGCTCCACCATCAACAGCCTCAAATCCTAATCTTGCTATTTCTTGAGCAAGTACAGTTGCTGTTGTTGTACCATCACCCGCATCATCTGCAGTTTTAGATGCAACATCTTTAACTAATTGAGCTCCCATGTTTTCAAACACATCTTCTAACTCAATTTCTTTTGCAACTGATACACCATCTTTGGTAATATGTGGTTGTCCATGTTGTTTTTGTAAAAGTACATTTCTACCTTTTGGTCCTAATGTAACCTTTACTGCATTAGCAAGAGTATCTAATCCTGTTTTTAGAGATTCTCTTGCCTGTACATCAAATTTTAATTGTTTTGCCATATATTAATTATTAAATTTTTCTCATTTATATTTGTACAAATATACGAAAAATATTTGAGATATCCAAATGTTTTCATATTTTATTTTTTTTATCTATATGATTTAAAGTAACTATATTTTTTGTTTAATTCAAAATATCTTGTATCAACAAGAGTCCATTTGATTTGAGGAAATGTAGTTTTTAAATCTTCTACTAAATCTTTAGTATCTTGTGAAAAATTACTATGAGAATCTAATGGTATAGATTCAGCCTGTGAATCACAAGTTATCATAAATTCATCAGGATATTCTCCATTTAATACAAACCACCCAAGTAACTCAGCTAATATTTGGTCTAAATCAATATCCTTCTCAAGTTTCTTCCACTCATTAGCAATTTTCCAATCTTCCTTAATAACTGCTAAATCAAGTGCTTTTCTACCTTGAATTAGTTTTACTTCTTTAGGAAATTGAAATTCTTCAATAGATTCAACCATAGATATATTATACAAACTTAAAAATTCTTTAATGGTTGCTATTGATATAGCTGGTGTAATAAATCTATCATCAATATAAGGTATATCTCCCATAAGAAGCCTACGGCCCAAATCTCTTCTCGAAGTTTCTTTGAATTGTTGATTTGGATTACATTGTTTTGCAAATAATTTAAAGTAATTATTTATATCACCCCTTCGTGTAACTGGTCTATAATATTTACCATCCTGTCCTTTAATCTTTACACCATCTCCCTCAGACAATCTCCATCTTCGAGTACCTGGTAGGGTTACTGAATTTTTATTACTATCTGTTCCAACATTTTCAACTGAAGTTTCTAAGAACATTACAACAAAAGGATGACCAGCTGCTCTACCTTCTCCAAATTCACCTAAAACCACTCCAGCAGTTTCGGTAGTATCGATTACATATCCTCTCCAATCATCAGCATGATTTAAACCAAGTTGTGGTATATCACCAAATATTCGTATTTCCTTTCGTTTAGCCTCGTTTTTAAGGTCTGGTGTTAGTTTAGTAGATTGTAAATATCTACCTGTGTATTTGTGGTCTTTACTTGTTGGAAACTCAACTTTTGGTATTTGAGAATATGGTATAAAGTTACCATATTGGTCAATAAATTTAGCACCCTCAGTAACATCAATCTCTTCTACATTTCCATCCAAGTCATGTTTTCTAAAATGGAAAGATACTATTTTTTCATCTAACGCCTTAACAAAGTAGGTTGCAACCATATCAGCAAATACTTCTAAAAAAGTACTATTTTTATCTTCTAATTCTTCAAATATACCAATATTGATACCTGGTATATCGATAGCAAGATAATTCTCAGTAGGTTCAAGTCCACTAACAAAAGGAAATTTAGAATCTTCTACTGAATCTAAATATCTTTCACTTTTATTTGGTTTTGTATTAGTATCCCATATATTCACACCAGATAATTCATAGTGTTTATTATCAATTTCATCAACTCTATGAGTAAGAACTGTAATTCCACCATTTTTTTCAATAGAATCTTGAGTGGTGATTTTTGCTATTAATTGTTTTAAACCCACTCCATGTACACCCAATTTACCAACTTCATGAAGTATTCTTTTAACACTACCTACAACATAAAGTAATTGGTTATTTACAATATATGGTGTAGTTCCTGTATTATTAATATCGTATAATCTAAGTGAGTAATTGTTTGGTGTAATTTCTCTAAAATCTACAACCACCTTTACATATTTTTTACCTCTAAGGTAATTCATGAATACATCTTTTATAGATGATTCAATTGTTACTGGTGTTACTTGTAATTTTTCGAATAAATCATGTTGATTATATAGTTCCACATTTTCTTTATAAACTCCATTATGTGGTTTCGGAGGTGCAAGTATTTCTGCCATAAAATTATTTTTAAATGTTATTTATATTATATCTTAAATTGTACCAAAATGGTACTACATGACAAATTGTCATGGTCTGAATATATTATCTCTTTCTACAACAGTTGAAAGATGGTCGGCCCAATGCATAATGTAACCTAAGTTCGTTGTTTTACCAACGATTTTTTCTTGGTCGAATTGAATCAAATATTTCTTATTATCCTCATCGAATAAACCATCAGTAAGTTTCATACCAAGATATTCTTTTTCATTGTACTGAATACCATATTGTGATAGTAAAAAGATTGTTCTATCTGTGTGAGATAGATGTGGAATCTTAGGATTGTTTTTGTAAACTTTTCCTAATTTTTCTCTATGCCATTGTGAATCATTATCGATATAGTGAAGTTCACCTTTTTGACCAAGTTTCCCTAAGTCGTGATGAAAGGCAGTGAAGAGAAGTTCTTCTTGGGTAAAATCAACTTTACCACCAGCCTCTTTATATAACTTCATCATACGGAGAGCGTTTCTAGCAACATTCATAACATGGTCAATATAACCACCTTCGTATGCGTTATGGAAGTTAATATTACCACTCGCTGGAGATAACATTAGGTTTGGTCCTAATTCTTCCATTGAGTACATATGGAGTAATTTTTCTAATCTTTCTCCTTCAAATGATTTCTTCAGAGCCTCAATAAATTTATTGTAGTTCTCCTCTAATTGCTTTTCATTGTATCTGTTCATGCCTTTTATATTTTATTTGTTTTACAAATATACGAAATTTTTTTGAATTACACAAGTCTTTTTAAAACTTTTTTTTAATATCCAACATTCCAAAATAAACAATCTTTCTTGCCGAACTCTTTTACGAATCTCCATGCCTTTGCATCGTATGTAATAGCTGATTCAAATGGTAATTCTTTTAGTTCGTTTTCTTTGATTGGTTTATCGAATTTGTATTCACTTCTATAATACTTTGCTCTACCGATTTCTCTTTCACTCATTTTGTGTCCTACCGATACAATATTGATTGGTAATTCAGGAAATGCTAAAGCCAAACCTCTAGCCAATGTACCACTTGAAGCAACACTCCAAATTTCCGATATTTTTGTTGGGTCAATATGTTTTCTTGCTACTTTGATAATAGAAGCAATTACAGTTGGGTGTTCTAATCCAATGGGAAACTGAACTCTTTCTTCAGGATTCTCTTCTACATACTTTCTTGCTCTTGATTGAGTTACTGATAACATTCCCATGTTTACCCATTTGTACTCAGCACCGAGTGCCATTCCTCTTTTTTGGTAATCATGATAATTTTCAGGATTTCTCTTGGCCATAAACAAAACTGTTTTCTTATCGTATTTGTTTGTTACAGCAGGTAAAGATATCTGAGCATAACCTGTAGCGGGTGAAGAACCAAATACAATTTCTTTCTGTGGTACATCTCTGATGAACTTATCTACAAATCGAATCTTAGAACCATAATGTAGTAACTCATCTTGTACAACATAAACATCATCAAATTTTGTGATGATAGGGTCTGGGTTTGGGTCATCCCAATCTTTTACTAATTCTAATAATTCATCAACAGTCCATAATCTACCGTTGTTATCTTCATATGTGGGTTCTATAAATTTACTTAAACTCATTACCAAAACTTTGTATTAACTTCTTTTTCTCTTTCTTCTGGCAAATCATATCCTAAATGTTCTGCCAATATTCTTGTTCGTTTAGATGGACCTTTATTATTCTTTGTTGTCATGAAATAACATATCTTAGCATTTGAATAATCTACTTCTTCATAATTAGGAAACTGGTCAATAGCCAAATCTACAATTTGATTATCTGGCCACATAATGAATCTATGTAAACCATCATCACCAGGTATACCAGGTAACTTAAAAGGTTTAGAACCTTTTGGTGATAAATAATAATAAACAAATTCTGCAATCACATAACAATAATTTTTAGTAGGATTATCCTCACTCCAATTATCTTTCATTGCCTTTGTTTTAAGATGTTTCTTACCCATCTTAACAAGAGCCTCGTGTAACTTTTCTTTTTCAATACCAGCTAAACGAAACATTGATTGTAACTTATCTTCTGGTATTCTCATTCTGTATAATCATCAGGTTCTTGTGTAGTAGGATATTTATCAGCTCCTTTTTCTAACCATCTTCTTGTTTCTGCATTTGATTGAATATCAATAATTAAATGATATCTATCTTCATCACCAAAATTTATTGCTGTGTGTGGTTTTCTCATATCCAAATACCAACACTCACCTAACCCCATTCTTAAAGTAGTTTTTGAACCATCATAATTCCATTGTGTAAATTTAACATCTGGGTTTGTTTGAAGTGGGAAATGGATTCGTGTCCATTGGCCGTTACCAATACCAGCATCCTTATCTTGTCTATCAGTATGCCTTTCTAATTCTCCTTCACCTTTTGATAATCTTAGAATTCTAATTCTTTCAATACATTTATCTTCATCCTTTAAGTGAGGTAATTCTTCTTTAAGAATATTAACAAAATGCTCAACCTCAGATACAGTTTTTCTTAATGGAGTATCTTGCACATCCCATTCTAACTTTTCTTTATTTTCTTTTTTCCAAGAGTTCGTCATCTCTGCAGGTTTGATAATGAAATCTACTAAACCACCATATCCTCTAACTACCATTCCTCTCCAACTGTTTCCTTTATTATAATTTGAATAATGATTAGCAAAATCATCCATGTTTAATTTAAGGATTTGTTCCATTATCTTTGATGTATCTTGAACAGGTACATCTAATCTTTGTAAAGAAAGTTGTTGAGCTCTTTCAATTGGTTTATAATCACCACCTTTAACCCAAATACCATATACATCAGCAAATGAAGTAATAATATTATCAATACAAGTAAATCCTAAGTTCGTTAAGATATCTCTATTTCTTTTTAACTGATTATCTATTTCAACCAAAGTAATTGGTTCTTCAACTTCAAAGAAAGCAGAAGTTTGTGGTTTTGCGATATGTTTTTCAACTAACCTTTGTAACCATTCCTCATAACCAGGATAACACGCCATTTCTTTTATATACTTATCACCTCGTGATTTCTGAAGAACATATGTTTCGTTTGAAAATGAATTCACATTTTTAGTTTGTGTACTCATTTTATTTAAATCATAAAATAAGATAATTGCCTTTATCTTGCCTTCATCATCTTCAACCCAATCAACTTCTTTGTACTCATTCTTTTTCATATGTCCAAGAAATTGTTGTATTTTATATTTGTTTATTTTTCTAAATGGGTCTCGTAATCTTGTGTTACCATCTGTTTTATATGGTTTCACATCTTCAGGTCTTTGTGTTTCATGAAAACAATTTAAAATCTCGTCATAGATAGGAGATTTTGAATAATCCCAAGGATTACTTCCATCTTTTGTAGGTACTTCGTATTGTTGATTCCAATCTCTAAATTTCATAATGTATTAAGTTTTGTTTATTATAAATATGCCTGCAAAAAATTATTAAAAACTAAAAAACTTTTCCGCAGTTCTTTGCTCACTTACAACATCTCCCCACCCAATAGCATCGAAGAAATCTTGTAATTTGCCTTTTAACTCTCTTTCAAAGATTTTTGAATGGTCAATATAAGTTGATATGAAATTTTCTATTTCTGGTGGGTCATTATAACCTGTGAAGGCCAGACCATCCAATCCAAGTGGATTATCTTTAAGGTAAACCCATTTTACTTTATCACCATTTTTCATTGGTTCGTATTTGAATGGTGCATTAAAATGTTTTAAACAATCGTTGTAAGATATAGCTGCCTTAACATGAGCGGGTGTACCTTTTCCAAACTGAAATAATTGTCTTTTACCCTTTGGTAGATACTTTGATAAGTTTTTAACTGCTGAATTTTTAGCAACTTCATCAATAGGTCTATTTATCATTTTCTTTTTGAAATCTACTACATAATCTGAAATCTCATCTTCTGATTTACCTTTTAGAATATCAATTAAAACCGTTCCCATACACTCTTGGAATGCTTTAGGGAAAGATGACCTTTTAACATCTAATCCTTTTACATCAAGTTTATCAACAGGTACACCATTATCTGAAATAATCCATTGTGCATATCTTTTCTTTGCAATCCACAATCCAGCCTTTGCAACATATTCTTTCTTAATTTCTAATCTATGTTTATCTTTATCAACATTGAAAATCTTTTGTGAAAGTATATCATAGAAGTTATTTAGATAATCTTGTACCTCTTCTGCGATTTCATTTACATAACCAGCTATTGTATCTTGGTCATTATCTCTCCAAGTTGGGTTTCGTTTATCAAGTAAGGGAGTAGCTGAGAAAAATACAGAATCAGTATCAATGTATATATTAGAGTCAGCATCAGGAGTACCAAGTTCCTTGTTGTACTTGATGTTAGCCATATCAGCAGTTGATTTAATAACTGTCTGTCCTGTCGTGGTAACAGCGGTAGCATTATCAACATCATAGAACCGAAAGGCAGGAAGGCCAAGCACACCATATAAAGAGTTAAGTAAAATTTTCTGAACCAACTGACGTTTGTGGTAAAAAGCGTATTTTTCTTTGTTTCCTGCTTTTCCATATTTTTTCATTTCATTTTTGTATTCTACCCTCTGTTCGAACCACAAATCAAGAATACCTGGTATACAACCAACCGTATCAGTTCTATAAAGAACTCCATTTGATGCAACTGAGAACTTACTATCATCTAAATACTTTCGTAGATTTTCTTTAGATATTGAGTTATCTCCGATATAATAAGTATCAACTTCGCCTTTTACGAACTTTTGAGCATCCCAATCTTGAATCTTACCAATCTTAGATTCTGGTGAGATATTCAAAGTCATAATGATTGAAGGATATAGTGAAGTTAAATCTAAATCATAAATCCACTCATACTTACCTACTATTGGCGGTTTTACATAAGCACCAATAAACTTTTCTTCATTGTTATCTCTAATAGCCTGCATTCTTTCTTCTCTATCAGCAGGTTTATTTGGAGCAACCAACCCTTTTCTTCTAAGATAAGTTAATAATGCACCTTCTAAGTATTTTGATGAATAAACAAAATCTTCATATGTAACATGGCCTGCATGAGTAATACCTCTACATAAATCAATGAATTCTAATTTCTTATCAAATTCTACAACTAACTCAACATCGACAAGGTTATACTCAATGAACTTTTCAATATCATCTCTGAATAATTGGTCTAAGTTTCCTTGATATTCAATCTTACCTCTACCCAATTCGATTTGAGCAATAGTATCCAATCGATAGTTTGGTAGTTCTCCATAATTAAATTTCTTATAAAGAATAATATAATCTAAATAAGATACACCAGCCATAAAAAATCTCTTTCTATAAGGAGACCAGAAACATTGACCAATTGGTGATAATCTATTTGCCTGTTTCTCACCCAATAATCGTTTGATTCTGTTGTACAACATTGGTGTATCGAAATAATCAATATTCCAGCCAGTTACAATAGATGGATTAATCATCTCATATAACTCTAAATATTTCATCAACATATCTCTTTCATCTCTGAAAGGTATAACAATACACTTATCAGTAGTTTTTTCTTCAAGTATCCCTTCTTTATCCATAACCAAAACCCAATATTGATTGGTTGCAGAATCATGGAGTGCGATAGAAGTAAGTTCATTCTTCGCTTCTTGGGGGTCTGGTAATCCACTTTCCATTTCACACTCAATATCGTATGTGAGAATTACATGACCAGTAGATGGTTCATCAGAATCAGAATACAAATCAACTAAAGCTCTTGTAGTTTCTGGTACATCTGATTCAAACAGATTGGGGTCATCTTTTTTAAACTTGTAAATCTTTGTTAACTTATCACCATAAATTGAAGTGTACTCCCCTCGTTCTGCTGGTTCATATGCATATCGTGTATAAGGAAAACTCATATAACCTCGTTGGTCGTCCCAAACATGCATTAAATTTCTTTCTCGTTGATAATAAGCGTTTTGATACATAGTTACAAATATACGAATTATTTTTCAAATATCCAAATTGGTTCACAAAATCTTTTATCTTTTGTTTCTTCTGCCAACTTTAATGTTTCTTCTTTATATTGTGATTCATCTTTTGCAGTTCCTGCTCCACCACTATTTGGCCTTTTGGCCATTTCCATACCAATACAACCTTTATAAGTTAGACCTTGAGAGGTTATAAAATCTCCCATAGGATTAGTAATTTCTAACCATTGTCTATCTGTACTCCAAGATGAGTTAGTATAAACATCTGCAATGTTCACTGCAATCTTACCACCTTTCTTAACAGTTGGTATAATCTTACCAAGTGCTTTGTGTAAGAAGTGTTCATTCCATACATCAATGTTTTTATATCTTACCCAACTCTGAGTATCATCGTGTGAATATCGTTCTACTGAGAAATATGGTGGTGAAGTAAAAACTAAATCAAAATAGTTTTGATATTCACTATAATCGAAATCTTCAGCAGGTGAACAATAGAAATCAGTTTTAGTTGGTGATTCAAAGAACGAAGTGTGTTTAGTATAAAAATCTCTTTGTTGTTCATAGTAAGGATGATTTTCTTTTCGTGGGTCTAATCCTACATAATGTTCAACAGTTTCACTTGAAAACGCACCAGCTAATCTATCACCCCAACCCATTGAGAAATCAAGAACTGTTTTAGCTTCATTCATATCGTAGAACATCTTAGCTACATTTGGTTTGAATTGAGCACATATGTATTTTCTCAATCCAATCATAGTTCTTAATTCTTTTTTACCAACTTGTGGCAGTTTTAAAGAATATGCAGCTCCCATCAAAGATGTCATAAACTTCTTTGATTCCCAAGTTCTTTTTGGACCAGGTGAAACCGCTCCATCTACTGACCACCTATTTTTTTGTTGAAAGTAATTTGATGCATTATTACCTGTATTTACTCGTGAGAAGTAAACTTGTTTTCCTTCGTATGTCAATGGGTAACGAGTTTGAGCAGCCTTTCGTGGAAACCACTCACCTTCCTTTAGATACTCATTCCATCTAAATCCTTTTAGTTTTAGATAATCACTATAAGCATCTTCTTCAGTAATATCCGCATAAGGAATCGGATATCTCATAAAAATTTCAGCTAATTTTTCTTTTACCTCATCCTTTGGATAAGTTTCTTTGATTAGTTCCCAATCTTCAGGCAGTATAGTAGGGTACTCACCATCATAAGTACCCTTTTCATATTTTGCAAATAAATCTTCTCCGCTTGTCATAAGTGTGTCCAAGTTTTTCTCTTAACAATTTCTTCCACATTCCAAGTGGATACTTTAAAATTACGAGCTATAACATTAGTAGAGAACCCCTTTGAATAGAGTTCTCTAATTTGTAATACTTGTTCTGTTGTTAGCTTAGCCTTTGGATGAGATTCTCCTCGTAACCTATTACTAAAAAACCATAAGGTTTTTGACATAAATTTTGTTTTATATTCTATCGATTGGTATTGTAATTAAATGATAGTTTTCATATTGTGGATGTTTTTGAGTAAAATCCACTTTAGAATCTATCTTTAATTTAAAAGCAGTTTCTGTTTCTACATAGTATAAAACGGTAGAACCATCCATACTACTTAGTTTTTTACTTTTGTTAAATGGAACTTTTGGAGTTCCTTTTATTACTTGTTCTTTTTCTTCTTTGAATGTAACTTTTATTGATGCCATATATTAAGATTTATATTTGATACAAATATACGAAAAATATTTGATAAATCCAAATATTTTTTTAATTTTTTAATTCATTGAGTGCATTTGAGTATGCCATCTCTGATTGTAATCCTGCAAATCTTTGAACTTCTTTACCATCTTTTTCAATAATAACGGTAGGAACTGAACGAACATAATACTTTTGTGCTACTTCAAATTGTTCATCAATGTTAATATCTTGGAATGATACATCATTAAACTTACCTTTAACCTGTTCCATAATTGGTGTTAACATTTTACATGGACCACACCAAGTTGCATAAAATTTCTTTACTTCTAACATAATTTCTCCTATTTAATTATTATCCATCGCAAGCTACACAATCAGGGTCAACTGCTCGTGTTGCGATATCACCTCTGAGTACTGACTCAGTTCTCATATAATATAACGTTTTGATTCCTTGTTTCCATGCTTCCAAAGTAACTTGATTAATCCACTTTGGAGATGCAATCGAAGGGAATGCAAGATTTAATGAAACAGCTTGGTCAATATATTGTTGTCTTACACCAGCTTGTTTAACTAAATCCATTTGATTTATTTCTTTAAATGTTCTAAATACATCCTTGACAGGGTAGATTTTTTCTCTATCACCATTTTCTATTTCACCACATAGAACCATCTTACCATCTAAGTAACACCACTTATCGAGTTCGGTTAATCCTTGAATAGAACCACCATCTTCTAAGATTTGGTCCCAAGTATCTTTATTATTAATACCTGCTTTTCTTAAAACTTTTTCCAATTCTTTATTTCTACGAATAAAAGTTCCTTTTGCAGTTTGTTCTGTGAATATATTTGCTGCCCATGGTTCAATACCTGGTGATACATTCCCACTCAACTTTGAGTTGGATACTGTTGGTGCAACTGCTCTAAGGTGTGTGTTTCTAAATCCACTTTCTTTACACCATAGTGGTTCACCATATTCTGTTGCTAAATCACGAGATGCTCTTTCTGATTCAATCTTCATTTGGGAGAAGATTTTACGAGTTTCAAACTGTGCCTCCATACCTTCAAATGGAATACCTCTTTGTTGTAAGTAAGTATGCCATCCTAAAACTCCCAATCCTAATGCTCTACCTTTTTCTGCAGATGCAACTGAGTTTTCGAATCCTCTCATGTTCTTAGCCTTTTGGATAAACTCTGAAAGTACTCCATCTAAGAACCAAGTTGCGGTATAAATTAAATCAGTATCCTTCCACTCATCATACTTTGCTAAGTTGATTGAAGATAAACAACAAACGAATGAGTGATTCTCATCTGTATGTAGAGTAATTTCCGAACAGATATTAGTCATGAATACTTTTAATCCATTCTTTTTGTACATCTCTGGATTATTCTTATTCACATTTCCTTTAAACATGATATAAGGTTCACCAGTTGCTTTTCTTTTTTGTAGTAATTTTCCCCACTTTCTTCTTGCAACCTCATCACCATCTTGAAGTTTTCTCATAAACTTATCACCTACAACTGCACATTGGTGTAGGTTGAGTGATTGTCTATTTACATCACCTTTTGGTTCTCTGATTTCTAACCACTCTTCAAAATCTTTGTGTTCAATGTTAAGGTTAACCGATGCGGCACCTCTTCTTACTGAACCTTGATTGGTTGCAAGGATTGTAGAATCATATATTTTTGTAAATGGTACAACACCATCAGATGTTCCATTACCTGTAATTGGTGCACCTGCTGGTCTAATCTGATTAATACCTATACCAACCCCACCACCATGTTTAGCAAGTAACATGAGTTCTAAGTTCTTTTTTCCAATATCATAAATAGAATCGGCTACATCGATACCAAAACAAGAGATAGGTAATCCTCTATCAGTGCCTGTATTTGAAAGGACTGGGGTTGCTAAGTTCAACCAACCTTTCCAAATATAATCAAAGAACTTAGTTGCTAAATGTGGTTTGTTTAATCTCTGAGCTACTCGTGTTGCAACTCTCCAATAAGCATCTTTAGGTTTTTCACCAGCAAGTAAGTAACCTTTAGAGATTGTTTTTACATAAATCTCTGTATTACCCCATGATGGAAAATCTACATCAAGTTCCCAACCTAATTCTTCTCCGTAATTTATCTTAGCCATTTCTTTTTAATTTTATAATATTATACTTTATTGCTCTCCACAACATATTCATAGCAATACCAGAAGTATTTGGATAATATTTAATACTTCTACCTCCCATGACTGGGTGTTTTCTAATGTGATAATCAGTTTTCATTCTTTACAAAAACACCATCAACAGTTTTACCTGTTCTATCTTTTATTTCATTCCATGCTGCCTCTAAACATTCTGTTGGTGATAAACCCAATTGTTTAGATAAAATAATAAGTGTAACGAAAGAGTCTCCAATACCATCTTTAATCTCTGTTTCGTTTCCTTTTAAAAGTGCTCCTGCAGTTTCTCCAACTTCTTCTAACACTTTTAACATTTGTTTGGGAGCATTATCTTTTACAAGGATTCCTTTCTCCTGTGCCCAAACTAATACGTTATCTGATAATTCATCAAATGTCATAATTGTAACCTTTTATTTAAAATAAATCATCCCAATCCTCACCCTCGTTTGCCTTACTATAATCAGTAGGTCTTATTGCGAAGAAATCGGTGTGAGTATGTCCACCAGTCAAGTGGTAGAACCAATCGAGATTATCTGCTTTTTTATTGTTATATTCAAAGATACCTTCGTATCCTAATTCTTCCAACTTAGAGTTGGTTCTTGCTTTTATAAATTCTTTTAAATCAGATGCTGATAGGTTTTCTAAATCACCCATCTCAAACATCTTATCAATAAAATTAGATTCGAGTTCTACGATTAATTTTGAAGCCTCTTGAATTGAATCTTTACATTGTTCTAACAATTCAGGATATTCATCACACATATGTCTGAACAACTGACAACCCATACGAGAATGAAGAGATTCATCTCTTACACTCCATTTCATTTGTTGTCCAATACCTTTTAACTTGTTTCTCATTTGGAATGAGTAGAGTACCGCAAATGAAGAATATAGTGATACTCCTTCAGCGAATGCTGAAAAGATTGCTAAACTTCTACCAACTTCTTGTCTTGCCTTTTCGTTGGTTTGTAAATCTTCATGTGTCCAATCAGCAGTTGTTGAAGTTAGGAGTTCGAACTTCTCGGCAGTTGCAGGTTCGTGCAAAAATGCCTCGAAGTCCTCTAACCCTAATGTTTCATTTAGGTAAGAATATGCAGTAGCATGGATAGTTTCTTGTGAACCAAACATCATTGCCATCTGACGGATTTCGTGTTTAGGAAACCATTTGGTTACCATCGTTGTCCAATAATCAGAAACTGCACATTCGGTTTGAGCAAATCCAAGTAAGATATTTCCTACCAAGTTTTTTTCTTCAGATGTAAGTGTTTCGTTCCAATCTTTAACATCCATTTGCATGGGTATCTCAGTATGAAGCCAAAATGCTTGTGCCTGTTTCAACCAACCTTCATTATAGTAGATTGGATATTCGAATGGTTTGAAAGGAATTCTTTCTTGGAATAGTTTGCTCATGTTTTTATAACCTATGTGTTTATTTGTTTTCTTCTACTGATGCTTTTCTGTAATCTGTTACAAGTTTTTTAATTTCACCGATGTGTTTTCTAGCTCTCGATTTAGCTGCTTTTGATGAACCATTGTGTTCTTCTTCGAATTGAACAAACAAATCTTTAATTTGTTCAAAAAGTTCTTGTGAATTTGCCATAAAATATTCCTTTTTTTAAAATTGATTAGAACCACTCTACTTCGAGTGGGTGTTTATAATTATCATATATATCCAAAAACAAAATTGTTTTTGTGTTATTTTTTTTAACTTTTTAATTTTGTTATACTAACTTAATTTTTTAATGAGGGGTGTGATAATTTTTTGATACACTATCACCAAAATTTTTTTGATGATTTGTTAATTTTAACCCTTTTATTTTTTTGTTTATCATATGGATTATCTTTCTCATATTGAATACGAGCAGTTGCAATCTCCATATATTCTTTTTCTCGTTCTATACCAACAAAGTCAAACCCACCTCTAACTGCAGCCTTACCTGTTGAACCACTACCCATAAACGGGTCAAGAGTTGTTCCACCTTTTGGAGTTACTAATCTGATTAAGTATAACATCAAATCAGTTGGTTTTACAGTTGGGTGGTTATTTTTACTATAAGGATTACGAGTATTTCCTCCTCCCGTTAATGCATTTTCAAAGTTCTGCGATGTTATATGAGATTTTCTCTTTTCTTCAAACCCATCCAACCCTTCGTTTCTATCAGTTTTAGAAGTTTTTGGAC
>Ga0255782_10000222_pt1 | contig 51521 bp, 58 predicted proteins | sample 101ome_26_FD_179980 | JGI IMG/M metagenome (GOLD analysis project Ga0255782, IMG submission 179980) | Coastal salt marsh microbial communities from the Groves Creek Marsh, Skidaway Island, Georgia - 101408AT metaG (version 2) | ecosystem: Environmental > Aquatic > Marine > Intertidal zone >...
TGAAGGACAACAGAAACTCGCAGAGAAATTAACATTAAGTTCGTTTGCTGATAAAGTTTTTTTCTGTAACTCTGGGGCAGAAGCTGTTGAGTGTACTATAAAAGCCGCAAGAAGGTACCATTTTAACAAAGGTAATAATGATAAATCTAAAATCATAACTTTTAAGGGTTCGTTCCACGGCAGAACTCTGGGGACCATAGCCGCTGCAAATAATAGCTCACACCTAGAGGGTTTTGGGCTCCCTTTACAGGGGTTCATAAATATTGAACGGAATAATCTTGATGAATTAAAAAGCTCCATAAATGATACTATTGCAGCAATATTAATCGAACCGATTCAAGGTGAAGGGGGTATAAACACCTTTGATGAGAACTTCATCAATGAAGTAAGTAATATTGCAAAAGCAAACGATATTTTAATCCTATTTGATGAAGTTCAATGCGGAATGGGAAGAACTGGTAAATTATTTGCACACGAGTGGTTTGATGTAAATCCTGATGTGATGGCACTTGCAAAAGGATTAGGTGGAGGCTTTCCAATTGGGGCATGCCTTATGACTGATGAAGTAGCAAATGCCCTTGGCCCTGGAACTCACGGTTCAACTTTTGGAGGAAATCCCCTTGCTTCAGCAGTGGGTAACTGTGTTATGGATATTGTAAATAACAATAGCTTCTTAGCAGAAGTTGAGGAAAAAGGTAAAATCTTTAATTCAAAATTAAATAAGCTCAAAGCTGGGAGTAACCTAATTAGTGAGATTAGGGGATTGGGATTAATGATTGGTATAAAGTTTAATATCGATAGCAGTATCGTTGCAAACAAACTATTCGAAAAAAATCTGTTAACAGTGGGTGCCGGAGATAACGTCATAAGACTACTCCCACCTCTAAATATCACAAAATCAGAGATAGATGAAGTAATTGATATTCTTGATATTACTCTGAGAGAAATCTAAGCAAATGGTTAGTCAAAAACAATATACAATGAGAAACTTTATTAATCTTCACGAAATTGATAAAGAGGACTTAAATACAATTTTAAATTTTGGTTTAAAAGTAAAAGCAGATCCAAGCAAATCATTCGATCTATTAAAAAATAAATCATTCATACTTCTTTTTGATAAACCATCTACTAGAACAAGAATTTCATTTGAAGTTGCTATATCCCAATTAGGTGGTCATTGCATATTCTTAGATACAAAAACATCCCAACTGGGCCGTGGTGAGTCGATTAAAGATACAGCAAAGGTGATGTCAAGGTATTTGGATGGGATTATTATACGTAATGCAAATCACGATGAACTAATAGAATTTTCTGATAACTCTGATATTCCTGTTATTAATGCCCTAACGGATATGAGTCATCCATGTCAAATTATGGCTGATTTAATGACTCTAAAGGAACATTTTGGTACTATTGAAGATCTTAATATTACATGGATAGGAGACGGAAATAATGTTGCTAACACATGGATACAAGCCTCATCTATATTTAATTTTAAATTAAATATGGCAATACCAAAGAGTCTTATGCCTCACCAAGAATATATAGAACATGCAAAAAAAAATAATGCCAATTTAACAGTTACCCAAGATATTACTGGCGCAATTAAATCAGCAAATTGTATTGTAACAGATACATGGATATCAATGAATGATTTGGAAACAAAACGATTAGAAAAAATTAAAATACTCAAGGATTACCAAGTAAATATGGAGTTACTGCAAAAATCTCCTGATGAGGCAATATTCTTGCATTGTTTACCAGCACATAGAGGTGAAGAAGTTACAGATGAGGTTATTGATAGCTCACGGTCGCTAGTTTATGATCAAGCTGAAAATAGACTGCATATACAAAAAGCAATTTTAAAATATTGCTTAAATATCTAGATTAAATAACTATTCACTATATTTTCAACAAACCGTATGCCTGATTTAATATCTTCTATCAAGATGTACTCATCAGATTTGTGTGCTTGTTCAATATCTCCAGGACCACAGACAATTGTTTGCCAACCCTGCTTTGAAAAATAACCTGCATCAGTTCCGTATGATACACCACTTGGAGTATTTGTTTTTGTTGTTAGATTATCTAATGTATTAGAATTAGTTGATTTTTTCAAAGGAAGTATATTAGACATATTCTTATTAACTATGTGAGCTGCTTTACTTTTTGCTTTCATATCTGACTCAATATTAGGAATAATATTTTCAAATAGTCCCTTGAGCAAAATCTTATGATCTGAATCTGGCAAGCATCTTATCTGCCAAAGTATTTTTACATAATCAGGTACTATATTATGAGCATTACCCCCCTGAATTACGCCGATATTTATTGTCGAATATGGTGGATCAAAATTCTCATCTTTATTTTCTTCTTTAAGTTGCATTTCAAATTCCTTGAGCTTTTCAATAAAAACTGATGCAAAATAAATAGCATTACAACCCCAAGATGGATCACAGGAGTGAGCCTTTAATCCAAAAAATTCTGTTTGGTAGGTATGACAACTTTTATGCCTATCTATTATTTGTAATTTTGTAGGTTCACCAACAATTACAAGCTTTGGTTCTTGTATTTTGTTCTTAATGCTTTCTATAAGTGGTTGAACACCCAAACAACCAACTTCTTCATCATAACTCAATGCCACATGAAATGGATTAGATAGGTTATTTGAAATCAACCAAGGTGTTAGAGATAGCAAAATAGAAATGAAGCCTTTCATATCAGTTGTGCCCCGACCTATATACTTATTATCTCTAATATTCAGAGTATAAGGATCTGTAGACCATTGCGATATGTCAACAGGCACTGTGTCAGTATGGGCTGAAAATATCAGCCCTTTTTGACTCTCTTCACCAATTGAATAAAATATAGAAGCTTTTGATCTATCCTCATTATATATTTTTTCGGTATCAATTTCATACCTAGACAAAAAATCACAAATATAATTAACCAACTCAATATTTGATTTCTCACTTGTGGTATCAAAAGAGACTAACTTTTCCAGTATTTCTCTTTGAAGGGATAATGCTTGGTCAAAATTAATTTGTAAAGAGATATCACTGCCTCCAGAAGTATGATGTAAATATCACCATTACTGTAAGAATTTCAAGTCTTCCAAGTAACATGGCAAATGATAATATCCACTTTGAAATTGAGTCGATTGAAGCATAAGTTTCTGTTGGACCCACAATAGCGCCAAGTCCCGGACCCACATTAGATATCGCGCTTGCTGAGGCTGAAAATGCTGTTATTAAATCCAATCCCAATAAACTCAAAACTAATCCGATGATAACAAAAGAAATAATGAATAGGAGAAAAAATGATGTCACTGCTTTACTAACGTTTTCAGGAATTTCTTTTCCATTATATAGCGGTACTAACACTGCATCAGGAAATGCAATTTTCTTAGTTTGGATTATAACTTGCTTATATAAAATTTGGACCCTGAACACCTTAAGACCGCAAGATGTTGACCCAGCACATCCTCCAATGAGCATAAGTATAAAAAATAGTGAGACTATAAAAGGTCCCCATTCCATATAATCAGCTGAGACATAGCCAGTACCTGTTAATATTGAAGTAACATTAAATAGAGACTTACGAATAGATTCAGCGCTACTTATATCTGCATTATTTTGAATATATAAAACACATAAAATTACGGATACTGATAAAATCGTGAAAAAGGCTAATACTTGGCTATCTAGAAATAAACTAGATGCTTTCCCCCTCGCAAATTGCAAATACAATACGAATGGAAGACTGCCTACTATCATAAATAGTACGGCTATATACTCCAAATTACTATTTGAGAAATAAGCAAATGAGTCTGTGTGAGTAGAATATCCACCAGTTGAGATCGTGGTTAATGAATGTGCTAAAGAATCAAATAAACCCATACCACCGATGTTATATGCTAGTGCGCATGACATTGTAATTATTACATATAATAATACCAGTGATCCTGCTAGTTGTGTCGCTCTCGGTAAGATTTTTTCTGCATTATCGGACGACTCAAGTCTAAACAATTGCATTCCTCCTACTTGCAACATTGGTAAAACTGCAACAGCCATCACAATAATTCCGATACCACCTAACCATTGTAATAATGCTCTCCAAATAAGTATGCCCTTTGATTGAATCTCAAGGTTTTGTATTACAGTCGCACCAGTAGTAGTGATACCAGACATTGACTCAAAAAATGAATCTGTAAAGCTCAGCCCAGAGTCTGAAATATAAATTGGAATGGATGAAAAAATTGCTATCAATACCCAAGTTAATGTCGTCAATAAGAATGCTTCACGCAATCCTAGTTGTTGTTCTTTACCCCATACTGATAAGATTAAAATAAATCCTGTAAGACTAGTAATTAGGGAAGAAAGTATGAAGACTTTATAATTTTGGTTTCCATACAAACCATCAATTAGAGCTGGGAATAACATAGAAAATCCTAGAATCAATAGGAATATGCCAACTATTTTTATTACCGGATAAAACTTCATTTTTTAATTTGAGATATCTAGATATCAAAAGATCCAATTTGTTGAAAATATATATTATTTGTATGAATATTTGTAACTTCAATATTTGAATTTGATAATATGTAATTTATATCTCCTGAATGGGCATGAAAATAATTTTCCTTTTCATTCTCACCTTCGTAAGGGAAATTTAAATGACACCCATTTGCGGACTTAGGATGACAGTCCTCAATAACCATTGAACTTTCATTTTTGATACTATTATACTCAACTAGCTTATTTGAAAAAACGATATAGGAGAAATATTTAAAATTTCTATGCAATATGTCCTGAAATTCTTCGAATTGATTTTCTTTACAATCTGTATTTGAAGATTTTATATCTTTTATGCGTGATCTATTCATAATTATTTATTTTACTACAGATATAGCAAAATTCAAATCGTCAATAATATCAGAAATATCCTCAAGTCCAACAGATAATCTGAGAGTGTTATCTGTGATTCCCAAAACAGCTTTGTCTTCAGCAGAAACACTACGGTGGGTTGTTGTGGATGGGTGAGTAATAAGGCTTTTTGTATCGCCCAGATTATTCGATATTTTTATAATTTCTAATTTATTAAGAAAACTAAATGCTTCCTGCTTACCACCTTTTATTTTAAATGTAACCAAAGGTCCACCACCGCTCATTTGTTTTTGTGCAATTTCAAATTGCGGATGATCCCGGTGACCAGGATAAATTACCTGAGAAACTTCTATTAAAGTTTTTAAATGCTTAGCAATTAAATTTGCATTTTCAATCTGCCTATCAGTTCTAACACCCAAGGTTTCTAAACCTTTCATCATTACCCAAGCATTAAATGGGCTTAATGCTGGTCCAGTGTGTTTTAGATAATCATGAAGTTTATTTTCAATAAATTCAGCTTCTCCAAGGATTACTCCACCTAAACACCTACCCTGCCCATCTATATGTTTTGTTGCTGAATAAATAACAATATCAGCACCAAGCTCGAGTGGTCGTTGTCTCAATGGAGTCGCAAATACATTATCAATAATTACTTTAATTCCATTCTCTTTTGCTATATCGGAAATAGCCTTTATATCTAATATTTCGAGCATAGGGTTTGTAGGTGTTTCAAAGAAAAATACTTTTGTATTTTTCTTGATTGCTTTTTTCCAAGCTTCAATATTTGTTGCCCTCACAATCGTTACTTCTATACCATAATTCGGGAGAATATCTTTCAATATAGAGAGGCAAGAGCCAAAAATTGCATCTGCACCTACAATATGATCTCCAGCTTTTACATTTGAAAAGAGAGACCAAAATACAGCAGCCATTCCTGAAGCAGTTAACCTGGCTGCCTCAGCTCCCTCCATCTCACATAATTTTTTTTGGAGCATAGATAAATTAGGATTTGAGTACCTACTATAAATATAGCCATCAATTTCACCATTGAATCTAGCCTCTGCTTCTTCTGCTGAATTATATACATAGCCTGATGTTAAATATATGGCTTCTGAAGTTTCATTATTTTGGGACCTCAAAGATCCATCATGAATAAACTTAGTTTGTATATTTAAATTTCTTTCTTTCAATTTCTTAGCCATTTTCATAGACTCATAACTTTTTAGTTAAAATTAAAACATGATTAGAGTTAAAAAACTAATTTTAAAAAAACCTTTTATTTGAATAATATGTACATCTAAATGTTGTTTAATGTTGCTACATTTAGCTATTTATATACTCATTTTTATGTATAATGATACAAAAAAGTTACCATGAGCCTATTAAACGAAAATATGCAACATCCCAATAATGAAGAAAATAGAAATCAGACTTTGACTGGTGCTAGTGGTATTCTTCCCTACAGCCTCATTAAAACTCTTATAAATAGAAAAAAGATCCAATCACTAGACCCAATCCCCGAGCAACAAATACAACCAGCAAGTCTTGATTTAAGATTAGGTAAAAAAGCTTATAGAATTCGCGCAAGTTTCATACCAAATAGTGACAAAACTGTTCTTGAATGTGCTGGTGACCTGATTGATCATGAGTTCGAAATTGAAAGTGGCGCCGTTTTGGAAAGAAATTGTGTATATTTGGTAGAATTGAAAGAGTTTCTTGAGTTGCCAGAAAGTATTTGGGCTATTGCAAATCCAAAGAGTTCAACGGGTAGATTAGATGTTTTTACCAGAATTATTGCAGATAAAACTCAATCTTTTGATAAAATAGTCCCCGGATATACTGGACCATTGTATGCTGAGATATCACCTCATAAATATTCCATCATAATTCGTGAAAATTCTCGTCTAAGCCAGCTTAGATTTATCAGAAAAAACCCATCCCAATTAGAACAACAAAGATCAATAATTTCTGATAGAGAACTCAAATCATTACATAAAGAACTCTCAAACAAATATAATGGGTTTGGTCTTGTAAATGGGATCGCAAGGATATCGGATGGACTTCAACTAGGAGTATCCTTAAGCAGTTCTGACAATATAATCGGATATAAGGCAAAGCATTATACTCCTCCAATCGATCTTGATAGGATTGGCTATTATAATAAGAATGAATATTGGGATCCAATATTTGAAAATGAGAAGAAAAGATTAGTTTTAGATCCAAATGAATTTTATATTTTGGCTTCAAGTGAATATGTAAGAATACCTGCGGAATATGCCGCTGAAATGGTGCCTATCGATCCATCTATGGGTGAACTAAGAGTTCATTACGCAGGCTTTTTTGACCCAGGCTTTGGTGATACTGAAGATTTAAGTAAAGGTAGCAAAGGCGTTTTGGAAGTGAGAAGTCTCGATGTTCCATTCTATATTGAAGACAATCAAATAATTGCAAGATTAAAATATGAGAAACTTGCAGAACCTCCATCAAAGTTGTATGGTACGGACATTGGCTCAACTTATCAATCTCAAGGATTGAAGTTGTCAAAACATTTTCATGATTAAACATTTTTTTAGCGTCACATATAAATGGAAGACTTCAGTAATATAAAAGCATGGCCTTTCATTGAGGCACAAAAAGTAATCGATAAATTAAAAGAGACTAAAACAGATACTGTTATTTTTGAAACCGGTTATGGCCCATCTGGACTGCCACACATAGGAACTTTTGGTGAGGTGGCGAGGACATTGATGGTCCAGAATGCATTTAAAGTGCTTACAAATAATAAGGTAAAATCAAAACTTATATGCTTTTCAGACGACATGGATGCTCTCAGAAAAGTTCCTGATAATATACCAAACCAAGACTCCACTTCAAAACATATTGGCAAACCTCTTACAGAGGTCCCTGACCCTTTTGGGCTTTATAGCAGCTTTGGAGAACATAATAATAATAGGTTAAAAAAATTCTTGGATGACTTTTCATTTAGTTATGAATTTATTAGTTCAACTGACTATTACAAAGAAGGTAAGTTTAACGAGGTCCTAATTGATATCCTTAACAATCACGAAAAGATCCTCAATATTGTGAAGCCCATTCTTGGGGAAGAGAGAAGAGCAAGTTACAGCCCATTTCTTCCTATATGCAAAGAAACAAGACAAGTATTTCAGGTTAAAATTAATGAAGTCAATCCAACCGATTATACTATAAGTTACACCAACCCAATAACAGGCAAAGAGGTTGAAACAGATATCCTAAATGGTAACGTTAAGCTTCAGTGGAGAGCTGATTGGGCGATGAGATGGAAAGCACTATCAATTAATTATGAGATGTCAGGAAAAGACCTTATTGACTCAGTTAAGCTGAGTAGTCAAATTTGTAGAGCAATTGGAGGTCAGCCTCCTGAAGGGTTCAATTATGAATTATTTCTCGATGAAAATGGCGAGAAGATATCAAAATCACGTGGCAATGGGCTATCAATTGATGAATGGTTAAAGTATGGATCTCAAGATAGCTTATCACTTTTTATGTACCAATCACCAAGAAAAGCAAAGAGATTATATTTTGATGTTATACCCAAAAATATGGACGAATATAATTCACATCTCAAAAACTACAACAATACACTAAACGAAGAGAACACCATAAACTATGATAATCCAGTCTGGCACATACACAATGGTAACCCTCCAAATAATTCAATAGATATTCAATTTTCATTGTTACTGAACCTGGTTAGTGCATCCAATTCTATAAATAAAGATATTCTGTGGGGGTTTTTGAAGAATTATTATGACGCAGACTTATTGTTAAGTAATCAAATTTTAATTGATGATATGATTGGCTTTGCCATCAATTATTTTAATGATTTTGTTAAACCTAATAAAATATATAGACCTCCAACTGACAAAGAGAAGTTAGCTCTGACCGAATTAAGAGGTGTTTTAGATAACTTTAATGATGAACTCAATCCTGAAGTTATACAAACTGAAATATATAGAATTGGGAAAGAACACAATTTTGAACCTTTACGAGATTGGTTTAGTGCAATATACGAAGTTTTATTGGGTCAAAAAGATGGACCTAGATTTGGATCTTTTGTATCATTATATGGCATTAGAAATACGCAAGAATTAATCACAAATGCGCTCGGAGATAAATTTATAAATAATTCATGAGCTATTACAAAAAATTTAGAAAATTAGCATTTCTTATAGAACCAGAAAAAGCTCACCAACTTGCAATATCTTCAATAAAATTAGGTATGAAGCAACCACCGATTGAAGATAGTGAAACTTTCTCGCAAAAAATTTTTAATAGGGAATTCAAAAATCCAATCGGACTTGCAGCTGGTTTTGATAAAAATGGTGAGATTCCTAATGAAATTCTATCTTCAGGTTTTGGTTTCACAGAAGTGGGTACTGTTACTCCTAAACCACAAGAGGGGAATCCAAAACCAAGAGTTTTTAGACTTGAAGAAGACAATGCGGTTATAAACCGTCTAGGCTTTAACAATGATGGTATGGATGTAATTTACAGAAGGCTAAATGACCTTCAGAAGAAGGGTATTATTGGTATCAATGTTGGCGCAAACAAAGACTCGAAGGACAAAATTAATGACTATGTAATGGGAATAAATAAGTTTGCAAAAATTGCAGATTATCTGACTATAAATATTTCATCCCCAAACACTGTGGGACTAAGAGATTTACAGAGAGGTGAAAATTTTAATTTACTCCTTAAAATAATCTCAGAGATGAAAAAGAATGGCCTCAATACACCTATATTAATAAAACTTGCCCCAGAATTATCAAAAGATGATCTGAAAAAAATTGTATCTGGTTCTATAGCAAATAATATTGATGGTTTGATCATATCAAATACAACAATTTCAAGAGATTTACTAAAAAGCCAAAAACATACCTCTGAAGAGGGTGGTTTATCAGGAAAACCACTTATGAAAAAATCTACTGCGATGATAAAAGAGGTCTACAAATTAAGTGGCGGGCAGTTGCCGATAATTGGAGTGGGGGGTATTTTTTCGGGGCAAGATATTATTGAAAAGATGATCAATGGGGCATCTTTAATTCAACTTTACACAGCAATGATTTATGAAGGTCCTTCTTTAATCAATAACCTTAAGAGGGAACTTCACAGTGAAATTAATAGACTCGGTGTTAGATCAATAACTGAAATTATAGGTACAAACGTAGATTAGAATTAGTTTATCTAACCCTTGATATCCCTGCTACGATTAACCCTGCTGCCCATGCTATAAGTACAGAAAACACCCCATATAATAATGGATTTTCGTTTGCTTGGTTGTAAATAAACTTGCCGGATTGTGTTTTGTTTACAAAGACATTTGATACATCATTATCAACTAATTGTTGGTCTTCGAAGAAATATATTGAAACTTCATAAGTTCCTTCCTTGATATCTTGTGGTAGTTCAATTGAAGAACGAAATAGTTTATCTCCAATAATTCTAATTCCTGTAAATTTTTCTGTAAATATTCCTTTTTCTTTATTTTTTTTTATAATTGCTTGATTGATAATTTTTGATTTTTCTGTGTCAAAATCACTTTCAAAATTAAGACTTGATATGCCAATACGCTGCTCTTTTAATAATTTTTCAGAAGCAATTCGATTAATATTCCGATTGCTATAAATTGCATAAAAGCTTGGGATATTATCTATTAATATTTCTGAGTCATTAATCCAGATTCCGTATTTATTTACTTTTTCTCTTATTGATAGTGACTTTGGTTTTCCTTCAACTTTAATTATAATATCAGATTTTGATAAATCTTGTCCGCTCATAGCACCAAAAACGAGTAATTCTTCGCCAAAAAAATTTGATCCTATTTGTATATGCGGATCATCAATTTGAGTAACCAAATCATTTTCAGAAACATCCGCATGTGATAGTGGAATCACTCCAAAAATGATCAGAAGAATCATCAAAGAAAATTTTAATTTATCTAATAGCATCTGTAATCATATATATATCTTTTGGCTCAACAGCTAATTCAATCAACATTTTCGCGCAAACAGCTAGTATTAATATTCCCAATAGGAATCTGAGCTGCTCAGCCTTTAACTTATGACCTAAGGCAGCTCCAATTTGTGCGCCTACTACTCCACCACTCATTAAAATCATAGCTAACATAACATCAACTGTCTGATTCTCATACGCATGTAGAATTGTAACCAAACTTGTTACAAATATAATTTGATATAGGGAAGTACCAATAACAACATTGGTTGGCATACGCAGTAAATAGATCATTGCAGGGACCATAATAAACCCACCTCCAACTCCCATTATTGATGCCATAATACCAACAGCAATCCCAATCACAATAGGAGGAATAATACTTATATATAAACCAGATTTTTTGAATCTAATTCTCATAGGTAAACTATGAACCCATGTTCTATCTTTACGTTTTTTTACTTGAACTAATGTTTCATTTCGATGGGCAATCATTGATCTCATCCCTTCAATGAATATAAGTGTCCCGATTGAACCCAGTAAAATCACATAAGAGAGAGAAATAATTAAATCAATTTGACCAAGATTCTTTAGAAAAACAAATAACTCAATGCCAATAAAGGACCCAATAATCCCTCCTATAAGAAGAATAGTGCCCATTTTGAAGTCAACTGCTTTTCTTCTCCAATGGGCAAATGCACCAGAAATTGAAGATGCAACAATTTGATTTGCTTCAGTTGCGACAGCAACAATTGGAGGTATTCCATAAAATATCAACAGGGGTGTCATCAAAAACCCCCCGCCTACACCGAACATCCCAGATAAAACCCCCACGATACCACCCATACCAAATATCACGAACAAATTTACAGAAACTTCAGCGATTGGTAAATATAAATACATTAAACGTATATTGATCTGTGGTAGCTTAATTTATATTAATGATCTGTTATTTAATAATAGATTCTTAATTGTTAATTAGAAATATAATTTCATTATGCTATATTAATTCATAAACCTTAACAGATTGCAAAACAATAAGAAATACCCAATGAAAATATTAATTGTGTTATTATCACTCCTATTCCTCGTAGAGAATGTGTACGCAAATAATAAGATAATATTTGCCACAAATTGGGTTGCGCAACCAGAACATGGAGGTTTTTACCAAGCATTAGTTGATGATGAATATTCAAAATGTGGACTAGATGTTGAAATCATTCAAGGTGGTCCCAACAGCAACAATAGAGCAAAATTAATTACAAAGAAGATTGATCTCTATATGGGAGGCAATCTCATTCAGTTAATCAATGCTCGCTCTGAAAATATACCAATTAAAATGGTAGCATCTTTTTTTCAAAAAGATCCTCAGATAATTATTTCTCATCCTAAAGGTGCCCTAAAAAATTGGGAGAGTGTTAAAGATGCAGACCCCATATTTATTAGCGATTTAGGTCTTGTAACATTTTACAAATGGATGGAAAAAGAGTATGGCTTTGAATCATCCAAAAGAAGACCTTACCTTTTTAATCCAAGCCCCTTCCTTGCAAATGTAAATTCAGCGCAACAGGGATACCTCACATCTGAGCCTTATGTTATAAAAAGAGAATTAGGTATTGAACCAAATATATTCTTATTAGCTGAGCATGGTTTTGATACATACGCAACAACCATAGAAGCACTAGATGAGACAATCGTAAACAGGCAAGGGGATATTCAATGTTTTATTGATGCATCAAAAATTGGCTGGAAAAAATATCTTTATGGAGACTCATCAAAGGCTAATGAACTAATCAAAAAAGAAAACCCTGATATGACCGATGAGAAAATCAATTATTCTATAAATAAACTCAAACAATATGGGATCGTTGATTCAGGTGATGCCCTAAAAAATGGAATTGGTTATTTTTCTCCAAAAAGAATCCAAGCATTTTACACAAAAATGTTAGAATATGATGTTGTTAAAGAGCTTGAAAATATTGACGATATATTTACACAAAAATTTATCAAAAACTAATAGCACATTACCCATACTTAATTTTTTATGAAAAATTCAAACTTACCAATCGAAATAATATTAAAATTTTCTTCAGTTATGTTAATTTTAACATTGATGGTTTTTTGGGAAATCTGTGTTAGATATTATCAAATACCTCAATATATACTGCCACCACCTTCTTTCATCATAATAACACTAATCAATGATTGGCCTATTCTTCTTCCTGCAATGACTAATACACTTGAAGTTGCATTTTTGGGCTTCTTACTTGCTTCAACTGGTGGAATATTCATTGCGTTAGTTATGAGTTATTCAAAGATAATACAACACTCGGTCTTACCGCTTGCAATTATATTACAAGTCACACCTATAGTAGCTATAGCACCACTGATAATTATCTACGTTGATAATACAAAAGTTGCATTACTACTTTGTGTTTGGTTGGTTGCATTTTTCCCTGTTCTCACAAATTCTATATTTGGTTTAAATTCCGTGAATGCAGATTTAACTGATTTGTTTAAATTATACAAAGCTTCTAAATTTAAAACCTTAATTCATCTCAGAATTCCCAATTCAATACCGAGTATAATAGCAGGGTTAAAAGTATCAGCAGGCCTTTCACTTATAGGAGCTGTTGTAGCTGAATTTGCTGCAGGAAGTGGTGGCTCGGAGTCAGGGCTTGCTTTCAGAATTTTAGAAGCAGGATACCGTCTAAATATACCAAGAATGTTTGCTTGTTTATTTTTACTAGCAATTATAGGTGTTTTATTTCATAAAATCATCGATATTACATCACAAAGAGTGCTTGTAAAATATAAATTTTAACTAATTATCTAACACACCATTCATAACGTAATCTATGATCTTGACCACTTGTTCTGGGGTTGATGTTACAGCCAAACTTGCTGCATCTACTTCTTTTAAGGCATGTGCATGTTGTTCATCATGCATTATAATCAAGGCTTTATTTAAACCAGAAGCATACCCAGCATCAAAGGCTGCATTCCATTGCTTATATTTTTCACCAAATCTTACCACAACTAAATCTGCTTTTTGAATCAAATTTCTTGTGCGGATTGCATTTATCTTAGCACCCTTATGGTCATGCCAGAAAGAATTAGACTCCGGACCCAAAATATTAACACCACAATCATCACTATTTTCATGAATTGTAACTGGGCTTGTAAATTCAACATTAAGACCCCTTTTCTCTGTTAAAGCGATTATCTGTTCACGCCAATCAGTATGGATTTCTCCAGATAAATATACATTCATTGATTTCATAATACCTCTTATTTCACTTTTATTATTTAATTAGTAAGGCAGCCCTACCTGTAACTTTTCCTTCCTCTACAAGTTTGTGCAGTTGCTCCGCATCTTTCATATTTCTAACATCTGTTACTAATGGCCACACATCACCTCTTGCAACTAATTCAAGTGAGTCTATTACCTCTTGTTTAGTTGCATATCGACTCCCCATTACGATTGCTTCTTTATTAAGAAGATCTCCAGCATACGCATTAACAACATTTTGTGGGCCACCGCCACCCAGTGTAACTAATCTGCCACCTCGACCTAATATAGAAAATCCTAAGTTCAATGACTCTGTACTTGATACAAAATCAATAACAACATCTACTCCCATTCCATTTGTGTAATCATAGAATACCTGATTATCATTATGTTCCCTTGGGTTTATACAAATATCAGCCCCTGCTTTTTTGCATGCATCAAACTTATCACTTGCTACATCCACTGCAATGACATTACTATGCGCCCATTTTGCCATCATTACCATATGAATCCCGAGTCCACCACCGGCTCCAATCACTGCAACAGTATCCTGAGTTTTTACCGCTGCGTGTCTAATAACTTTAAATGGGGTTGCTATTGCATCACAAATTACAGCTACTTCAGCTGGATTATTCTTCCAATCAAGTCCATCAGGTATTTTTAAGAAATTTTGTGATGGCAATTTCATATACTCAGCATATGCACCATCTACTTCCCTGCCAACGTAACCACCAAAATTTTCACATAACGTTTCTCTATTATTTTGACACCATTTACAATGACCGCATGTTAAATAAAAGTATGCTGTAACTGCATCACCAACTTTCACATTAGTCACATTCTTTCCTACCTCTTCAATTACTGCAGTAATCTCATGCCCAATTATTCTTGGATAATCTACCTCAATTCTACCAGCTCTAACATGTTGAATTGTTAATCCTGAACCGCAAGCAATAATTTTAGCAACAGCTTCATTGTCATTTGGTTTTGGGTCACTAACATCTTTGTAAACAAAAGGGGCACCTCTTGACTCAAGCACTAACGCTTTCATATTAATCTCCAACTTAATTGCTAATTTATAATTGATACTATAATATTAAGCAGTTTCAATAACAATAATGATGTTTAGTTAAGCAGGTAAAAAATGATTAAGGCAGGTCTTCTAGGCTTAGGTTGGTGGGGTAAACTTATTATAAAAACCCTTGAGAATAGTAATGATATAAGAGTTGTTGCGGCATCCTCAAGGAGTAAGGAAAAACATCAAGATTTTTTGATTGAAAACAAAATAATATTTTTCGATACATACCAAGATATGCTCAAGGATGATACTATCGATGCCATAATTATATGCACTCCAAATACACAACATGAAGAGCAAACCTTGCAAGCTATAAACGCTAACAAACAAGTATTCTGCGAAAAACCAATGACCTTGACAAAAAAATCAGCGGAAAAAATTATTCAAGCATCAAAAAATGCTGGGTTAGTACTGGGTATTGGTCATGAAAGAAGATTTGACCCAGCTATGGAAAGACTTAAATCACTTATAGACGATGAAAAATTCGGAGAAAAAATGCATATTGAAGCAAACTGGTCCCACGATATACTTGCGGCACTTGAACCGAGCAATTGGCGGGGATCCAGTCAAGAAGCTCCAGCTGGAGGCATGACTGGAACCGGAGTTCATATGACAGATCTATTTATTTCAATGTTTGGAAGCGTTGATGGTTTATTCGCACAATCATCCAGTCAAGTTTTAGATTTTGAAACGGGCGACTTGTCTGTGTTAATGCTAAAATTTAAAAATGGTGCTACAGGACAATTATCTGTTATTTCTAAAACACCATATTATTGCCGAATAAGTGCCTTTGGTGATAAAATGTGGGCTGAAGTGAGGGACTTAAAACATCCTATGTACAAGGCTGAAAATGAACTCACTTACTGTCTAATCGGAGATGACCCAGTTAAAGAACTATTCCCAGCAACAGATACAATTAAAAAAAATCTTGAAGATTGGTCTAGAGCTATTAAGGGCAAACTTGAGTATAGATTTACTGATGATCAAAAGATTGAAAATGTTGCAATACTCGAAGCAATGGATAAATCAATTAAGAACAAAGATTGGGTCAAACTTTAATTAAAAAATTAGGTTCCCCGCATTTACCATCATAGTAATACCAGTAACATATCTTGCATCTTCAGATGCCAAAAAAAGTGCAGCTTTAGCACAATCAATTGGTTCAATTAAATTTCTCATTGGATTCATTTGTGCAATATTTCTGATACTTTCTTCATTTCTTACTCTCTTTACACGTGGAGTCAATGCAGTACCAGGTGCTATAGCATTTACTGTTATCCCATATTCTCCTGCATCTCTTGCAAGTAGTTTAGTCATTCCCAAAAGACCAGCTTTTGCAGCACCATATGGTACGTAGGATGGAGCGTGTGGATTTGGAGCTATGCCTGCCCCTGACGAAATGTTAATTATCCTACCAAACTTATTTTTTTCCATCGATTCCATTACAGCTCTTGTACAATAAAATGCAGAATTAAGATTAGTATCAATTACTTTATGCCACTCTGAGTCTTCAATATCAGAAAGTTTATCAAACTTATGAAATCCACCTACGCCGTTGACTAAAATATCTATCTTCTTGTATTTTTTTAAGATGTCTTTGAATGTTTGATTCACAGCTTTTGAATTGCAAACATCTGTTATAAATATGTCAGCGGCTAACTGTTCATCCTCTATTTCAGATTTTACCCTTTTGATTTCTTGTGCATCTATATCTACTAGAATAACCTTGGCAGCCTGCCTGGCGAATTCCTTAGCTATTGCTTCACCTAAGCCCTGAGCTGCACCAGTAATAACAGCCACTTTACTATTTAGTTTATTTTCCTCAGACATATGGATATTTACAATTTTATCTCTTAAATTCAATTTCCAGAGCAATTACGTCTTCATTGCTTGTATTTATCGCATTATGTTCTAATGGCGCCTTAACAAGAGAAGTGGTTTTTGGAACATAATTTATTTCTTTTGTTGTACCATCTGGAAATTCAAACATCAATTTGCCTGTTGACAATTGAATTGGCATATAATCCAGTTCATGTAAATGCCATCCTGTTTGCTCACCTGGTTTAAAAGTCCAATGAGTTACAATAATCTCATCATTTTCTAGTACAATTTTATGTTCTGCAATTTTTCTCTCTGAAGAATGTTCTGTCGTTTTAGTGTCTAATTTCGTTGACATTATCCCTCCAATTAATTGTATCACTTTAATTTTGAAAACTTTGTAGGTTGCAAAATCTGGTTTGAATATGATGATACGAGTGGTCCATCAGGTTCTGTTGCTGCTCTCGCTTTAATCCATTCTGGATCTGCTTGAAATGCATTCCATTTTTCTTCACGTTCAGCAAGTGAGTTCCATTCAAGTAAATAAGTAACATCCATATTCGACTCTCCAATAAGAGTAGTCCAGAAACCTACTGATTTAATTCCGTATTTTTCCCAAAAACCGAAAACAACATTCTCAAACCTATCCAAGACTTTTGGTAATTTTCCTGGTGTGCAATGATATACCCTTATTTCATAAATCATATTTCTTATCCCTTTTTTTAGTTAACATAACAATATAATTATAAGCTATAAATTCTAGTCTTACACTTAATTTATCATACACCCATCCACATGGATTTAATTTCCTCAGCTTGAATGGGTGTGATAGGTCCAAGATACTTCTTAATAATATTACCGTCTCTCCCGACAATAATAGTTTCTGGCACACCAAATATTCCCAATGTCACTGCAGATACTCCATCCAAATCAAAACCTACGCCTGAATATGGATTTCCTAATTCTCTCAAAAAATTGTTAGCATTTTCATACTTATCTCTGTAATTAATCCCATATATTGGAATAGATAAATCACTTAGTTCCATCAAATACTCATGTTCTGCTCTGCAAGGGGTACACCAAGATGCCCAAATATTAACTACAGAAATTTCATTTCTTTGAAAATTAATATTTCCAAAACCTGAATATATTGTTCCATCTATCTCTTCATCTTGATATTCAATTTTAGGGAAAGCTTTTCCCGTAAAAACTGAGCTATTATTTTGGATAAAGTTATTATTATCTCTTTGTAAACTCTCATAAAAAAGATAAATAAGTATAAGGAATAACAATAGTGGAATTAAATAGAATAAATTCTTTTTATTTACTTTTTTCAAGCTTCCCCCTTCCACTTTCATTAATTGAGCTAAGCCTTTTGAGCCTTTTATGTAAGTAAATATGATAGATTGATATACCAATTATTGCAGTGCAGTAAGAAGATAAAATAAAATATAGATAGTAATTTTCCATCAATTATGTCTAACCTATTAGTTTGCTTTTGAATTTCTTAATTTATTTTCAAGTAATTCAATCTTTATAGACAACAATAAGTAATATAAAAATAAAAATATAAAACCAAGAAAAACAATCAATAATGGATATAACATACTTGTGTGAATAGTAGGACCATCGAGTCTTAATACACTTGCTGGCTGATGTAATGTATTCCACCAATCAACAGAAAATTTAATTATTGGGATATTAATAAATCCTAATATTGAGTATACCGCAGCAATTTTAGCGTATTTATTTTCACCATTTTCCATCCTGTATATTAGGATTAAGCCAAGATAAATAAATAACAATACTAACATAGATGTTAAACGTGCATCCCAAACCCACCAAACGCCCCACATTGGTCTTCCCCAAAATATGCCAGAAATTAGAACAATAAGTGTGAAAATTAATCCCAAAGGTGCAGATGCTTTTGCAATGATTGATGCCGTTGGTATTTTTCTTATCAAAAATAATAAATTCGTTGCAGTAATTAAGGTATATATTCCCATACTTAACCAAGCAGATGGCACATGAATATACATAATCTTTACCATGATACCTTGCTGGTAATCATTTGGTGACACAAAAAAGACATAGTAAAAACCCAATGCAAGTAAGAGAAAACCTAAAACAAATAGGTATATAGCAAACTTATTGATTAGATTTAGTAATTGATTTGGATTAAGAACTTTCAAATTAAACCTCAATCAGAATTAACTTTTAGTACATATATCAATAGATATGGCACGAATACAATTGCGAAGATTGATAAAGAAGTTAAAAGCATTAGTGATCTCGAAAAACTAAAATTCATAATATCATTTTCAATAAAAGGTAAAGTACCGAAAATTAATATGGGAATATAAAATGGTATTATCAATATTGTTATTAGTAAACTAGGATTTGAAACACGCAATGCCATTGCAGAGCCCATAGAAGCAACCAAAATCATAAATGGACTACTTATAATTATCAGTGAAATTATTTGCTTAATATTCCCTAATGGTAGATTTAAAATAATTCCACCAAGTGGCAAAAAAATGACTAAAGGTAGGACTACAATTAGCCAAAAGCTAATAATCTTGCTGATAATAGCTAACTCAGGTAATTCAGACTCTATTAATATTAGATCCAGAGAACCATCCTTAAAATCATTCTCAAATACAATATTTATATTTAATAAAATTGACAAAAAAAATGCAATCCAGAGTAACCCAGGTGATATTGACTCAAGTACTTTGATGTCTGGTCCTATACCTATTGGAAGTATGGAGCTCACAACAAGAAAAAAAATGATAGCTATAAATATTGAAGATTTATTTCGAAAGTAAATATGGAGATCTCTTTTTATTATTGGGACTATATGGTTCATATTTAATTACCAAGCGTAATGATTTGTTCTTTTGAAAAAATTGATTTTGAATGTGAAGTAACTAAAACCAAATTATTTTTTGATATACGTTCCGAAATAAGTTTTTTAATAGTTTCTGTAGATTCTATATCAAGATTAGATAGTGGTTCATCTAATAACCAAATAGGCTTGTTAGATAAAAGTACCCTCATGAAGGCAAGTTTCTTTTTTTGTCCCTGAGATAATTCTGATACATTCAAATATCTTAATCTTTCCATTTCCAAGAGTCGAAAATTATTTTCATCTGGGGTATTTTGATAAAAATCACCCCAAAAAGAGATATTTTGTTCTACTGTTAGTTCTTCTTTTATAGCTAATTTATGACCAAGATACGCAATCATACCTTTTGGTGAAAAAATTGAACCATTTTTATCTGAAAATGAAATGTTACCTGAATCACACCTTTCTATGCCCGCAATCAACTTCAATAAAGTTGACTTCCCGGTTCCATTCTTACCAAAAAGAATAGTTATTTTATCACCTGAAACATCTATATTGGTATCTTCAAAAACTTTTTTTTCTCCATAAGAAAAATTCAAACCTTGTATGTGTAATTCCATAAGCATAAAATGTGTTTGTTTATTTATAATTATATAGATATCATTAAATACTTACACGATCAAAATATACTTGAATGTCTTTTCTATCATGGTAAAACAATATAAAAATTCAGGTTAATTAGAAGATAAAAAATGAGCAAAAAATGAGTGCGTATGAAAATTATTTAAAAGATATAGAGACACGAAAAACAGAGGGTCTTAACCCAAAACCAATTGAAGATAGCCAAACAGTTATAGAACTAATTAGCCACATAAAACAGAGCACTGCACATAAAAAAGATTGCTTAGATCATCTAATTTATAACACATTGCCAGGTACAACTGGGGCAGCAAAAGAGAAAGCAAAGTTTCTAAAAGAAATCATAGTGGGCTCACTTCAGATTCCAGAAATAGATAATAAATTTGCTTTTGAATTATTATCTCACATGAAAGGTGGCCCATCCATAGAAGTCCTTATTGATCTTGCATTAGGTGACAATGAAAAGACAGCTCAACAGTCTAGTATTATTCTCAAGAGTCAGGTATTTTTATATGATGCAGACATAGAAAGACTCAAACAAGCTTATGAAAATGGTAATAAAATTGCAACAGATATCCTACAAAGCTATGCAAATGCTGAGTTCTTCACAAACCTACCTGAAGTTGAAGAAGAAATAGATGTCGTAACCTTCATTGCAGCAGAGGGTGATATTTCAACCGATCTACTATCTCCTGGCAATCAGGCCCATTCAAGAGCAGATAGAGAATTACATGGAAAATGTTTTATCTCTGATGAGGCACAATCTAAAATTCTTGAACTAAAAAATGCATACCCTGACAAACGGATTATGCTCATAGCTGAAAAGGGTACCATGGGAGTTGGGTCATCTCGGATGTCTGGCGTGAATAATGTTGCCTTATGGACGGGGAAAAAAGCAAGCCCGTATGTGCCATTTGTGAATTTTGCACCTATCGTTGCAGGTTCATATGGTATCTCACCAATATTTCAAACAACTGTGGAGGTTACTGGTGGTATTGGCATCAATTTAAAGAATTGGATTAAGGCTTTGGATAATAATGGACATCCGATATTAAACAATGATGGAAACCCTGTTCTAACGCAAACGTACTCAGTTGATACTGGTACTGTGCTGAAGATTAATACAAAAACAAAGAAACTCTATGATGAAACTGGTCAGAAAGAATTAGTTGATATATCATCCTCCTTCACACAACAGAATCTCGATTTTATCAGGGCAGGTGGTTCATATGCAGTGGTGTTTGGAAAGAAACTTCAAAATCTTGCATGTCAGATATTAAAAATTAGTTTGAATTCACCTTATGCAAAAACAAATATTGTTTCGATTCCAAATCAAGGAATGACTGCTGTAGAGAAGATATTTAATGCTAATGCTATTGGTGTTGATGATAAAATTAATCTACATGCAGGGTCTGATGTGAGGGTGAAAGTAAATATAGTTGGTTCACAAGATACTACTGGTCCGATGACCGTGCAAGAATTAGAAGCAATGGCAGCAACAACTATTGCGCCTACAATAGATGGTGCCTATCAATCAGGATGCCATACAGCATCTGTCTGGGACCTAAAAGCACAGCAAAATACTCCAAAATTAATGAAATTTATGAATCAATTTGGACTTATTACAGGTCGTGATCCGAAAGAGAAGTATCATCCGATGACTGATGTTATTCATAAAGTCCTTAACGATATAACGGTTGATGATTGGTCAATAATTATAGGTGGTGACTCTCATACTAGAATGTCAAAAGGCGTAGCTTTTGGTGCTGATTCAGGAACAGTCGCGCTTGCATTGGCAACTGGCGAAGCTTCAATGCCTATCCCAGAGTCAGTTAAGGTTACTTTCAAAGGTAAAATGGGAAGCCATATGGATTTTCGGGATGTTGTTCACGCAACACAAGCTCAAATGCTTGAGCAATTTGATGAGAATGTGTTCCAAGGAAGAATAATAGAGGTACATATTGGCACACTTCTTGCAGATCAGGCATTTACATTCACTGATTGGTCAGCGGAAATGAAAGCAAAAGCAGCAATTTGTATTTCTAATGATGAAACTTTAATTGAGTCACTACAAATAGCGATATCCAGAATACAAACCATGATTCAAAAGGGAATGGATAACTCAAGTGGTATGCTGAATAATCTAGTTAATATTGCTAACAAAAGAATTGAACAAATTAAGACAAATGAAAAACCGACATTGAAGCCTGATGCAAATGCAAAATATTACGCAGAAGTTGTTGTTGATCTCGATAAGATAGTCGAACCAATGATTGCCGACCCAGATGTTGAGAATATAGATATATCAAAAAGATATACTCATGACACAATCAGACCGATTTCTTATTATGAAGCTGAAAAGAAGGTAGACCTTGGATTTGTTGGATCTTGTATGGTTCATAAGGGAGATCTTAAAATTGTAGCAAAAATGCTGAAGAATCTTGAAAAAGCTGAGGGTGGGGTTAAATTTAAAGCACCGCTTGTTGTGACCGCGCCTACATACAATATTATAGATGAGCTAACTGAAGAAGGTGATTGGGAGATTCTACAAAAATACTCAGGTTTTGAATTTGATGATACAAATCCAAAAAATAAAGCTCGTACAGAATACGACAACATCCTTTATCTTGAGAGGCCAGGTTGTAATTTGTGTATGGGTAACCAAGAAAAAGCTGCGAAAGGTGATACTGTCCTTGCAACATCAACAAGGTTATTCAAAGGTCGTGTTGTAGAAGACTCAAATGCCAAAAAGGGTGAATCACTATTAGCTTCTACTCCGGTTGTTGTATTATCGGCAATCTTGGGAAGAACTCCAACACTAGCTGAATACAAATCAGCAGTTGATGGAATTGATTTAACCAAGTTTGTTCCCCCAAAATCAGGAGATATTAGAGACTCTCTATCAATTCATTATTAAAATGGCATTTTAAGTTATGAGTGATTAAATCTTTAATTTACATTATTCAATAACTCAAGTATGTCTTTCCCGAATGTTTTTATATTATGGGGTTTCTCACCATCCATAATTAAAGCATAATCCAATAGTACCCTTACCAGAGTTTCTACTTCTTTGGATTTATTGCTTTTAACTTTCTTATGAATTAACTCGAAGATTGGGTGATTTGGATTAATTTCTAGTACTGGTTTACTTAATTGAAATCCTTGCCGCTCATTTAGTATCTTTTGCATTGTCTTATCATAGCCATTATCTGCAATTGCAATACAAGCTGGACTCTCCACTAGACTTACATTACTCCTTACTTCACTTACGCTATCTACCAGAATCTTTGTAATTAATGGAAGTAGATCGGATAAATTGGAGTTATTATCCTTTTTTTTATTTTTTTTATGAGATTTATCGATGATTTCTATATCAGCTATTTCATCTTTTGCATGCGCTACATGCTTTAATTCATAATTTTCATATAAATTTTGCGCTGTAGTCCAAAAACTATCCACTGGATCAGTGAGAATTATTACTTCAATATCTCTTGCCTTAAAGCCTTCCAATATTGGGTTAGCACACGCGGATTCAAAATCATCCGCAGTCATATAATAAATAGATTTCTGACCTTCTTTAAGATCTTTGATATATTGATCAAGTGACCTTAATTCTTTATCAGATTTTGTAGAATTAAATCTAAATAATTTTAATAGATCGCTCTTTTTTTCAAAATCTTCATAAATACCTTCTTTTATGACAGCACCGAATGTTTTCCATAAGTTCTCATAAGTTTCATTTTCATCCTTAGCTATTTTTGTAAGCGTAGAAATAATTCTGTTTTTGACAGCATTTTTTATAGATAAAAGTATGTGGTTTTCTTGAAGCACTTCTCGACTCACTGTAAGAGGGATATCTGCACAATCAATTACCCCGGTTACAAATCTAAGATATGCTGGAATAATCTCGGTATCTTCACTGATTAATACTCTTTTTACATAGAGCTTTAACTTAGCTTTTCTTTGTTGATCAAATAAGTCAAACGGTCTGGCTGAAGGTATATATAATAGAACATTATACTCATATCTGCCCTCAGCTTTGTAATGTATTGTTGATAATGGCTTGTCAAAATTATGACTTATGAGATTGTAATGTTCATTATATTGCTCCTCTGTGACATCATTCTTTGCCTTCATCCAGATTGCGCTTGCTGAATTAATTTGTTCATCTGGGCTACTATCAGGTCCAGCAATAAAAATTGGGAAGTTAATATTATCTGAGTATTTTGTTACAATGCTTTTCAAATTGGCATATTCTAGAAAATCTTTTGACTCCTCATTTATTTCAATCATAATACTTGTCCCAACGGGATGCTCGTTACTGTACTTTTCGATTGAATAGGATCCTGTTCCATCGGATGTCCATAAATTAACCTCTTCAGAGTCATACTTTCTAGAAATCACTTTTACATTGTTGGATACAATGAAAGCAGAATAAAAACCAATACCAAATTGACCAATTTGCATGGTACTACTTTTTTCTTCAGATAAACTTTCAATAAAAGATTTTGTTCCTGATTTTGCGATGGTCCCAAGATTTTCCTCTAACTCTTCAGATGTCATCCCAATCCCATTATCAGAGATGATAATGGATTTAGCTTTTTCATCAATTTTGATATTTATTTTTAACTCTTCAGTTTTGAGGTCGGACTGTTTTGCTGCTAGGTATCTTAATTTATCGCAAGCATCAGATGCATTTGATATTAGTTCTCGAAGAAATATTTCTTTATTTGAATATATAGAATGAGTGAGAATTTGAAGTAATCTACTTACCTCAGCTGTAAATTCTTTTTTTATTGGTTGTTTTGCCATTTTTTCCCTCAAAAATTCCCTATTTTTAAATAAGTAATGTTTCTATTTATATAGGTAACGATAATTTATTTTCCAACAGATTATCTTTCTATTAGTGATTTTTTTTATGTATGCTAAACTCAAAATAGGAATATAAATTGGTTCGATGACAAATATTTTAAATATAAAAAAATATGCACCTTTAAACACAAAGAATGATTGGGATAATCACTCAAATTCTCCAAAAAAAAATATACAAAATAAAATTACAGCATTCTCACGTGAAGAACTTAATTCAATTCTCATTATATATGGGCGGAAAGTCGTATCAGGAGAATGGAAGGATTATACAATTGATACTTTAAATGATCAGGCAATTTTTTCTGTTTATAAGAAAACAAATGAATTACCGCAATTTAGTATTTATAAAATACCAAAACTAAAAAACTCACAAGGAATGTATCAAATCAAAAGTACAGATGGTAGGATATTAAAAAGGGGAAGCGAACTTCCCCTTGTTTTAAAAATCTTAGAAAAAGATAAGAGTAAATATAAAATAATTTAAATTACTATCTTCTTTGTCCAAATAGTTGAATCAATAATATAAATAGGTTGATGAAATCAAGATACAATCTTAATGCACCCATAATTGCTTTTCGACCTGATATATCAGAACTATCACCTTGATAATAAATTTCTTTTATTTGCTGTGTATCGTATGCTGTAAATCCAGCAAAAATTAGAACACCTAAAACAGATATACCAAATTGCATTCCACTTGAACCGATAAATATATTTACGATAGAAGCTAGAATAATGCCGATCAGACCCATAAATAGGAAAGCTCCCCAAGCTGATAAATCTTTTTTAGTGGTATAACCATAAATACTCAGAGCTCCGAAAGCGCCTGAGGTTATTAAAAATACGCGAGAAATACTGTTTCCTGTGTACGCAAGAAAAATATATGATAATGACAATCCCATTAAACCTGAGAAAACCCAAAAAGATGTTTGGGCCGCGCTAAAGGACATCCTTGTAATTCTTGCACTGAGATAGAAGACCATCCCAAGAGGCGCAAGCATTATTACCCAAATTAGCGGGGTTTGTGCTAATGCGATGTAAACACCAGATACAGCTGCAAAATAAGCTACCACAGCAGTAATCAAAAGACCAATAGCCATATAATTGTATACTCGTAACATGTATGTTCGTAAGCCTTGATCAATTTCGGCAGCAGCGTATGAGGATTTACTATAAGTGTTTGGTTCCATTTTTGTCTCCATAAAATTTCTTATACTATATATATAAGTGATTGTAGAACTGGAAATCAAGTACATTATATGATTATTATACAATCAAACTATAAATTTTGAGAATGTTATAATCAAATTAAAATGCAATTGAGGTAAATTATGACTGTTAAACCACCGGCACCTTGGCCTACAAATCCAGAACAAACAAAATTAGTAAAAGACTTCAAGTTTAAAGATTTTAAAACTGCTTGGTTATTCATGAATAAAGTAGCGATAGAAGCAGAAAATATAGACCATCATCCCGATTGGTCAAACAGTTATAACAAGGTTCATATTGAGTTAACAACACATGATAAAGGAATGATTACAGAAAAAGATATCAATCTCGCGAATCAAATTGATTTAATTGAAGATAAAATTAGATCTGATAAATAATGACAGACATAAAAAACATTACACGTGGATATTTTTCAATTGGAGTCCAGAATATCTCCAAACCAATGAATCTTGGAAATTTGATTAGATCCGCCCATGCATTTGGAGCTAACTCAGTTTTCACGGTAAATCCACATCAAAGAGTAAAAGAAAATATTATAAAATTAAATAAATCTGATACTTCAAAGTCTGGTTTGCATTTACCCTACTACGAATGGGATAAGATTGAGGATGTAATGATCCCAAAAGGATGTAAATTAGTTGGTGTTGAGATTACCGACGATGCTGATGATTTGCCAAATTTTGTCCACCCAATACAAGCTATGTATATTTTGGGTCCAGAAAAAGGCTCTCTATCACCCGAAACAATAAAAAAATGTGATTTTATAATTAAAATACCAACAAAATTTTCTCTTAATGTAGCGATAGCTGGTGCTATTGTCATGTACGATAGATTAAAAACGATTGGAAAAAAAACAAAATAGAAACACTCAATATTTATATTTGTTTACTAAAAATAAATAATTTATTTTTATTCTAATAATGTTTATGGAATTAATTATTTATGCTCCTATCTAGAAAAAATTTAATACACTTCAGTGTTATTCTTTTATCTTTTTTATTCGTAACAAACTTATATGCCGCTAGTGTAGAACCACAACTGAAAAGTAGATTCGGTGATTGGCGAGTATTCACACATGAAATTAATGGTGAAAATCTCTGCTATATTGCGAGTACACCTATTAAACAAGATCCAAATGACAAAAATTGGAACCCAAATTTTTTTATATCAAAGATTAAACTCAATGGGAAAAATTATAATCAGCCAAGTTTATATATCGGATATAAATTAAAAGAAGAGACTTCTGTATCAATTAAAATATTAAATAGTACATTCAGATTGGCCACAGATGAAGAAAGAGAGAGAGCTTGGTTAGTTACTGAAGATGAAGAGCAAAAGATCGTTGATGCTATGAAAAAAGGGTACCAAATGATTATTAAAGGTACATCAGAATTTGGAACAAATACAACTGATCACTATTCGCTCAAAGGGGTAATTAGAAGTCTTCAAGAATTAGACTCAATATGTCCTTGAATTCCATAGTCAAACCATTATAAGATTTAATGATGATTACCGTTCATGAAAAATTACCGTCAAAAGGCGGTGATAGAAGTAATTTACAGACAGTATATGGTAAATTACAATCTGAACTTCTCGAAGATTTCAAAAATTATGATATCCCAACGAAGCATAATTCCATGCGAACAAAACAACTATGGAATTGGACATTCCTAGGGGGTGTAAAAGAATTTTCTGAAATAAAAAATATGCCTAAAGAGCTTCTAAATGAGCTATCTAAAAAATATACATTTATGCGGGACTCTATAGCACTGGAGCAGAAATCGAGTGATGGTACAATAAAATGGCTAATAGATCTTGAGCCTAAAAATAACTCTACCAATAATCAAATTGAAACTGTATTTATTCCCGAGAAAAACAGAGGGACCCTATGCATATCTAGCCAAATTGGGTGTACGCTAAATTGTTCTTTTTGTCATACTGGAACACAAAAACTTGTCAGAAATCTCACAGCCGATGAGATTGTTTCTCAATTGTTAATTGCAAAAGATAGATTGGATGACTGGCATCGAAATAACCCAAACAACATAAGGAAGATCACAAATGTTGTGCTAATGGGAATGGGAGAGCCACTTTACAATTTTGATAATGTAAAGAAAGCATTATTGATAATGACAGATTGTGACGGTTTAGCCTTGTCAAAAAGAAGGGTTACCCTCTCTACATCAGGTATAATTCCATTTATTGAAAGGGTGGGTAGTGAAATTGGTGTATCACTTGCAGTATCTTTACATGCTGCAACTGACGAAGTAAGAGATATCCTGGTTCCAATAAACAAGAAATACCCAATTAGAGAGTTGATTAGTGCATGCGAAAATTATCCAAGGCTAAAAAACTCAAGTAAAATCACTTTTGAATATGTAATGTTGAAAGATGTAAACGATAGTTTAACTGACGCCAAGGCACTAATAAAATTACTCAGAAATATACCAGCAAAAATTAATCTTATTCCATTTAACCCGTGGCCAGGTTCTAACTATATTTGTTCAGATATGGAACAAATAAAGAAGTTTTCAGCCGTATTAAATAATGCAGGATTATCAGCTCCAATAAGAAAACCAAGAGGACAAGATATTTTAGCAGCTTGTGGTCAATTGAAGTCTGAAACATTAAGGTTACGGGATAAAAAGTAATATACTTTAATTAATTAATATTTTATATCTTTAGTTATGACAAATAATATAAAAAAAGTAGTGCTAGCATATTCCGGCGGTCTAGATACATCAATAATTTTAAAATGGCTACAAAATCAATATAATTGCGAGGTAGTAACATTTACTGCAGACTTAGGTCAAGGCGAGGAAATTGAACCCGCTCGAAAGAAAGCAGAAATGTTTGGCGTTAAACAAATCTACATAGAAGATCTTAGAGAAGAATTTGTTAAAAATTATATTTTTCCAATGTTTAGAGCAAACACACTTTATGAAGGTCAATATCTACTTGGAACAGCTATTGCGAGACCATTAATTGCAAAAAGGCAAATAGAAATTGCAGAAGAAACTGGTGCAGACGCTGTTTGTCATGGAGCTACAGGAAAAGGTAATGACCAGGTTAGATTTGAACTTGGTTATTATTCTCTGAACCCATCAATCAAAGTCATTGCACCATGGAGAGACTGGGACCTTACATCAAGGTCTAAGTTAATCGAATTTGCTGAGCAAAATCAGATCCCAATTCCAAAAGATAAAAAAGGTGAAGCTCCTTTTTCAGTTGATGCTAATCTGCTACACACTTCATCAGAAGGTAAATTAATTGAAAATCCAGAAAACGAACCTCCAGAATATATTTTTCAAAGAACCCTATCAATTGATGATGCAAATAATACACCAACTACAGTGACAATAGGTTTTGAATGTGGAGATCCAATTTCAATTGATGGTGTAAAACTATCTCCAGCTTCACTTTTTGAAAAATTAAATGAATTAGGTAAAAACAATGGAATTGGACGATTAGATCTAATTGAAAATAGATTTGTTGGTATGAAAAGCAGAGGTATATATGAAACACCCGGTGGGACAATATTATTGAAGGCGCATAGAGCCATAGAAGAATTAACTTTGGATTCAGGAACAATGCATTTAAAAGATGAGTTAATGCCAAAATATGCAACGTTAATATATAATGGGCTGTGGTTCTCACCAGAAAGAGAAATGCTCCAAAAAGCAATTGATGAATCCCAGAAATACGTCACCGGAGAGATTACTCTTAAATTATATAAAGGTAATATACTTATATCTAACAGGAGTAGTAATCATTCTCTTTATGATACTGATCTCGTTAGCTTTGAGGATAGTGATACAGATTACGATCAATCAGATGCAGGTGGATTCATAAAAATAAACGCGTTAAGACTTAGATTACTCGCGAAAAGAAATAAAAATAATAGTTGATCACAATTCCATCTGAAATTTTGTAGCCTTAAGTGTGTTATTCATCAAACATGCTACTGTCATCAAACCAACTCCGCCTGGAACAGGCGTAATAGATGCAACTTTTTCTATCACCCCGTCGAAATCGACATCGCCAACTAATTTAGTTTTTGTTACGCCATCTCGTTCGTAAGTTATTCTATTTATTCCAACATCTATAACTATCGCATCTTCTCTAACCCAATCAGCATTAACAAATTTAGGAATACCAATAGCAGCAATAAGTATATCTGCTCTCTTAGTATATGACTCAATATTTCTCGTTTTTGAATGAACCTGTGTAACTGTACAATTGGAGTTTGTTAATAATTGGCACATTGGTTTCCCTACTAAATTAGATCTGCCAATCACGACAGCATTCATCCCAGATAGATCCTCTACTATTGATTTAATCATAATATGAGACCCTTGTGGTGTACATGGGACCAAGCTTTCGATTCCATTCATTAATTTGCCCGCATTGATAGGATGCAATCCATCAACATCTTTATTTGGGTTAATGAAATTAATGATAGTTTGTTTGTTTATGTGAGCAGGAAGAGGAAACTGTACCAAAATACCATTAACATTATCGTCCTTATTTAGCCTATCTATCAGCTCTAATAATTCAGTTTCTGTTGTTGTGCTCTCCAACTTATATTCAAGTGAGTGAATACCAACTTTCTCACACATAAGCTTTTTGTTTCTCACATATACGGCACTTGCAGGATCATCTCCAACTAGTACGACAGCTAAAGTTGGTGTAACTCCGTTTTTTTTTATTTCATTTATTGATGACGTTACCTCATCAAGCACTCTGGATGAAATAACTTTACCATCAATTAATTTATGATGATATTCTGGATGAACTACCAATGCGTTTCTCCGATACTATTAAATATTAATAATCAAGATGTTAATGAGATCTTTAATGATAAATAATATAAAGATTGCAATTAGGGGACTAAAATCAAGACCATTATATGATGGTATGTATCTTCTAATTGGGCTCAGAATAGGTGTAGTCATTTTGTACAGAAAGTCAGATATCACTGAAACTATATAATGCCTAGAATTCAATATACCAAAATGTAACAGCCATTCAGTTAAAACATTTAATATTAGCAGCCAAACAACAAGACCCGCGATCCATTGAACAAACATTAATGTATGCATAAAGACCATATTAATTAATCCTAATTTTTATATCTAATATTAATATAATTTGCATAAGCCATATATTCAATTGGTATGTTAATTCTTATTCTTTTTTTTCATAAAAATGGCTAGGATTATAGAAATTTCGTAGAGTAGTATTAAGGGTAGTGCTAATAAAAATTGGCTTATTACATCTGGTGGAGTTAAAATTGCAGCAATTACAAACGAAAAAAGTATGCAATATTTTCTCTTTGAGGTTAACCATTTAACATCAATTATCCCAATTCTAACTAAAAGTAGTATTAGAATTGGTAATTGGAAACAGATTCCAAAAGCGAGAATTAGTCTCATAACGAGTGATAAATATTCAGAAATCCTTGGTTCAACTTCAATTGGTAACCCTGAGCCGTTGGAGGGAAGTTCGAATGAAAGAAAGAAATTCCACGCGATTGGCATCACAACAAAATAAACCATGATAAAACTCAGTAAAAAAAGAAACGGTGTGGCAAGCATGAAAGGTAGAAAGATATTTTTCTCATTTTTGTATAGACCTGGAGAGATATATTTCCAGATCTGAATGAGAATTAGTGGTAATGAAATAAACAATGCCAAATAAAAAGCTACTTTGATTTGCGTAAAAAAGCCTTCATGTAATGCTGTAAATATCATTCGCCCTCCCCGCTCGTTTATTAACTCTGCGAGTGGTTGCTGTAAAAAAATATATATTTGTGCAGAAATGCTTGTATCAAAATTTATAAATTTAAAATTTATTATTGATATAAAAAAGATGAAAATAAAGAATGCAAACGAGTATATCAATCTAGATCGTAACTCAGCAATATGCTCTAAAATTGACATTTTTTTATCATCTAATTCTTCGGTATCACTCATTATATCAAAACTCTTAGTGTTACTTTTTTATTCTTTAACATTTTTAATTTCATCAATTTCTTTTGTGAGATTATTATTGTAATTAATATCTCTCATAGTTTCTTTTACTTTATCAAGATCTTCCTTACTCAGAATACTCTCAGTTTCTTCGAGGAAATCTCTTGAGATGCGTTTTACTTTTCTAGAAAATTTTAAGAATGTATTTAGAGCTGTCGGTAGCTCTTTGGGACCAAGTATTAAAACTATAACAACCGAAATAATTAGAAGTTCTTGCCAGCCGATATTAAACATCAATTACGCTTTTACTTTGAATCCTTATTGGAATCGTCAGTGTCATCATCAGTTTCTTTGATTTCACCTTTTACGCCGTCTCTGAAGCTTCTTAGACCAACCCCAAGATCACCAAGCAGTTTAGAGATCTTTCCTGGCCTTGAAAATAACAACAGCACAATTAAACCAATTACTACCCATTGCCAAAAACCAGATATTCCCATAATTAACTCCTATACAACTTACTGTTTTAATTGTTTTATTTTGAATAAGTTCTGAAATATATTTACTAAATTACCGATTTATTCAAAAAATATTTTATTAGTTTTACAGACTAAATGACTTTTATTAGACACATAATCTTATTACATATAGTATATTTCATATTTTGTATTTATTAAATAACTAATAATTCATTATTGGAAGACAAACAATGTTCAAATTAATAAAAGATCTATTAGGCAGCTCTCCTAAAAATGAAGAGAGCCTTAATTACAAAGAATATAAGATTATCCCTAAACCAAAAAAAAACGGTGGCTCCTTTACAACAGAGGGGAAAATTATAAAAGATATAGATGAATATCAAGAAGCATACTTTATCAGGACTGACACATTTAGCAAAAAAGAAGATGCTGTAGATTGTATTATCAGAAAAGCTAAAATTATCATTGATGAAAATGGTGATAACATTTTTGAGAAAGATTGGTTATAAATTTTTCGGTATAACAAATTCAAAACTAGCTAAATTCTCTTGATTAATATTTGACCAATCATTTGCCATATATTTTAGTATTGAAAATCCACATGTATTATATTTTTTATAATCTGTTTCAAGAATCTTATTTCTTGGCACTAAGGAGTTTACTAAATCCGACAGAGTGGGTTCATGGTTAACTAATAAAATAGAATTAATTTCTTTATCTTGATGTAACAGGATATTTAGTAGAAAAGATACATGGCACCCATATAGATCATCGTCATATATGATGGCCTTTTTTTCTATATTGGAGTCCAAGTTCACCAAAGCCAAAGTCTGTTTACATCTCTGAGCAGTTGAACAATAGATTATGTTTGGGTTTAAATTATTTTTTTTAACATAACTTCCAAGGAGGACCGCATCCTTCACCCCTCTATCAGCAAGCACTCTATCTTTATCAATCTGATTAGGATCAGCCCAATTGGATTTCGCGTGACGAAGTAAATATACAGTCTTCAATTTAAAACCAATTAGTTACTCAAAGAATCGCTCGTCGATTCCCATTAGCTCCAATGCATTTAAACCACAAATTTTTTCTCTATCTGACTCGGTCAGTTCTGGTATTTGGTAAACATGTTCAACTGGATTAAATTCAGCCATATCAAATGGATAGTCTGTTCCAAGTAAGATACGATCCACTCCGTATTGCTTTATTAAGAAGCTTAATTGTTCATTAGAAAAAACAAGAGTGTCAAAATAAAATTTTGAGAGATAGTAGCTTGGCTTCATGTGTATGTCTTCTCTACAATCTGGTCGTGCGCCATACGCATGATCCATTCTTGCAAAGTAATGCGATGCAAATGCACCCCCATGACTTAAAACAAATTTTAAGTTAGGGAATTTCTCTAATACACCACCAAATATCAAATAATGGACCCCGACTGTGGTATCTAATGGATTACCGATAATGTTCATCATATGATATTTTGATAATCGTGGACTTGAGAATGATGATGGGTGTATCAGCATTGGGATATTGAGCTCTTGTACTGCTTCCCAAAAAGGATAGAGCCTTTCAGATGATAACTCTTCATCCTCTTTCACTCTCGCTCCAATTTGTATGCCCTTAAATCCAAGTTCATTGATACACCTTTTTAGTTCTTTTATTGCTAAGTCAGTATCTTGTAATGGCACAGTTCCCAGACCTACATGTGTTGACTTATTTTCATTAACGGCCTTATAAATTCCATCATTTACTATTTGGCTTGACTCATGGCCAAGAGAAGGCTCAGTTGAATAATAAAATTGTCTTGGTGCGCAAGATAATGCAGCAATATCAACTTGCATTTTTTCCATATCTGGAAGTCTGTAGTTCATATCTGTCAAATAAGGCGCTCTTTCAGAATGATGTTTCAGAGTTTGTTCTTTTGATGCCTGACTTGCAAATCTGAGTTGAACATTTGAGTCATCGGGAATTCTATCACCAATGAGTTTATCTGCTTCAAGAATTCTCATGTGAATATGAAAATCGACTGTTTTTGTCTTTGGTCTCGGCTTATCGTTGAGGTGCTTCCTCCCAGCAGTGGGCCCGTAAGGCCTCATTGGCATATCGTGTTGCATTTATAAATCCCTTATCTTAAATACTTTGATTTTAATAAGTTATCATTATTCCATAACTTATTTGATGTGACAATCAAACTTAGCAAAAGAATATATAAATATTCTATGTTTTGTCTTATGAAAAGTTTACAAATAATTTTGAGATATGATACCCGATATATGACGATAATCCCGTTAATACTGTACCCCATATAGTATCAACAATGGATACTTGTAGCGGCCAGTCCTTCAACGTTGAGTAATTTGTCATATCATATGTAAGGTAAGCAAAAAATCCAAATAATGCTCCATAAATGAGGGCTGTATTTGCGCTTCCATCTCTCAAAGCAGGTATTGTGGAAAAGATAAGTATACCAACCACGTATAGTGAATAAAAGATGGCTGCGGCTTGCATGTTTGGTTTATCAGCAAGAATGTATCCAAGATTTCCAAAGTAGAATTTTTTTGCAATAAAGCCCAACCATATTGCGTCTATTAGCAGAAATATTGTTAAAACAATAATATATGTTATTAAGTATTTTGTCATAGCATTACCATTTGAATGATAGGTTTATAACGTTTACAAATATTACATAGATCACAAAAGTAATAACTATTGAGAAATATCTTGTCTGAAAAAATTGCAATAATTGGTGGTGGAATATCAGGATTATCTTCTGCATGGCATATATCTCAAACCAACAATGTCACATTATTTGAAAAAAATAATTATCTGGGAGGTCACGCAAATACAATACTTGTAGATGAAAAACACAATAAAGTTGTCCCAGTTGATGTAGGCTTCATGGTCTTTAACGCGCTTTCTTATCCGAATCTTATTCAACTATTCCAAAAGTTGGATGTCCAGTCCCATGACTCTGATATGAGCTTTTCAGTTTCAGATAAAATAAAAGGTTATGAATATTCGGGTTCAGGATTAGGTGGTTACTTTGGACAAAGAAAAAATTTATTCAGTTTAAAACATTGGGGACAATTATTATCGATAGTGAGATTTTATTCAAAAGCTCAAATAAACATTAAGAAATATGCAGCTGATACAACTTTATTAGAGTTTTTGAAGGCCGAAAAACTATCAGACTTCTTTATAGAAAACCATATAATCCCCATGTGTAGTGCAATATGGTCCTGTGATGATAATGAGATGTTATCCTACCCTGCTCATGATTTTGTTAGCTTCTTCATTAATCACGGATTATTCAAGCTGAAGAACAGACCCAAATGGAAATCAGTGGCCGGTGGAAGTAGAGAATATGTCGAGGCAATCAAAAAATCTAACAAAATCAAAATCAAACTAAATACAAACATTATAAAGATAGAAAAAAAAGCAGAAAAATTTGAGATTATTCTGGATGATGGTGAAAAAGATATTTACGACAAATTAATTTTAGCTTCACCTGCAAATGAAAGTAAAAAACTAATTGAGTCAGTTGATGAGCAATTAGCGGTTCTATTGAATAAGTTTAAATATCAAGAAAATTTAGGCATATTACACTCTGACTCAAATTTAATGCCTAACTCAAAAAATATATGGGCGAGTTGGAACTACATACGTTCCAATAAAGATAGTTCAAAACTATCTGTAACCTACTGGCTAAATAGTATCCAAAAAATTGATAGTAAAACAAATTATTTTCTTACTCTAAATCCTGAAAATCAAATTCAAGAAAATCAAATACATAAACAAATTTATTTCTCCCATCCAATTTTTGATTTAGACAATAAAAATACAAAAAAAGAAATTATGAAAAGACAGGGTAACAATAATATTTGGGTATGCGGTAGCTATTTAGGTTATGGGTTTCACGAAGATGGAATACAGAGTGGACTCATAGTTTCAGAAGATATACTAAAAAAAGCAAGACCATGGAAGGTAAAAGAAGGCTCAAATAGAATAGCGGTTTAATCAGAAATTTATTATGATAATACTATGATGAATAACAATATCCTCGTTGGCAAAGTAGTACATAAGCGAATAAACCCAATTAAGCACAAACTTCATTATAATGTTTTTGCGCTAGAGGTTGACTCAAACAACCTAGAGGATATTGGCAAAAATTCTAGGTTTTTATCCTACAATAAATTTAATCTCTTTAGTTTTTTTGATACTGACCATGGAAATGGGAAATCTTTAAAAGATTTTCTATCTGAGATTATTGAAAATACAAAAACAAATAATCCTATTTCTAGGTTTTCAATAATTTCTTACCCAAGAGTATTGGGGTATGTATTTAATCCAATAACAATCTATCTAGGATTTGATGAGTCTAATAAAATTGAACTAATCATTTATGAGGTAAATAACACATTTGGACAGAGAGTAATCTATGTATTACCAAATAATAACAATGACGAAATAATTTACCAAAGGTGCGACAAGAAGTTATTCATTTCACCGTTTAATGGAGATAACGGAGTATACACTTTCCATATAAAAGATAATGAGCAATCTTTCCAAATTGGAATTAATTTGAAAGTGGATGATGAACCGATCATAAATGCTTACTTCTGTGGTCGAAAATTTGAGCTAAATCATAAAAATCTTATGAAAACATTCAGAAGTAATTTATTCCTAACATTTAAAGTAATTACCGCGATACACTTCGAAGCCCTAAAACTATATTTTAAGGGGATGAAATTCAAAAAGAAACCCAAAGCAGAAAAAATTCAAATATGTTACATTAACGCACAAGACATAAGTTAAATGATGAAGAAATATATAAAGAAATTATTTAGTTGGGAGCCAGAAGGATCAATAAGAATTATTTTTCCTGATGGTTCAGAGCACTTGCTAGGATCAGAAGAAACTGATCTTTACATGAAATTCAATAATTATAAGATTGTCTGGAATTTCTTCACAAGTAGGGCAAATGCATTCAGCGACTGTTACGTAAATGGTGATATTGAATGCTCTGATTTAACAAGTTTCTTTATATTCTACCTCAGAAATAAAGAAAAATTTGATAATATGGCTCCATTTAAAATCTTAAAACTCAATCTATCATACCTTAGTCATGTGCTCAGGTGGAATAGTATAAGCGGAGCAAGAAAGAATATAAGAGCTCATTACGATATGGGTAATGATTTCTTTGCTGAATGGCTTGACGATAGCATGCAATATTCAAGTGCTCATTTTAATGAAGATAACAAAACATTGGAAGAAGCCCAAAATAATAAACTACAAAAATTGAACGCATACCTAGATATCAAAGATGACGATACCCTACTTGAAATAGGCTGCGGATGGGGCACATTGTCACAATATTTATTTAATAAAAATAATATCAATATTGATGCTATTACGATCTCTGATGAACAGCTAAAGTTTGCACGCACACTGAATCTTAAATCATCAAATAAGAAATGTGACTTTAAGTTACAAGATTATCGTAATACTGACACCAAATATAATAAGATCGTCTCTGTAGAGATGATTGAGGCAGTCGGGAAAAAATATTTACCCATTTATCTTGATACAATAAAAAAATGCCTAAAAAGTGATGGCCACGCTATTATCCAGGGTATTACTATAGCAGATGATAAATTTGATGAGTATAGTAACCAAGTAGACTTCATTCAAAAATATATTTTTCCTGGAGGGTTTTTACCCAGTCAAAAATACTTAAAGGATATTGCAATCTCAAGTGAATTAGAAATTGAAACCTTAGAAGAACTTAATCTCTCTTATGCAAAAACACTGAAAATATGGAGAGAACGATTTAACACAAAATGGTCGAAAATAAAGACGATGGGGTATGATGATAAATTTAAAAGAATTTGGAATTATTACTTATCATATTGTGAGGCAGGGTTTATTGAGAAATCAATTTTTGTAAATGTATTTAAGTTTAAACCAAAAAATTAGGTTACTTTTTCCAAACCATCTTATTTACGAAATAAAAATAAAGTCTATTCGGCATAATTTTCATCATCTTGAGAGCTAAACCAAAGAAAAATGGGAATATAATTTCATACTTTGATTTTTCTAGTCCTGTTATTATTTTCTTGGTTGCATATTCTATAGATACCATACTTGGCATCGGAAAATTATTTACCTTAGTCGCATCGGTATCAACAAAACCTGGATTGATCAATGAAACGGTAATACCATACTGACGCAGTTCTGATTTGAGTACCTCCGCTAAATTTATTAAGGCAGCTTTGGTTGGGCTATATGCTATTGAATTAGGAAGTCCTCTGTAACCAGCTACAGAAGCCATAATTGCTATATGACCACTTTTTCTTTTTATGAAATGAGGAATAATAATTTTAAGACAATTCATCACTCCAAAATAATTTATATCTATGGACTCCTTCACGAGATCATAATTTTGATCCAAATTATCTACTGTGAATAGTCTGCTTATGCCAGCATTGAGTATTATTAAATCTGGAAGGTTGTTGGTATCCTCTGTAAATATTTTTGTATCTTCTGTCAGCTTTTTCTCATCTGTTACATCCATAACTAATGGGATTATGTTTTCAGATATTTTACTGATTTCAGATAGCCTTTCTTCACGGCGAGCTGAAGCGAAGACTTTAATGTCTTTTTTTGCTAGTTCTATTGCAAGGTTTTTACCGATGCCAGAGCTTGCACCAGTAATCCAAGCTGACTTCCATTTATGGGGCATTTATTTAAATACGTACAATTGATTGATACATATTTGCAATCATACTCTTAAAGACCATTGGGCCATCAGTTGCAATCACACAAATACAATCTTCCTTTGAGCTTACAACTGGTTCATGGTGTGTTGATGTGTCATGGTCAGCAATGTCTCCAGCAGCATAAGTGCCATTTTCATCTTCAAAAGCACCCTTTAATACAAGAGTTAGCTCTCCACCTTTATGTCCATGCTCAGGTATTTTCTTATTTGGCTTAATCTTTAAAAAAGTTAAGTGACAATTGGATTTATCACTAATTTTTACTTGGCTTTTTTGTATACCGGGAGCAAAGAAAGACCACTGAATTTCATCTAGATCTGTTCCGATATATCTCTGCAAGGAAGCTGGAACATCAGAGTTAAGATCAAAATCGATATCTTTAATTTCAGACTTGTTACTTTTATTGTTGAGTTTATTTAAAAATTCATTGAAATCTTCTGTCTTATCTTTGTTTCCGATGTCATTCTCCATCATTGACGCACCAAGCTCATTCCCAATTTGCACAATTTCTTTACAATGGTCACAAGTTTCTATGTGTGATGTAACAAGAGTACTAAAAGCCAAGCTCAAAGTTCCGCTTGAATATGACATTAATGTTGATAGATCTGGATGTTGTTTCATGCTTGTAATTCCTTAAGATTATCTTTCATCTTTTGATAAGCTAGCCTCATACGTGACTTGACTGTTCCGATTGGAATATTCAACTCACCAGCTATTTCTTCTTGAGTTAAGTCATTAACAAATGATAACTCTATGACTTTTCTTTGTTTTAAGGGCAATAATTCAATTGCCTTTTTAACATGGGCAGAAATTGATTTTTGCTCGACAATGTCTAAACCACTTTCATTGTCTGAAGCAATTTCAACTTCTGAAATATCTGTGTAGGGTTGTGAAGATTTTTTTCTTAGTAAATCAATCCTATTATTCCTTGCGATGGTGTAAACCCATGAACTGAAGGATCCTTTATCAGGATTGTACATATGGATTTTCTCCCAAATATTTATCATCGTATCATGCATTATATCTTCAGCCTGAGCTCCATCAGCACCACTTCTCATCAATAAAGATTTTATTTTTGGTGCAAAATAATTAAATATAACTTCAAAGTCTTTGGTATTCTTTTCAGCTTGAAATTTTTTTACTAAGTCCTTGTTTACTTCCAACATTATTTTTTATTTTATTGTTACATAACATATGTAACAGAATTTAAACGTTTTTTTCTAGAAAAAAGATCATTCATTACCATGATTAATCTAACTTTTTGCCAATAACGTAGTAATGAGTAGAGATTCATATGAAAACAGACACTAAAAATAAATTTCAAAACGCAAAAGTAGTTATAGTTGGCGCTACCGGAGGTATTGGCTCTGGGTTTGTGGAGAAGATTAAACAGCTTGATACAAACAATATTGTCATAGAAGTCGTACGTAAAAAAACACACGATCATCAAATTGAAGTTGATATGCTCGATGAGGAATCCATGGCAAAATGTGCTCAAGAAATTCATAATCAATATGGGGCTATCGATATCATCTTGAATACAGTTGGTTTGCTGCACTCAGATGGCGCGATGCCTGAAAGAGCTTATAAAGAAATAAATCAAGATTTCCTTCAAAAGACTTTCGAAGCAAATACATTCATACCATTTATAGTTTCTAAATATTTTGTGCCACTTCTATCAAAAGAAAATACATCACTAATAGCATTTATGTCTGCCAGAATTGGCAGTATATCTGATAACAACTTGGGTGGATGGTATAGTTACAGAGCGTCAAAAGCAGCTCTCAATATGCTCATAAAAACCTTATCTATAGAACTCTCATATAAGAATAAAAAAGCTATATGTATAGGTCTTCATCCTGGAACCGTAAAAACAAATTTATCGGATCCATTTTCAGAGAAAATAAAAGCATACAAAGTATTTTCCAGGGAAGAATCAATTGATTACCTAATTGATCAAATTAACCGCGTAGACCACACATTCAGTGGGAAATTAATTGACTGGAAAGGGGACATAATCCCTTACTAATTTTAATATTCAAAGGCATAGATGATAAAAAGTATTATTAGAGAGTACCGAAGAGAGAAGAGAAGACTATCTCACATTAAAAAAAGAAAAGGCAGATTGGACCTCAGAACAGGAAAACCTGGTAAAAAGAAGTAGGACTTAATCAACTACTCTCTGTTGCAAGTCCTGCCTGATGCCATGCTTCAATACCACCCTTGATATTATAGACCTCCAGTTCCTCATTTTCTGTCATCAGCTTTTGGCAAGCATTGCTGCCACGCGCTCCTTTTTGGCAGTAGATCAGAATCTTTTTATCTGTCTGCGGAATGCTGTTAACCGAAATAGAGCCAACAGGATATAATGCTGCACCTACAATCTTTTGCAAGGCATATTCAGCGGGCTCACGCACATCAATTAAAATAGCTTGGTCTTTATCCAACCATTGTTTAGCAGTTGTTACGTCGACAGTTTTTACGTTCATTTTAGACCTCCCCAACATTGGAATTGACAATAATCTAAGTAAATTTCTCATCATTTTATCTAAACTATTTATCTCTTAAAAGTCAATAGTCCTATTTGGCTGATACTTCAGATGTTATTTCGCGGTGTGCATGCCGATCAGAGTAAGATTGCGTGCATCGCACTGCGGTGATATATTATTTTTCATGTCATTAAAAGGTAAAAAAATAGCAATTTTAGGAACTGGCGCTAACGGATCTTGTGCAGCGGCTGATATCACAACAGCCGGTTTTGATGTGACACTGATTGATCAGTGGCCTGCTCATGTCAACGCTATGAATAAAGATGGGTTAACCATCTACCTTCCAAATGAAACAAGAAATGTGACTGTAAAAGCTCAGCACTTATGTTATTTGGCAGAAATTAATCACAAATTTGATTATGTTTTTTTATTTGTAAAAGCCTATGACACTCAATGGATAACAAAATTAATAGAGCCATATTTGGCATCTGATGGAATCTTAGTTGGCGTTCAAAACGCAATGACAGCAGAGCGAATTTCTTCGATTGTGGGACCTGAGAGAACAATTGCATGTGTTGTTGAATGCTCATCAGAATTATTTACTCCAGGAATTATTCAAAGAGATACGATCAATGAAAAAACTTGGTTTGGTATTGGTACAAATACAGAAGTGATGAAAAATCGATTGGATGAAATTAGAGAAATACTTTCATCAGTCGGAAAAGTTAATATTGTAGAAGATATCATTTCAGCAAAATGGATGAAACTAATCATTAACGCAATGTGTATGGGACCCTTCGCAATGTTAGGGTCGAATCTTTATGAGGGTTTTAAAATACCAAAAATGAAAGAAGCAGTTATGAAAATTGGAACAGAAGCTCTCAGTGTTGGACAAAAACATGGCTATAAGATTGTCCCAATATTCGGCTTATCAGAAGAACAAATTAATAATTCCAATAACCCAATTGAGCTTATGTTGGATAAGTTAATTAAAGATATTGGACCAAATGCAAGAGATGCAGTATTCCATGATCATCTCAAAGGTAGATATAGTGAAGTTGATGAAATTAACGGTTTGGTCTCTGATTTAGGCAGAGAGTATGGTATTGATACACCCATAAACACTGAAATTGTAAATGTGACTAAAGATATCCACTCAGGAAAATTATCTCCATCTCTTGATAATTTGAGCTTCTTAACAAAGCATCTCTAAACCTTCATTACAATCTGTCCAACTGTTTTTCTTGCCTCAGCATCTTTATGGACTCTCACAATATCGTCAAGATGATAGTCCATATTTAAGTTAAGTTTAATGCTTCCATTTTTAATCATTTCAAAAACACTTTCAGCACTCTTTCTGGCAATTTCTGGTGAGGTCATATAATTAACCATGGTTGCTCTATGTATATATGCTGAATTTTTAACCCCATCCTTTGCAACATCATATAAAGGAGGATTACCTGAAGCGCTTCCAAAACTAACTACGAGTCCTAACTTTCTTACTGATGCTAATGAAATATCCCAGGTGGTCTTACCTATTGAGTCATAAACAACATCAACCCCTTTACCATCTGTAATCGCCATTACTTCATTTACTATGTCATGATCCTGCATGTTAAAAACATGTTTGTATCCTGACTTCAGAGCAAATTCTTCTTTGTCTTTGGACCCAACTATTCCAATTGCTAACGCACCCAGTGAATTTGCCCACTGACCTGCAATCTGACCAACGCCACCCGCAGCAGCATTAAATAAAATTGAATCTCCCTTTTGTAGTTTATGCGTTCTATTAAAGAGATATTCCACAGTCCTACCTTTCGTTAATATAGCAGCAGCGACTTCTAAATCCATCCAATCTGGAACTTTGATTAAATCATTTGCATTCATAAGACGTGAATAAGAATATGAGCCAAGGCCACTCCCACTACCAGCATATGCAACCCTGTCTCCAACAGAAAAATCTGTAACTTTTGAGCCAACCTCTCCGACTATTCCTGCACCCTCTGTTCCCAATCTGCAGGGCTTTGGTGGTGTTGGATAAATACCAGAACGGTGATATGTATCGACCATATTGAAACCAACAAATTCATGCTTTACTAAAACCTGGCTATCTGTCGGATTTGGAAGATCCACATCCTCCCATACCATTTGATCTGCATCACCATTTTGGTGTAATACTATAGCTCTTGTTTTCATTTTCAGTTCTCCCTAATTATTAGGTGTATTAAACAGTTTTATAGGGTAGCAAGTTTTTTTGATATTTAACAAAGAAAAGTTGACTTACAGTATTTAAAATATTAAATAATGTTATTAATTTAAAAAACTATCGATAACATAATATAAATTGAAAGAACTCACATGACTGCGGTTATAAAAACTGGTGGGAAGCAATACTCTGTAAATAAAGACGATGTCATTATTGTAGAAAAACTTCCTGATGAAAAAGGAAATACTGTTACATTCAATGAAGTCCTAATGATCACTGAAGGGGATAAAACAATTATTGGAACCCCATACATTGAAAACGCTACTGTTACTGCAGAAGTGGTTGAACAAGACAGGGGAAAAAAGATAATTGTCTTTAAAAAAAGAAGAAGACAAAACTCTAGAAGAACAATTGGTCATCGTCAGTTCCAAACAAAACTTAAAATATTAGATATTTCTGCAACTGGTCAGAAGAAACCTGCAAAGGCAGCTGCACCAAAAGAAGAAAAAGCAGCTAAAACTGAAGCAAAAAAAGAAGCTCCTAAAAAAGCACCGGCTAAAAAAGTTGCACCAAAAGCTGCCGCGGCTGAAAAGAAAGCTCCAGCAAAAAAAGCACCGGCTAAAAAAGCCCCAGTAAAAAAAGCTACTAAAAAAGATTAATTGATAGTATAAATATAAAAATATTAAAAAGAGGAAATCATGGCACATAAAAAAGCAGGCGGATCATCTAAGAACGGACGCGACTCAGCTGGTAGAAGATTAGGTGTAAAGAAGTTCGGTGGCGAACAAGTGATTCCTGGTAATATTATTATAAGACAAAGAGGGACTACATGGCACCCCGGCGAAAATGTAGGTATCGGAAAAGATCATACAATATTCGCAACCAAAGCCGGCGCTGTGAAATTCACCGATAAGAGAAATGGTCGAAGAACCATTAGTGTTATTGAAGCAAACTAAACACAGACTCTTTTTTAAAATCCTTATTACAATTAATTTGATTTGATACCGTTATCTCCAAATAATGGTAGGATATTGTTATGAAATTTTTAGACGAAGCAAAAATACATATAAAAGCAGGTGGCGGAGGTAACGGCGCTGTCAGTTTTAGACGTGAAAAATATATCGAATATGGTGGACCTGATGGTGGAGATGGTGGGAATGGTGGAAGTGTATATATAAAGGCCATTGATGGTCTGAATACCCTCATTGATTATAGATATCGCCAACACTTCAAAGCCGAACGAGGCAAAGATGGTGCTGGAAAAAATAAGACAGGACATGGTGGAAAAGATCTTACCCTCCCCGTGCCTCTAGGAACTCAAATTTATGATGAGTTAAAGGAAGAAATTATTGCAGACCTTACAGAAGTTGGCCAAGTATTTATGATTGCAAATGGAGGAAGTGGTGGATTTGGAAATACAAGATTTAAATCCTCAACGAATAGAGCACCTAGGAATGCAAATAAAGGAACGCCAGGTGAAGAAATTACGATCTGGTTAAGAATGAAACTAATTGCAGATTGTGGAATCATTGGGTTACCTAATGCAGGAAAATCAACACTATTAAGTAAAATTAGCCACGCAAACCCAAAAGTATCTGATTATCCATTTACGACTTTAAATCCTGTTTTGGGAGTTGTATATCACGGTGATGATAATTTTGTAATAGCAGATATACCAGGATTAATTGAAGGAGCGCATACTGGAACTGGTTTAGGACATAAATTTTTATCTCATATTGAGAGATGTCCTGTATTAATACATCTAATATCACTAGAGGAAAGTGACCCATATAAAACATATAAAATTGTTAGGGAAGAGATACGGCAATATGGAAATGATATTTATGAAAAACCCGAAATAATTATTTTAAATAAAAGTGATTTATTTGAAGAAGAAGAGATTCAAGAAAAAATTAATGATTTAAGTGCTAAAGTTGGGAAAAAAGCCCTAGTAATATCTGCAGAAGAAAATATTGGAATAGATAAATTCAAAGATGAAATAACAAAATTTATTAGTAATGAAAAAAGACAAGAGATTAAGAAAGAGAAATGGCTGCCCTAGAAAAAATTAAAGGATATAAAAACATTGTTATCAAGATTGGCTCGAGTCTTATTGTAGATGAAACAGGATCTGTACGGACAGAATGGCTGAGAAGTCTTGTTAAAGACGTTTCAGAACTCAAGAAAAACTCAAAAAATGTAATAATTGTCACTTCAGGAGCAATTGCACTTGGAAAAAATATCCTTAATTTAAAGAAAAGTGAGAAATTAAAATTAGACATGGCGCAAGGTACAGCCGCCGTTGGTCAAATCGAATTAATTAGCGCAATAAAGAATGCGTTCTCAGAAGAAAATATTAAGGTCGCTCAACTTCTTCTTACAATTGAAGATACTGAGAGAAGAAGAAGATACCTCAATGCAAGAAATACTATCTCAATGTTAATTGATAATGGTGTTGTTCCTATAATTAATGAGAATGATACCGTTGCAACTTCTGAAATACGTTACGGTGATAATGATAGACTTGCTGCAAGAGTTACAACAATGGCAAGTTTTGATTGTTTAGTTATCTTATCTGATGTAGATGGTATTTACACATTGCCTCCTGAAAATGCAAATGCAGTACATATACCAGAGATAACAAACATTACAAAAGAAATTCAAGGTATGGCAAAAACTACAAAAAATGATTATGGGTCAGGAGGTATGATCACAAAAATCGAAGCCGCACGTATTGCAATGGACGGTGGAGCAAATATGATTATAGCTAGTGGAAAAGAGCAAAATCCTATAAAAGCTCTAATGGATGGTGGAAAAAACTCACATTTTATTGCTAAAACAACACCACATTTAGCAAGGAAGAAATGGATATCAGGAATGCTAACACCTAATGGAAAAATTTATATAGATGATGGGGCTAAAGCTGCACTACTGAAAGGCAGAAGTCTTCTTCCTGCTGGAATTGTTAGTGCTGAAGGTAAGTTCGAAAGAGGAGATGCAATAATAATTTTTGATAAAGATCAAAATGAGATTGCTAGAGGCCTATCAGCTTATTCAATAGACGATACAATAAGTATTAAAGGGAAAAACTCAGAAGAAATTGAACAGATTCTTGGATACAGAGGTAGAACAGCTCTTGTTCATAGAGATGATTTAGTAATTTCGGATACAGGTAATTAATAATGACACAAAATGTTACTGAAATAATGAATGACATTGGCCTAAAGGCAAAAGTAGCTAACGCTAGACTATCAACAGCATCAAATGAAGAAAAAAATGATGCACTAAATTCTATGGCTGATCAGATAGAGAAAGATCGAGCCAAGATCTTATTAGAAAATAAGAAAGATATTGAGATAGCCAAATCTAATGATATTTCGAGTGCAATGATCGATAGATTATCTCTAGATGAAACAGGTATTAAAAATATTGCCTCAAGTATACGCAGTGTTGCAAAGCTAAATGACCCAGTTGGGAGAGTATTAGATAGCTGGGATAGACCAAATGGACTCCATATAAAAAGAGTGAGTATACCAATTGGAGTTATCGGGATAATTTATGAGGCAAGACCTAATGTTACTGCAGATGCAGCAAGCTTGTGCCTAAAATCTGGCAATGCATCTATACTAAGAAGTGGTTCTGATAGTTTCCACTCAAGTTTTGCTATATACGAGTCAATTAAAAATGGACTAAAAACAACTTCCCTTGATGATAATTCAATTCAATTTGTTCCTACAAAAGATAGGGAAGCTGTAGGGTTAATGCTTGGTGGATTAGACTCTAATATAGATGTGATAGTTCCAAGAGGAGGAAAAAGTCTTGTTTCTAGAGTTCAAAATGAAGCAAAAGTACCTGTATTTGGACACTTAGAAGGTATCTGTCATGTTTATGTTAATGCAGATGCTGATATTGAGAAAGCAATAGAAGTTACTGCCAATGCCAAGATGAGACGAACATCAATTTGTGGTGCTGCAGAAACATTACTGATAGATAAGTCAATCTATAAAGATTACTTACCAAAGATCCTAGCAAAACTTGATAGCCTAGGTTGTGAAATCAGAGGAGACCTAGATGTTAAAAGTGTATTTGCCGATGCAAAAGAAAACTCAGAAGAAGATTGGTCGACCGAATATCTTGATGCAATTATTTCGGTAAAAGTTGTAGCAGATATTGATGAGGCAATTTCTCATATAAAGAAATATGGAACTGGGCATACGGAAGCAATAATTACAGAAAATGAAACTTCAGCAGAATATTTTTTTAAACATGTTGATAGTTCAATAATATTATTAAATGCATCTACACAATTTGCAGATGGAGGAGAGTTCGGTTTCGGCGCTGAAATTGGTATATCTACAGGTAGAATGCATGCAAGAGGACCAATTGGGCTTGAGCAACTAACTACATTTAAATATACCGTATATGGCAATGGACAAACCAGGCCTTAAATAAATATATGAACAGCACTCCAAAAATATCAAAATGGATTATTGGTGATAGGGAAAGCGTATCCCCAAACCAAAAAATAGGGATATTAGGTGGCTCTTTTAACCCAGCTCATGAAGGTCATCTCAGCATAAGTAAGATTGCTTTGCAAAGACTAAACTTAGATGAGGTTTGGTGGATTATAAGCCCAAGAAACCCTCTAAAAAAATATGATATTTTATACGATTTTGAAGATCGGGTATCTTCTGCAGAAAAAGTTATTGATACAAACCATATTTCCATAAGTAAATTAGAAAAGAATGCACAAATAAAATATACAATTGGGACAGTAGAGTACTTAAATACTCGATACGTCGGGACTAAATTTGTCTGGATAATGGGTGCTGATAATCTTAGAGACTTTCACAGGTGGAGAGAGTGGGACAAACTTGCCCTAACAGTTCCAATAGCAATAATTGATAGGCCTAGCTCATCCTTAGATGTAACCTCATCCCTCTTTGCAAATAAATATGGCAAATATCGAGTTGACGAAGCTGATGCAAAAAATCTTGCCAATAAAAAGAAGCCTGCTTGGGTTTTTTTACATAGTAAATTAAATGATCAATCTTCTTCTCAATTGAGAAACTCTGGGGTAAAATAGAAATATGCCAAAAAAGAAACTAATAAGTATAATCAGTGACTGTTTAGATGAGATGAAAGCGCAGGACACTGTAGTCCTCGATATTAGAAATAAAAGTTCAATAGCTGATTATATGGTTGTCGCAAGTGGTACATCTTCCAGACATGTGAGTTCAATAGCAGATAAAATTCAAAGAACTCTTAAAAGTAATTCTTACAAAAATATCCAAGTAGAAGGTTTACAAAATTGTGACTGGGTTCTAATTGATACATTAGATGTAATAGTTAATATCTTTAAACCTGAAGTCCGAGAATTTTATATGATAGAAAAGATTTGGTCTGAGAACCTAATAGTAGGTAAAGAACAGAGTTTAGGCTAAGAGATTGAAACTAAAAATCCTCTCCATTGGGAAAATATCAAAAAGTCCCTATGAAACTATTTCTAACCATTACATAAAAAGCATCCAATCCATATCAAAACAAACAGGTATCACTGACTTCACTGTAAGTGAATTTAATAAGTCAGTTGACAAAAATACTGAGCTTCGAAAGCAAAAAGAATTTGAACTTATAAAAAATAAAATCACTATCGATAATTCGGTCAATATTCTCCTAGATGAACATGGCAAGTCATTATCAACAATGGATATGAAATTGATGATAGAAAAATATACTCAAGGATCAAAGAATGAATTAAATTTTATTATAGGTGGGCCAGATGGTGCGTCTGATCTTTTTTCAGAAATAATAACCGAAAAGATTTCATTGAGCAGTATGACCTTACCTCATTTATTAGCGAGAGTCTTATTACTTGAACAAATTTTCAGGTCGCTTACAATATTAATAAATCACCCGTACCATAGAGAATAAAACTATCATGATAATTTATCAGCAAACCAAACAAATAAATAAATTATTCATTGCCATCCTTATGGCTTTATCAATACTACTAACTCCTGAGTCAACTTATGCAAATAACCATGAGGAAGACATAGAACTGTTTAAATTATTCCTGCGTGTTTTTGGAGAAGTTGAAGATAAATATGTTGAAGAAGTTGATAAAAATGAATTAATGGACTCTGCATTAAAAGGAATGTTAAACTCTCTCGATCCATATTCAACATATATGACTGAGGACGATTTCCAAGAAATGGAAGTTGACACCCGTGGCTTTTATGGAGGGCTTGGTCTGGAAGTAACACTCGATGAGAATGGATTCGTCAGAATTGTGTCACCGATTGATGATACTCCTGGGGCAAGAGCAGGGTTACAATCAGGAGATTATATTACAGGAATTGATGGTGAAGATGTCTATGGAATGAACCTAAATGATGCTGTAGATCGCATGCGCGGTTTAGCAAACACACCTATCACTCTCACCATATTTAGAGAAGGGTCAGACGCGCCTTTCGATGTTAAAATTATAAGGGAAATTATTCAAATAACACCTGTCAAGTATGAGGTTTTAGAAAATGATATTGGCTACATCAGAATTTCAACTTTTAGTGAAATTGCAGATAAAAAAATTGTTGATGCAATTCGGAATATAAATCAAGAAACTAATAATAAGACAAAGGGTTATATAGTTGATGTTAGAAATAATCCAGGCGGTCTATTAGATCAAGCAATCAAAGTAACTGATCTTTTCCTAGATAAAGGTGAAATTGTATCAACAAAATCTAGAAACCAACTTCGCAAACAGAGATATTTTGCTAAGAAAGGTGATATCATTAATGGAGCAGAACTTATCGTACTAACAAACGGTGGTTCAGCTTCAGCCTCTGAAATATTTGCTGGTGCAATTGGAGATAATAAAAGAGGCACAGTCGTTGGGACAAAAACTTATGGAAAAGGCTCTGTTCAAACAATTATACCACTTGG
>Ga0255782_10000233_pt1 | contig 50341 bp, 9 predicted proteins | sample 101ome_26_FD_179980 | JGI IMG/M metagenome (GOLD analysis project Ga0255782, IMG submission 179980) | Coastal salt marsh microbial communities from the Groves Creek Marsh, Skidaway Island, Georgia - 101408AT metaG (version 2) | ecosystem: Environmental > Aquatic > Marine > Intertidal zone > Salt...
GAACAAGTAATCAATTCATTGTAAATCATATATATAACGATTCTTTATTTATCAATGGAACATTGCGTGTAAAAAATATTGAAATTCTTGAAGATTTTGAAGATGATATAGACGAAAAATATAATAATGGACTCAAATATCAAAATTCAAACATTATCGATATTGGTTTTGGTAAAGTCACATCAGAAACTGTATCTAATTTGGTTTACGATATTTTAAGCAATTATAATTTAGAAAGAGCAAATAATGTTCATTCCAATATTTATTCAGACGATGTCTTAACATCAATTGTAGAAGATGTTACATCAATTAATATTGATATTATAGATATTGTAAGTAATATAAATAACATAGAAAAACAAATTATTGAAACAAATTTGGACAATGTTCTACAAGGCACAAGTAACAAATGTATTGCAAACGATTTATACGATAGTTCATTATATATTAATGGTACTTTAACAGTTAGAAATATTGAAATTGTTGATATAGATAACTTTTATGAAGTTTTTCAAACAGCTTTACCAGAAACAAGTGATTATTTCATGAATGCTGACAAAGTTAAGAGTATTATCGAAGAAGTTCTTCTAATAAAAGATTTTGAAGGACAAATTGATGATAAATATAAAATATTATCACATATTACAAGAAATGAACGAACAAAAATGAATTTGCTGATAACTTCACAATCTAATGAAATTATCAATTTAAAAAATGATATTAGTTTCCTAACAGACAAATTGAATACTGCTATTTTGAGAATTGAAAATCTTGAATCTTCTTAATAATCTCTTTTTTATGACCATTCTGTACTAATTTCTTTTTATTTTCTTGTTTTCCTTTTTGTTTACCACCACATTTATCACAACCTCCTCTTTTTTCATTATTCGGCATATTTGAATATACCTATTATTCTATAAGAATATATTTCTATAAATTAGAATAAAGATTTTCATATGGAAGTATTTCATCACATCCTTATATATTTGATTTTATTCACTGCATTAACATTATATTTAGTTTTAAATATGAAAAGTGTTAAAAGTGTTAATAACAAAAATCTAAAATGTGGTTTAATTTGTCAGAATATTGATAATGTTAGTGATCCTAAATATAATATGCAACAAATTGTTAAACAATCGATTTTACTTGAAGAACATCTTGCTAACAAAAATAAAAGATGTAGAGATTGTATCACAAAACACTTTTTACATATTATTGGTCTCGCCGAGGAAGCACAAATGTTAGCAACTGACAAAATTCATAAATATCCTTTGATAAATGAATGCGTTGATTTATACAATAGGTTATTTAATAAATGGTTGAAAAACTATGAAATAGATCATTCCAACAATGATAACTTTTGTAAATGCGGTGATGAACTAAGAAATATGAGAAAAAAACTTATAGCTGTTTATTTCTTTGACGATCAATCGTTTTTACAATAACTTTTTTTTAATATATGGTATATTTCGCTTAATTATATCTTTAATTACATTCACAGCTTTTTGATGTTCTTTAATATGATCAGGATGTATTGTTGATCCTAATTTACATTCTGGATATGCATATGGAATTGTTGTGACGTATGTTTTTGCGGTTTCATATAGTAATACATCCGCAACTATTTGATAAGGAGAAGATGAAAAATTATATTTACCATTTTGAAAAAACAGTTCAACTAATTTCTTTGCTCCTTCTCTACTTATCATATACATTCCAGCTGATGGTAGCAAATATTTCCATTTTATAAACTTTATATCACGACTTATATACATATCATATAATACGTTTGCGCTATTACCATACAATACAAGCATTTGTAAAATTTCAGTATCTTTTGGTATATCTTCGATTAATTTTTCATAATCTATGACAAAAGGTAAACATATATCGTCTTCTAAAATAATGAAATAATCATCTCCTGATTCAATTCCCATTTGCATTGCTTTTATATGACTCATTAAGCATGCAAATTCATATTGACATGATTGACATCCGGGATGTTTACATGAAATTGGACCATCGTGTGATAAATAATCTTCAAAATCATTTGGTGTGAAAGCAGGTACTCTTGTATTAATGATATTGTTTTTATCAAACTGTGTCTCCATATATTTTTTTCTATGTATTGATTTTTCCAAATTTATCCAAAAATGATTCATGATGATAAATTCAATATAAATTATGTTTATATAAAATAACATAATGATAAAACTTTGGTTAGTCAATGATTTGGGAAATCAACTTTTTGCATTATTTTCTATAATGGCTTATGCATTAGAACACGATATTGGTTTTAAAATAATAACATATCATGATAGAAATATGTCTGGTAATAAAGTATACTGGAAAAATATCTTGAGTTCATTTCAAGGAAATATAAATAAATACGTTTATAGAAAACAATCCGAATATATTACCGACGAATTTTATGAAAACAACGACCTAAAATTTTTCAAATTACCAGAGTATTTGAAAAATAAAAGTTATATAATTCAAAGTAATTTTTATAGTTACAAGTACTTTGATAACTATTTACCTCAAATTTTAAAATATACAAAAATAGAACCACATAGAATAAAGGTAAAAGAAGAATACCCTGACTTATTCACAAAAAAAAATATTGCGATACATTTTTGTATGGAAGATTATATTTCAATACAAAACACCTTTTGTATCCAAAAACCGGAATTTTATATACATTCCATAAAAAATCTTGAAAAAGATTTATCTCTTATTGGGGAATCTCTTGAAAATTATAATTTTTTATATTTTTGCAGCGAAAAAGATAACGAAAGAGTCGAGCAATTTATGAAAGTAATCAGATGTATTACTAAATATAATTATAATTTTATAAAAATACAAAATGATATAGACGATTGGAAACAATTTTTGTTAATGACATCATGTTCCCATTTCATTATATCCAACACAAAGTTTGCATGGATGGCTGCATATATATCCACTACAGATGAAAAAAAACAAGTATATTGTCCAAAAAAATGGTTTGCTAAAACAGATGATATTTCTGATATTATACCAGAAAATTGGAAAAGTATATAAAATGATCTATGAAACATTGTAATATTTCAATGCTTCTAATGCAACATTATTTTCAGCATCTTTTTTAGAATTTCCTATCGCTGTTCCAATTACTGTATTATTTTTATCTTTTATACAATATGTAAATATCTTTGCATTATACTTAGTTTCTATATTCACTTCGAAAAATCGTGGTTGATCTTGTAAGTTATGTTGCATATATGAAGATAACATATCTTTATAATTTGTTTTCGATACAATTAAATCAGCGAAATCAATATAATTCTCAATTATATACACAATCCATTTTTGAACAATGAAAAATCCTGATCCTCGAGAAACAACATCGATTTTCAAATCAAGTGTTTCACTTTCGTGTTGAAAGTCTAAATATAATGCACCTATAAATGCTTCAAATATATCTTCCATTATTTTATAATTTTTTCTACCATTGACATCTTCTACTTGTTTTGAAATAATTGCATACTTTGAAAACCCTATCATATCCGATAAATGTCCCAACATTTTACCATTTACAAGTTTTGTTCTCAATTTTGACATAAAACCTTCGTTCTGATCTGGAAATCTTTCATATAAATAACCCGCAACTATCATTCCTAAAATCGAATCCCCTAAAAATTCAAGTCTTTCATATGATATTTCTTGAAGAGGAAGACAATCGTCTGGACATTTGATATTACCTGTTGTAAAATCGGTATTTTTCATTGTACAATAAGATTTGTGTACAAAGGCATTTCTATAAAGATTTATATTATGATATTTGACTCCATCTAAGCCATTGTTTTTAAATAGTTCTTGTAAATCTTGATCTGATATCAATATATTTTTGTTATTATAAGGCATTTCTACAATTTCGACATTTTTGGTTTTATTATGTAAATTATTTATTTTGTTCATTTTACTTATTAGTTTGTAAAAATTAAGTAAACATATTCATTTTTTATTTTTTTATATAAACATATATAAACAATATATTCTTTAAAAATACAATGATTTCTGATGGTTTGGGTCCATCACAAATAGAGATTAAATCATTAGGTATTGGTTTATCGTATACATCTAATATTGAAAAACTTGATTTGAATGACGATGAATATCTTGTCGTAGGAGAACAATATACCCCTATTAACGGAACTAACCAAGATACTATATACAATCTTATCATAAATAAAGATGTTGTTGGTATTCATACTTCTCGTAAACGTATTGATGCTTCATCTTCCCAAGATGATACTGTAAAAACTTCTGGATTATACGTTGGTAGTGATATTATTTGCGATGGAAAAATTATCGCAAAAAGTTTGACAATAAACGATTTTACAATAAGCGATAATATTGATAACGATTATGTAAGTAATTTCACAATTCAAATTCAAAATGCTATTGAAACAATTTCAGAAAACAATTATATTTCACAAGGTTATAATGTGTTATTTGATAATGCATTCGATAATACAATTGACATAAATAATATATATGCGACATCGTTTTTAACATTAGGTAATATTGGCGATACCTATGGTAATACAAATAAACTGAATATTGCCGAAACAGCAAATTACAATATAAACAATGCACAAATATCTATTAAGAATAAAATTAATACTGTTGCACAAGACGAACCTGTCAATTTCAGAATTGGTATTGTCGGCGATAGTGCAGAATCACCTGCTGTGTTTTCCACAACAGAAGGGATGCCCCTCACTTTCCATGTTAGTATGAAAAGTGAAGATGTAAATGCTTTATATTCTGCATATAATGGATTACCAAATTATGGTGATACATTGCCATCTCTCACAATCAATACAAAAGGTAATATTTGCATGGGTGCGATTGAAACAGAAATTCAAGAATTCGCAAACTTTTCAAATTATACTAAGTTGAATGTTGTGGGAGGTGGACAAATTGATGATATTTTTACATTTGATCGTTTTTCAGAACAAATAAAACATATTGATGACATATATATTAGAAAAATTGGAAAAACATTTGAAGCTAATCAAATTATCCCCGGTGATTTTGATTCAAGTGGTTCATTTAGATTTAATTCAGATTTGTATATTGGTAGTAATAATAATTCTTATACTTTGGAGGTTAATAACAAATTAAATGTAGTAGGAGATTTAAATGTTTCTAATCATACCTATTTAAATCACGTAGAAGTTCTGAATGATGCATTATTTCAAAAATCAATTCATGTATCAGAGAATTCTTTCACTGACAATGATGTTATTGTAGGAGGTGATGTCGTTATAAATAATGGTGGTTTAAAAATTAATGATATACGTATTAATATTTCATCTTTAAATCCAATTATGGTAGATTCTGCAATTGCAGAATCGAGTAATATTAACGGAAGCAATATACTTATTTTCGCTACAAGTGATGTAATTTCATATACTTCAGGATCTAATATGGTTATACCAGGTAAATTAGGTGTAGGAATCGACAAAAACTCAACATATAATGAACAATTTAATATTGCAAAAAATAACAAAGATATATATGAAATATCTATATATGATTATTCAGAAGACCAAGGTGTAGAATTTCCAAATGTATTGATAGGCCATCATAATTTTGAATCTGACAATGATAACAGTTTTGTCGACAATGATAACAGTTTTGTCATTAATACCAATAACATTTCTGATAAATTACATAATATTTATTTCTATACTGGTATCGATAGAAATGATATTAGCACAACTGTACCTCAATTAACAATACATCAAAATGGAAATATTGGTATAAATAACAAAGATCCTATAAAGGAATTGCATATTACTGGTGATATTTTATGTAATGATATTTACATTACCCGAAATCAACAACAAACAAAAGCTAAATTCTTTATTTCCAAAAAAGCTGATTTTGTAAAACTCGGCGATGAAACACAAGACTTCTTTTATCTTAATGACGAAGAAGGTATAAATAAATATACTATCAATATCACTGAAAAACAAAATAACATTTTTAAAGGATTAAATGTTGCTGGAGGTATACACTCTACAGATGATGGGTATTATGAAAACAACCTAAAACTTGCAACTATGAAAATAATAGATGATGATAAAAAATATGCATACGTTAACAATAATATTTCCATAGGAATTCAAAATCCATCTAATCCCGATTTAAATACTTTTCAAACTCCCTTGAATATCAGAAATGTTTCAAGAGAAAATTATAATGATAGTATTATTCGAATTTATAGAGGTAATCGTCAAGGAGGAACATTAAATAGTGCAAAATATAGTGGTATTGATATTTGTGAATATGATTTATATCGTGTTGACATTTTGAATGATATTAACAAAAATAAATGGTTCATATACAAAAGTCATTCTCAGCAAAAAGACACTTTAGATTCGAGTGCTATGGTTGGTCCACTTCAATTCGGGTATACAGATGGTACTGAACATCCAGAACATTATGGTATGACCATGTATTATGATAAAAGAAAAGAACAATCTGGAAATAATTCTTCTTATCATCTTGATATCAACGCACGAGGCGTGTATGATTATACTAATAAGAACTTCCCAAAAAGTGCAATGTCTATATACGGCGACCTTGATGTTCACGGTAATGTTAACATTATAAATCAAAACGGTAGTTCATTTAATTATTTAATAGATGGTTCTGGTATTAATATTTCTGACAGTGCTGTACAAAATACGGTCGCAAATAATAATGAATACAATGACAGTCCAAGTAGTAAAAAACACGATGTTGTTGTGAAAGGAAAAAAGGTTGCTGTTCTAACGGATCAAACTATGTTTATTGGACATCGTCATACTGCAAATAATGGTGTTGGAAACACTGGTTTTCAACAATATATTAAATATTATGACGAAAAGATTCCACTATATGTCTATCAAAATTTCTCAGAAACAGATGTTGTTGGAAAATTTGTTTCAAGTAGTATTAATACACAAAGTGCATCTATTGAAATAGCAACAAATGACTATGGGCGTGTTGATAAAACTATCGTCTCAACAAAATTAGAAATATCTTCAAATATTGAAACCAAAAACTCGGTTTTCAAAATAAAACAATATAATCAACAAGGAAACGGTATTGATAATTTCAGCGACACCTTATCTATTTATAATTATAGCGATGTTCACAATCATATTTTATTAGGCACACAAAAATTTACAGATTCTATCGAATCTGAAAAAATCGCATTACATGTTGATAATCCTGTTGAATATTCTTTACAACTAACATCTGAAAATTCTCCTTCTATAAACTTACATCATCGTGATAGTATATTAAATGATTTTTGGACAATTAAAAGTTCATACGGTATTAATTATGATAAATTTGCTATTCAAAATAGTTTTTCCACAGACAGTTATTTACCAGATACAAATAATATTAAAGACGTTATTGTTTTAACACGAGACAAATTAGGATTAAATGTAAGTGATCCAGAATATGCTTTTGATATAAAAGGAGTGTATGATGAAACTTCTACTAATATAGTTAATAGATATTCTGATGTAAAACTTAATCAAAAATACTCTGCTGTACAAATTTCAAATATATATCTCGAATATGAAACAATAGATACAGATGGAATTTATGATATTGTTGATAATTCTTATTTATCAGGAATCAAATATTTCATAAATGAATCTAATATTCCAAATATAGATATAAACGATCGATACGTTCAAAAAGATGCTGTTTTAAATTCAAATATTATAGCTTCCAAATCTATTTCTGGTAACAAATTATTTGAATTCAATTTGCAAATCGATGAACAATTTTCAAGTAGTAATTTTACATACAGTTTTAATGACCACAATATTATATCAAATGACGATAGTATTTATTACAGTAATGTTTTTTCATATCTTCCAGACATTCAAATAAGTGATGATTTTGATTTATCTTTACAAATTAGTAACGTCGTCAAACAAAATAATATTGAAGTAAACAATTGTAATATACAACTTATTTACAATTTCGAAACATTACATTCTCTTGCATCAATTTTTGATATTGAAACCGAATCATCAGTCGATGATAATAATGTTAATATAATTGTTCATTTGAAGATGGGCGATGAAACAGATGTTAACAATCTTATTGTGAATGAAAATGAAATAAATATAGATGGTACTGATTTTACAATTGTAACATCAAATATATTTCATCATAATGATATTTATCGTGAAATTAATGATGTTGAAATACTTTCCAAATTGAATTACGATACAAACGTATTTGGTCCAATATCAATTATAAAAGATGTCATTGATATTACATATAACTATCAAATTGAAAAAGTAAGCGATTCGTCAAACGAAGTTTTGATAACAAACGTAGTTGATTTCTTGAAAGATGTACCAGATGGAGCATATGCAGGAACTGAAACTATATTTGATATTCGGGAAATAGAACTTTATAAAATTGAAAATCATAAACAAGCATTTCAAATTTTTGATAAACTTATTGAAGTGAATATTAATATAAGTGATAAATATAAAGTTTATGAATTTGAAAATGAAATATCAGATTTATTAATTGATATAAATACTATAGACTATGCACCTCATATTATTCTTCAAAACAATGTAAACTTTGCAGGTCAAGAAAACAAATATGGAAGAATAAATGAGATTTTCAGTAAAGATGGATCCTTACTTTTTACATCAGTAACTGACGATGGTTTATTGAAAAAATCAATTTTGAATATTGACAAAGACGGTGACATCAATACTATTGGTAAATTAAATGTTGAAAAAGATATACATACAAATGGTAATATTTACACGAATACACTGGAAACTACTGATATCATAATGAATGGTAATATTTACGATAAGCTTGGAAATATATTAGCTTCATTTTCAAACTATGAAGAAATGTACAATCAAGCTTTAACTCTCGGTGCAGATACTTGGAATTTGATTACTTCAAATTATTCTGTCTCAAGTATGTCCAATATAGATTTTGTGTTAGGTAATTCTTTACATAATGGGTTCACTTTTACAAAAGATAATGAAAATTTAGGAGATTTTCAAGAATATGATATTTTTACAATTAAAGAAGGCTCAGAAGATGTTTTTAAAATTATTGATGGTGGATTTGTTGGTTTTAAAGTAGAACCCGATAGTAATTATGATGTATCAGTTCTTTCCAAATTCTATAGTCCAAATATTTACAACGTGAACTTTGAAGGAGATGAAATACATACCAATACAATCAATGCCGGATATTTTATTGGAGATGCTTCTTTGGTTTCTAATGTAAATTTACTTGACAAAAATACAGATCATTTAACAGAAGGAACAAGCAATCGATATATTATCAACGACACATATATTACTGGACAAGGGATCTTTGATGTTGTGGGAGATTTGATTGTATCCGATGGTTTTGTGGGTGATGCATCTCGGGTATCTAATGTTAATTTACTTGATAAAGATACTGATCATTTAACAGAAGGAACAAGCAATAGATACATAATCAATAATCAATTCATAGTTGACGAAAATGAAACATTGAATATATTAGGCGATACAAATATATTTGGAAAACGAACAACTATAGGAGATGATAGTACTAATAGTTTAAGTTTGAATTCTTCAAATATTTACATTGAATCCTCAAACATTTCTATTAAGGGTGAGATGACTTTTGTAGGTTCTATAAGTAATACTCTTGGTGTGTCAACATCTTCTGTTAAAATAGAAACAAATGAAACTCTTATTAATTCATTAGATATAACCAGAAAAGAGAATGTTCCAGACGCTGATTTCATCAATGTTCATCACGGGGATGAAAAAATGCTGATAGTTTCAAGTAATTTCAATATTGGAATAGGTCGTGCTCCAAGTGATAATGGAGAAAAATTACAAATCAAAGGTGATATGTCAATTGATAATATATATTCTCGAAGTAATGTTGAAGTAGATGAAAAAGTCATATCAAAAAATATGGCAACATCAAATGTAATTATATCAGGAAACTACTCACTCTTAGACTCGATATTATTAGAAAATTCCCTCGATGTATCTCGCATTGATTTAAACGCAGACTTTGTAAATGTTCATCACGAAAACATTAGTATTTTTAATATTAATAAAAATTACAATATAGGTGTCGGAATTATCCCTATTGACAGTGGCGAAAAGTTACAAGTAAATGGTGATATATCAGCAGATAATATTAATATTAAAATGAATTTGAAAACACATCAAACAATCACTTCTAATATATTAATCGGTGATATTAATTCAATTGATGACAGTTTGAATATTAAAAAATCACTTGATATTACAAGATCAATAAATGACGATGACTTTTTACATGTTCATTATAACGAAGAAAACATATTTAATGTGAATAAAAATTTCAACGTAGGAATTGGTAAAATTCCAAATGAAGATGATGGTAAACTACAAATAGATGGTACAGTATTTGCATCTAATTTGAATATTGTGGGTTTAATTACCTCAGATTCTATTAAAACTTCAAATTTAACAATACTTGGTGAAACTACTGAAATTATGACACAATCATATGTTACTGAAAATCTTGAAATAAATACATACGATATTGAAAATCCAGCTTTAAAAATATTAAAAACATTTTCTGACCTTAATTCATTTAATGAAAATAAAAGAGATAACATATTTTCCATAACTTCTGAAATTCAGAATATTGGAGATGGTGAAGAACCTGAGAAAAGGCTTATTTCTATCAAAGCAGACGGTGATATAGATTTTATAAATGGTATCAGTTTCAATAATGGATCAGCTATTTTCGAAAATGGCACCGTAACATCAAAAGAATTTATTGGAATTGGATCAAATCTTGATCATGTTTTTGAATATTATTATACATCAAATCTTAAAGAAATTGGCGAGTATTTATATTATACACCAACGAGATCAACAAATATTTCCAACTATGTTGGTAGAATAGATTCTGAATTGAATACACTCATCGAATTAAATGATACTAATATTTCAAATTATGTTTTACATACATCTAATTATTTATACCAATACACGTATGATACTGCAAGTAATATCTTCCAGTTTTATGATAACATTTTGGAACAAATGTGGAATATTAATAATGATAGATTAAGTTTTGGAAATATAGATGTTTACAAAAACAAAATAGTTGTAAATAATGGATTTACTGACACTTCAGATATAATTTCTTGGTATAAACTTGAAAACGATTTCTTAGATTATGGAAAAAACGGTTATGATTTGACACAAATAGGTACTGTGTTATTTGAAAATAATAGTGCTGTTTTTGATGGAAGTGAAAGTCATCTCGATCATGTGTTTTCAGAAGATATCAGTCTTGTTAATTTTAATATATCATTTATTCTCACTAATACATCGACAATTGAATCTGGTGATCAAAATATTATAGATATAAATGATACTAAACTGTCTATTAAAATACTAAAAGTGTTACAAACATCAATACAAATAATTATATCACATGATGAAAATTTGGGTTCGAGTACACAAATAACTATTCCTTCAGAAGAAACGATATGTTTTTCCATCAACTTCAAAGTTACGGGGGTTTCATTAAACTATGACATTTATTATAAGAATATAAATGAACCATCTTATACAAAATATACAAAATTTACTTCAATTTTTGGTTTTTCAAATTTATTGGAAAAAATCAGTATCGGAAATAATCTTAAAAATTTCAGTATCAAAGACATTAGAATTTATAACAGAACATTGGAAGTACAAGAAATAAATTCTTTTACTTCAAATACAGATGTTTACTTAAGACAAGTCGTTTTACAAGATGAATTTATATTTACATCTAATCAACTTATGCAAAAAATTGATACTAATGACATTAATGTATCAAATTATATTGACGATTTAAGTAACATTGTTGATAGTAATAGTGAATATATATCAAATATTGACGAAAGATTAATAAATTTTAAATATAATGAATTGAATAATTTACCATATTTTCAATCTAATCTATTATTAGTCGGTGGTGATATCTCTGATAATAATGGCTTTGGTGCAATATCTGCATCAAATATCATATATGATAACAATAATCTTGGAATTGGTAAATATCCAGAAAGTATATATAGACTTGATATAGATGGTGATGTTAATCTATCAGGTAATGTAAGACTGAATGGATATATATTTAAGTTTACACATTTAGATGGTTCTATTTTTGATATACAAGATACGAGTACTATTGATGATGATCGTAATTCTATGTTGTATATCGATAACGATAAAAAAATATCTAAATTAACTAATATTAAATGGATGTCTGACAGTATTTTGGAAATTGATGGAAATATTAATATAACAGGTAATATAAATTTTAATACAATAGATGTTGACCTCAATTCTATGTTGTATATCGATAACGATAAAAATATTTCTCAATTAACTTATATAAAATGGGTGCCAACTGACAATATTTTGGAAATTGATGGAAATATCAATGTAACAGGTAATATAAATTTTAATACAATAGATGTTGACCTCAATTCCTTGTTGTATATCAATGAAGATAAAAATATTTCCCAATTAACTAATATAAAATGGGAGTCAACTAACAATATTTTGGAAATTGATGGAAATATTAATATAACAGGTAATATAAATTTTAATACAATAGATGTTGACCTCAATTCTATGTTGTATATCGATAACGATAAAAATATTTCTCAATTAACTTATATAAAATGGGTGCCAACTGACAATATTTTGGAAATTGATGGAATTGTAAAATCTACAGAATACAAAATAGGTGATAACAAATTTCAGTATAATCATTTAGATAACAAACCTACATTTACTACAAATCAACTTTTAGTTGGTGGCACAGCAAATGATAATAATAACTTCGGCGCAGGTAGCGCAGGTAATCTGTATTATAATAATAATAAACTAGGTATAGGAAAATCAAATCCTTCGAAAGCGCTTGATGTTATAGGAGATGTACATGTAGACGGTGAAATAACAGCAACTGGGGATATCACAGCTGGTTTTTCAGATATAAGATTGAAAAATATTGTTTCTAATATTGAAAATCCTGTAGACAAAATTTTGAATATAAATTGTTTCAAATATACTGCAAACGAAACTGCAAATTATTTCAATATTCATAGTAAAAAAACTCAAATTGGTGTTAGTGCACAGGATGTTCAAAAAGTGTTTCCAGAATTGGTATCACTTGCACCTTTTGATAGAGTTTTGTCAAATTCTGGAGATATTGTATCAAAATCTGGATCAAATTATTTAACAGTTTCATATGAAAAACTTGTCCCAGTTTTAATCGAATGTGTTAAAGAACTTGCAATGGAATTAAAACAAATTAAAGAAAATGTTAACATAATGTAAATATGACATCGATAAATGTAAAAGTTTATGTAAATGATGAATCTAAAACAACTTTTGCGGGTACCTACGTGTTTGTAGAGAGCTTTCCAGAAGCTAGTACATATTTATACGCTTTTGATTATACGATTGATGAAACTCATGTTGCCAGTGATGGATACACATATACTTTATCAAGTACATTAGTGGCTAAATGGATAAGATGGTCTTTCAATTTCGACACATATGAATATGCCCAAGAATATATTGAATCGAGTATAGATACAGGATCTTCAGGAAGAAGAGTCAATAAAACAGCCAATACAAAGTGGGACGCTACTCAGTTGAAAGGCAGTCCATGGTCTCATGTGAGTTGGGATCATAGTGATATCTATCTAAAATATACCGCCGTATATACAGTAATAAATTATAATATAACCTATACATGGTCTGGGGGTGGTTCTGCGGCAGAACCTCAAACTTATAATATTGAAACAGATCGAATATTGCACGACACCAGTGTTTTTACAAGTAGTGTGGATGGCAGTGTCGAAATTGTTTTTGATTATAAAAGTCCGGGTGAAAAACAAGATAAAGGTACGGGTGACATAGAAATCACAGTCACGCAAATAAATTATTTTGTGGTCAAATTTGATTTAAATGGAGGCAAATTGAGAGATGGTAAAACAGGAGATAGTTTCAATCTTAACGAAACAGTTTTAATATCTGATGATATTGAAACTATAAACCCTAATTTGTACCACACTATTTTTGATATGAGACAAAATTACACTGTGTCTGGGTTTGTTTTTAATGGCTGGGGAGAAAATGAATTTACAACAACTCCTGTAACAACTATACAAAATACAAGTATAACCGACCCAAAAGTGTATGAAAAAACTTTATACGCAATATGGAGTGAATTAAAATTAACAGTACAATATTATGACAAAGATATAATGCTTCACGAAACATATTTTCCATATTATGAGCCAATATTATATAAAAACTTTTTGTTTGTTTTTCATTCTACAGCATCATCAGATTTATTGAATTTTCAAGAAATTGAACTATATGGATACAAAGAAGATCCTACTGATATACAAAAATTTCCCACAAATACAATGGATCAAGGTTTTGTAAATCGGTTGATTTACGATAATATTGATGATGAAACATTAGACAAAAGATCATACATAAAAAAAGGATATTATAAAAATAATATTAAAGCAATACCTGATAGTGGCAGTTTGTCTATGAAATTTAGTAGTATATATAATGCAGGACAATACCCTCCTACAATGTTATTTAATCACGTTACTGATAAAGGTGATGCTGGTACACATTTTCAACCTCGTAAATATACGAATGATGGATTAGCAAAAAACGTGTATTATATAGATGATGATTTAAGTGTATATGGAGAATATGTCATATTAGAAAATGATGTTGATATATATTTAACAAGTGTTAAATTATATGAAAGAAATGTAGATGAAAGAAAAAGGAGACCAGTACATTACACAATATATGGGCAAACAGTTGATAGCGAAACCTCAGAACCAGGAAAATGGCAAAAGATAATAGAAAATGAAAATGTTACATATGAAGATTTTCAACATAGTTATGAATTAAAACAAACATTAAATGAATATCCATTATTTAAAAAAACAAAAACGAAACCAGGTGTCGAAATTATTTCAAATAATTTGAAAAGAGAACCAAAACGAATACATGGAACAAACGATTTATATTTCGTATTTGAATATCATGAAAATTTTCAAAACGTATTTGACAAATTTAGTTGGGACAACGAATATAATTATTTAAACACAGAAGATGCTTTAATTGGATGGTATAAATTCAATGAATATACTGTTGATGAAACTGATGGAAGGATGTATTTTCATGATAGCACTGGAAAAAGTTCGCCATTCTTTATTCAAAAAAGTGATGGAACTAAAATAACGATAGATAATACATCTGACGATGTTTTCATTACAAACTATTTTAGAAGTAATGAAAAATCAAGGATGTACGATAAAGCATTGTGTATACAAGGAGTGAGGTTATATCAATCTGAATCAGATGATAAAAACAAAATATCTACACACAATATAGATTATACAATATGTTTTTGGGTTTATAGAACGGCAATACATTTTAGTAAAGTTATTATAGGACAAGGTTTCGAACACGCCAAAGGACGATCTTTACATATTGGGTGGAGACATAGTGACGTGAATGGAGGACCAATAATGCATGCTTTTTATGCGGACGATTCAGATAGTATGTTAAATAATACACGAGAAGTATCCGATGGAATGTTTCATGATTTCAAAAATAATGTTAATGAATGGGTTCATCTAAGTTTTACATATAATAAAAGTACCAGAGAAAGAATTACTTATTTTAATGGTAAAAAAATAGTTGTTGACGACCCGTTTTCCACTGTTGATCCACAGTGGACAGAAGATGACCAGTTTTTTATAGGAGATAATGGAAATGAAGAAGTATACATAGAAGATTTAAGAATATATTCAAGGGTTTTGAATCAAAACGAAATAAATCATATATACAATCGACAACATTCCAGTATAAAATTTGATACCGATACAGAATGTCAAGTTTTCATGATAGGAGGAGGAGGGGCAGGAGGTGGTAATCACGGAGGAGGTGGTGGTGCCGGGGGGTATTATGAAGGAACTTACAATTTTTCTTCAAATGTAGAATATAATATATTTGTAGGAGAAGGAGGTAAAGGAAATGGAAATTTAAATGGAATTGGTGGAAATGGAAAAGATACTTCCATTATGAATGATAAAAATCATGTTTTACTTGTAAAAGGCGGTGGTGGTGGTGCAAGTAGTACGGCATTAACATATGGTTTAAATGGAGGTTGTGGAGGCGGTGGTAATGGATACATTGGAAACACATCTATTTATGATGCTCACAGTGGAGGATATGCCTTGAGCAACGACTCTTATTTATATGCATTTTATGCATTTGAAAATAATATCAATTACGGAAATTTATGTGATAGTTCTGGTAATAAAAATAAGTTATTAGTAAATGGTTCTTCGATAAATTTATTTGATGAAATTGAGAAAAAAGGTGGGAATAGTTCTTTAAAACATTTAGCAGATGGCAATAATTTATATACAAATATAAAATTACCTCTTATATTTACTTTATCATTCTGGATAAAAAGCGAACCAACACATAAGCCTGGAAGTGGTAATGAAATAGTATATTTTTCAACCCGAATTATTGACGAAGAGACAAATAAATTGAAAGGTATTTTTTGTACAAAAACATTTGATAATTATATCAAATTAAAAGTACATCCGTTGGGTATTGAATTAAATATATCAAATACAAATCAAAATTTATATCAAGATGGAGAATTTAATCATATTGTCATTATGTGTAATTTTGAAAGCGATACCAAAGAAGCACAAATATACATTAATAATGTATATGTTAATAGAGTTGAAGATAATATCAATACAAAGGAAGATTATATAAGATCTCTTAACACAGACATATTATCATTTTTCAAAGAACTAATTGATAGTAGTTATTCATACAATGATGAAGTTGATAATTTCAAATTACAAGAATTTACAGAAAATACAGCTTTTATAGATGATTTCAGAATATACAATAGATTCATTAATACAAATGAAATCAATAGTTTATTCTTGCATCATAGTTTAACAGATGATGATACACCAGAATATACTAATCAAACAAATATGATAGGATGGTATAAATTTGATGGAAATTATTTTGATAGTTCGGGTAATAAAAGACATTTGATATATAAGAAAAATAATGCATACGAATACACATTACCATATTATGATGCTGAAAATTTCATACAAGGATCTCATAGTATAACATCTAAGACAAACTATTATTTTCAACAAGATTCTGGAAACATTTGGACACCAAACAATATGACAATATCATTTTTCATGTATGGTGGGAGCGGACATGCTTTTTACCAATCGCCTATCTCTGCAAGAGATCATCTTAAAGGATGGTCATTTTATATTTTACCAAATTCAACAACCTTCCAGTTTATATGCGGTAATTCAAGTGATCCTTGGTTAACTACTAATTATGATTTTGCAGATATGTTCACTGAAGAATGGAAACATATCGTATTTACATTAGATAGTTCAAATAATTTTATTTTATATATAAATGGACAAAGTGTACACACTCATACATTTGGTAATATAACAAGAGCAAGTACTAACTTACGTATAGGTTGTGGTGACAATACAAACCCTTCGGGTAATTATTGGCTTGTAGGTGATGCAAAATTAGATGATATACGAATATATCGCATAGTACTTACTCAAAGTGAAATATTTAATATTTATTCATATTCGCAATTTTCAAAAAAAACAAAAGATATGTTATTATGGTATAGGTTTGATTCTTTACCCAATAATAAAATACAAGATAAATCTGAAAACTGTAATAATGCAGAAACAAGTAAATTACCTGTACAATTTAATGAATTTGAAAAAGATTCTGAAATTTACGAATATATTAGAATAACAGACGATGCTATAATAACATTTAAACAAGACACCATTTGTGATATTTTAGTAGTCGGTGGTGGTGGTGCTGGTGGAAATAGCATAGGGGGAGGTGGTGGTGCTGGTGGAGTAGTATATACTATTAATCAAACTATTTCAGCAGGAACTTATTCTATAGGAGTTGGTGCTGGAGGGACAGGATTAGCATTAACCAATGCTGGACAAGGTACTGTAGGTGTTGATCAAGATGGTAAAGATAGTTATATTAAAAAATCAGACGGTACATATCTTCAATTAAATATGGGAGGAGTTTACCAAGATGTTGTAGGAAAAGGCGGTGGAGCAGGTGCAGTATATTATGATACAGCATATACAAATGGGAGAGATGGTGGAAGCGGTGGAGGAAGTTCAGAAGGCAATGATGCCAGTACAATATATAGCGGCGGAAGTTCAACACAACCAAATACACTATGGGATGGTTCGAGTTATGTTCAAGGCGGTAGTATAGGAAACACAAATGATTCAGAAAATTCCATATATCAAGCAGGTGGTGGTGGAGGTGCAGGAGGACAATACTATTCAACTTCTACACCTTCTCTAATAAATGGGAAAACAGGAGTACAAATAGATATAACAGGGGCAAGTGAATATTACGCTGCTGGTGGTGGCGGTGGTCAATACAAACCAGGTTCTGGAAATGTTGTATTTGAAACTGTAGGTTTAGGAGGTAATTATATTGGAGGAAATGGTAGAATATATGATGGTTCGAGTTATTTGCGAAATGCAACAAGTGGTGTAGATGGTACTGGTAGTGGCGGTGGAGGCGGTGCTTATACTCAAGATCCGAATGATGCCGTGGGTAGCGGTGGAAGCGGTATTGTTATTATACGATGGAAAAAACAAAGTGTTAATGCGGTCACCAATGTTTTGATATCAAATGAAATATTTGACAGTAATGGTTCACAATATTTACAAATTCCATCAATAGAATTTTCAGAAGTTGTTAATGGATTTTCAACAAGTTTTTGGGTATATTTCAAAGAAGACAAATTGAATAAAGAACATTATATTATTGATTTTGTAGACAGTACCAATGTATTAAATAACTTTATCATAAAAGTTAATACGACCACAAAAAACCTTTCTGTCGATATGAATAATAAAGTAACAATATACAATAATAATTCATTAATACCATCATCGTGGAATCATATTGTCTTTTCACTCAAAAATACCCCCAAACTTGATATTTTTCAAAAACCAAATATAATTTCTTGTGGAAATTATTTTACAATATATCTAGATGAAATTGGTAATACATATGCATACGGAGATGATAGAGGTCAACCACCTACTGGAAAAAAATATGTATTTGTTGCTTGTGGATTATATAGTACAATATATCTAGACGAAGATGGTAATACATATAGATATGGATTTAATTTTCCTGATAATAAACTCGGAGCACCACCTGCTGGAAATAAATACGTATTTGTTGCTTGTGGAGATGATCATACAATATATCTAGACGAAGATGGTAATGTATATGGATTGGGAACAAATCTTAATGGTCAACGCAATGCACCACCTGCTGGAAATAAATACGTATTTGTTGCTTGTGGAAAGAACCATACAGTATATCTAGATGAAAATGGTGATGTATATATAAAAGGACCAAAAAATGCATATACTACAGCACCACCTGTTGGAAATAAATATGTATTTGTTGCTTGTCGTGAGTATAGTACAATATATCTAGACGAAGATGGTAATGTATATATATATGGATATAATACTTATGGTAAACTCGATGCACCACCTGCTGGAAATAAATACGTATTTGTTGCTTGTGGATATGAACATACAATATATCTAGACGAAGATGGTAATGTATATAGATATGGAAGTAATGATTATGGTGAAACCGATGCACCACCTTCTGAAAATAAATATGTATATGTTGCTTGTGGAGCGTATCATACAGTATATCTAGACGAAAATGGTAATACATATGGATATGGAAGAAATAATTCTGAACAACGAAATGTTGGATCATATCATTATTATGTAAATTCACGTAAACTATATGTAAATAATGAACAATTAGTAAGTAATACTAATTTTATCGTGTTTCCTGTAAGTGTTACATACGACCAATGCTATATTGGAAAATCAAGTTCAATAGGAGTTGGATATTTAAAAGGAAATATTCAAGATTTACGTTTTTATAATCGTTCAATCACTCAATCGGAGATAAATGAATTGTATGATTATAATCCAGGTGTCTTGGATAATTTTGGAATTGATACTACTGATATGTTAGCTTGGTACGAATTTAATGAAAATTTAAATGACAGTAGTGGTAATGATAAACATGCTACAGGATATAATGACCCTGTATATGATGATAGTATAATAAAAGTAGGAACATATTCAATTTCATTTGCTGGCGAAGATGGCGTAGTTAAAAACATATATAGTCTAACGGGAACAAACGATGATTACTTGATTATTCCTGGAACAAATTTCTCTACATACGATGGAATATCAGTAAGTCTATGGATTAAATGGGAATCTCTAAAACATTATTCACGTATTTTCAGATTAGGGAATGGAGATAATGATTTACCTCATGGTAATTCAATATTAATGTATGAAGTTGGTACTACCCATGATATAGGAGTTGAAATTAATAATAATGGCCCTATTGGTGGTTCTAATATGAAAGCAACATTTACATATAAAAATTTTATTGTTTTAAATACATGGACACATATTGTATTATCAGTAGGTCGTTATCCAAATACATTATATCTTTATAAAAATGGTGTATTACAATCACCAAATGATGATACAAAGGGTAATCAAGTAGTGTGGTTACCAGATTGTGTATACGACCAATGTTTTATAGGAAAATCAAATTGGAGTCAAGATGATTATTTGCATGCTCAAATTTTTGATTTTATAATATATACAAAAGCGCTTAAAATATTTGAAGTCAAACAATTATATGATTTCCACAATGTTGATTATTTGCAAAATATTACAAATATTGGCAAAAATTATAATGTTGGAATCGGATATGATGGTGGCAAAAGTTTCCATAATCATAATCCCCCCATAGAAATTTTAACAGGAGGTGGTGGAGGAGGTATAGGGGGCAAAGGATTAGACGGTCGTCGATATAACAGTAATGGTGGACCGGCTAAGATTATAAATATAACTGGTGTAGAAACTGCATATGGTGGAGGAGGTGGAGGTGGTGGATGGGGTGACAAGGGCGCAAATGACAATTTAGGAGGCGGTATAGAGATAAATGGTGAATTCATCAAAGTTGGAGGAGATGGGAAAAATAGTAAAAGTGTTGAAGGTGATCCAGGTGTACCACATACTGGTTCAGGAGGAGGATCGGGCAAAGATTCTTATGGTGGCTCTGGAGGTAGTGGTGTTGTAATTATTAGATGGACAGTGACCGATATAGTTAAACAATTAGTTGATTCGGATGATATTGTAACAAACGGAAACACTTCGTTTTTGACTTGTAAACTTGCTGATGTAGATGGAAACGAACCACCAAATGACGTATTAGTCGATGGAAATTGGATAGATACTATTGAGAACATGGCTATTAATGAAAGTAAAACAATAAAAATATACACATATTGGATCCCAAATAGTGTTTTATTTAAGTTATTGTTAAATAGTGGTAGAATACTCAATAATCCATCCACTGTCATAAAAGATATTGGAATAAATGAAGGAAATGATGGTTATATTGGAACTCAAGAGTATGAAAATCTATTGGAAATTGGTTGTAATTTAGATTTAGTAATACCTAAATCAGTAGGATACGAATTTCAAAACTGGGTTAATACAAATAATGAAATAATCATATCTCCATATGAAATAACAGAAGCTGAAACATTAGAAGCTACATGGATAGATTATACAATATCAACGGAAGGGTATCCAAATGGTTCTGATATTCCGAAAGGAATTAAAATATCAAATATATCAAATGTATTTGAAGAAGAATCAAGTTTATCATTAAAATCATATGGAAGATTTATAGGGAAAAATCAGAATGATCAAGTAAGTATATTAGAATTTAAAGGAGCAAATTAATTATATTTTTTATTATTTTTATTCTTTATTGTAAATAGTAGGTTACAATTTTAATGCCACGAAAGAATGTTTCTAAACAAATTGAAAAAATATTAGATAAAGCTGATAAAAATAACTTTAATAGTGTAGCTGAAGAGAAAATTTCCAATATTCTTGCTGTTGAAAAAAAACAATTTGTAGACAGTGGAAAACTTCTTTATATAAACGAAAGTGGTACAATCACTACTTCTACAATCAAAGTGGACAAAATAGAATTTATTAAAAACCTTATTTCACCTATTAAAACACAATTAAAAGATTTAACTTTATATGATATAAGTACATACATTAAAGGTAAGACAATTTCTGAAAAATATTATAATTTTAAAAACATCAATAAAATTTATAAAGAGTTATCGACTGAATTAAAGCATAACAGACGTACTAATGAAATTTCAGATGGCAATCAAAATAAATTTATTGTAAATGGTGTATATGATGGTGACATTTTTATCGAAGGAAAACTGCGAAATTCAGAATCTATTTTTGTTCACAATACATACACATCATTAGATACAAACACATACGAAGCGCATATCATGCGTTTAACAAGAAAACCACCTTTCCCAAATGACACAACTGATATGATAGTTTGGTATAAATTCAGAAATGATATTAATGATAGTTCTGAGAATAATAATGATCTTCAGGCCTATCTCAAAACAGATGCCCCTGCAGATACCGGCGATATTCCTAAATATTTAATAAAAGATGGTTATGGAGATTATATAGTTTTTAATAATGATTATGCTGTTGTTGTACCAAGACCACTTAATGACCCTATGTATTATTTCCAACCGAATATGACGATATCATTCTGGTTATATAAACCTACTCTAACGTCCTATGAAACTATCGTTATGAACAGAGAATCGCATTATATGGGAATACTATCAGAAAATCTTTACGGTGGCTGGTCAATATTTACTGAAAATAAAAATATATTGGTACGTATCACTACCGAAGATAATAAAAACAATGTTCCTTATCATTGGATTGGTTCTAATGTTATACAAGAAGCCACATGGCAATATGTAACCATTGTATTTGAACATGTGACTGATGATCCAAATGTCAAAAATAATATACATTTATATATTGATGGTCAGCATTTCAACACATTGTCTTTTAACAGTGAATATGTACAATTTCAATCTGATTCTATAGATACTGCACCACTCGCATTAGGAACAGTATTTTATGGTTTTAATGGAAATACTGCGCCGGGAGGCACATACACTTTTAGTTCTTCGCAAAATACTGGTATATATGACTTCAGAATGTACGACAGAATATTAACAGAAGAAGAAATAAATAAACTATATATTTATGTGCCTCCCAAGGAAATTGAAATTATTCAATATCCAAAAATATCTTTTACATCTAAATCGAGTTCAAATATATCAAATTACGGTAGCAATAGAGCTTTCGATGGGCAAACTACAGGCATTTTCATATGGATTTCATCATCCCCTGTTTACACAGACGGTCAATATTCACCAACAGGTACTTACTATTTAGATCCGGACTATAGAGGTGAATATATTATCATAGATTTGGGAGAAGAAACAATAATCAACCAGATGAAAATGTATGGTCGTAATGGAGCTGACGCTCAAAGACATCCAAGAAATTATAGAATATATGGTTCAAATGACCAAAACGATTATAATAACCCTCAAAATGGAAATTGGGAACAAATATTTGAAAAAATTAATGATACACCAGATACAGTTCCTTCCAGTTATCCAACAGTAGACGAATTTTTTGATAATTTTACTACATATAGATATTATGCATTAGTTACCAATAAGGTTTATTCAGGTAATCAATACGTAGAACTTTTAGAATGGGAATTGTTTCATGTGAAAATTCCAGGCAATGATCCCCCTTCTCTTCCTCTTGTATTAAAATATCCTCCGGCGCCTTTACCAACTAATAACCATAATCATCTTAGTACTGAACGTTTTTCTACTACCACATTAGAAGGTCAAGAATATGGAAATGGTGAATATATTGTATCTTGGAGTACACATTCAACAGATCATTATAGGTCAACAACTCCTGGTGTATTTAGTGATGAACCTGCAACTGGTGGATATGCACATGCCTGGCAAGCATATCAATATTATCAGACACAATATAAGACAGAACTTGGAAATGGTTTATCAGATGTTTTAGGCGATTGGCTAAGATTGAAATTACCTATTAAATTGAAATTATCATATATAGAATTCTATATAACAGAGAACGAAAAATACAAACAACCAGCATATACAGTTTTTGGAACAAATGATAATGGTGTTACATGGAAAAATATTTTGGAAGTGTCAATTTTAGATATTTATGGAGCGGATGGTACTGGTGGTACTTATCCCGTTACTTTAGATGAACCTGGTTTATATGCAGATACTGATTTGACAAGATACAGAAAACACATTTCTCCTATAATAAATGATACAGAGTTATTCAATGAATATGGAATTGTATTTACAGAAACCCTATGGACAACTACTAGAATAGCATTTAATGATATAGCATTTTATGGAACTGAAGATACAGGAGGAGAAGAAAACCAAGTTATCGATGCTTTATTAAGAATTAATCAAGGTAATGTGAAAAACATTATTGATGCATCTGTTGGACCAACAGATGTTTTCTCTGTTTCACATATTGGAAATCTTGGAATCAAAACAAAATATCCTACTGAAAAATTAGATGTAAGAGGAAGTATCAATGTTTCTGGAAACATCAATGATATTACTTCTACTGAAATTGGATATATGAGTAATACCACTGACAATGTACAATATCAATTAGACTTGATTAATAAAACTATTGAAGAAAATAATGAATCTATGAATTCACACGTTATTAACACAGATTTAGAAACTTCAAACTATATAATTCAAGATATGATTGATAAAACAATATATAATAAAAATAGTGTAAAAGAAAATATTGAAAATTTGATAGATAATGTTGCAAATGTTAAACAAGATAATTTTACAACACACAACGGTATTTATTTCAATTCCAATAATAATTTTATCGAATTAGTACAAGAATCAGAATGGGATACAAATACTGTAGACGATTATATTAACTACGGTTCAGTACAATTACATAGAGATTCTATTAAGATAAATAACAAAAATGTGTTATTCAGCGATAACATTTCTGGAAAACAGGACATTATATCAGATGCCATTATTAACAGTACATTGTATCAAGACTTGGCACCAAGTAAAATGTTACACATTTCTCAAGATTTCAAACATCCTCTTATAAATGGTCTGAATACTCAAATAAAGAAAATACAAGATGAAAACGAATTTTACACAATTTTTACAGATACTTCAACTATAACTTTTGATAAAGAAATATACGTAGATATGTTGCTAATAGGCGGGGGTAATACAAGCGATTCTGGTGGAGTTATTTATAACAAAGGGAGTGTATTTTCGCCCGGAAAATATTTTATAAATGTTGGCAAGGGAACAGGTGGAGATATCAGCACAAGTTCGTCAATATATTTCAAAAACAAACCATTTGCTAAAACATTCGGTTCTGATAATACAGATGGTAATTTACTCCCCGACGGTGGTATTTCTGAAATAAATGATATATCTATTGCAAATATATTATCACAACCCATTGCAACTATAACAAATAATCAAGATGATTCAACTTACAATTATGGTGCAATTGGTAACAATGGTATTGTCATATTGAAATGGTTTCAAGGAACTCCTATACCAGAATACTCTTATTATGACAGACTTTTAAAATATCCATATTATATATGGAATAATGATTCAAATACAAATTATGATAGCTATTTAGATACTACTATAACAATAAAAGAATCCTCGTATAATCATAATTATGGTGCATTTAATTTATTTAAAGGTTCGGGTATTGAAAATGATTTAAGACCAAATGATCTTTCAAAGAGAATATATCATAGTGCATCTAATACATATAATAGCAGCGATGGGTTTGGTATAAACGAATATAGAACAAATTATAAAGGAGAGTTTGTGTTAATTGATTTAGGTAAAGAAATATACTTGGATAATTATAAAATGCAACATAGAGAAGTTCTTTCGACTATAGGGAGTACAGCCTTACCTGTATCATGGCGTATATATGCATCAAATAATAATGATGTATTTCAAGAAATTAATGTAACATTGAATGGAAATGATGTAAATACAAAAACTGTTGCAAACCATGAATCATGGGTTTTATTAGATGAAAAAGAAAACTCTGCTGATTTATGGATTGAATCGGAACAATATAATCAATATAATTCAGGAACCTTTCAGTATAGAAAGAATTTGAACGTGAAATTGGACTCAAAACAAATCTTGTCATACAGATATTTTATGGTAATTTTTAATAAAATTGAAGCAAATAAAAATAAAAATTTTATATTAGATACATTAAACTTATTTGGTAATACAGAATATAAAATATTGAGTAACTCTGATGCTTTTATAGATAATACTGATGATCTATTAGTTTGGTACAAATTTGATAATAATTTATCTGATAGTAGTGTAAATAAAATTGATTTAATTCCATGGGTAACAAATTCAACAAATCAATATGCTATTCCTCAATACAACAACAGTATAGTAGAAAAAGGTACACATTCGATTTATTTGGATGGATTAATAAGACTTCAAGCAAATAATTTAGACAATAACCCCAATTTTTATACACCAGAGCAAATGACTTTATCTGTTTGGTTTAAAGGTGGTTCCTTACAACCTTACAAACAAACACTTGCTTCTGCTAAAGGAGGGGTTCATAAAGGCTGGGCGATATATTTCATAAGCGATCCATCTGATGGTTCAGCTAACATTATACGCTTTGATTACGGTAATGAAAATTACACAGATAACTATGGAATATTCGACTTTTCAGCCAAAACCAAAGCAGATACGTGGTATCATTTAGTTTTTGTTTTTGATAGAAATAGAAAAAGTGAAACTGATATTACCAAAATACCAATTGATTTATATGTTGATGGTGTTAAAAATTCGACTATCGAAATAAAAGATGATTTTGGTACAAGTCAGAAAGATTTTGGTGCAACAAATTTATTGATAAGTTCCACTAATAATTGGAAAACAACAGATTTTAGATTAAAACAATTCTATATTGATGATTTCCGTTTGTATAATCGGGTTTTAACTCACAATGAAATTTTAGAATTGTTTAATTACAACCATGATTCTATCATAACTAAAATAAATGGCGTTGAAGTAATTACCCAGTTTTCTTTTGGAGATGACCCAACAGATATGGTGGCTTGGTATAAATTTGAAGATGATTTTAGAGATAGTTCATATAATGGTCATGACCTAACTCCAAATGTTGGTGTTCCTAAATTCACTGATAATAGCAAATATGGCACTAAAAGTGTATGGTTTGAAGGAAATACCCAATGGAATAGTACACCAAATAAAGCAGGATTGTTCTTGGATAATCTTTCAAATAGATTGAGTACTCATATTGATAATTCAATTACAATTTCATTTTGGGTTTATACATTAGGAAAAGGTCAAATTAATTATGGACATATATTCAGTGGTATAACATCAAACAATTACGGGGGTGATGAAGAGTTTAAAATACTTTATAAGAATAATACTGAAAAACTCGGTTTTGTATCTAATGATAATTATGAAAATTTTATAGATGTTACATCTGATGGTGGAGAACCATTTTTGAATAGATGGGTTCATATTGTTTGGATACTTGATGGTACAAATACTTCAATATATATTGATGGCGAAAAGAAAGTAGATAAGACAGATTATATATTCCCAACAATTACAGACACATATACATTCACAATTGGTGCATGGAATGTGAATAATCCTGATGTTGGCGGAGCAAGAGATATAAATGGTTATTTAGACGATTTCCGCATCTATAAAAGAGCATTGACACCTGGCGAGATTGATATTTTATATAATTATGTTCCAAATTTAGTTACTGAAACAACCCAAACAACGCAAACAACTAATGAACCTGCTTTCGGTGATGACACAACAGATATGTATGCGTGGTATAAATTTAATAACAATTTCACAGATAGTTCTGGAAATAACAATAATGCAATTGGATTCAATTCTCCCACATTCGATGATAATTTAAAAAAAGTAGGCACACATGCTGTATCATTCGTAGGAGGCCCGGGAGGATCTGATTCGCAATATTTAACAGTTCCACAAACAGACTTTTCACTATGGGATGGATTTACCGTGAGTTGTTGGGTGTATTTTGAGGATAATAATGCAAGTAACGGTAGAATAATTGATTTCGGCGATGGCCAGGCTGATAATAATATTTATATGTCTAGATCCGATACAACTAATAAAATAAGACTATCAATAAGTGACGGGTCAACAAATACTGAATCTGATACTGTAAATGATGTCATTGTAAATAATACTTGGATGCATGTCGCATGGGCGATTTCTAAAGGTCTACACACAGAAAGAATGTACCCTCCTGTTCGCAATTTAGCAAGCAACTCTCATACCATATCGGGAGAATCTTATGGAAATGGTTTATATGAAACATCTTCAAGTACTGCATACCAGCCATATGGTAGCCACACAGGATTTAATACAGACAATGATATAGGATTTCATGGAGGAGAAAAACAATATAGTAATGGAACTTATAGTAGCGGTAATTATATCGTAAACGATTATTATGGAGATTGGTTGAAAATTAAACTACCTGTTGCAATAAATTTAACAAAATATGGATTTTCAAAAAGACCAATTGGAGATGGTGGATATTTCAGTGATACAGCACCCGCACAATATAAAATATATGGTTCAAACGATAATAGTAATTGGACTGAATTAGTTCATAAAAGCAGTAGTATATCATTTCCTGATGCTGAATATTATGAATCAATCGCAACAAACGGATTTTATCAATACTTTGTCTTAGTTGTAAATAAAATACTTGGAAATTCTCATATTTTAAATTTTGACGAATGGTATATTTATGGTACTGAAGGAGAATACACTGAATGGAAATTATATGTAAATGGAACATCGGAAGAACTTAGTTCAAGTAATTCAATTTATCCAGTTAGCACGACATATGATAATTGTTACATAGCAAAATCCAATTGGAGTTCAGATGAATACTTCAAGGGCAAACTTGATGACCTTCGTATCTATAATCGTGCGCTCACAGAACAAGAAATAACAGATTTATATAATTATGTTCCAAGTACCAATGATGAGGAAACAAATTTGGTTAATGTTATTTCAACCACTGATATTTCAAGTGAGAAATTAGAAAATCTTAGTGGACTTACTGCTAATGTAAATGATCAAATTGATGAGTTAATTAATATTACAGATAATGTATCGAATTATTTATCGAATATTACTGAACAACATGTTATTAATATGTCAAATTACATTTCAGATATTTATAATGAATTTGAATCAAATTTTGAATTGAAACAAGATAAATTAATTTTCGGAAGCAATATCACTTACAATGAAGAAACAAATACTGTATCTATTACCCCTTCAGATGATTCAATCAATACAATTTATAATGTGTTTACAGATTATTGGAAATCTCCATTACCTGAAACAAAATTTTATAATGATTTAAGTGATGTATATTCGTGGTTTAAATTTGACAGTAATTTAGACGATCATCAAAATAATTTGGTAGTAACAACATCCGAGACAGAATCAAAGATACCTACTATTGACACAAGTTTGAAAAAACAAGGGTCGGGTAGTTTAAATTTTAATGTGCAATATTTGAAAATGAATGGAACTAATTCATTTTCAAATGGCTTATCATTGTGTTTTTGGATATATTTAGGATCATATAGTACGACTTCCCTATGGGTTTTGAAGTTGGATTTAGGAAATAATATGTATGTTCAATTTTATCGGTCTAATATATCAAATAATCAGGATACTGTGCAAGTTAAATTTGACTTTACTAAAAATTATCAAATCATAGGATTATTAGAAAGAGAAAATTGGGTTCATATAACAATAGTTATAGGCAAAACACAAGGACTAAAACTATACAAAAACAATCAAATTATTATAAATGACGATAAAACATTTACAAGGGTTGATGACAATTTTACAATATTGTTGGGAGCAAGAAATGATTTAAACGTTAATGATAATAACTTTATAGGAAATTATGATGATTTTCGCATATATTCAAAAGAATTAACTGAAGATGAAATATTTATGATATATAAAAGTTATGAAGATGCAATATACGACGATACCCCTTCCTTAATTTCATCACAACACTTTTCTTCTTCACTGATTACAAATTTTAATGATGATTTAACTCCTCAAACTTGGTACAAATTTGATGGAACAAATGGAATATTAGATAGTTCTGGTAATTCAAATGATGCTACTGCTATTGGGACACCTGTGTTGTCAGAAAAATCAATATCAATTTCGAAAGATAATTACTTAAAACTACCTGATAATATCATAGATCATTCAAAAGATATTACTATAGCATTTTGGTACAGATTTGATGGACAATATGATTATATAAACGCAAAAATGTTTGATTTTAGTGTAAACAATAATACTAATAATAACGATAGTTCAATAAAAGTAGGACGTGTGTTGACGCATCCAAGTTATTTGGAATTTATAATAGACAGCCATGTTGCAACAAATATTAGATTCGACCATGTAAGAAATGGTAATTTAACCCATTTGACTTGGATTATTAAAAAAGATGGTACTTGGATAATTTACCAAAACGGGGATATAATATATTCACAAACACATATATATCCTTCGCCACAAACCTATTCTCATTCATATTTGGGAAAATCAAATTATTTAAATGAATTTAATACTGATAATAATATTACATTGGAAGATTTCCGTTTGTATAATCGTGCACTACATGAACAAGAAATACAAAGTATATATAAAAATAATTATGATAATCCAATATTGCCGAAAATCTTAGCTTGGTACAAATTCGATGACAATTTTAATGATAGTTCTGTAAATCAGAATCATTTGACAGGAGGTGATGGATTAACTTTTTCAACCGAAAATCAAGTAGGAACATCGTGTGTAGAGTTTCCTTCACGAAGCACATCAAATACATTATATGGCGATGTCGATTTGTCTCAAAATACAAGTTTCACAATATCTTTCTGGGTTCTTAGAAAAGAATTGAACGGAGGAGATATTATACTATCTACAACCGGTGACGTAACAAATAATTTACAAATAAAATTATCTACCTCTGGTAATTTGTTATTTCAATTTAATGGAAGTTACATAAATACTCCAATCAATTATCAGACATGGAATGAATGGACTTTTTATACTGTAACATATGATTCAATAAATCGTAAAAGATCAATATATATAAATTCTGTGTTATCGAAAAGCAATAGTATAACAACACCTACCAATTTCGAACCACAAATACGTATAGGAAGTGATGGTGCGTCTTTCTTTCGAGGTAAAATAGATGATCTTCGTATATATAATTATGTATTAAGTACAACTGGTATAAAACAATTATATAATCAAGGAAAAATAACTGATTTATTGGTTTGGTACCAATTTGAAGGAAATAAAAATGATTCTTCTGGAAATAATTATCATATGAACAGTAATGGCACTTTCGAATATATTACTGATAGTAGACAAGGTAGCCAATCAATACAATCAAAAACCGTAGGTGCTTATATGCAACATACTATAACAGAATCTTCTAATGGTAATAATGGTTTTATTGGTAGGAACTACAATTCAAAAACAATAACATTTGCATTTTGGACTAACCAATACTATAATTCTAACGTTGCAAACTATTTATCAACAGCAACATACAGTATATACGTAGATAAAGACAATGTAGACACTTTAATTTTTAAAATAAATAGTGAAATTTTTAGTATTAAAAATGCCATACCAGGTACAGCATCTTTGAAAATATGGACACATATATGTTTTACACTTAATAAAAACAGAGAATGCCTTTGTTATATAAATGGGAAACTTGTTCAAACACAAGTCATGGGTGATTTTGAAACAAGTTCAGAGAATAAACTGGAACTTTTCAAAACATTTCAAGGAGATAATCCAAATAATCCAATGGATGATATACGTATATGGAACCGTGCATTGAGTTATGATGAAGTTCTTTCTGTTTATACAAATACTTATAAAAGCCCCTCAAGTAATTGGATTACTAAAGATGTTGGACAAGAATTAATTTTCAAAAATTTTAAAAAATATCCTATTGAATCTAATAACAACTATCGTATATATGGTTCAAATGATAAATTAGCATTTCAATTTGCATTTGAATATGGAAAGTTTAACACTGGATGGCATTTTATTTATGACAGTAAAAATATCATAAAAAAACAATGGTTAGATAGTCAAATGTCAGTAATAATAGAAGATATAAATATAAATTTCATTTCCATCACAAATGAAGGAACGTATGTAAGTCTTAATTCTGATATAATTGATCAAAATATTCTTAATTATGAAGTGGATTTACCAATAGATGCTAATTTAAAACTTATATCAAATGGTGAAGTTATTAAAGAAATGATGATATCTAAAAATACAAAATATCATATTAGACAAATTGACAATATATGGTATATGTATGATTTTAATAAAGAAATTTTTAGCACAACAACAAATGATCTTACTTTATATTGGGATTATTTATCTTTTATTCCATATCGATATTTTCTTGCAATTGAAGATTCATTTGAACAATCTACGCAAATAGAATTATTATACCAAAAACCAAAATTACTTACATGGAATGGTGAAAATAATACTTCTGTATTGAACATAAATACTGATCTGAATGTAATATACACTCAAGACAATACGGGTAAATACAATAAATTATTAACATCTGATTATTATACAGGTCCTACAAAACCATATGTGTTTTTAAATGGTCTGAATTATAATAAAACTACTAATGAATTAACAAAATCTACATCATGGATAAATAATACAGATTATATTTCCCACAAAAATATTAAAGTATTCGATAATAAAATTGAAATTGGAAACCAAGGATCGTTCGAATCAAAAAATACTTTTACCGCAAACATTCACAACTATTCACACCATATACAAATTGGTGATAATATAACTGTACACCAAGATGATAACACATATTGTTTCAAAGCAAATGACAATATATGGTTAGACGGAGCAGATATTACATATACATCTGACGAAAGAATTAAGAAAAATATACAAGACATAGATGATGATAGTGCTTTAGATAAGATAATGACAATAGAACCAAAGACATATAGGTATATTGATAGTATTAATAAAGGCGATAATGAAGTATATGGTTTTATATCTCAACAGATAAAAGAAGTTTTACCAGAAGCTACAGATGAAACAAAGAGATTCGTACCAAATATATATCAAAAATGTAAATGCAATGACAATATTGTTTACTTGCCAAATGATTTAGATATATCACAACTTGTATCGACTTATAATGGTTCTAATCCATCATCTATTGTTAGACTTATTGATAAAAACTTTAAAAATATTGATGTTTCATTTACAACATATAAAGATGATAATGATCAATATTTAACTATCGATTATTTATTACCAAAAGATGTAAAAGATATATTTGTATACGGAACATTCGTTGATGATCTGACAACTATTAACAAATCTTATATATACACACTTAATGTGTGTGCTACACAAGTTGTCAGTAGAAAAATAAATAATTTGAGATCAGTTAACGATACTTTAAAAAATAAATCATCTAATATTGAACAACGATTAGATGAATTAGAACAAAAAATTTCTAATTTCTAATTTCTAATTATTATTTTTGTTATATTTTATTCTTGATTGATATTAGTAAGTAGTTCTCTTGTTTTTATGGTTTATAGAAGTGAAGCATCCAAATATAGAAGAGCCAAAGCATCTATTAAAGAGTTGAAAACACTTACAGAACAAGCATCTTCAAATTTTATTTCATCAGATACTATCGATCTAACATCAAATCTTGATCCTAATAAAATTTTGATTTCTGGAACTGATGGAAATATTGATACTTTAAATGATATTGGTATAGAGAAAATTGAATATTTCGATGGAATTACATATGATATAGATGATAAACTTGATGAATTCAATCTAACTGCAAATTCAGAAAAGAATTTATATGATACATTTACAAAACCTTACCTTAAAAATGAAGTAGAATCTTTTTTGAATGAAATGAAAAAAAAACTTAATAAAGATTTAGAAGCTCTGAATCTTAATTATCTTGAAGTAAACAATATTGAAAATAGTAATCAACTGATAATTAATAATATATACAATGCTCCTGAATTAAATATTAATGGTACTCTTTCTGCATCTGAAATTATTTTCTTGAATGGAGAATCAATTACTTACGATGTATCAAAATCAACAGTTATCGAAACAGAATCTATAAATATTGAAAACAATGGATATGTTGTTGAAAATCCGAATCGTGAAATCAAGAAATATCCTCCTGTTCCTCTTGCATCTTCTACATATCAAGGTACCAGAATTCAAGTTAATGAATCTACATTGGATAACCAGGAATATGGAAATGGAACATATTTTATTAATTGGAGTAGTGCTGCAGATTTATCATCTTATTCTTCTGCTTTATTCAATGGTAATAAATACACTGGAGACGGTGGTGCATGGAAAGTCGGGTCGTATAATAATGATGGTACTTATAATACAACCCTTGTTACTGCAACAAATATTGCAGGATATAGTGGAGAATGGGTAAAAATTAAATTTCCTGACAAGATATTGTTATCATATATTCATATTTATACAAGAGTTTCTCAGTGGTTAAGGGCTCCTATTAGTTATACTTTATTAGGAACAAACAATGGTCAAACATGGACGCCTGTTATTATTGACGATAATGTAACTTATCAATTAAATAAAGATTACGAATCACAACAGAATGTCCTTCAACCTAATAATGATTATTTTAATGAATTTGCATTCATTATCCATAAAATTTCTTCCGGTGCACAGGGGAAATTGCCAAACTTTACTGAATTAGAATTTTATGGTTATATAGATGAAGTTCGATATGATACTGTTATTATAAATGATAATACGACGGAGAATCACAATTTAATAGAATTAGCTTCTGGTGTAGAAAATACAAACAAATTTGTTTTAACAAAGGATGGAAATATTGGACTTGGAGTTATAGATCCTCAAGTAAAATTAGATATTGATGGCAATATTGTATTTTCTGGTTCCTTAAATGATGTAAATAAAGAACATTTCGAAAATATTAAAGGAATAACAGAAAATATACAACAACAAATTGATAATAGCAATATTTCTATTTTACAGGGTTCAAATATTGCAATTGAACTTGCAAATCAATTATTTATAAATACACAACAATATTTTAATTCAGCATCATCTATTGCATATGAAAACATGCTTAATAGTGATATTGAAGCTTCAAATTATATAATTGATACATCAAATTCATTAATATCAAGCAAAATGGATAAACTTAAATTTGGTTTCGGATTGAAATACAATGAAGCTACTAATAATTTATCAATTTCAGAAGTTAATAATTTATGGTCTTCAAATGAAAACAATGTACTTAAATACAAAAATTTGATCTTTCATCCAAATCAAATTGAAAAAATTACAACATTCATTCCCGAAAATGCTGTTACTAACGAATATCCTTCTTCTGAGCTTACATCAAGTGTTGAGATTTCGGATATACAAAACATATCAGGTGTAGAAATACAAAATCATATATTTAAATGGAGTTCTACAAGATACTATGGTAATGGTGACCAATATAATACACCAACGAATCTATTTAATGGTTCTACAGATGATGAAGGTTATATGGGAATAAATTATGATGATTTAGGGATATATATTGAAACAAACAAATTATTAAACGATTATTATGGCGATTGGGTTTCAATTAAATTTCCAAATCATATACTATTAGAAAATATTATATTAACAAAAACAAATGATATATCTGGTGCTCCTAAAAATTTTGAAATTTATGGATCTACAGATGGTAATAATTGGGAAAGAATCGGTATTGTTATTGCTTCTACAAGCGATTATGTGACAAACAATAATATATTTACATTTTCAAAGAACATTTCTACTGAAAAATCATATGATCATTTTGCAATTTGTGTAAATGAAATACATGTATCACCAGATATTCAATATTTCTCTTTGGCAAAATTACAGTTTTTTGGGAAAGAAACAAATACTTATGTATCAAATGCAGTTTTTCAAGAAGAATTTGATACAAAAATGGATGTTATAACTGGTGCGTCAAGTACCATCACTGTTAACAATTTAGATGCTAATAGAATACTTGTTTCAGATTCATTTGGAAAAATATTGGCTTCTTCAATTTCAATTACAGACTTGTCATATATATCAGATGTGAATGAACCTATTCAACAAAAAATTGAACCTATTTTAAACATTCAAGATATTTACTACAATGAACAATATAGTAATATTGGAAACTTGAATTATAACTTATCAAACTATATTTCAAATATTTCAATCCACGCAGATGACTTGGTTTTACAAAAACCTAAACAAACCAATATTAATTTCGGTGAAGGATTTCAATATTCAAATGGTGTTCTAAGTTTTGATTTATTGTCACTTTCAAATTTGCAACCACCATCTAACGAGTCTGAATTAGATGATAGCTCTAGTTGGAATTCAAATGAAAACTATATATATAATTGTAATATAAAAATAACGGATAATGATATTACAATAAATGAAATATCTTTGTTAAAAGATGAAAATGTAATTTTGGCTCCACAATTCTCGCAAAATGATTTTAATGTTGATTCAAATAATATTGTATCAATTAATAACAGCAATAATACATGGGTACAAAAAGTCAATTATTTAGAATATCAAAACATCAAGATTTATGATAATAAGATCTTAATTGGATTCGATGCATTAAATGATTTTATAATACAACCTTTTGGTATTTATGTTATCCTCCATTCATCTGTCGATGCTTCAACTTTTCAAAACTTTAGAATATATCGTTCTGAATGGAGTAAAACAGATACATATGCACCCCTTCATATTTTCGGAGACTCTGTAGATATTGAAGAAAGTTTCACTGTAAATGCATATAGTGGTGGAAGTTATATAGGCAGTGATTATCTTGTAGAAGATTACAAAGGAGAGTGGGTATCTCTTGAATTTCCCGAAAAAATATTTGTTTCTTATTTACATTTATTTCACAAATCTGGTTCTTATATGAATGCACCCTTAGATTACAAAGTATATGGCGTTGATTATACAGGAGAGATTATTCTTTTAATTCATGAAACTTCTGCAACTTATACTGATAATAAGCACATATCTCAAAATATTACCTCTCAAAAATCATTTAAAAAACTTGTGATTGTTTTTAATAAAATAAATGATATTGGTTCTTCTCAACTTAAAATTAGTAATATAAAGTTTTATGGTATTCTTGACAAAAGTATAAATATAACTGAATTATATCGACCTGACCCTTACAATATATTTTTACATTATACATTTGATAGTGATTACAATGACTACAGTGGTAATAATAATCATGCAATTATATACAATGAAAGATATAACACGCTTCATTCACTTAAAAAAATTGGAATTAAATCTTTACAATTATTTGGTGGACCTGCGCCAAATCAGATTTATCCCCCTGTACACAATTTTACATCAAATACTATGACAGTATCAGGACAACCATATGGAAATGGGACGTATATTGTAGAATCAAGTTCATCATCTAATGAAGCATATGGGGCATTTAATTTAACAACAACGGCTGGATATTGGCAATCGTGGAAGTCATCCGGTTTCTATTCTAATGGTGTATATAATAAGACTCTTCCATATGCAGCATATATTGTAGACGATTATCTAGGTGAATGGATAAAAATTAAATTACCTGTTCCGATAAATTTAACAAGATATGGATTTAAACAACAAAGTTCAAATTTTACTTCGGAAAATTATCCATGGGAAAGTCCAGGAACATATAAAATATATGGGTCATATAATGGCTCAACATGGTATGAATTGGTTCATAAAACAAGCGTAATAGAGTACGGTGAAAATAATACTCCGTTTCCTAATAATCTAACATCAGATGCAGGTGCTAATAGATATTTTGACGAATCAGTTACAACTGTTGGGGTATACATTTATTTTGCGTTAGTTGTGAATAAATTAGAGGGAAGCAGGGAACAACTTAAAACATCTCAGTCAAAACAATTAAAACTTGGAGAATGGTATATTTATGGCGATGAAGCTAATTATTTAAAAATTCCGTCAAATGATTTTTCATATAGTGATGGATTTAGTATCAGTTGTTGGGTTAATACCAACAATAGTTCTTGGTTGAACTCTCCTATAATTGATTTTGCAGATGGAGAAAATAATAATAATAATATCATATTATCCCGATATTCAAACAGTAAGAAATTATCATTAACAGTTAAAGAAGGTGCAACTGAAACAACAGCTCTAACAATAAATGATGTTCTTAAATATAATAACTGGGTACACATTGCATGGGTTATTACAAAGACACCAGTACACTGGTACCTGTATATAGATGGAATATTACAACCACTTGATTCAAATATATTTGCATATCCTGTAAGCACAAATTATGATAATAGTTATATAGGGAAATCCAATAATTTGGAAACTCCTTTTTTCAGAGGAAACATTGACGATTTTCGTATACATAAAACCGCATTGACATCTGAGCAAATTAATGAAATGATAAAGGACAACTTTTTGTATTTATATGATACAAATTACACCTTCGTAAATGATACCACTGATATGACAATTTGGTATAAATTCGACGGTATAAATGGAACAAACGACAGTTCTGGTAATTCAAGAGATGCTACTGCTTTTGGGACACCTATATTATCAGAAACATCTATATCAATCACAAAAGATAATTACTTACAGCTTCCTAACAATTTCATAGATTTTACAAAAGATATTACTATTTCATTTTGGTATAGATTTGATAACGATGAAACAAATGCGCCAATACTTAATTTTTCGAAAATCACTGGTTATAGTACCTATGAAGATGTGATAGAGATATACCGCAATGGAGTCCGTAGTGAGCTCTACCTCAGTATAAATGGTAATAAACAATACTTTAGAACGAATCACGAAACAGGTAAATTCACTCATTTTGTTTGGATTATTACAACCGATGGTTGGTGGCATGTTTACGCAGACTCGATATTAGTAGGAGGAATGCAAAAATCTTACCCTTCGGAAACTCAATATAATTATGCATATTTCGGCAAAAATAATTATTCAGGTTATTTTGATACAGATTATCAAGTTACTTTGAAAGATTATAGAATATATAATCGTGAATTGTTGCCAGAAGAGGTGAAAATTATATATTTAAATAACAATTATCAATATATTGATAGAGACTTTTTTGAAAACGCATCTGATATGTTAGCATGGTACAAATTTGATGAGGATTTTACAGATAGTTCTGGAAATGGTAAGGATTTAACAGGAGGCACAGAAACAACTTTTGTTATTGATAGAGTTGTTGGAACACATAGTATTTATTTCCAAAATACAGCTAATCAAAAATTAACGAGTACCGTTGATTTATCAGGTAATAGAAGTTTTTCAATATCATTATGGAGTTTCAAATATACAAGTGGTGGTGTCCATATTATGTTAGGTACAGGTAGTTCTAAAGCTACAAATCAATGGTTATTTGCAGGATATACAAATGATAAAATTTCATTTGGATTTTGGAATAATACAGTTAGAACTGACCCTATTAACCAAGATGTAAATACGTGGGTGCATTGGACATTTATATATGATTCTTCTACTCCTTCAACATCAGTTATGAATATATACAAAAATGGTGTTTTACAAGAAAAAACATCAGATGAACAAGCCCCGTCAAGTGAAACAAATTTACCCGTAGATGAATTTCATATAGGAAGTGAAGCAGACGGTGGATATCCTTTTATTGGTAATTTAGATGATTTTAGGATATACAATCGTGTTCTGACATCAGAAGAAGTGCTTAAAATTTATCAGACTTCTTCTTTATATTTCGTTAGTATACAAGATAACAATCTAAATGGTTCATTACTTACTGATAAAATAATTACTACAAATTTTTCATCTTTTGTTAACAATAATTTTAACATAACTTCAAATATTTTAGTTTACAACAAAAATGAAAATTATTCAATGAAACTTGAAAAAGATCTGTGGATGAATAGTGCAAATATAGCTTACACATCAGATGAAAGAGTTAAAAAAGATATTAAAGATATAGATGATGATATCGCTCTTGAAAAAATATTATATATTGAGCCTAAAACATATAATTATATAGATAATGAAAAATCTGATCAAAAAGTATATGGATTCATTTCACAACAAATAGAAAAGGTGTTCCCTGAAGCTACCAGTAAAACATCTCGTTATATACCAAATATTTATCAAGACTGTCAATGCATTTCAAGTAATAATTTTATTTTATTACCTGATAATTTCAATATTGATAAATTGAATATATTATACAATAACGAAAAAAATACAAGTAATAATTACATTTCAAATAAACTTAAGTTAGTTCGCAATAAATCCTTAATTGAAACAAATTTCGACCAATCGAATGATTCTATCACAAATAAAGAACTTGTCGTTGATAATGTTGACATCTACGAAGAAATTTATGTGAATTATAGCTTAACAAGTAATGAATACGGAAATGTATTACATATAGATAACGATATAAATGTTCCTAATGTTTTTGTATATGGAACTGAAATAAATGATTTAACAACAATTGATAAAGCATATATTTATACATTGAACGCTTGTGCTACTCAGGCTTTAAGTCGCAAAATAGACAGTTTAGAAGATGAAAATATATCTTTACAATCATATGTTGAAACTTTGGAAAACAGAATTGATAAAATTAAGACATTGTTAAATTCAAATGTTTAATCTTCATTTTTTTAAATCTTTATTATATTAGATTATAGTAAGTAAGATCTCGTTTATTTATGGGTTGGAAAAAACTCAAACGCCAAGATGCAACCGATTTACAATTTTATTCAGACAAATTAAAATCTTATGGTATTTTTACTCCTAACAGTATTTGTATTTCAGATGATAACGGTATTACCAATGTTTCTGAAATTTCGATCGATGAACTTCAATATGTTAATAATTTAACTACAGATTTACAAACCACTATTGATAATACAAAGACAAACATCCTCAATATTTCTAATTATATTTTAAATGATTTTATTACCTTATCTACTAATTTACAAGCAAATGCAGAAAACTTTTCAAATGTTTATTATGACAAATTTAACAATATTACTTTAGATGATTTTAAAGCTACTAATGATTTGAAATTTATTGAAAATAATGTTATTAAAGGCGATTTAAATGTTCAAACATGGGTATTAAATGTTTCAAATCTTAACAAAATTGGTACGAATTCAAATTTCTATACAAATTTGATTGACCAAGATAATTTAAACATTACAAGTGATTCACTCTCTAGTGCTGCTTTAAACATTTCACATGATTTTAATAACATGGGAGATGTTTTAAGCGTAAATGCTCTTAATGAAAATAAATTAAAAATAACCAATAATGGTTTATTTGGTTTAGGTTTATCGAACGACACTCCTTCTACTGAACTTGATGTTAGAGGTGATATAAAATTTTCAGGAACAATAAATGACGTATCTCTTTATGAATTATCACATTTAAGTAATTTACAAACAAATGTACAACAACAAATAAACAATATTGGTGACAAACTTGATACTATTGGGGATTATTCGTCTTTAAATGATATTAAAGATTACTGTACTTCTATACAAGATGTATTCATTAATCAAGTAAATAATGTTTTATCAGATTCTTCCAATGTAACTATCACTCAAAAGGAAAACGCTTCTAATTTCTCACTTTCGGTAACAGATTATTTAACAAATGAAAAGCAAGATAAAATATTTTTCAATGTCAACGACTTTAATTATGATATTGATAACAATTCTCTTCATCTCAAAGCAAATCTTAAGCCATGGACAGTATCTGTATATACTGATGATCAAACTATTGGAGATTATAATTTTAATGGTTCAAATTATTTACATAACAATAATGGTGAAATTAAAATCTTTGAAGATACAATTATCAAAGTAACGTCTGATGTAAGAGATTTAATTACAACAGATGATTCTTCTTCAAAACAAAATATAATCACAGGATCTGCAACCTCTTTATTGAATCAAAGTACTAACTTCAATTTTGGTGAAATATTAGTAACGGACAATAATGGTAAAATAACAACTCATCCATTGGACACGAGTAATTTGCATTTTTTAATTAACGATACTACAAGCAATTTACAACAACAATTTGATGATATTAGAGAAAATATAACGTATTCGTCAAACAGCATAAAAACACATATCGATGATCTTGTTATAAATACTTCTAATTATGTAGAAAATAATTTTCCTGATACGACTAATTATATTGATAACATAGACGTTAATACAGATAATGGATTGACATTTGATTCTTCTAATTTATCTTTTAATGGTACTATAACAATTGAACAAACAGTTGGACAAGAAAGTTATTGGACATGTAATGTTGATTTAAACAACATTTCTTATTTATCATACTCTAATGTAAATGTTTATAACGATGGTATATATTTTGATAAATTCGAAGAAAAACTTCCCGTTATTGTCTCTAATAACTCAAAAGTTAGTTTAAGTGATGTAACACAAAATGAAGATTCTTATACATATTCTTTCACCCACAGTGAAGGTAATTATATTACATTTCCATTTGATATAAATGTTGATATATTGATGGTTGGAGGAGGAGGATCGGGAGGAAAAGACAATGGTTACGGAGGTGAAGGTGGTGAAATCAAAGTTGCAAATATAGATCTTCAAAAAGATGTGATTTATAATGTTACAGTCGGAAAAGGAGGAGATGCTACCCTATATGAAAAAGGTGGTACAACTTATGCATTCGGAGAGACAGCAAGAGGTGGAAATCCGGGTCTATCATCATCTTATAACTATGTTGGTAAAAAGTTAAAATACCCTCCCGTATCATTATTTAATTCTGAAAATTCATCAAATGAAGAAAATATTAAAGAAGTAATAAATGAATATTATGGAAACGGTACTTATAAATATATTCACAATAATGATCATTTACAAAATGTTTATAATTTAGACGGAAGTTATGATACTGCAAATCATACTCCCGAGTTTATAGATAATCCAGGAAGTGTTGTATCGATTATATTACCGTATAAAATAATATTGACAGAAGTATCATTTATTTACGATAATACGATTGAAGGGAGACCAAATACTTTTAGTGTATACGGGTTAAACGACGAGGGTGAATATATTTTAATAGGCAACAACGAAGTTATTGAAACAGTAGATATAGCAGATAGTACAATGAAAATCATGAAATCTTCTATAACAAATGATCAATATTACAGAGATTATAAAATATCAGTGACAAGTATTACACCTTCAAGTAATATTCTGACTTTTCATGAAATAGAGTTATATGGAACTTCAATTTATATAAACAATTACATTAAATTTGAAAATACAACGATTTCTGATTATCCACTATTATCATTGCCTGGTAAAAATTACGATGACACACTTTCTTCAATAGACGAAATAGGAGAGAATAGTGGGTCAGGAGGCGATGGAGGTATATTAGATGAAAATGGTAAAAACGGCAAGGATGGTGTTGTTGTTGTTAAATGGATTAATCAAAAAACATCATATATGCAAAAAGTTATTACAGAGAATGATTTAAAATCGCAAACTGATATATCGTTTTCAGAAGATTTTGTTTACAATCAAGAAAAAAATACATTGGGTCTTAGAAATGTAGAGTGGAATGATAATAATGTGTACATAAAACATAAAAACACGAAAGTATTTTCAAATGATATTAAAATACCTTCAGGTGACGTATACGTTGATACAATTATTACAAGTAACATACAACCTCATTATTCATTGCCATCAATGAAATTGGGGAACAATATTGAAATCCATAATCCAAATTATTCGGATAATTTTCAAAAAGTAATTCAAATAGAACCGATTAAATCACAAGAAGAACCACCTCAAGAACCTCCCACAATGACTGGCACATATACACTAGGCGAGTTCTTATCACCTGATGACAGTAATACATACGAATACGCTCAATTCACTGATGACGGCACTATAACATTCCCACAAAATACTGAATGTGATATTCTTATGGTCGGTGGCGGTGGTGCAGGTTCAGGACAACACGGTGGAGGCGGTGGTGCTGGTAAATTGATATTGTTTAGCGATGTTGTCATACCAACTGGGCATTATAGTATTAATATTGGCGAAGGGGGTACTTGTCCAAGTAATGCCGGGGCAGGTAATAAAGGTGGTGATACAGAATTTAAATCAGGAAGCACTTTATTAGTTAAAGCAGAAGGAGGTGGTGGTTCTGGGAGAAGTGATGGAAATGAAAACGGGGGTTCAGGTGCAGGTGGCGATGCTTATACTACTCACTATGCGAATGGTAATGCTATCGTATATAACCCCATTTTATTTGAAGTATCAGGTACATCATTAGGGAATAATGGTGGCGATCGTTCAATTGCAGGCAGAGCGGGACACGGTGGCGGGGGTGGTGGTGCTGGAGAAGTTGGACAAACAGCAACCGGAGGTGAGAATGCTGGATACGGAGGAGATGGTGGAGATGGTGTATATATAGTAGATGGAGTTAATTTAGATACTACATTTAATCTTTCAGCAAATAGTTTAGGTGTTGATGACGGAACTGGCAATTATTATTTGGCAGGAGGAGGAGGTGGCGGAACTTGGGGAAGTGGTGCGCCAGCAGGTACTGGTGGAAAAGGAGGGGGTGGTGCAGGTGGTCAAGGAGGAAGTTCAAGTCCGGGAAATAATGGTGCAAATGCTATTGCAAATACGGGTTCAGGAGGAGGCGGTGGTAGTGATTACCCTACTAATAAAGGTGGCTCGGGTGGAAGTGGATTATTTATAATACGTTGGAAAAAGACTGTAATACCAATAAAAATTAATACTCCTACAATTACTCCCACAATGACTGGCACATATACCCTAGGCGAGTTCTTATCACCGGATGACAATAATACATACGAATACGCTCAATTCACTGACGATGGCACTATAACATTCCCACAAAATACAGAATGCGATGTTTTAGTTGTGGGTGGCGGAGCTAGTGGAGGTGGTCAATTGGGTGGAGGTGGTGGCGGAGGAGCAGTTGTATATATAACAGATGCTCAAATATCACAAGGTTCGTATAATGTAGTTGTAGGTAGCGGTGGTGCATCTGTTACTGGTGCAGTTGTTGGAAATAATGGCAATAATTCTTCATTTAACAATATAATTGCCGAAGGAGGTGGTGGGGGAGGTTATTTTAGCGATACCGGAAATGGTTTAAGTGGAGGTTCGGGAGGAGGGAGTGGTTGTGACGCAGGGGATGGTGCTCCTACTCCATCAGGTGGAGGAGTAGGCAGTGGGAGTTCTCTAAATGGATATACTGGAACGATATATCAAAATGCCGGAGGTTCTTCTGTTGAAAGAAACCCTGGATTAGCTGCAGCGGGTGGAGGTGGTGCTTCTCAAACAGGAGGTGATGGGAATGTAGGTGGTACTAGTTATGGTGGTAAAGGAGGCGATGGGATACAGATAAATATAGATGGTAATAATTATTATTGGGGCGGGGGTGGCGGTGGAAGTACCTATATGGAATTAGCAGGGGATGGTGGTAAAGGTGGTGGAGGCGGTGGTAGTGGAAATACAGGTGCTTCTCCAAATGAACCAGGTAATGGTGGTGATGGTGGAATTACATTAGGAGCAAATGGTGTGCTAAATTCAGGAAATAGCGCAAATGGAGCAGGAGGAGCAAATACTGGAGGAGGTGGTGGTGGTGGCGGATGGACAAGTACGTCATCTGGTACTGGTGGAAGCGGTATAGTCATCATAAGATGGAAAAAGACTGTAATACCAGCAACGATTAATACTCCCGCAATAACTGGCACATATACACTTGGTGAGTTCTTATCACCGGATGACAATAATACATACGAATACGCTCAATTCACTGACGACGGCACTATAACATTCCCACAAAATACTGAATGCGATGTTTTAGTTGTGGGTGGTGGAGGAAGTGGTGGTAATACTGATGGAGGAGGTGGAGGAGCAGGTGGTTTGGTATTTGTTCCAAATAAAACATTTAGCACAGGATCTTACAATATCAATGTAGGAAGTGGTGGAGTAGCATCTACAGCACGGTCTGCAGTAGGTACTGATGGAGAAGAAACAACAATTAAAGACAGTACTAATACCAATATTATTTTACAAGCTTTAGGTGGAGGAGGTGGTGGTTTTGGTTATCCAAATGATGTAGAAGCTGCTGCAAGACCGGGCGGTTCAGGCGGTGGTGCTGGATCTATAGTTCCTTCCCCTAAAAATATAGGAGCAACGGGGACGCAAAAAACTTTGGCAGAAATTGGAGACAGTAGAACGTACGGGCATGGTAATAATGGTGGAAATAGTGATACTACAAACGGTGGAGGTGGTGGAGGCGGAGGAGCAGGTGAAGCAGGTCATAGTTATTCATCAGTAGCAGGTACTCCTCTTTCTGGAACAGGTGGAAAAGGTATATCGGGCGTAGAAATAACAGAAGGTGTTTATACGTCTGCTTATGATTTTAAAACACTATTTGCATTACCTGCCGATAATAGCAGAGGTGGTCATTATGTTTCTGCAGAAAATAAAACGTATTTTGCTGGTGGCGGAGGTGGAGGACATCATTATCAAAGTGCTAATTCTGTAAATTACGGAGACAAAGCAGGTGGGTTAGGAGGAGGAGGTGAAGGTAAAGCACAATTTGCTGGTATAGCAGGTTTAGCAAATACAGGGGGTGGAGGAGGTGCTGGTGGGGCAAGTTATGGAATAGGTGGTGACGGTGGTTCTGGTATTGTTATTATGAGATGGAAAAAGACGAATATTCAAAGAATAATCGTGCCACCTACAATGACTGGTACATATACATATGACGAGTTCTTATCACCTGATGACAATAATACATACGAATACGCTCAATTCACTGACGACGGCACTATAACATTCTCACAAAATACGGTATGTGATGTATTCATGATTGGTGGTGGTGGTGGTGGCGGATATAATCACGGTGGAGGAGGTGGTGCAGGAGCATATAGATTAGAAACACATAATTTCAATGGAATTTATAATATAACAGTTGGTGAAGGAGGTGCAGGGGCAACTGGCGCTGCCACAAATACTGCCAATGGTCAAAATACTGTAATAAGTAATGAAACAATTTCAATTTCAGTAGATGGAGGAGGTGGGGGAGGTAATATAGGTACAGGTAATGTTGGAAAAGCAGGAGGTTGTGGCGGTGGAGGTAATGGATGGGATGGGAATAGTGGCGGGTCACGTACTCATGCTGGTGGAAATGCTACTGGAAATGGCATTGGGTTCAATGGCGGGGATGGTATCAATAATTATGGTGCACAGCGTCTTACTGGTGGTGGAGGAGGTGGTATAGGTTCTATTGGCGAAACTTCTACAGATAAAAATGGTGGAGATGGTGGTGACGGATTGGTAATTAATATTACAGGAGATAGTGTTGTTTATGGCGGTGGAGGAGCAGGAGGAACATGGCCCTCATATGGTGTTCCGGGTAGAGCAGGAGGTGCTGATTTAAATGGCAATTATGTTATTGTTGGTGGTTATGCTACAAATACTGAGGGGCAAGGTGGAGGTAATGGTGTTGTAAATACAGGCAGTGGTGGTGGTTCTGGAAAATCAGGAAAAGGTGGCAACGGTGGTTCGGGTATTGTCATTATAAGATGGAAAAAACATTTGATCAATTCATACACATTTAATTCATACATATCTGATGATAATAAAAAATATAATTATATTGAGTTTAATTCAGACAATATTATATCATTTAGTAAAGATACGATATGTGATGTTCTTGTTGTAGGCGGGGGCGGTGCTGGCAATCCTGCAAAAGGCGCAGGGTCGTCAGGAGGGATTCTGTACTATTCGGGTGTAACATTTTCAGAAAATACAGATTATTATGTTCAAGCCGGTAGTGGTGGAGTATTAGAAGGTGCAGCAGGAGAACAATCATCTGTCAGTGGTACAAATGTCAATTTGATTGCAGTTGGTGGTTTAGGTAGTAGTACAATTAACGGTGCATCGTCTGGTACATTCTCTACTAATACAATTGCTTTACCTTCTACTGCTACAGAAAATTTGAATTTAGTTCCTAAAAATGGCGCTGACGGATTTAATATTGTTGGAGAGGATATATATACAGAGTATCCTCGTGAGAATATGACTGGTGATACAAAAACATACACTGACGGGACTATAATAAGATGCAGGTCAAGTGGTTATTTTAATAATACTGGTATTTTTAAAGAGCACTATATCTTTGATGGTACTTTATATAGTACTGGATCCAGATGGGTATCAGTAAATAATGTATATTCATCAGGTGGAGTTATCGCAACATCAAGAAGTAGTCAATACTTTAAAACTGATACAGCATATTATGGTGAATATGTTATAATTGATTTGGGAGAACAGATAGTATTGGATAAATATATAATCTACCCTGTTAATGACGACAATTTACGATCTCCCAAAGATTTTAGGATATACGCAACAAATACTGATGAAGCATATTCTCAATCAACTGATACAAATTGGATTCAAATTGATGAGCAAACTGATATAACTGGATGGAGTAATAATACACCAAAGGAGTTTGTATTAGGAACAGTACCTATTGCTTATAGATATTATGCTATTATTATTAACAAATCAAATACAAGCGGATATGTAAATATAAGTGAATGGGAACTTTTTGAGAAAAGACAATTGGCAATTGTTGGAGGCGGAGGTGGTACTGGTACAGATGCTCCCGAATTGACATCAATTACTTCAGTACCAGACGGAGGAGATGCAACAATGGTCAATATTTATGGTGATGATATTTATTTAGCGGGAGGAGGTGGTGGTGGGGTGAGGGGTAAATTATCTGTTTATCAATTTCCAAGACAGGCGATGACTGATTCCACAAAAACTTACGATGTAGAAGGAACAAATGTTACAGTGGCAATAAAAGGAAGTTCTCAATTTGGGGGAAGGAATCCGTGGAGGTTGTTTGATGGCAATAATGGAGTTTCAAGTGGAAATGTAGATTCAACTGGTTGGACTTCATCATCATCTTCTTATGCTGCTAATATGGAAGGAGCAACATATAGTGCTTCTGGTAGTTTTTACGCAAAGACAGATTACAGAGGGGAATTTATAGCAATAGACTTGGGTGAAAATGTCGTAATGACTGAAATAAAATTGTGGCAAAATATACATGAACCTGAAATTGTATTCGGAAGACATCCTAAAAATTATAGATTATACGGTTCAAATGACCAAAATGCTTACGATAATATACAGGGCGGAGATTGGACTGAAATATTTGATAAGGTTGATACATCTTCTTCACAAGTTCCAGACCCCGTCGTAAATCCAACACACGATGTATTTAGTAATACTCTATCATTTAGATATTATGTTTTGGTTATAAATCGTTTATTTAAAACATCTCAATCATACGCAGAATTCTATGAACTAGAATTGTTTGGTTTTACAATTGATGTTAGTATCACTGGATCACAACAAGGAGGGGGGACTTATGGATATGGTGGAAACAGTTTATCAACAACTCATACAGCAGGTGGAGATGGTTTAGTCATAATAAGATGGAATGATGATCCTTCTATGTTAACTTCATATTGTTTGCGTGCTAACAAAAATATATGGTTTGATGAATCAACTGTCGTTTACACTTCTGATGCACGTATTAAAAAAGATATTCA